>JRYD01000308.1_pt1 | contig 107497 bp, 85 predicted proteins | sample 235311 | NCBI WGS metagenome assembly JRYD01 (sample SAMN03074213, study PRJNA261472) | activated sludge metagenome | biome: Common Effluent Treatment Plant; feature: Wastewater; material: Activated sludge; isolation source: activated biomass in a lab-scale reactor treating industrial wastewater... | reverse complement strand
GGCGGCGAGGGTTGCCTGGCTGGGGTCCAGCCAGAGGGCGACGGGGATCTCACGGCGAGTCGTCACGAGGGAAGCGTAGTGAGTGGAACGTCGGTGGAACCTATGATGGTGCGGCCCGCGTGGTGAGGCGGCCGCGGCGGTCGAGCGATCGGCCGACGAGGAACGTCCGAGCACGGCAGGACACGGTGGTGGGTAACGCCCACCCGCCCTGGGCAAACTTCGCGTCGAGCGATCGGCGTGCGGGCGAGCGACGGGGTGAGGGACAGTGCCACAGAGAAGAGACCGCCGATGGCTCGCGACGAAAGTCGCGGGATCAGGCAAGGGTGAAANNGGGGCACGGCAAACCCCACCGCGTGCAAGGCCAAGCAGTTTCCTCCGAGGGGGGCGCTCGAAAGAGACCCCTCCCCGGGCGCGCGTCCGGCGTGATCGAGAGATCGGGAAACGGGTCGGCTGCTTCTGATCCCGTCGGCAACGGCGGGGCGAGAGAAATGGCCGCCACCGGTCGTGTGAAAGCGGCTGGGACAGAACTCGGCGTACGGCCACGCGTCGCACGAATCGCGGGCCCCGGTGAACAAAGCCGGGGCCCGCGGCCGTTTTGTGGAATTGCGGGCGGCGGTGGTACGAGTGCGTTGGAGCACCATCCAATGTTTCACGTGAGCGATGTGTCTCAGGGCGACTCTGACAACTCTCCTGTTGGCCTTGTCAAGGCCTCTCTCACGCAAGGCCAACATCCACGCGTCGATGGATGCCGGATCGGAGGCATGGAGGTAGATCGAGGCTCGTGCCTCACCGAACTCTCGACTTGAAGAATCAGATGGAAGAGCACGATCGATCCCTCTGGGTTCGTGCTCTTCTCGGGCGCGTGATCTCTATCGGGGAATGGTGGGAGCCGGCCAGAAGCGGAGCGTGGCCTGCACCTCGCCGATCGTGGGTGTATCGGTGCTCGTCTCGGCCGCGAGAGTGGCGAGTCGGGTGCCCGGGGTGATGTGCGTGGCCTTCACCTGGGCGAGGGCGATGGGGACGGCCCCGAGCATGGGGCTGACGGTGGAGGACGTGATGGTGCCAACTCCGCCCGAGGGGGCGGACTTCGCCGAGTGTTCGGCGGGGAAGAGGGCGTCGCCCGCCATGGGCAGGTGGGGTTGTGACATCGAAGCGGTCGAGGGCGTCGGCGCGTCGGCGGTAGTCGAGTGGGCGGGGTGGGGATCGAGTGGTGGTGGTGGGGGGAGGGGGGGGAACTTGAGGGCGACGAGGGATTGTTTCATGGCGCCGCGAGCGTGCATGCGGGCGACGACCTCCTGGCCGAGGTAGCATCCCTTGGTCATGCTCACGCGAGAGGGGAGGACGCCCGTCTCGTTGGGGAGGGACTCTTGGCCGAAGTCGATGTTGTAGAGGGGCGTGCCGGCCTCGATACGGGCGATGTTGAGGGCGTGCCACCCGGCGGGCTTGAGGTGGATGCGGGCGGCGTCTAAAGAAGATGGCCCTCGAATGGCACGCTCGAGGCCGGCGCCCTCTTCGCCGATTTCGAGTTCGGCGTCGGCGGAGAATGGCGGGGCGATCTCAAGGGCACGCTCGTGGAAGGCGAGGGCGGCCTCGATGGGCACGAAAAGTTCGACGCCGATCTCACCGGTGGTGTCGGCGCGGATGGCGACGACGCGGGCAGGTGCTGCGGACGTTGAGGACGTGAAGTTGAAGGTGGCGGTCTTCAACTCGCCTTCGCGGAGCGGGGAAATGGCGTTCGAGTCGTGGTTGTCGTTGGGCTCCGCGAGGCGTTCGAGGAGGTCGAGGGAGGTCGGGCCGTGGAGGGCGAAGCGGTGGACGCGTTCGCTGATGTCGATGATCTCGGCGTCGTCCATGACGATGTAGGACCGCAGGGCGGCGGCGGCTCGCGAGGCGGCGTGGATGTCGACGTCGAGCAGCACGCACCCGTCGCCGATCTCGCCATCCCATGGCCTGCTCGCGAGGTTGGCGAGGAGCAGGTCGGCGTCGACGCGCCCCTTGCGATTGAGGACAAAGGAGCGTGCGGCGGCGCCCTGTGGGAAGGCCGAGGGGCGGAGGTCCTGCGTGAGCATGCGGTTGAGGAAGTCGAGGCGGTCGGCGCCGGTGACCATGAGCACGCCGCGGTGGGGGAGGTCGAGGAGGACGCATCCCCGGCGAAGGGCGGCGTACTCGAGTTCGATGCGGCCGAAGGTCTCGACGACGAGGATCGGCTCGGACGACGGCCCGACGCTCGATGGAGCGGCAGCGGTTTCCGCGGGAGGGCCATAGATCGCGAGGGAGGCCTCGCGTTCGACGTGGAGAGAGTGGATGGGGCTGGTGCGGGCCATGGGTGAGGTGGTGGGACTCCTTGGCCACAAGATAGCCGCGCTGGGCAGATCGCGAGCCGTGCTACGGTCGTTGATGCGAGCGATTCTCTTTGCGGTCCTGGCCGGGCTCTCGTGGGGCGTGGGTGAGATGTTCACCAAGAGCGTGCTGAAGACGGCGCAGGTCGGGCCGATGGGCGTGCTGCTGGTGCGGGCGCTGGTGACGGTGCCTCTGGCAATCGCGGCCTTTCTGATCGCGACCCGGGTGATGCACGCCGAGACGCAGGCCGAGTTCTGGAAGACGGCCGAGTCGTTGACGCTGAGGAAACTCACGCTGGGGTCGGCGGTCTTCGCCGGATTCCTGGGTGTGTTTTTCTTTTATCTTGCGCTAGCCCAGCCCGGAGGGGACATCTCGCGGGTAAAGCCGATCGCGTTCACGCTGGCACCGGCGACGGCGGTGCTGCTGGGGTGGCTGGTGCTGGGGGAGTCGGTGTCGAGGGTTCAGTGGTTTGGTGTCGCGATGGTGCTCGGGGGCGTGGTTCTGGTGACCGTGGGGCACACGAGCGGGCACGGGCCGGATCGGGTCTCGCCGGACGCGGGTGTTCGGTCTTTGGACCCTGGACCGGGTGAGAACCCCTAGTTTCCAGCGAACAGGGGCGTTTGTCCGATCTAGGAGACGATGGGAAGCGCAAGAAAAGCAGTGGCCGCGCGCGCGTCTGTTACTCCGAAGGTGAACGGGCGTGGTGCGAGGTCGTCGACCGCTGGTGGGGGTGGCGGGGTTGATTGGAACCTCGTGGGTCAACGGCTCTTCCTGATTGCGCTGATTGGGGCGTGGGTCTTTGTGGTCGGGAGCCTGATCGGGTTCAACGCCGGCGATCCGCCGACGCATCTGGTCTCGCCCGCGAACAACCCGGTGAAGAACTGGTGCGGCGGGGTGGGGGCGTGGACCGCGTATCACATGATCTGGGTGCTGGGGGCGGGGGCGTATGTGCTCGTTGGGGTGGTGGGGATTGGTCTGTTCTGGGCGCTGGTCTCGGAGCCGGGTCGTGGATTCTGGCGTGAGATCGCGAATGTCGCGGTGCGGGCGCTGGGGTTGTCGCTCATGGTGGCGGCGGTGGCGTCGGCGCAGTCGCTGCTTTTTCCGAGCAGCGGGCCGTTCCCGGGATTGGCGGGTGGGAAGGTTGGCGTGGTGGCAACGGCGGAGTTGGTGCAGCGGTTCGGCACTCTTGGGAGCGGGATCATCGTGATGCTGGCGCTCATTGTCGGGGCGGTGGTGTGCCTCGATCAGTGGATCATCGCGCTCGCGTCGTGGGGGTGGCGTGTGACTCGTGAGCGTGGGGCGCCGGCGCTGGCGGTGGGCGCGACGGCGGCGGGGACAATGGGTGTTCGCGCGGGGGCTGTGGCGCTCCATGCCGGTGGACGCGGCGCGGGCGGATTGTGGAAGGGCTTCGCCGGCCTCTTCGCGGGGCGGAAGAGCCGCTCGCCGCTGCTGGTCCGCACGGATGATCTTGATGACCAGCGGTCGCTCGCCAAGGGCGTGGGTGCCCCGACGCGGCGCCGGCGCGGCAAGTCGTTGGACGATCTCGTCTCGACGATCCAGGGCACGGACGAGGTGGATGAGGAGGAGACGCTCGATCGCGATGAGATCGGCGAGGCGCGTGTGCCGCACGATCTCCGCGAGGTCTCGGCCGTGCCAGGTGGTTTCGAGGACGGCGATGTCGACGAGGGAGCATCGAGCGATGCGGCGCCCGCCACCAAGGGGACGACCACGGAGGAACTCCGCGCGAAGATCGCGAGGTTGCCGGTGGTGTTCGGGCAGAAGGACAAGCAGATCGCGACCGACGCAGATCTCTCGGGGTTGAGGTCGCAGGACGGCGCTGAAGACGAGGCGGGCGAGCAGAACGCGCCGGCCGCGGCGATGGCGCAGCGCGCGCAGGATGAGAGTGCGACGCCGGTGCCCCCCGCGCCGCCGCCGAAGCCGTACCAGTTCCCCGGGCTCGATCTCCTGGAGAACCCGGAGGAGAACTTCAATCTGAAACTCGAGGAGTACGTTCGAGAGCAGGCGGCGGCGCTCGAGTCGGCTCTCGAGCAGTACCGCATCGATGGCAATGTGGTCGGTATCGAGTCGGGTCCGGTGATCACGCTCTTTGACGTGCGGCTGGCGCCGGGAACCAAGGTGGCGCAGATCCAGGCGGTGAGCAGCGACATCGCGCGGGCGTTGAAGGCGATCAACATTCGAATCGTGCCGAATCAGGCCGGTCGCGACACCATCGGCATCGAGGTTCCCAACGCGCACAAGGAGAAGGTGCGTCTCAAGGAACTGATGAGCCAGACGGACCTGACGTCGAAGATGCGTCTTCCGATGTTCCTGGGGAAGGACGCGAGCGGGCAGCCGCTGATCGCGGACCTGACGCAGATGCCGCACATGTTGATCGCGGGCACCACGGGCTCTGGCAAGAGCGTGTGCATGAACACGATCATCATGAGTTTCCTGTACACGAAGAAGCCCAGCGAACTAAAACTCGTGCTGGTGGACCCGAAGATGGTCGAGATGTCGCAGTTCCGCGACATACCGCACCTGATGTGTCCTGTGGTGACGGAGATGGGCAAGGCGGCGGCGATTCTCGAGTGGGCGACGGTGAAGATGGACGAGCGGTACGAGTTGCTCGCCGAGGCGGGCTGCCGGGACATCGCGACATACAACGATCTGCCCTTCGACGAACTCAAGGAGCGGCTGGGCGTCACGACTCCCGAGCAGGAGGCGAAGATCCCTCGCAAGTTGCCCTACATGGTCTTCATCATCGACGAGCTCGCCGACCTCATGATGACGGCGAAGGAGGTCGAGAGCCACATCATCCGCATCGCGCAGAAGGCGCGTGCGGTCGGCATCCACCTGATCCTCGCGACCCAGCGTCCGCAGGCGAACGTGGTGACGGGGCTGATCAAGGCGAACATGCCGTGTCGCATCGCGTTCAAGGTCGCGAGCGGCATGGACTCTCGTATCGTCCTCGACCAGAAGGGCGGCGAGTTGCTGCTGGGGCATGGCGACATGCTGTTTCTCTCGCCGCGTTCGAGCAAGCTCACGCGGTCGCAGGGAACGCTGGTGGACGATCTGGAAATCCGGCGCGTCGTGCGGTTCATGCGGGACATCGCCGGGCCCTCGTTCGAGCGACAACTGTTGCAGATCCGCCGGAGCGAGGACGGCTCCGGGCTGGGGAACCTCAACGACGAGGACCGAATCCTCCAGAGCCAGAACAACTCGTCGGCGTCGCTCGCGGCGGCGCAGGAGGATCCGCTCTTCCCGCGTGCGGTCGAGATCGTGCTGGAGACCCGGCGTGGGAGCGTGAGTTTGCTCCAGCGTCGCCTGGCGATCGGGTACACCCGGGCGAGTCGTTTGATCGATCTCATGGGCATCGCGGGGATCATCTCCGATCACAAGGGGTCGGTCGCACGCGATGTGCTGATCACGATCGACGACTGGGAGACGATGAAGCGGCTGGCAAAGGAGCAGGGCGGATCGCTCGAGGCCGATGGGCCCGACAAGAACGCGAGACTCTTTGACGATACTTCCTCTGGGTCGGAAGATGTCGAGGTGGCCGTGGACGACGATTCGGATCTCGTGGCGGAGGAAGACGCCACGATCGACGACGGGGACGAGTCGGTCGAGGTCGAGGACGCGGATGACTCGGAATCGGACGAAGGAGACGAGGAGGAGTCGGTTCGCGACACCGATGAGGATGATGGGCCGGAGTTTGTCTCCGAGGACGAGGAGTACGAGTACGGCGAGGAGGAAGAGGAGGAGACGCCACTTGGGCGTGATCGGGAGTGAGGCGGGTCGGGCGGAGTTGGGGTCTGGTTTGGGGTCATGCCGAGATCGCGAGACGCCGCGTGAATACTTGTGCAACGGGCGGGCTCACTTTCCAATGAATAGGACGACGAGACGGGCGGTCCGTGTGCGGATCTGGGCACGGGATCTGGGCTTAGCGGCACTCGCGGGTGATCGCCACGCGGCGACTACGCTTCCATTCGTGCATGCCACCTGTTTGGGATTGAGCCATGGACCACGAGGCCATCACCGCCCCGACGTCGGGGCTTATCGAAAGGGACGGAAATACATGTTCGCCAAGCAAACGACCTCGCGTATCGCCGCCAAGTTGACACTGTGCTTGGGAGTGCTCGCCGGCTCCTCGATCGGGCTGGCGGATCTACCCAAGGTGCTTGATCTCGTGCCCAGCGACACGCCGATCGTGATCAGCGTGCGCAACGTCGGCGAGTTCAAAGATCACATCGAGGGGATGATGCGCAAGATGATGCTCCCCACAGAGGCGTTCGCGGGGCTGGGTGAGATGGAGGCCGCGATCACGCTTGTCGGCGTGAATCGGAACGGGTCGCTCGCCATGCTCGTCTATCCCCCCAAGGTCGAGCCCCACGATGAGGGCGGCCTGGAGGAGGGCGTGGAGCACGACCCGGTGATCCTGCTCCCCGTCAACGACTATGCGGCCTTTGTGACCGCCGGTGGCGGCGATCCGAAGGCGGACACGACGATGGTCACCTTCGAGGATTTCTCGGCGAGCGTGCGTCGCGCGGGTGATGGCTTCGTCGCGATGTGCGAGGACGCGGACGACTTTGCCTTGTACACGCCGACCACCGCTCAGAAGGCCGGGCACGAAAAGACTCTCGGCACTGTCGGCATGCGCATCGCCGATACGAGCGACGCGTTCGTCTATGCCAACATGGCAACGCTGCGTCCGATGCTTGAGGCGGGCCTCGCCGAGGGACGGCAATCGATAAAGGAACTCGCCGCCGACCCGGGCATGTCGGAGATGCCCGGCGGCGGGGACATGGGCGAGATGATGGATTCGCTCATGGACGTCGGCGAGACGATCGTGCGCGATGCCCAGGCGGCGGTCTTCGGCTTGAAACTCACCGACGGGGCGGGGGTCATGGACCTTGGCGTGCAGTTCACCTCGGGGACCGAGTCCGCCGGCTCGTTCAACAGCACCGGCAACTCATCCTCGCTGCTTGGGATGCTCCCCAACGAGCCGTTCGTCGCGGCGTATTCGATGGACATGCGCGACGCGAACCTGAAGCGTGCGATGACGAAGTACCTCGAGTTCAGCCAGAAGATGCAGGGCGGGATGTCGGGCTTCACCATGGGCTTCGGGCCCGAGATCATCGCGCTCGCCGATGGGCAGGCGGCGATTCTCGGCACGATCGACCTCTCCGCGGGGCTCTTCTCGAAGATGTCCCAGATCGTGACCTCCAAGAACCCCCAGGGCCTTCGCACGGCCTACACCAACATCGTCAACGCGATGGACGGCACCACCCAGCAGGGCATGACGTTCCACACCACGTTCTCTCCCGAGGCAAAGGAGATCGCCGGCCGCAAGGTCGATGTCTGGACCATGGCCATGGACGTGGATCCCGAGAGCGAGATGGCGATGGCGATGCAGATGGTCGGACCGATGCTCTTTGGACCCGAGGGGCAGATGAAGGGGTACGCGGCGACCATCAAGGACGGGCTGGCGTTCACGATGTCTCCCAACACTCCTCTGCTGACCGCGACGATCGAGGCGGCCGAGGGCGGGCCGGGCTTGGGCCTCAACGCAGACGTGGCGCGTGTGGCCGAGATGCTTCCCGCGGGACGCACGATGGAGATGTACCTCGGGACGCGTGAGATCACCCAGTCGATCCACGATGCGATGATGGCGTTCATGGGTGAGGCGCCCTTCGAGGTCCCCGAGAAACTCGCGCCGATTGGTTTCGGCGCGACCACGAACGACGGTGGGCTGCACCTGAGGATCGTGATGCCCAGCGACGTGCTCGCGTTCATGAGCGAGATGACACAGAAGTATGAGGGGCCGGCGATGGAGGACGAGATGAACGCCGAGCCGGCTGAGCCCGCAGGGGCTCCGCGGTTCTGAGCCGATCGCGGATTCGGATATCCATCTCTACTACACGTCCACGACACCATTGAAAAACGCGGAAGCCAACCCGGCTTCCGCGTTTCGTTTTTGTTCCACTGCGGGCATCGCCCGTGTGCCGTACGGCCCGGGTATCCGATCTCGAGCTAGTTCGCGAAGTGGGCGAAGGCGCGGTTGGCCTCGGCCATGCGGTGGGTCTGCTCGCGGGTGTTCATCGCCTTGCCTTCCTTCTTCGCCGCGTTGTACAACTCGTCGGCAAGGCGAGCGGCGACGGGGCGGCCACGCTCGCCACGGACGGCCTCCAAGATCCAGCGGAAGGCAAGCGACTGCTGACGCTTGCGGTTGACCTGCATCGGGACCTGGTAGTTGGCACCGCCGATACGCTTGCTGCGGACCTCGACAAAGGGCTTCACGTTCTCGATCGCCATGCGGAAGATATCGATCGCCTCCTTGGGGGCGGCGGGATCGGTCTCCTTGGCGAGTTTGCCCTGGATGTTCTCGAGGGCGTCATAGACCACGCGCTGGGCGACGGACTTCTTGCCGTCGTACATGATGCAGTTGATGAAACGGGAGAGGACCAGATCGCCGTGACGCGGATCGGGCTTCAACTGCGTGGGAGCGGCGGTAAAACTCTTTCGGCCCATAACGAAACTCCTTGGCTGGGCGGGGTGGAAGAGTCCATCCCGCGTCACTGTTCACCGCGCCGGCCCGGGCTCCCATTCTCGTGGGGGGATCACGTCGCGATTACTGCCTCTTGGTCCTGCCACAGCGGCGAGACCCCAGATTGTCGAAACTCGGACAGTCGGTAACTCACCGAGCGATCGTTTCCGACCGCCCGTGATTGAATGCGGTGTGCCTTGGGGCTTAGCTCGCCTTGCCGCGCTTCGCGCCATATTTCGAGCGTCCCTGCTTGCGGCCATCAACGCCTTTGCAGTCGATGGCGCCGCGGACGATGTGGTAGCGAACGCCGGGAAGGNNCGGTTTCCGGCGGGCGGGCAATTCGATAGGCGGGCCAAGACGGAGCGAGTGGGGGAGTCGGATTGACCTCGGGTCAATATGTATGGGAGAGGTTAGGTTGGCGGACGGCCCATCAGGCGATCAATTACTCCACCTCCGCCTCCACCAGCCACGCCAACTGGATCAGCGACTCTTGCCACCCCAGCGTGCACATCTCCAGGGGGATGACACTGGGGATGTTCTCTTGGGTGATGGTGATCTCCGTGCCGCAGGAGACCGGGCGCAGGGTTGTGGTCACCCGCATCTCGCCGGGGAGGTTGGGGTCGTCGAAGCGGTCGGTGACAACAATCTTCTCGTTCTCGACCATCTCGACGTACGTCCCGCCGAAGGAGTGGGTCTGTCCCGTGCCGAGGTTGGTGAACGACATGCGGTACGACCCGCCGACGCGTCCGTCGCGCGAGTGCATCTCACCGACGAAGCCGAAGGGTGGCATCCACTTGACCATCGCCCGGGTGTCGGTCATCGCTTTATAGACGCGCGCGGGCGGGGCCTTGAGGACGCGATGCAGTCGGAGGGTGTTGCCGGTGGCCATGCGGGGAGGGTATGGGTGCGGCGATGGCCATGGCGCGGGCTCGGTGGTTTGGCATTGGCGGAGAGGTCTCGTCAACTTCGTGTGGACTTCGGGGGCGGACCTCACGAAGAAGGGGGCGCGGGGGACGGGTTTGGGTTGAGGGGATGACCGCGAATGATCTCGTAGAGCTCGCGAAGGATGATCTCGGTCTCGGGGTCGGAGTAGTCGATCGTCGTTGGGAGTTTGGGCGTGGCCGTACGACGCGCCTTGAGCGTGCGCTCGAGTTCGGCCGCCTTGGACTTGAGCCGCTCGAGGGATTGCTCCTCTTCCACTTTCTTCATCTCCGCCGTGGCCTTGGAGAACTGGTAGCCGATGGAGGCGAGTACGCCAACGACGATGAGGGCGGGAACGCCGACTGCGATCCAGAGGCCGAAGACGATCGCCACGACGCGGCCGGCGACGCTGGTGGTGAACTGGCGGCGGCGAACCTCGCGTCCGAACGCGGCGAGGAGTGTTGAGTCGATCGATCGCAGGGTCTCGATGAGGCGCTCGGTCTCGCTGGTCGTCGTTGACGCCGTCGACTGGTCGGTTGAGGTCATGTGTTTCGGTTGCCTTTTTGTCGTGGTTTAGTGGCTGACTTTGCGGTTGCGGCTCGTAGCCGGCGCCGACCTCGTCCTTGAACGGAGGCGGAGCAAAGACTTACAAGCAGCGTGCCACGACCGTGCTTTCGTAAGACGTTGTCTTTACTGCACTTAGAATGGGCGATACTGGACTCGAACCAGTGACCTCTTCCATGTCAAGGAAGCGCGCTAGCCAACTGCGCTAATCGCCCGGGTTGTCATCGCCAGTCGTTGTCGTGCGTTCGGCCATGCTGGGCAGGGCAAGAGCGTACGCCTCGGATCGGCGGGGCGGATTATACCGCTTCTGGGTCGGCGTACCAGAGGCGGGCCGACGGTCAACGGAAAGGCCATCGAGCCGCCAGGAAACATCCGGCGTTCCCTGTACAACGCCGGGGAGAGCGTGCCGGTGGAGACGGGGTGGTGAGGTCGCCGAACCGAACGACCCGGCCTAGGACGTCATGCAACGCGTTGCCGGAAGTGTTGTGCTGCTCGCCGCCGCGGAGTCCGGCGTCGTCAACGCGTCGAGTCAAGAGCGTCGAGCCTGTGGAACTCATGACGAACTTACCGAGACGGTGCCGCTTCCGGCTCCGGTCGCAGGTTCTCATGATCTGAATCCGAAAAGACCGTGCCGGTGGAATCCATGCCGCTCGCATGCCGACCACAAGGTTCGTCGTCGCGAGACGAAACTCCATTGCGTATTCATCAAGGGCGATCTGTGGCCAAGGTCTGCGGGCGGGCTCGCTCGGGTGTTGTCTCTCGAGTCCGATCGGGCTCACCTCGATCAGATCCGACAAAGGTTCGCCGGGAGTGCGCCATGGCATTCTGGAGGATTCTCCGGAGAACTCGAGTCTATGGAGTATGCCTGGATTTCCTGACGGAGTGGCAATCGCCGGGCCTCGAGCGAAAACCTGAGACTCGAACTGATATGGGGAAAATGGGCAGAGCCGGACTTGAACCGGCGACCCTCGCATTTTCAATGCGATGCTCTACCAACTGAGCTACCTGCCCGACTTTGAGGCGAGGCCCCAAAGCGGTCCCAAGCGTAGGCGAGACCGAGCGCCTGTCAACCCCGCCGTCATTGACCGGGTTGGCTAGCATGGGTTGTGACACCTCATCCCGCCGCGCTACTGGACGTCAAGGACCTCAAGACCCACTTCCCAATTCGATCGGGCGTGTTGCAGCGTGTGACGGGGTGGGTGAAGGCCGTGGACGGCGTGTCGTTCGAGATCGAGCGGGGGGAGACGTTGGGCTTGGTCGGTGAGTCGGGGTGTGGCAAGACCACGGTGGGCCGATCGATTCTGCGGCTTATTCCACCAAGTGGGGGGGAGGTGCACTTCGACGGTGAGGACGTGCTCTCGTCTCGAGGACCCCGGCTGAAGGCGCTTCGGAGGAAGATGCAGATCATCTTCCAGGACCCCGGGTCGTCCTTGAACCCGCGGATGCGCATCGGATCGATTCTGGCCGAGCCGCTCCTTGTGCATGGACTGGGCGGGCCGAAGGACGAGCTGCGGCACCACGTCGAGGAGTTGCTGGTGCGTTGCGGGATGCCCCGGGCGGCGGCGGATCGGTATCCGCATGAGTTCAGCGGCGGGCAGCGTCAGCGCATCGGGATCGCGCGGGCGCTGGCGCTCAAGCCGAGTTTTATCGTGTGCGACGAGCCGACGAGCGCGCTGGACGTGTCGATCCAGGCGCAGATCATCAATCTGTTGTCGGATCTGCAGAACGAGTTCGGGTTGTCGTATCTGTTCATCAGCCACGACATGAGCGTGATCCAGCACGTGTGCAAGCGGATCGCGGTGATGTACAAGGGTCGAATCGTGGAGATGGGAGAGCGAGACCAGATCCTGCAGGACGCGCGGCATCCGTACACGAGGGCACTGCTGAGCGCGGTGCCCGTGGCCGACCCCAGGCGCAGGCGTGAGCGGATCGTGTTCGAGGGGATGGCGAGTTAGACGCTTCTTCAGCCGCCGATCGCGGACATTGGACGGTTGGGTTGCTTGAATGACGACGATCGGATGCCGTGGCCCGGCTGCTTTCGCCAGGTCGCGTCGAGGAGGATCGTGGCGAGATCATGGTCGCTCGCGTCGGAGCGGAGGGCGGACTTCAGGTCGTACTCGGTCGTGGAGAAGAGGCACGGGCGGACCATGCCATCGGCGGTGATGCGAAGGCGGCTGCACGCGCCGCAGAAGGCACGCGTGACCGGGGCGATGACGCCGACGGTGCCCGTGGTTGACGATGGAGAGTCGGCGAAGGCGTAGCGCTCGCTGGTGGCACTGTCGCACTCGCGGTCGAGCGGCACGAGCGGCCAGACACGGGAAACACACGTGAGAATCTCGTCGGCGGAGACGAGGCGGGACTCGTCCCAGGCCCGTGCGGAATCGAGGGGCATGGCCTCGATGAAACGGACGTCGATGGGAAATCGGCGTGCGAGGGCCGCGATGTCGGCGACCTCGTCTTCGTTGAACCCACGCATGACAACGGCGTTGACCTTGATCGGCGAAAGCCCGGCGCCGATGGCTCGTTCGACGCCGCGGAGGATGTCGTCGGGCGTGCTTGTGCTTCGCGTGAGTTTCGCGAAGCGGTCGGGGAGGAGGCTGTCGAGGCTGATGGTGATCCGGGTCAGGCCGGCTGATTTCCATGCCCCGAGCGAGCGGGTCGTGAGAAGGGAGCCATTGGTGGTGAGGGCGATATCGCGGACCCCGAGGGAGGCGATGCGCGAGATGATCTCTTCGAGACGCGGGTGAACAGTCGGCTCGCCGCCGGTGAGCCGGATCTTGGTGACGCCCAGCGAGACGCAGACGCGTGCGACTCGTTCCAACTCTTCGGGACTAAGGATCTCGGAGGCAGGGGCGAAGCGGACGTCCGGTTCCATGCAGTAGACACATCGGAAGTTGCAGCGGTCTGTGATGCTGAGGCGGAGTTCGCGGATGGTGCGGCCGTGAGAGTCGATGAGGCGATCTCGCTGGAGAGACCTCGGGCGGTGTGGACCATTCGCGTGTGGGGCATCGTCCGACCGCGTGAGGCGTGACTCATCAAGAAGAGGGAGGGCGTAACTCATGACGACGTTCCCGTGGCGAGCTCCTCGCGTCGTTGTTCGAGCCAGGTCCGCCACTTGGGACTGAGCGACCGGCACTCGAGGGCGCGGGCGATCCTTGCCGGGTTGTCGCTCTCAAAGAAGCGGATGCGAACGACCTCGGCGACGCTCAGATGGGCGGCATCGGCGCGTGTCTGGCGGACGAGATCACCGGCACGCACGTGTCCCTCGTGAATCACGCGGGCGTAGAACCCGACGTGGCAGGACTCGAGGAATCGCTTGGGGAACTCCATGTCGCCCATGGCGATGCCGAGCATGGAGCAGGGCGTGCGCGGCATGCTGACCTCGATCTCGGTGCCCTCGTGACCGATCGCGAATCGATCACCGATGTGGATCATGGTGTCGCTCATGCCCTCGAGCGTGAGGTTCTCGCCGAAGACGCCGGGCGGGAGGTGGAGGGGCGATCCGATGGAGACGGGGAGCAGCGCTGCGGATTCCCATCGCTCGTAGACATCACGGTCGATGCAGTAGACCGCCATTTCGGGGCCACCGTGGTTCTTGGTGTCGGCGACGTAGTCCCCCTCGACGCCTGTGGTGGTGAGGCGGACGGGATCGGCGGTGGGTTTCTTGAAAATTCCCGTTGATGTGGGCTTGCCGCGTTGTTCCACGGTCTTGGGGACGGCACTGTTGACAGACACTACACGCATGGCGCACTCGGCTCGTGGGGACAGTATACTGACCCGGAACGGATCTCGCGATTCTGTCTTGGATCCGAGGCCGCTCAAGAGGTTGGCGATTGCGACCGGAGGGTGCGTGATGGGAAACGAGAAGGACAAGGGCCCCGTCCACGATTCGACGAGGCGTGACGATGCTCACGGTGTGTCGCGGCGCTCGTTCATGAAGACGCTGGGACTGTCGGCGGCCGGGGCGTCGATCGCGGGGAAGGCGACGGCAAGGCCGGGTGTGCAGGCGGGCGATGCCGAGAGCGATGAGATCCCCATCAACGGACCGGGGCCGGTGTCGGTGACGCTGAACGTCAACGGCGGCGAGATGCGGACCAGCATCGAGCCGGCGACGACGCTGCTCGAGACGCTCCGGATGAATCTCGGGCTGACGGGAGCCAAGGAGATCTGCGACCGTGGTTCGTGCGGCGGGTGCAGCGTGATGGTCGATGGGAAACTCACCGCGTCGTGCATGATGCTCGCGATGGACGCGATCGGGAGCGAGATCACGACGGTCGAGGGTCTGGCCAGTGGCGACCGACTCGATCCGGTGCAGGAAGCGTTCCTCAAGCACGACGCGTTGCAGTGTGGATTCTGCACGCCCGGATTTGTCGTGGCGTGTCGGGCGCTGCTCAACGAGAATCCCAAGCCGACGCTCGAGGAAATCAAGCACGGGATCAGCGGGAATATCTGCCGCTGCGGAACGTACACGAATGTCTTCAACGCGTGCCTCGAGGCGTCGGGGCAGGAGCCGATCGTGGATGCGCCTGTGAACGGTTGATCGTCGACCAGAATGTTCTTGTGCTGCTCGCCCAGGTCTCAGAACTTCGAGTTGAACAGGCGTACGGAAGGATTCAGCCATGTCCGAGACGAACCTCCCCACGGTGATGCCCACCACGAACCGACCGCAGAACGCGAACGCCGCGATCGATGTGGACACCTCGCGTCTCGATGGCGTGGCGAAGGTGACCGGGCGTGCGAGGTACAGCCGGGACTATTACCTGCCCAATGGACTTTTCGCCGCCTTTATCCGGTCGCCGTATGGCAAGGCGACGCTCACCGAGGCGGACGAGTCGGCCGCGAAGAGTGTTCCGGGCGTCGTGGAGGTTGTGCTCGACGATCGCAAGGAGGCGAAGTATCAGGGTCAGACCGTGGGATACGTCCTGGCGGACTCGCCCAACGCGATGAGGCGTGGGCTGAGGGCGCTCAAGGCAAAGTGGGAGTATGAGACCAGGCCCGGATCGTGTCTTGAGGAAGTCGAGAAGATACGCCCGGCGATGGAGAACGACTCGGCGAGCGCCACGTTCGACAAGGCCGACCACATTCTCGAGGCCGAGTATTCCACGCCGATCCAGACGCACGTCTGTCTTGAGACCCACGGGAGCGTGGCCGACCATCGCGGCGAGAGCGCGACGGTGTACACCTCGACGCAAGGAACGTACGCGGCACGCGACGGGCTGTCGGGTGCCATCGGGTTGAAGGAATCCGAGTTCGAGCTCGTCTGCGAGTACATCGGCGGCGGGTTCGGGTCGAAACTCAACGGCGCCGGGAAGGAGGGGGCCCAGGCCGCCCGTCTTTCGGCGAGGCACAAGCGACCCGTGTACCTCTTCTGCAACCGCAAGGAGGAGCACCTCGACACGGGCAATCGCCCCTCGAGCCACGTCAGCGTGAAACTCGCGATTAAAGGCGATGGCACGATCCTCGGCGGTCAGATCCACTCGTGGGGCGGGGCAGGCGTCGGGGGTCGCGGCGGCGGCACCTCGATGCCCTCGGGTCGCTATCGCTTCGGTACTCGCGGCAATCTTGAGCGAACCCACGAAGATGTCGCGTTTGCCGGCGGCGCGCCCCGCCCGATGCGGGCGCCCGGCGCACCGCAAGGGGCGTTCGTCGAAGAACTAATTCTCGATGAGGTCGCGTCGATGTGCGACCTGGACCCGATCGAACTTCGATTGAAGATTGGTTCGAATAGCGAGGATCGGGGCGACATGATGAGAGAGGCCGCCCGGCTCATCGGATGGGACCGTCGCGTGAAGACAGGCTCGCAGAAAGGCGTGATCCGCCGCGGTTTCGGGATCGCCCAGTGCAGTTGGCACCAGAGCCCCGCGACGGCCGACGTCGAGGTCGTCATCAACCGCGACGGCTCGGTCCAGGCGAAATCGGGAAGCCAGGACATTGGCACGGGTACACGCACGGCCGTGGGCATCGGGGCCGCAGAAGGGCTGGGAGTACCGCTCGCCGCGATCACATCCATGGTGGGCCGCTCGTCGTATCCGATCGGACCAAACTCCGGCGGCTCGGTGACGCTGGCGAATGTGTACCCGGCGTCGTTCCGCGCCGGCGAGGATGCCCGCGACAAGTTCCTCGCATTCCTCGGGTCATCGCTAGGCGTCGAGGCCGGGCTGCTGTCGATCAAGGGCGGCGAGGTGTTCAACGATGGCAAGAAGATCCTCTCGTGGAGCGACGCGTGCGCCAAGATTGGTGACGCGATCGTGGGTCGCGGGCACAACGATCAGCGCACGCGTCGGGCCGACGAGGGCGATGGGCATAGTTCAGGAGTCCAGGCCGTCGAGGTCGAGGTCGACACGAGCACGGGGGTGGTGCGGGCGAAGCGCGTCGTCGCGATCCAGGCGTGCGGCCGGGCGGTCTTCCGCAAGGGGGCCGAGAGCCAGATCATGGGGGGCGTGATCCAGGGCCTGAGTTTCGCGCTCTTTGAGTCCAAGATCATGGATCGCTCGACGGGCACGATGGTGAACCCGAACATGGAGCAGTACAAGATCCTGGGGCCTGACGACATGCCGCACATCGTGCCGGTGCTCTGGACGAAGGACCAGACCAGCCCTCGCTCGTTGGCGGAGCCGCCGGTGGTGCCGACAGCCGGGGCGCTCGCGTGTGCGGTCTTCAACGCGATCGGCACGCCAGTCCGGTCGCTCCCGATCACGCCCGACAAGGTTCTGGCCGCTCTCCGCGGAGGTGCACAGTGAACGAGTTCTCCTTCGCCACGGTCCGGTCGTATGAGCAGGCGGCGACGCTCCTCAAGGACAAACGGTTCTCCCTTCCCATGCTCAAGGGCGGCGGGATGGACATCGTCGATCACCTGAAGGAAGGCCTTGCCGAGCCGGATCTGCTCATCAATGTGAGGCGTGTCCGAGAGGGTGGTGTCGATCCGATCGCGATGTCAACATCGTCCGGAAAGCCGGTCGTCCGCATCGCGGCGTCGGCGACGATGGCCGAGATCGCGAGGAGCCCGATCTTGCTCGAGCACGCGCCGGTGGTGGCGAACGCGGTGGGCAAGGCCGCGACGCCCCAGGTTCGAAACGCCGCGACCGCCGCGGGGAATCTCCTACAGCGCCCGCGCTGCTGGTATTACCGGCAGAGCGAGTTCGACTGCCTGAAGAAGGGCGGTTCGCGATGTTTTGCCGCCGAGGGCGAGAACAAGTACCACGCGATCTTCGGCGATGGCCCCTGCCACATCGTCCACCCGTCGAATCTCGCCCCGGCGCTGCACGTCTGCGATGGCGTGGCGCACCTCACGAATAGCACGCGTGACTCGATCGCGATCGCGGATCTCTTTCACATGCCCGATCGCGGCATTCGCGACGAGCACAATCTGAAGCCCGGCGAGATCATCACCCACATCACGCTCACGCCGCGTCCTCGCAGCGGGTTCTACGTCGTGAAGGAGAAGCAATCGTTCGACTGGCCTCTGGTCTTCGCGTGCGTGGCGATCGAGTCGGAATCTGGTTCGACGAGGATCTCGTCCGCGCGGGTCTGTGCCGGAGCCGTTGCGCCGACGCCGTGGCCCATGCCGGAGGTTGAGGCGGCACTCGTCGGAGTGGACGCGAAGGACGACGCGGCCCTCACGAAGGCCCTGTCCTCGTGCACGCGCGGCGCCAAGCCCATGGCCCAGAACGCGTACAAACTCGATCTCCTCCCTGTTGTTCTCGCGCGAGCCACGCGACTTGCCGCTGGTCTGCCCGCCCTTGCCTGATCTCGAATCGTGCCCAACCCGGAGCGTCGCCCATGCCGAACGACACATCGAACGCCACGCCGCTCTTCAAGCCCGTGCAACTCCAGGTCTCGTGCCGGAACCTCCGGCACAAGATGATGTACTGCGACGAGCGTCAGTCCTCGCCTGGCCTGATCGATGACACCTCGGACACTCGCGTGTTTTTCTGCATCAAAACGTTCGACGCATTGGGCCCGGATCACGAGCCGGTGTGCCCGAAGTCGTGCACGCACTCGCGGGCCTGTTACCACGCCTCGCCGACGCCCGCGTTGAGTCCAGACAACCTCGCGTGAACCCGTTGTCACGCCTGCCGGCGTCTCAAGACCACAAGGGGTCCAGCGAACCCTCGTGCCGGAGCAGCCATTCCTTCCGCCACATGCCGCCGCCGAAACCGGTGAGTGTGGCATCCGCTCCGATGACGCGGTGGCACGGAACGATGATGGGGATGGGATTCGCTCCGTTGGCCGCGCCTACTGCTCTCGAGGCGTTCGGGTTCCCGACTCGTCGTGCAAGTTCGCCGTAGGAGATCGTGGCGCCGAAATCGAGGGTGCGGAGTTCTCTCCAGACACGCCGGCGAAATGGAGTTCCTGCGGCGTCCACATCGACCTCAAACTCACGCCGCGTGCCCACGAAATACTCGTGGAGTTCACGCGTCGCCTGCTCGAGGACACGACGTGCGTTGTCGTTGTCACAAGGCTTGGGCTCTCCCGGCCTGGCGTCGAACTCGATCGCGATCACGCCGCGAGCCGATGTGCGCACCAGCAGGAGGCCGATCGGAGTCTCGATCGGGACGGACGCCACCGGGGATGCCGAGACCGGATCACGTTCTGTGCCGTTCGACCGTGGCGTTCCGCGTGTTCCCGCCGTCGCGCTCTCCATCATGACTCCTCCAACAATCCGGCGTGCCAAGCGAATCGCCGATACTCCCCGTGATCATTGGCCCCACGGCGTCGGGAAAGTCCGACCTCGCCGTTGAACTTGCGTTGCACCTCGCCGGGAACGCCCGGCGTGCCGAGATCCTCTCTGCCGATTCGGTCCAGGTCTTCCGCCACCTCGACATCGGCTCGGCGAAGCCGACTCTCGATGAACGCCGCGGCGTGCCTCACCACCTGATCGATCTCGCCGAGCCGACCGAGCGATTCACCGTCGCCGATTGGCTCGAGATGTGCAACAGGACAATCGACGACTGCCGCGCCCGCGGCGTGGTTCCGGTCATCGTCGGGGGGACGCATCTGTCGATCAAGGCGTTGCTCGATGGGCTCTTCGAGGGGCCGTCTGGAGACCCTGGGTTGCGTGCTCGGCTCGCCTCGCTACCACCCGAGGAACTCCGTGCTCGCCTCGAGGCTGCCGACCCAGACGCGGCCGCGCGGCTCCACCCCAACGATCTCCGCCGCACGATCCGTGCATTGGAGGTTCATGCGCTCACGGGGCGCCCTATCTCGCAGCAACAGACGCAGTGGGACGAGTGGACTCCACGTGATTCAACATCCGAAAATGGCGAAGCGAGCATGCCCGGAGTACGGCGGCGTGAGGCCCACCTGGTCATCCTTCAATGGCCGACGGAACTCCTCAATCGACGCATCAACGCACGCGTCAAGGTGATGATGGAGCGTGGCCTGCTCGACGAGGTACGATCAATCCACGAGCGAGGCCTCTTTGGTCCGCAGGCGTGCGAGGCCCTGGGCTACAAGCAACTCCTCGCCCACCTCCGCGGCGAGTGCCCGCTTGAAGACGCGGTCGAGAAGATCAAGATCGAGACGCGCCGATTCGCCAAGAACCAGCGGACGTGGTTGCGTCGTCTCTCGGTGGCCGTGGCGGGCGCGCCAAGACCGACCGTGATCGACGCCGAGATCACGCCCCGTGATCAGTGGCTTTCCGTGGTGATGGAGTCACTCCGAGAGTCACGGTGAGTCAGCACCCCGCGGAGAACTGGGCGAGGAAGTAGAGCATGTCGTCGATCGTGACCGCATTGTCCATGGTTCCCACGCCTGTGCCGTCGTCCACGTCGGCCTCGAAGTCGCCGTTGAGAAAGACCGTGATGTAGTGGAGGAGGTCGTCGATGGTGACGGCGCCGTCGGGGATGCCCGATCCGGAGCCATCGTCCACGTCGCTGACGCACAGGAATGGGTACGGCTGTTCGTCGATCACCACGAGATTCTGGGGGTTGAGGCCCGAATCCTGGAACAGGAGGTATCGTGCATGTCTGGCGAGAAGTTGGCGACGCTGGTGGGAGGTCAGCGTCGGCTCGAGCCAGGGATCGACCAGGACGGTGAGGCCGAAGTTGTGGTGGTGCGGTGTTCCGGTGAGGGCGTCGGTATTGTGGACGACGATCGGTCGCGTGGTGACGCCGGTGATGGTGGCTTCGCCGAATCCGACGACGGGGGCGGTGTATCCCGCGGCGAACTCCACGATGGCGCCACGGAGTGCGTACGTGGTCTCGATGGATTCACCGCCGGCTGCGGTTTCGATCCATGGCGAGAACGCGAGCGGCTCGAGTTCACGGACGAGGCCCAGGCCCACGCCATCCTCGAGTGTCGTCTCGATCCCTAGCCACGTGAAAGAGGGCTTGGGTGTCGAGTAACGCACGCCCAACCCGAGCACGCGATGTCCGCCGCTGGTGCCAGAGCCAAAGTCCGAGGCGAGGACAATGGGGCCTTGCTCAACGCTTCGTCGGAGGGGGACATCTGGAATGGTGAGCGAGTAGATCCGGTCCTCGACCCGCCACGAGTGCGTGCCCGTGAAGGTTGTCGAAGTGAGTGTGCGCGTGTATTGGGCCTCCGGGAGTGTCGCGAACGTCCCGTCGATGTGCGAGGCACCGTTGTCGGTTTTCAGATCGCCCGCGATGGAGTGGAGGAGACCGCCCTGGTTCACGACATCGTCGGTGAGCCACTGGGTTTTCATCGCGATATCAAGTCGCGTTTTGAGGCGGTGGCGACCGACCGCGTCCCAGCCCTCGCCCTCGTACGTTCGGTACGCCGCTGGTTCGCTGAGCATGAACGGGACCAACGTGGGCGTGGTCGAGGCGTGAGGAAGCGGCCTGACCTGCTTGATCTCGAGGCCCTCGACGCCCGGCCCGCCAGCGATCGTGGTCTTCTTGAACTCGAAATCGAGGAAATGGTCGGCGGGGCCGCCCTCCTGCACGAATCGTGCGGAGGCCTCGGCGAGTAGATCGGCGAGGTGGGTGTAATCCGCCGGAGAGTTCATGACCATGTGCCCGAGTTGCGTGAGATTGGAGTAGGCGCGGACGGTTGTGAACGTGCCGAAACTCAGTCGATCGATGTCGACCTCCTCGGGGACCTGGCCCAGTTCGGGATTGGTGACGGAGTTGGCGCCGGGCTGGAGCGTCACGCGGATGCTGACGCTGCCCGCGAGCCCGCCACGGCGTTCGAGGACGGCGACGCCATTGGCGAGTTCGGTGTCGTCGGGGAAACTGTGATGGACAAGAATGCCCATGCCGACCTCGTGCTCGTTGACGCCCAGTCGGAGGCGTTGCACGAAGGCATTGTCGTTGTAGAAGGACGCATAGACGCGTTTGATGGCGCGGAAGACGCCACGCTCGTTGGCCTCGGTGGGGTCGCACGCGCTGGGGCCGACGGTATCGGCATCGAGGTCGTCTTGGAGGCATCCCGAGTACGAGTCATAGAGGCCCGCGCCGGTGTACGACGCCGAGTCCTCGACGTTGGTCGAGGAGCGGAACCGGATCTTGGTCTGTGGGTCGAGTTCGTAGACGGGGCTTTGGAGCGTGGAGAGGATCGCGGTTCGCAGCGCCGGCGAGAAGTCCGTCTGGCTGCCACGAATGAGATCGCGGATGCCCGAGAGCGTCTCGGCGACGGAGGCCGGCTCGGGCGGCCATGCGTACCCGCTGAGCCGATCGTCGATCTCCTGGCGGAGCGTTCGTCCGTTGCTGAGCGTCTGGGCCATGAAGGCGTTCCAGAGGTCGAACGTGAACGCGAGGCCCGGGCGTGTCGATTCGGGGATCGATCGCCGGAGCAGGCCGTAGTTCGCCGCTTTGCCACCGACACGCGCGATGTCCGCCGGTGTGAGCAGATCGACTCCGAGGGCGATGGCCCCGGTCGGTTGCATCGGTGCGTACTGGAGCGGCGTGACGGCCTTGAGTTCGAGGAGTTCTGTCCACTGGGTCTGGGTGATCGACGCGCCCGAGACCACGTCCACACGTGGCCTGCCGAGGTCTTCGGTCGTGCGAAGGATCACACGCGTCCCAACCTTGGCGAGCGCGGCCTGCTGGTCGGCGGGATCGACGATCGCAGCGAAGGGCGTGCCGTAGGTCCGCGCGAGGATCGCGACGTGCGAGTTGGGCGTGGCGGGAGCGAGGCTGATGATGCCGGCCAGGAAGGGAAGCTCGGCGGGAACTCCATCGGTGATGAGGATGTCATCGGGTCCGATCTCGCCGCGTTCGTAGGCCGCCCCGATGCCGTTCGCGGCGACGTTCTTGAGCGTGCCGATCGCCCAACCCTTGGTGTAGACACGATTGCCCGAGGCCCAGCGGGAGACGCTCGACACGGGGAATCCGTTGGCGGCAAAGAACGCCGCGTCCTGCTCGGCGGCGGCCTGCTGCTCGAACGCGGGCATGTAGAAGGCTTGGCGATCCGGAAGATCGAGGCTTGCGGCAACGGCCTGGAGTTGGGAGAGCGCCTCCTCCCGGGTGTAGGCGTCGTGACGCACGAGTTGGATGCCAAACTCCGGAATGCTCCAGTTGCGGCCGGTGGGGAAGAGCACGGCGCCGAGCAGGGCCTGCTGACCATTGGCGTGGAGTGTGGCGGCGTCGTACTGCGCGCGCGTCATGCCAAGCAACGGGCGAAGCCAGGCCGAGCCAAAGTCGTAATGGAACCGGATGTCGCGCGAGTTCTGGTAGTAGACGGTGCGATGCGTGCCCGGGGCGGGCGTCTCGCAGGTGAGCATCGTGAACTTCACCCACTGGGCGTCGGCGCCGGGCTCGCCGTAGACGACGAAGTCATCGAATGGATCGGTGATGGTGGACTTCCACGCGGCGCCCTCAAGAGCACCACACTGGGCCACCGCTTGGGCGGTCCACATCACGAGGGACAGCACCACAATCATCCTTGATGAACGCATCATCGCTATCCCTCCAGGGCTTCGAGTCAGTTCACACGTAAAGCCGTCCGCCGGCCCAGACCACTGCATGGCCTGAGCAATCACCCCCTGCCGGTACGCACGAAGACGTCTGGCAACGCGGACACTCCCAGCCTAATCCAGTATTGCCCACAACGCCAACGGTCCTGCCCCAGAACTTCCGGCAAGTGACAATCCCAATATACAAATACCGTACGTCTTACTAACACACAGAAGATTCCTTGACATTGCGCCACTCGCTCCCTTTCCTGTTCCGGCCGGCGGCATCATCTCTATGTTGTCGCGATTGCGTTCCCGCGTTGACAAGCAGCCCCTATGGCGAAGAAACCTGCCTCGAAATCACCCGCCCGCACCAAGAAGACAATCGGTCCCAAGGAGGAAGGGTCGGCGGGGATCGCGACCAAGGCTCCCGCGAGATCAGCCGCTCGGGGGCGACGGCGCGGGCCGGCCCGTGGGACGGGGTTCAGCACCGGCGACGCCAAGAACCGCCATCTGGTGATCGTGGAATCTCCCTCGAAGGCGAAGACGATCAACAAGTACCTCGGCAAGGACTATCTCGTCCTGGCCTCGGTCGGGCATGTCCGGGACCTTCCCAGCAAGAACCCCAAGGGCGTGAAGACACCGGTGCCGGGTGTGGACCTCGAACACAAGTTCAAGCCGACGTATGTCGTCAGCGAGGACAAAGAGAAGGTCATCAGCGATCTGAAGCGAGCGGCGAAGGAGACACTGTCGTCGGGCCGCGAGGTCTGGTTCGCGACCGACTTGGATCGCGAGGGCGAGGCGATCGCGTGGCACCTGGCGCAGGAACTGGGCATCAGCGCGAAGACGGCCAAGCGTGTGATCTTTGCGGCGATCACCAAGGGCGAGATCGAGAAGGCGTTCAGCAACCCGCACCCGATCGACGAGGACCGCGTGAACGCGCAGCAGGCGCGACGGATCCTGGACCGGATCGTGGGATATCAGGTCTCGCCGCTGCTGTGGAAGAAGGTGGCACGCGGGTTGTCGGCGGGGCGTGTGCAGTCGGTCGCCGTGCGACTGGTTGTCGAGCGCGAGCGGGAGATCCGGGCGTTCGTCCCCGACGAGGAATGGTCGATCGGCGCGAACTTCGCCCTCACGCAAAAGGACGCCGAGAAACTCGGACCCGCGTGGCGAACGTTCCTCGCGACGCGCGACGAGAAGAAGAATCCGCCAACATTGAAAGCGCAGAACGCGTGGTTGTCGGACCACCATGCCATCCGCGCCGATCTCGTCGAGTACAACGGGAAGAAGTTCGAATCCTCGATTCGCATCGACCAGCTCCTCGGCCCGATCAGCGACTTCACGTCGGACGCGATACGCGACCGGCTCGAGCGGGCGTCGGCGGAGTTCTCGACGCCCGAGAGGCACGACCTGAGCAAGGCCATCACCACGATCGCCGAATCGCTGGGATTGCGAGACGCACGCGCCACGCTGCGAGACGAGCCGACGGGGCGTGGGCCGGCTCGATGGGTCCGCACGATCACGGGCAACCCCGACCCGTCGCTCGAGTGGCAGGTCAATTCGATCGAGACCAAGCGGACGAAGGTTCGGCCCGCCCCGCCGTTCATCACGTCCACGCTGCAGCAGGCCGCGTCGAGCCGCCTGGGCTTCGGCGCCCAGCGCACGATGCGGGCCGCCCAGCAGTTGTACGAGGGCGTGGACATCCCCGGTGAGGGACCCGTCGGCCTCATCACCTACATGCGTACCGACTCGACGCACCTCTCGGGGGATGCCCTCTCGATGGCGCGGACGTACATCGGCTCGACCTTCGGCGACAAGTACCTCCCCGAGAAGCCCAACTTCTTCACCAGTTCCAACAAGGCGGCCCAGGAGGCCCACGAGGCGATCCGTCCGACCAATCCCGCGTACACGCCCGATCGCGTGCGGAACTCGCTCTCGCCGGACCAGGCGCGGCTCTACCAACTCATCTGGGAGCGATTCGTCGCCTGCCAGATGACGCCCGCGGAGTGGGATTCGACGACGGCGCTCATCAAGGGCGGCAAGCCCGGAACCACGGCCGTCTTCAAGACCTCCGGTCGCGTCCTCGTCTTCGATGGCTTCTATCGCGTCTCGGGCGTGCCCAAGGGCGACGATCTGAACCTCCCCGCGCTCTCGCCCCTGCAGCCGTTGCACGCGTTCGACATCCAGCCGAGCCAGCGGTTCACCTCGCCCCCGGCTCGATACTCCGAGGCGTCGCTCATCAAGGTGCTCGAGGCCGAGGGGATCGGACGGCCCTCGACGTACGCGTCGATCATCTCCGTCATCCAGGACCGCAACTACGTCGAGGCGCTCGAGCGACGCTTCTACGCAACGGACCTCGGCGAGGTCGTGACCGACAAACTCATCGAGGCCTTCCCCAACATCCTTGACGTCGGCTACACGCGCGAGATGGAGTCGCAACTCGACAAGGTCGAGGAGGATCACCTCGACTGGGTCGACATGCTCACGCGGTTCTATGGGCCGTTCAAGCGATCGCTGGAAGAGGCCGAGACCACGCTGAAGCACGCCAAGGCGGAGACCACGCCCGCGCCCGAAGAGTACAAGTGCCCGCAGTGCGGCAGCCCGCTGGTCTATCGATTCGGAAAGAACGGGCGATTCCTGTCGTGCTCGACGTATCCCGAGTGCAACTACGCCAGCCCCGTCGATCGCGAGGGGAAGCCCAGGCCCGCCGCCGAGACGGTCGACGTCGCGTGCCCGAAGTGCGGCAGCGCGATGACCAAGCGAGTCGGTCGATTCGGGCCCTTCCTGGGCTGCTCGAAGTATGGCGACAAGACGGCGCCCTGCGACGGCATTCTGAATCTCGATCGCAAGGGTCGTGTCGTCGCCCCCTCGGCTCCGGCGTACGCGACGGACATCCCCTGCCCCACATGCGAGAGCCCGCTGCATCTGCGCACCGGGACGCGCGGGCCGTGGCTGGGGTGCTCGCGGTTCCCCAAGTGCCGCGGGCGTGGCAAATGGAACGATCTCCCCGAGGAGAAGCGCGAGGAACTGCTCAAGGCGCTCGAGGCTCACGAGAAAGCGAACCCCGTGCCGATCATCAGGACGATGTCGGGGAAGGCGCTGACGGATTCACATGGCAAACCGTTGCCCAACGCCGAGCCGATCGGAAACAAGCCGGACGAGGAGCCGGTCGAGATTGAAGAGGCGGCGGAGGAAACGGCGGCGTAGTTCCACTCGAAGGGCTCCTTCATAGTTAGCATTGGGAGTAGATTCCGACTGATCTCCTCGGATCTCTCGCACAAGGAACACAGCATGACGCGCACGACCCCGCCGCAGGTCCCAGGAATGCCCCCCGCGAAGTCACCGAAGATGCCGATCCTGGTGATCGTCCTTGCGGTTGTGGGCGTCGTCGGCATCGGCATGATCGCGGTCTGCGCGGGGGTCCTCCTCCCGGCCCTGGGCAAGGCCAGGAACACCGCTCGCGAGATCAAGTCCGGGGTCCAGGCCTCCGCGATCGCACAGGCGCTGTCGGCCTATCAAACGAACTACAACGCACTCCCAGCGCCCGCGGCGAACTGGCAGCAGCTGCTCGCCGGTGACGCCTTCGCCATAGATGAACTCTGCGTGTCCCCGAAAGCGCCTCGCAAGGGCTACATGATCCCCCCCGGCACGCCGCACTACATCGTCCTTGATCCAACCACGGACACCGTCACGCCGAGCAACCCGATCCTCGTCATTGAGAACCCGGCGTGCGGCTATCAATCGTTCAACGCGGCGCACATGAATGGGCAACTCGAGAAGGCGATGCCACCACACGCGTTCTGGGCGAGGGTGGGAACGATGAAGCAACTGGATGGCTCGCCCGTCCCGGCGCTCGTGCCGTAGGGAGCGCGAGTCGCGTGTCACCCCTCCAGATCACCATCCTGATCGTCGCATTCGTGGGGACCGACCTTCTGGTGATCGGCGTTGTTCTCTGGAGCATGACGGGACAGATTCGCGAGTTGGCCGGGCGATTCCCCGCGCGTGACGCCTCGCCCGATGCGGTCACGCGCCGGTTCCAGTCATTCCGCATCGGGAGCGTCGGCCTCGGCGGGAGTTTCCACGTAGGTGTCGATGAGGCATTCCTGCACCTCCAGCCCACATGGCTCGCGCGTCGCCTCGCGATTCCGGCGATGAGCATCCCGTGGGACGAGATCCGTCTTCACGACGCAGGCCTCGGAAGTTCAAGGGCATCCTCGGTCTCAGGGCCACCATCGGGACTGGTCCGAGCGCGATCGACCTCAGCGGACCGGCGTGGTGCCTGGAGTTTGCCGAGACGGCCGATCCCGCTCGGAGCGATTCACGCTGACCCACTTCACATGACGCGCCTCACGATCCGGGCGCATGTGTGTTCACACGACTCGGAAGTCTCGCGTGGCAGGCTGACGGATCACCGTCGCATGCCTGAGTCCTTGATCCAGAACCAGGGGCGGATCAGCCGTGTTCCGAACGTTTTGCCTCGGGATGCACCGAGCACGACTCGGGGACTGGCGTGCAGGAGAAAAAAACACCCCGCCTTTCGACGGGGTGCTTTGAAGTGTTTCGAAGATCGCTGATCGCGATTAGTCAACGAAGAGATTCAGCGTGAGTGTGCCCGTGCCGCTCACGGATGAAATCGGGCGAATCCAGTTGTTGCGCTGGGCAAGGGCGTTGGCCGCCGTGGCTTCCTGGACGGTGGTCGAGGCCTCGTTCTCGCTGACGAAGAGGTTGTCGGCTCGGCTGGTGCTGGTCGTGCCCGTGCCGTAGGTGTAGGTCTTGGTCTCGGGATCGGGACGGGTCTCGAAGATGACAGAGTTGTCGTTATAGGCGATGTTGCCCTCCCAGGTGTTCTTGCCGCCGTGGATGGTCAGCGTGTTGGAGGGGGTGGTGGTGGTGGTCAACTGCCAGACCTGCCCAGAGAGGATGTAGGTCGGGCCGCGGTTGCCGATGATTGCGTCGGTGGAGGAGAAGGAGTCCGTCCACTTGGGAAGGCGGTTGCCCATGAAGACCATGGTGCCGTAGGAGCAGGCGCCGATGCCGGCGGTGGCGCCAGCGCGGAGCGGACCCGTCTCGGCGCCGGGGGTGGCGCGGAAGGTGGGATCCCACAGGGCGTTCTGGACGTTCGCGGCGCCCGTCGGGTTGTTGTACTGGTACCCGCTGTCCACGCGGATGGCGCCGTTGGACTCGGCGGGGCTGACGCAGAGTTCGGGGCTGAAGTATGAGTTGAAGATGAGGTAGGAGATGACGTTGCTGGTGGTGTTCTTGACGTTGGCGTTCGCGTTGTTGATGGTGGTGTTGCCCTTGTCCAGGTCGCCGGGGATGGGGAAGTTGCCGCTGTTGTTGCCGGCGCTGGTCGCCATGCCCTGGTGGATGCCGCGGATCTGCGTGCCGTCCTTCAGCTGGCGAGCGGTGGCGCGCGCCTTGCCGAGGGCCGGGAGGAGCAGACCGATGAGCAGCGCGATGATCGCGATGACCACGAGCAGCTCGATGAGCGTGAATGCCTTGCGATTCTTCATTGAATACTCCTGAGTGTTCATTCCGGCGTTCGCACCGTGCGAGTGCCGGTATCCCTACCAACCCCCCAACCCCACGTGGGAGAAACTGGGAGGGAACCCGACGATCTGTTGCGTGGCGACCGCGGGTTGCTGGGCCTGGCTCGTCTTTCCCCCGCGCTCGCGACGCGGCAAGTTCAACGTGCCAGGGGGCAGCCCCGGTCGGCCATCGGCCCGACCTCACTTTGATCCGTGATTCCGAAAGGAATCGCGTTCAAGGCGACCTGGGTGGAAACCCCAAGAACCCCCGGCCGATCGTCGACGCCGGAGTTCAGATTGGGAGGAGTCCCCATCCATTCCAAGTTGTCGGCAGGTTCCCGTTTCTCTCGAGCGTGGATCATTCGGCGGCCGTGAAACCGCCCATGAGTGCGTCACGATTCGTTCATATCGCTCGAAAAGTCCCAAGAACCTCCACAGACGCGAACAAAGTCACCAAGTTGTCTGGAACTCGACGCCGAGTGCCCGAGATCGCTGATCTTGTGATCGCGAATCACGAGCCGCAGACGCCGAGGCCCACTCTTTCCCACGCTCCTGTGCCTCCGGTCGCGAGCCGTGTGGTCCAAGGAGATGGGTAAGGTACACGAATCGATACGCCTGTCAACCTCGGCGGTTGCCGGAATCTGGGACCCATTGGGCTCCGGCCAGGCCGCGAGGAAGGCCGCGGACTCGATCCATATCCTAGTTCTCGGCCTGAGCAGGACGTGAAGTTGGGAGTTTTGGGGAGAAACTCGATCTAAATTGTTGTGCCGCAATGATCTACGAACGATTTGCGAACGGAGGACCCATGAGCACGATTGAGGCCCGATTGACCGAACTTGGTGTGGTCATTCAGTCACCCGGTGCGCCCGCCGGGTCGTATGTCCCGGCGGTCAGGACGGGGAACCTGGTGTATCTATCCGGCCAAATCCCGAAAGTGACTGGGCAGATGCTGGCGAGCGGAGCGGTGCCATCGAAGGTGAGCGTAGAGAAGGCCCAGGAGTGTGCGCGCGCGTGCGTGGTGAATGCGCTGTCGGTCTTGAAGGCGGAACTTGGCGACCTCGATCGGATCCGGCGGATTGTTCGAGTTGGTGTGTTCGTGTGCAGCGATCCTGGGTTCACGGATCAGCCGAAGGTCGGGAACGGGGCGAGCGATTTTCTGGTGAGCGTGTTTGGCGAGAAGGGCAAGCACGCTCGGGCGGCGGTGGGGAGCGTGGCGCTGCCGCTGGGGGCGCCGGTGGAGGTGGAGATGATCGTGGAGGTGGAGTGACGGTTTTGGGAATCACGGTGAGGTCGGCGTGGGGTAGAGGAGCGAGTCGTCGACGGCGTTCATGTGCTCCATGAAACTCTTGATCGCGGCGTCGTCGAAGGTTGTGGTGGCGTGGTCGTCGGCTTTGTTTGGCCCGAGTGAGTAGAGGATGTAGGGATGCTTGGCGATGGTGGATCGGTGATAGCCGAAGGTGACGCCGGTGTTGGGATCGATGGGCGTTTCGGGGAGGATCGCGGGGACGAGTTCGGCGAGTGATTCGGGGTATGAGTTGTGGGCGATTCGGTGGCGTTCGAGTGCGATCTGGACGAGGAGGGTGTCGCGGGCGAGTCGGGCCTTGTCGGCCGTGGCGAGGTTCGATGACTTGGCGAACATGGTGCTGGGATTGGTGAGGAGGAATCGGCTCGCTTGATCGATGGCGGCATCGAGCGGCGCGAGGTCCCGTTCAAAGGCTCGGGTTTCTGCGGCCCGAATGAGTTCGGTGATGAGCGTTTGCATCGCCTCCATGTTGCTCCAATAAGTACCGACGCGAGTTGGTTTCATTGTGCCGGCGAGCGACCAGCCGAGATTCTCGGCTCCCTTGCCATAGATACCGAAACGTGCCTTTGCTGGAGTGGAGAAGAACTCGGCGATGTAATCCTGCATCCATGGATCGACGAGGGTCGGAGAACGTTCAAGGGCGGAGGGGATCGAGAGTCCTTGGCGGGTGTGGGCGGCGAGTATCACATCGAGCGTGGTTTCGTCGGGCGCGAGCGTGGGGAGGTTCGCGATCAGGGTGTCCATGGCAGGGGAATCGAGTGCGGCTTGGAGGAAGACGGAGTAGGAGCCGAAGAGTCGTTTGAGGAGAAGGTGGTGCTCGTAGGCTTGAAGGAGTGTGGGGAGATCGCTGTCCATGGCCGCGAGGCGGAGGCGTGCGGGGACGATTCGGACCAGTTGCCAGGCGTTTGTGCGTGTTGTGGATGAATCGTTGACGTTCTTCTCGGGATTCTCATCCAGTATTCCGGTTGACTTGGGGCGTGAGGCGGCCTCGTCGAGCAACGTCCAGATCTCGGCGTCGTCGTAGGCCTTGAGGAGGCGGAGTGCTTGATCTCGCATGAGCACCTGATCGCCGACCGGCCATCTCCCCTGATCCCATTGAGTTTGGTGGAGGCCGACGTAGGCGAATTCTGGAGTTGCCGGTCGGCCGTCGCTGAGTTTCGCGATTTCGCTCGATGGTGTCGCGTTGATCGCATCGATACGCGTGAGGGCGATGTGGATCGATTCCCACGCGTCGGGTTGGGTGGAGTCGGCCTGGATCTGGTCGGCGGCTTTGATTGCTTTCAGCAGATCGGCGTTGGTGACACGATTGGCTTGTGCCACCGAGGCCTGATATCGCAGGAAGATCTCGTATAGACCGAGTCCCACGCCGGGAAGGAGCACGAAGAGGACGAGGAAGGCGATCGCGGCCCGCTTGGTGAACTTCTTTCTTGCCGGCGTCCAGAACTCGCGGGCCGAGATGGTCGAGGCGTCGGGGTTGAACTGGACGTGGCCCTGGTCGTTGGTGACGAGTTCGCCGAGGGAGGGATCGACCTGGGTGATCGTGCCGCACTCGGGGCAGGCGACCTCGTGTTTCGCGTTGACGGCGAGGCCGAGGAGGGAGTAGGTGCAGTTGGAGCATCGTCCTCGGCTTTTGAGGACCTTTCGGACGCGGAGGCGGAGGAGGAGATCGCGGGCGATGATGCCGGCGAAGGGGCCGAGGACGACGGCGAAGATGAGCGTGGCGTAGACGGCGATGTCTTGACGATCTATCGCGTTGGTGTTGCTGCCGTAGACCTCTGAGAGGATGTACATACCCAGTGTGGCCGACCCGACGAGGGTTGCCACGCTCACGAGCACGACAAGGGTGATGCGAACGGACCGCACGACCGGCGTGCCGACGGCGGCTTTGAAGAAGCGTTGGCACTGCTCGTCGGTGTAGGGATCGAGTTCGAGGAAGGCCCGCCAGATGGTGTTGCGGAGGAGGCGCATGGTCCTGATGGTACAGGAAGCCGGAGTATGAGGTTGAGGGGGCTTTAGGCGATGCTCACGCGTGGTCCGTGTCGGGGTGATGGATGTTCATGGCACACTTGGGACAGCGCGTGGTGCCGACGGCATCGATGATGAGGCCGACGAGCGAGACGCCGCAGTGGAGGCACTTGGTGTGGATGCGTGGGTTGCGGACGAGGGCGTAGAGGGAGGGGTCGACCTTGGAGCGTTCGCCGCACTCGGGGCAGAGGACCTTGCCGCTGGAGTCGATGGGGAGGCCGACGAGGGAGTACTGGCAGGCTCCGCAGGATCCACGGTCGTCGAGGAGTTTGCGGATGAGGATTCGGAGTGTGATGTCGCGGGTGAGAAAACCGCCGAGGGCGACGAGGAGAACGGCGATGGCGATGGCCACTCCGAACTTGGTGTCGGTTCTCACGCTGTCCGGACCGAGTCGATCACGAACGAGCACCAGCGTTCCGATACAGAGCGTGCCTCCGATGAGAATGTACACGAAAGCGATGGCTACGAAGATCCATACGTTGTGGCCCGAACTCGAGGCCTGAGTGACAAATCGTCTCGCCTGCCCATCCGGGTAGGGGTCGAGTTCTGGGAAGGCGCGGTGGAGTTTGAGGCGGAGGAGTCTCATGGGTGGGGGTATGTTGAAGGTGTGGACGCCCGATCCGACCGGACCACAGAGGGCACTCTTGCCATCTCCTTCCCACGATCCGCAGGGCGAAACGGGGCGGTTGCTGTGAGCGTTCACCGGAATGTCACGGGTTGGTCACTCGGCGAGTGCGTCGAGGCTGCCCCGGCGCATTGTGAAGGCCCCCGACAGGCTACTGGTGAGGCATCCGCGGACGGGCCATGAAGCATTCGCCGAATGCCCTCTCGGTCGGGACGGTCGTGTCGGTGAACGTGCGCGATGGGTGGTGAACGCGGTAATGCTGGCGCCGGTCTCGGCGGGCGGCGTGAAGGGCGAGGCGTCGAGGGTTCGCGTGCGGCGAACGCCGGCACGGAGTGTGACCGAGATGCGACGGTGCGTGTATCGAACACGATGCACGCCGGAGGCTCCTACTTCTTCGCCGGATACTCGAAGACGCCGCGGCCTGTCTTGTCGCCGAGGCGGCCCGCGGTCACGAGTTGCTTGAGGAGTGGGCAGGCGCGGTAGCGGTCGTTGTTGAGGCCGTCGGCGAGGACGTTCATGATGTTGACGCAGGTGTCGAGGCCTATGAAGTCGGCGAGGCGCAGGGGGCCCATGGGGAAGTTGCAGCCGAGGGTCATGATGCAGTCGATGGCTTCGGGCTCGGCGACGCCCTCCATCCAGGCGTAGAAGGCCTCGTTGATCATGGGCATGAGGACGCGGTTGCTGACGAATCCGGCGCGGTCGCTGGCCTTGAGCGGGGTCTTGCCCATGCTCTCGGCGAGGGCGATGGTGCGGGCGGTGACCTCGGGCGAGGTCGAGAGGCCGGGGATCACCTCGACGAGTTTCATTAGGGGGACGGGATTGAAGAAGTGCATGCCGACGACGCGGTGGGCGGTCTTGCCCGCGGCGGTGGCGATCTGGGTGATGGAGATGGAACTGGTGTTGGTGGCGAGGACGACGTGGTCGTCGGGAAAAATCGTGGCGAGTTTGGTGAAGAGTTCGTTCTTGACGCGTGCGTCCTCGACGACGGCCTCGACGACCCAGTCGCTGCCGCGCAGGGCGTCGAGGTCGGTGACGAAGGAGATGCGCTTGAGTGCGGCGTCGGCGGTCTCTTGCGGGAGCTTCCCCTTCTCGACGAGTTTGGCGAGGGAGCGCGCGTGGACGGCTTTGCACTTCTCGATGGCGCCGGGAAAGGCATCGAAGACCTTGACGCTGAGGCCGCTGGTGGCAGCGACCTGGGCGATCCCGCCGCCCATCTGGCCGGCACCGAGAACGGCGAGTGTTTTTACGTTGTGGTTGGTGGTCATGGTTGAGTTTACGCCCCGGGTGTGCGGGTGGTGGTGATGTTCGGGGATGAGGTGACCCTCCCAGACGGTTGGGCACCAGCGTGTGGGGGTTGCACTACGATGGTTGCGTGCCGAGTATCGAGCAACTCGAGAGACTGTTGAAGGTGGACGAGAACGACGCCTTCGTGCACTATGCGCTGGCGCTGGAGCACGCGAAGGCTGGAGAAGGAGGGCTCGGGCTGGCGCTCGAGCACTTTGACCGGTGTCTGGCGATCGATCCGGGGTATCTGTACGCGTACTACCACAAGGCTCGCGTGCTGATCGAGTGCGGGCGGGCTGGGGAGGGCGAGGTGGTGCTGCGCGCGGGGGTGGCGAAGGCTCGCGAGGCGCGGGATGGGAAGGCGATGGGCGAGATGGAGGGGCTGCTCGATTCGATCGCGTGAGCCTGCCACGCTACGGGCGTCGTGTGGGACGAGCGGGGACGGAGTTGGCCCCTCACACCAACGGCAACACGCGAGGCCGGGGCTGCGAACAATCGTCGTTGCCTGCCCGGGATTGCTTGACCGACAGGCGGGCTCGATGGGGGCTGATTGAAGAATGGGGCCATGCGACAAATGAAGAGAGTGATGATGAACTCGTCGACACAGTATCTCCTGAAGGCCACGCGGCGTGCGGGCGTGGTCTTTGTGGCGCTCACCACGCTGGGCGGGTGTCTGGCCGACAACGCCGGGGCGCTGGGCGGACGGCGTGAACTGCTTGTCATGCACGATCGAGCCACGATCGACGGCGAGGAGACGGGCGTGCCGCTCGACGGTGTCTCGGTGACCAGTCTCTCTCGCGACACCTGGGGGACCACGGACTTCGTGGTGCCCGTGGATCGGCTCCGGCGGATGCCGACGTACACGTCGGTGCCGCCGCACGAGATCTCGTCCACTCGAGCGGCGTATGCGTTCCCGACAGCGGGGAGCGCGATCGAGAATCCCGAGGCGCTGACGTGGACGAGCGTGGACGAGGCGCTGATGAGTCCGGTTTATGCGTTGTGGGATCTGGTTCGGATGCCGTATGCAATGTACAACCGCTCGCCGGGGCGGATCGATCCGCGCGGATCGAGCCAGGCGTATTGGCGGGCGCCGGTGACGGACCCGTCGCGAGCGTCGGCCGCCTCGAAGCAACCCGGCACCGCCTCGACACCGATGGAGGGACTGTGAACATGGCGACCGCACGACCGAAACTGCAACCCAACGGCCTTCCGCTCGGTGAGAGCCTGCGTGAGGGGCTCGAGATCGCCCCGTGCGACTTCGCGGAACTGATCAACCATTCGGCCACGCGCGTGGCGATCGTGGACGTACGACTCAAAGAAGAGTTCGACGCGGCTCGCGTGCCCGGTTCGATCCATATTCCGGTGGACGAGATCGAGCGGCGTGCCGACGAGGTGCGGGAGTTAGAGGCCGATGTCATCGGGCTGATGTGCCATCATGGCGTGCGATCGTTGCGAGCGGCAAGTACGCTCCAGGCGCTGGGCGTGCCCCAGGCGCGATCGATCTATGGGGGGATCGACCTGTGGTCGTGGGCGGTGGACCATGGCGTGCCGAGGTATGAGCGCAACGGGGCGAGGGTGTGGCTCGTGGACCCGGCGACGCCGAAATGACCGTTGACTCACGGTCGCGTGAACTTGATCGCGTGAACTTGATTGCGTCGGGTGAACGGGCTCAGCAGCCGGCGTTGAATCGGGTGAGGTAGTAGAGCAGGTCGTCGATGGTGACGCCGCCGTCGGAGGTGCCTGTGCCGGTGCCGTTGTCCACGTCCGCGTCGCTGACGCCTGCGTTGAAGATGCTGAGGTAATAGAGCAGGTCATCGATGGTGATGCCGCCATCAGGGGTGCCCGTGCCGCTGCCGTCGTCGACGTCGGCGGGGCAGAGATTCACGAAGATCTGGAACTCGGTGGCGCAGACTCGTGCGTTCTCCTGGACGGCGAGCACGACGATGCGGTTGGTGCCGTGGACGAGTCCGGTGATGGCTCGGCTCCACTCCTGGCGATCGACGCGCGTGGCGGCGTTCGAGGTGGCGACGAGCGTCGTGGGATCGAGGTTTGGATTCGGGTTCACGAGGACGTGGACCCCGGTCGAGGAGACGCTCCCGACGACCGCGGGGAGGACGGTGCCATCGACCGAGCGGATCGTCGCCTGGAGCGTCGTGGTCGTGTAGGGCCCGGCGGGAAGCGCGAGTTGGACGGTGGGGCACTCGCGATCGATGTACACCACCTGGCGGAACTCGCGGAAGAGCGGGGCTTCGTTGGCGGTGCGTTTGCGGAAGGCGATAACCGAGATGTAGTTCATGCCCTCGGGGAGTTGGGTGGCGTCGATGGTCTGGGCGTACTGGCCTTGTGTGTTGGCCGTGTTCGCGAGGGGCTGGTGGAGCGTGACGAACTGCTCGTAGCCCGGGACGACGGCGTTGGTGTAGTCGATGTCCGCGCCGCCCGAGTTGTTCCAGTCCTGGTAGCCCTGATTGATGCGGAAGACGGCGTTGTCGTCGGCGTTGTCGTTGTTCACGGCGCCGGGGTCGGCGTTGGTTGTGGTGAGTTGGATCTGGAAGGAATCGGCGGTGATGACGGGGATGGAGGTGAGCCGACGGCGCCCCACCGGGCCGGTGGTCTCGGCGGGCATGGTCGAGGCGACGTTGGTGACGCTGAGCGTGCCGTTGGGGATGGCCGGGGCGTAGACGACAAAGCCGAGGTTGTGCTCGCCGGCGCTGCTGGAGTTGCGGGGGACGCGGAACTGGACCTGTCCCGAGGGCCCGACGACGAGCACGTCGGCGATGTCATTCGCGGGATCGACGGTGCTGCTTGTGGCGTTGCCGGTGAGTTCGATGAGGCGTGTACCCGCGGGAAAACTTGTGTTGATGGTGCGCTGGTCGTATCCAGAGTCGTATCGGTCACTGGCGCCGACGAGGCAGTTACCAGAGTAGTTTCCGCCTCCGAGGGGCGTGCGGCGTTCGAAGATCATGACGTCGCCGTCCTGCCATCGTGGCGTGAACTCGCCGCGGCCGACCATGTTGGAGAGGCCGACGAGTGTGGTGAGGACGGGGTTGAGGGCGTTGGCGTTCTGGTCATAGCCGAGGGCGACGGGGGTGCCCTCGCGCGGGTAGAACCCGGAGCCTGTGCGTCCGATGAGTCGCGCGTTGTGATAGACGATCGCCTGGCCGGTGCGCATCAAGAGATAGGCGTGGGCGAACCAGCCCTGCTGACGCGAGGTGGGGACGCTGGGGACGGAGGAGCCATTGCCCTGCGAGCCGTTGTCGTGGCTGAAGACGTGGTTGACGCCTACGGATCCGTTGTTGAAGCCGTCGTCGATGGTGTCGAGATGCGAGCCGGTGATGTCGTTCCAGGTGCCGAAGCCGCCGGCGTTGATCAGATTGCGGAGTGAGCCCGCGCCGGAGAGGTCGAGGGCGTCGCGGTTGCCGAAGGCGTCGCCGGCGACGAGGCGGCCGCTCGATCGTCCGTTGGGCTTTCGGATGTACCGATCGAAGATGAAGTCGTTGCCCGCGACGCACTCGCCGAAGGAGTAGGCCGTCACGTGGCGTCCGTCGGGGGTCACGCGGGCGTTGTGCATGACCGAGTCGAAGTATGAATCCCAGAACCAACTGGGGACGTGCTTGGCAGCGTCGAGGCGGAAGCCGTCGACGTGCTTCACGTCGAGCATCCACTGCGTCCAGCGCATGAGGTAGGACGTGGCGTTCTCCACCGTGGCGTCTCCGGCCAAGGGGTTCGCCACGTTGAATCGTCCGCGCGTGTAGTTCGACGCGGCCTCGTTCCGCGCGGGGACGTCACAGGGCGGGGTGTATGGGCTTGATGTCAATGCTCCGGCGAAGGACATGCCCGGATTCGCGACGCTGTCGGTCCCCAGGGCCGAGTCGAAGTAGAACCGAGCGTTGTTCGCGTCGGGGTTGTTGAAGTACGTCCCGCCCGGGAGATTCAGAGGATTGCCTCCCGCGACGGGCTGGCGGATGAACAGGTTGTTCGAGGCCTGATTGATGTCGATGAGCGCGACGAGGTCGCCGCTCAAGAGGCAGTAGTTCGGATCGCTCTCGTTGGTGGATTGCGGATAGCCCTGGGCGTTGCCGGGGTTGAAGTCGCCCCAGTTCGAGGTTGGAGATTTGTTTGTCGCGGGAGTGGTGGGGGCCATCCAGAAGCCGGGGTATCCCCCGTCGTTCTGGAAGCCCGACCCCGTTTGCCTCGACGCGTTGTGATTCAGGATCGCGTCGACGTAGAACTCGCCGTTGGCGCGGTGGATCGCGTCGACGACGGCATCGAAACCAGACTCGGTGCCGTATGCCGTGCGCGCGTTGGGTTTGCCAAGGTCGAAGCGGTCGAAGACGTCGTAGCCTGGTGAGGTGGCGTTCTGGTTCGACGAACCTGGCCAGACGTAGGTGCGCGAGACCGGCGGGACCCAGACCGAGCCATACCCGGCCATGAAGAAGTCGGGCGTGCGGTGCTCCATGTCGTTCCAGGGACACTCGAACCACTGGAGCATCACCGGCGGATTCTCGTTCCAATCGGCGAGCACAACGCCGGAGCACGCCGAGAGGGCGGCGGCGACGAGCATTGACGTTCCCAGTCGAATCGGGCTGGTCGTGTTCATGGTCTTGGGCATGGGGTTGTCCGGGTGTGTGTGACGAGGATCCTGTTCAAGTATCCCGCATCTTCGTCCCCATGCCAACCCTGGTTTTTGTGACAACTTCAGAATTGTGTCTCTGATGTGTTGATTCGCGAGGCTTCTCGGGCGTCGGCGAATCGTGTAACCGTTTCACTGGCGACGAGTCCCCACGCGGCGAGAAGGAGAGGCGTGCGGCGAGGGATCGTTTCCGCTACGCTCCACGTCGTCGAACCAGACCAAGACTGGATCGCGGCGGGGCTCTCTTGGCCACCATTGACGGCGACTTCGGAGACTCATCCCATGTTTACCTTGTCGGCACTGATTGCATCGGTCCTTCTCGTTCTCACGGATCCGACACCCGCGCCCAGCGTGGTGGCCGAGCGTCTTAACGATCACACGATCCGCTACTTCGCCAGCGTCGAGGCCCGCGAGCAGGCGCTTCCGTCCTATGCGATCGAGAACGACAAACCCGGACAACTCGGGACCGAACCCGGGTCGGTCCAGCCGGTCTTCCTCCGCATCGACGAGAAGCCGGCCGTCCGCATCGCGATCTCGCCCGACACCTCGCTCTATGGCACGGGCGAGGTCCCCGGGCAACTCCGCCGCAACGGTCGGCGGACGACCTGTTGGAACACCGACGCGTATGGCTATGACGACGACGCGCCGTCGTTGTACCAGTCCCACCCCTGGGTCCTCGCGGTGCGTGCCGATGGCACGTCCTTTGGCGTGCTGGCCGACACGACCTACCGCTGCGTCGTGGACACGGGGTACGCCGACCCGACGCACATCGAGTTTGTCGCCGAGGGCCCGGAGTTTGCCGTCATCGTGATCGAGGGTGTGACTCCGCAGGACGTTCTGAAATCGCTGGCGAATCTCACCGGGAAGATGCCCATGCCGCCGAAGTGGGCGATTGGATATCACCAGTGCCGGTATTCGTATTACCCCGACAGCCGCGCTCGAGAGATCGCGCGTGGGTTCCGCGAGCGGGATATCCCGTGCGACGTGCTGTGGTTCGACATCGACTACATGGAGGCCTTCCGCGTCTTCACCTTCGATCGGGGGTACTTCCCCAACCCCAAGGCGCTCAACGAGGAACTCCTGTCGATGGGGTTCCACAACGTGTGGATGATCGACCCCGGCATGAAGTCGCGGTCCGAACGGGGCCCGGCGGATCGCAAGGAGGCCGACCTCGCCAAGGAGCCGCAGGCCGCACGCGACGCGAGGGAGAAGGAACTCGAGAAGTTCGCGTCGATCATGGCCTCCGGGCGAGCCGCGGATGTCTTCGTGAAGCAAGCCGATGGTGAGGTCTACGAGGGTGAGGTCTGGCCCGGGTGGTGCCACTATCCGGATTTCACCTCTCCGCACGTTCGCCAATGGTGGGCCGGGCTCTACGCGGAGTTCATGGCGAACGGGATCTCGGGCGTCTGGAACGACATGAACGAGCCAGCCGTCTTCAATGTCACGTCGAAGACAATGCCGCTCGACAATCGCCACGCGGGCGACCCGGCGATGAGGCGTCCCAACGGCCAGGCCCAGGGCGACCACGCCGCGGGCGATCACGCGCGGTACCACAATGTCTACGGCATGCAGATGATCCGCGGCACGCGCGAGGGGATCGCTCACGCCAACCCCGAGGTCCGTCCCTTTGTGCTGAGCCGTGCGAACTACATCGGCGGGCATCGATACGGAGCGACCTGGACCGGCGACAACACCGCTAACTGGTACCACCTCGAGTCGTCGATCCCGATGGTGCTGAATGTTGGGCTCTCCGGGCAGCCGTTCAGTGGACCCGATATTGGCGGATTTGCGGGCAACGGCGATGGGGCACTCTTCGCACGCTGGATGGGCTTTGGTGCGATGCTTCCCTTCGCCCGCGGGCATACCGGCAAGGAGAACATCGACAAGGAGCCCTGGGCCTTCACGCCCGATGTCGAAGAAGCGTGCCGGCTCGCGCTCCAGCGCCGGATGCGGCTCATGCCATATTTCTACACGCTCTTCCGCGAGGCCCACGACACGGGTCTACCGGTCGCAAGGCCGACGTTCTTCGCGGATCTCAAGGATCCGGCGCTGCGATCGGAGGACGACTCGTTCCTCCTCGGAGGAGATCTGCTCGTTGTTGCGAGCGTGATTCCCGACTCATCGCGCGTGGCCGTCATGCCCCGAGGGTCATGGCGCGAGCTGAAGTTCCAGGTGCCCACGAACACGAAGAACACGACCAAGGGGTGGGACGATCACAAGGACCTGCCGCGACTCTTTGTTCGGCCTGGGGCGATCATCCCGACGGGTCCGGTGATGAACTTCGTGGACGAGAGCCCTCTCACTGAGGTCACGTTGATTGTGAACCTCGACGAGACAGGGACCGCGACCGGCACGCTCTATGAGGACGCCGGGGATGGTCACGGCTGCGACCATGGCGAGTTCAGGAAGACCACACTCCGGGCGTCAACCGAGGGGGGTGAGGTCAAGGTGCGTGTGGTGAAGACCGAGGGGTCATTCGCCGCACCCGAGCACACCTACTCGGTCCGGATCCTCAACGACGAGCCGCACGCACCGACCGCTCCGAAGGGCGTTCGCGTCGTGCCGTAGAGATCCACCTTCTTCGCGGGATCAGTGGTGCCGGGTGACCACGGCATCGGCGAGCATCTCGAGCACAAGGCGTGCGCCGTTCGTGGGGAGCGTCGCGAGTTCCGCCTTGGCCTCGTTGATGTAGGCTTGGGCACGAGACTGGGCGAAGGCCACACCACCGGCCTCAATCAGCCGCTCGCGTACGGCGTTGCCCCCTCGTCCCTGGGTGTGGGCCGCTCGATCGAGAAGATCGAGGATCTCGCCCCGTGTCCACGCGTCGGCGTCGTTCAGAGCCGCGATGAGTGGGAGTGTGGCTTTGCCCTTCGCGGCATCGACGCCCAGCGTCTTGCCGACGACCCGCTCGTCGCCGACGAGGTCGAGCACGTCATCCTGGATCTGGAACGCCCGCCCCACAAGCCGACCGAATCGCTCGAGGCGATCCGCGTGGGCGAGGCGTGTGGCGTCCATGGCCCCCGAGGCGATCACGCCAAGTCGGCACGCTGCCGCGATGAGGGCCGCGGTCTTACGGTCGATGATCTCGATGTACGTGGCCTCGTCGAGTGAGAGGTCATTCCGCCGACTCAGTTGGAGGAGTTCGCCGGTGCACGTGACGACGCTTGCCCTGGCCACAACCCGAGCGGCGTCGGGCGTGGGGAGCGTGGAGCAGAGCGCATAGGCGCTCGCGATCAGGAGATCGCCCATGATCACCGCGGTCTCGTTACCTTCGAGCGTGTTCACCGTAGCGGCCCGTCGGCGTGTGTCGGCCTCGTCGAGCACGTCGTCGTGCACGAGCGTCGCCATGTGCACCATCTCGATGACCGCGGCAACGGTGATTACGTCCTCAGGGGTGTCGGCCTCGCCGTGTCCCGTGGTGTCACGCGTGGCGAGCGAGGACAGAATCGCCAGCGTCGGACGGAGCATTTTTCCGCGATACCCCTCGACATGGCGCACGAGGCGTTCGACGGCGGTCAAGTCGCTCTCGAGTGCGCCGTCGAAGCGGAGGATCACACGCTCGAGTTCGCGGGCGACGATCTTTGCGACGCCCGCGACCTGGCCGCCGTTGCCCGCTCCGACCTCGTCAAAGACTCCTCGCACTTGCATCTCCTAGGGTTCTCAGTCAGAATAGCGCTCGTCCACGATCCGCACAGGAGGCCCACTTGTCCAGTGAGTCGCAGCCTCAAGAGTCGGCACAGCAATGCCCCGGGAGCATCGCGTGGGTGGACCTCACGGTCCCCGAGGCGACGCCACTGAGGGATTTCTACAAGCAAGTCGTCGGTTGGACGCACGTCGACGTCGGCATGGGCGACTATGCGGACTACGCGATGGTGCCTCCGGGTGCCGAGGGCCCCGTTGCCGGCGTGTGCCATGCCAGGGGCCTCAACCAGGATCTTCCCCCGGTGTGGTTGGTCTATGTCGTCGTGGAGGATCTTGCGGCATCGATCCGGGCCGTCGAAGTGTGTGGGGGCCGGGTGGTCTCGCCGCCGAGGACGATGGGTGGCGGTCGCATGGCCGTCATCGCCGACCCCACCGGCGCGATGATCGGGTTGTACCAGTACGTGGACCAGACCGCATGATCCATCTCGAGTCGAACGCCGCGGACACGGAGGAAACGCGGAGGTTTTGACAAGGACAAGTTCGGTTTGAGCAAGGCCGCACCTCTTCCAACTCGATCTCCTCGGTCATATTTCCTATTCTCCTCTGTATTCCTCCTCATGACCATTGTCTTGCTTCGTGCTTGCCTTTGAAGGGTCCACCATGTCCACGCTCGCGCCGTTCTCGATCTACATGGACACCTCCGGCCCGCACGCCGGTGTCGCCGTCTTCCATCTCGAGCCCAATGTTGGCCCGATGGTCGTCCTCGACGATGGGCTCATCCAGCGCCTGGAGGCCACGCTCCGCGAACTCCCCCGCAACGCCATCGGACTGGTGATGGCTTCCGCAAGCCCGCGCGTCTTTGTTGCGGGCGCCGATCTCAAGACGATCGCCGAACTGAGTGATGCCGATCTCGCACGGTACCTCGCCTTTGGGCAGCGCGTCTTCGGCATGCTCGCCGACCTGCCCTATCCCACGGCCGCCGCGATCCACGGGGCGGCCCTGGGCGGCGGACTGGAGGTCGCGATGCACTGCGACGCGCTCATCGCCTCTCCCCCTGCACCGACGATCAAAGACGGGCAAACGATTCCGCCCAAGCCCTACCCGGTCGGTCTCCCCGAGGCCGGCCTTTGCATTTGTCCCGGCTGGGGCGGCACGAACCTTCTCCCCGCACGCATCGATCCCGAGCGGGCCATCCGAGCCACTTGCACCGGCAGCACGTTCACGTTCGACGAAGCGAAGGCTCTCGGTCTCTTCGATGCCGTCGCCACCTCGAAGGAGACACTCCTCGATACCGCCAAGGCGTGGGTTCGCGATCGCACCAAGGCCAACCCTGGCTCGGCGAGTCTCGATCGTGACGGGGCACCCTCTCGCTGGATCGGTCGTGGGGCGTGCGCCGCGAAGGTCCTCGCCGCCGTCGATGCCGTGCGCCGGGATCCCGCCTTTGATCCACAAGGCCCGACCGCCACCGATTCCACCAAGGCCGTCCTCGAGGCGATCAACGCGGGACTGAGCGGAGGTATCGGGGGCAGCAGCGGCTGGCGCAGCGCCCTGGCCGTGGAACTCCGCCAACTCGTCCGACTCCGCTCCCTCCCCGCGGGGAAGACAGCGATCGAGAAGTTCTTCGCCAGGTAGCCTGGCACCGTACATCTACGTCTTTGTGACGGCTTTGAGCGAAACACTCATCCACACCGTGTGTGTCCGGCTACCACATCGCAACCGCTGCGCAACCGGTGCGCAATATCTGGTCTGCAACCCCAGATCCACCCGTCCCAACAAACAGGCATGAACGAACGCCACGCCTCGCCAACCCGCACGGTTCATTCGTTGGACTCTCAGTCCGCGCCACGCCGGGCGGTTTATACTCTGTCAGCCAATACGAACAAACCTCGCACGCTCGAAAGGGAGGCTCGACGCCGGCAAAGGCCGTGATGAGACTGTTGCTTGTCCGGCCATGCCGCATTCGTGCGAGGGTCTCGTGCGTGCGGGGCCGTGCGGGCCTGAAACTCGTGAATCCATCTCTCAAACCTCGCCGAGCGTGAATCCCATGCTCGACTGACTCTCGAATGCAGGAGCCGATATGAACACCACATCCAATACCCTCATCGCTCGGGTCGCCACATGGTTCCGCCGCTCGGCTCGGGCCGGTGTGGCCTCATGTGCACTCACTCTCGCCGCACTCGGCGCGATGGTCATGCCAGCCCCGGAGGCGTCCGCCCAGTTCCTGATGGGAGGCGCCCAGATGGGCATGGACATGGACATCTCGAAGCGGAGTCTGAAGGACTACGCGAAGATCCTCGGCCTGACCGACGACCAGAGGACGGCGATCACGGCCCTGCTCGAGGGTCAGCGTGCCGCGGCCAAGGATCTCGCCAAGGAGTTGCAGACCAAGATGGAGGCCATGATGGAGGAGGCCCGCGAGTCCTCCGACTGGACCCAGTTCCAGAAGAAATCCATGGCCATCCAGGAAGAAATGGAGAAGAAGGCCACCTCCCAGGAGAAGGCCTTCTATGAGGATGTCAAACTCCTCCTGACCCCTGAACAGGAAGCCCAATGGCCAAAGATCGAGCGTCACCGCCGGCGTGAGACCATCATGCGATTCGGCATCGTCGGCGGGATGTCCGTCGATCTCTACAAGGTGCTCGACCAGGCCAAGATCGAGCCGGCATCGATCGAGGGCCTTGTTGAGATCCTCGATCGCTATGAGACCGATCTCGACACTCGCCTCAAGGACTTCGAGCGGATCGGCAAGGAGGCCCAGAAGAACGCCGTGGGCGAGGGCATGATGGACTTCGAGGCCCAGAGGAAGGCGATCAAGGACGTCGAGGCCCAGGGTCGCATGATCCGCGACATCAACCGCGATTACACACGCCGCGTGCTTGCCGTGATCCCCGAGGATAAAAAGGCCGAGGTCGAGTTGCTCATCAACCGTCGCATTTATCCACGTGTGTACAAGGAGACCTATGCCGAGAAGGCGATGACCGCCGCTCTCGCGATGAAGTCGCTCACCGACGACCAGCGGGCGTCCCTCACGGCCTACCAGACCACCTTCATTCGTGACCTCACCACCGCGAACGACAAATGGGCCAAGGCGACCGAGGAAAAGGAAGAGAAAGCGGGCGGCAAGATCTCCGCCATGATGGACGGCTGGATGGGCGGTATGGGCGGCCCCGGCGGTGACAAGGACACCTCGGTCACCGATGCCCGAAAGGCACGCAAGGAAGTCGAGGATCGGGCGTTGGACCGTCTGAAGTCCGTCCTTTCTGAGGAGCAGTACACCGCTCTCCCCGAGAAGAAGCCGGACGCTCGTGGCCAGATGGGGTTCATTGAGGACATGGGCATCATCATGGAGGAGGACGAGGAATAGTCGCCGAGGAAGAAGATCAGGTGACGCAGGTCCGGTAACTCCAAGGCGATCGACCCCGCGAAGACGCATGCCCAACAACACCCCTTCGACCAACGGCACCGTGATCGACGGCGTCAACCGCCCGAGCGTGGCGGCTCGCTCTGCGTCCATTCCCCCGGTTCTTGAAGAAGTCCCCAAGGTCAATCCCGCCGCTACCGCGCTCCTCAACGCCGAGCAGGCCGTTCGCCTCCGCGCGGTCCCCTTCGAGATCCACGGCTCGCGCGTCCACGTCGCGATGGTCAACCCCGAGGATACCGAGGCCCTCGACGAGCTCTCGATCCTGACGCGCAAGCCGGTCACCGGCGTGGGCATCGCCGAGGAACCCTTTGCGGAACTTCTCCGTTCAACCTATGGCATCACCGCCGCCCAGATGGCCGCACGCCTCGGCGGCCAGGCGGAAGAATCCGACAATCTCATCGCCAACCTCGAAGCCATCCAGGCCGAGGATCTCCACCGGATGGCCGAGCAGCCGTCCCTCATCAATCTCGTCAACCTCATCATCCTCGAGGCGATCCGCGAGCGTGCGTCGGATATCCACGTCGAGCCGTTCGAGCGGCACCTCGCCGTGAAGTACCGTGTCGATGGCGTGCTCGTCGAGCAGGACTCACCGCCCAAGACGCTCCAGCCCGCCATCACCAGCCGCATCAAGATCATGGCGGGGATGAACATCGCCGAGCGCTATGCCCCGCAAGACGGGCACATCACGCTCAGATTTGAAGGCCGAAAGATCGACATCCGCGTCAGCACCGTCCCCACGATCTATGGCGAGTCGGTGGTGATGCGCGTCCTGGACAAGGAGGCCATTCGCCTCGACCTCGAGACGCTCGGCATGCGAGAGCCCGACCGCGCCTCGATGCAGAAACTCATCGACCTGCCTCACGGGATGGTCCTCGTCACCGGGCCCACCGGCTCGGGAAAGACCACGACGCTGTACGCGGCACTCACGAAACTCTACGACCCGAGCCTCAAGATCATCACCATCGAGGACCCCGTCGAGTACGAACTCAACGGCGTCAACCAGATTCCCGTCAACCCCAAACGCGGTCTTACCTTTGCGAACGGCTTGCGATCGATCCTGCGACAGGATCCCGACGTGATCATGGTCGGCGAGATCCGCGACGCCGAGACCGCCGAGATCGCCGTGCGTGCCGCGCTCACGGGCCACCTGCTCTTCTCCACGCTCCACACCAACAGCGCGATCAGCGCTCCGGGTCGCCTGCTCGACATGGGCATCGAGCCGTTCCTTCTTTCCAGCGTGCTCGAGGGGATCCTTGCCCAGCGTCTGGGCCGAAAGATCTGTCCGCACTGCCGCGCCGCCGCACCGCTTCCCGAGGAACTCCTTCATCGCCTCTCCGAGGTCGAACTCGCGATGTTCCCCGGGCGTCGCGGGTCCAAGGGCGTCGGTTGCGAGAAATGCGACGGCACGGGCTATCGCTCGCGCATCGGGTTCTATGAGATGATCCTCACCAACTCGCCCCTGCGGCAGGCGATCTCGCAGCGCCAGAGCGCCCACGAGATGGTCCGCGCCGTTGGGCCCGGATTTGTCACCATGCGCCGCGACGGCATGATCAAGGCCGCCCAGGGTCTCACGACCGTTGACGAGGTCCTCCGCGCCACGCAGGACGCCGAGGATCTCCCGGGCCTCCTCTCGACGAACGCGACATCCGGCGGCGTTGGTGTGGTCGGGAGCGGTGGGGGAGCGACCGCGTGACGACATTCGCGTACAAGACGCTCGCCTCGCGCGAGATGCAGACGATCGACGCCCCCGATCGCGCCTCGGCCTTGCGTCTGCTCGCCAGAATGGGCGTTACGCCCGCCTCGATCGCGCCGGTCGGCGAGGCCCAATCGATCGAGGTCGTTGCGTCGGGCGATCCCGCCCAGCGGCGCGATGAGGCCGCTGCCTTGCGTCGCGCCCACGCGATGTCCGGCGCCAATCTCGCCGCCCTTGTCCGCGAGATCGCGACGGCCCTCTCCGCGGGGCTTCCGCTGACGACGGCGCTCCGTGCCTGTGCCGGCCGGAACACCACCTCGCGTCGCGCCATCATCATCCGCGCCCTCGTCTCCCAGATCGAGCAGGGGCGCAGTTTCGCCGACGCGATGGAGCAGTTCGGGCGTCCGTTCACGGAACTCCTCGTGAACCTCGTCCGCTCCGGCGAGGCCTCGGGCAAACTCCCCGAGACGATGGAGCAGTGCGCCGACCTGCTTGACCGCGACGTGAAACTGAAGCGGTCGATCGCCGGAGCCACGCTGTACCCCGCGATCCTCCTCGTTCTGATCGTGATCGCAATCGCCATCGTTGTCCTCTTCATCGTGCCGACGCTGCTCAAGAAGACGGGCCTGAGCATCGCCCAACTTCCACTTCCCACCAGGATCCTCAACGACATCGCGATGTTCGTGAAGGCCTATTGGCCCTATCTCGTGCTCTTCCTCGGAGCCGCCTTTTTCATTCTCCGAGCGTCGCTCGCCAAGCCCGATGTCCGCCTGAAGGTCGATCGCTTTCTGCTCCAGGTTCCCCTGCTTGGGCCCGTGCTTCGTGATGTCGCAGTCGCCCGCTTTACGCGGACCCTCGCCACCCAAGTCGGTTCCGGACTCGGCGTCCTCACCGCCCTTCGCATCACCAAGGGCACGCTGGGCAACAAGGCGATGGAATCCGTCATCGAGCAGGTCTCCGACGACGTCGCGGGCGGCAAGACCATCGCCGAACCGATGGAGAAGTCGGGTTACTTCCCCGAGATGCTCGTCCAGATCGTGTCGCTTGGAGAGAAATCGGGCCGCCTCGACGAACTGCTCAAGCAGGCCGCCAAGTCCTTCGACGATCGCGTCGAGGTCAGTCTCAAGGTCTTCACCGCCGCACTTCCGCCCATCCTCGTGGTGATGGGCGCTCTGGGCGTCGGCTTTGTCGTGCTCTCCATCCTTCTGGCGCTCCTCGAGGCCCAGAACGCCACGGGAATCCGCTAGCCCTCAGGAACCAAGTCCATGCGTCACACACGCCGTCACTTCCGCCGCAGCGCCTTCACCATCATCGAGGTCCTCGTGATCGTCGCGATCATCGGGATCATCGCGACGGTCATCATCAGCCGCCTCGGGAGCACACTGGGCCAGTCCAAGCGCAAGATCGCGCAGACCAACGCGACCGCCCTTGCCAGCGCCATCAAGCGATTCACCATCGATTGCCGCAGCCTCGAGCCGGGCGACACCATCGACATCCTTCTCGAAGCGCCCGGAGGCGATAGCGCCAAGGGCTGGCAGGGGCCGTATGTCGACAATGCAGACGCTCTGCTCGACCCCTGGGGGCGTCAGTTTGTCCTCATCGTCCCGGGAAACTTCAACGTCGACTTCGACGTGGTCTCCTATGGCTCCGACGGCGTCGAGGGCGGCGAGGGCGAGGCCGCCGACGTCATCAACGGGAAGCGTGACTGAATCAGTGATGGAGATCCCTTTCCCGTGCGTCGTGCCTTCACCATCATCGAGGTCCTCGTCGTCGTCGTCCTCATCGGTCTGATGGCGACGGTGGTCGTTCCTCGGCTCACGGGCACGCGCGCCGATCTTGTCTCCGAGGCCCAGAGGGTCGCGAACCTGCTGGAATCGGCCGCCCTCCGCGACCAGGTCAGCAGCCAGAGCCTCGCGATCTCTTTCAGCAACGGCACGTTCTCTCTCCTCTCGCTCTCCGCGCCCGATCCCAAGTCCAACGACCTTTCCGCCCATCAGTGGCAGGACGATCGCCTCGCCACGCCGGTCCACCTCGAACGCCTCACGCTCAAAGCCGCCCGCACCGATGGCATCCCCATCGACGAACGCACCTTTCGCGTCGAGTTCTCTCCGACCAGCATCCGCCCGGAACTGATCCTCACCCTCGTGAACCCCTCCAACACCGACACCGACGTGTGGACCCTCACGCTCGCCCCCTCGGGCACGACCGTCGTCGTGAGCGAGGGGCTCGAGCCGCCCGATCACACCACCGTCATCGACCTCGACACCCAGGGCTCCGCGAACACGCCGTTCTAGTTGTGCTCACCATGCAGTTCTTGCCGCGACATCTCTCGATCAGCACGACACGCCGAGGCGTGCTCCTGATCGACACGCTCGTCGCCGTGGTCATCATGGGTGTCGCGCTTGCGGTGCTCATCGGCATCGCTTCTTCCGCTCTGCGCGCGCAACAGCAGGGCGAGCGCCTCCAGATTGTCGCCATGCTCCTGGATGAGAAACTCTCCATGGTCGTCGCCGTCGGCCCCGACACCTTCGCCCGCGAGTTCGACGAGTCCGGCGTCTGTGACGCCCCCTTCCAGGACTACCGCTACAGCATCGACGTCTCCTCGACCACCGATGGCGATCCCTATTCCGTCGTCGCCACCATCCTGTGGACCGAGTCCGGCCGCGAACGCTCCGAATCCATGGAGGCCCTCATCGCCCCGCGTCTGGGTGACGAACCCGACCCCGATCGGCGCCCGCAGGAATCCGTCGAACGCTCCTCGGAGAACGCGCCATGACCCGCACGCGTGTTCCCCATCGCCACGCGTTCACGCTTGTCGAGGTTCTCGTCGCCCTCGTCCTCTGCTCGCTCGTCGCGGGCGGGGCGGCCACCGCGCTGAGCGCCCTCGCCCGATCCCGCGCGACCTCACGCTCGCATCGCGAGGCCTTCGCCTCCGCCCAGGCCGGCGTCACACGGATCGCCCGCGATCTCCAGTGCGTTTGCCGCGACGCAGACCTCCTCCAGACTCACCTGACCATCACCGACGGCGGCGCCGACATCGCGGCGCTCAATGGTGGCTCGGGCGCCGATTCCATCCTCGTCCGTTCCCGCTCCATCCGCCCCCTCCGCGACCCCTACACCTCGCCCGACGGCGGCGAGCAGATCGTCGAGTATCGCGTCGGTGGCGATTCCCTCGAGAACCCTCTCCCCACGCTGTGGCGCCGCGCCGAGATGGCGCTCGGCTCCAAGGCTGATATCGGCGGCCTCGCCTGGCGCGTCGCGCCCGGTGTCGAGTCGCTCGCTATCGACGCCTTCGACGGCTCCGAGTGGTTCCCCGAGTGGGACACCGACCACGATGGGATGCCCCATGCCGTCCGTATCTCCATGACCACACGTTCCAGCGATGGCCTCGCCTCCGCGACCTACCGATCTGTCGTGCCGATCGATCGCGTCCCCATTCCCTTCACGCCCGAAGCCGAGACCACCACCGACACCGATTCCTCCTCGCCGCCGTCATCGACGGGCAACACCAACACCGGGAACTCCGGTTCTTCCAGCGGCGCATCGGGCGGCGGCGGATTCCAACGCGAACTCCCCAGCGCCGGCGGTGGTGGGGGAAGTAGAGGCCCAACGATCGATGGCGGAGGACGCGGGAACGGCGGTGGCACCACGGGCGGAGGTGGTGGCGCGGGCGGACCACGCGGCGGCGGAAATAGTCCACCGGGCAACACGGGCGGCGCGTCCCCCGCAGGAGGCGCACGTCCATGACGCACGTTTCACCACGCCGATCGCTCGCCATCCCGCGCACACGCCGCGCGTTTGCGCTCCTGCTCGTTCTCTGGACGTTCATGCTCTCGGTCGTTGTCGTCGGTTCCATCCAGTCCACCGCCTACGCACAGGCGGTGGGCGGGCGCGAGGCGCTCGCACGCACGCGTGCCTACTGGGCCGCCCGCAGCGGCGTCGAGGCCACCCTCGCCCGCGTGGAGAACGCCACGCTCGACTCCGATCAGACAAACGCCTTTCGCGTCTTCGATGATGCCGCGCAGGTCGCCGAGGGCACGATCGATCGTGCCATCTACACCGTCGTCCACTCCACACCGACGGGCGAAGTCCTGGGCCCCGCCGACGCCCACGCCAAACTCAACATCAATCGTCTCACGCCCGAGCAACTGCTCAACATCGAGCCGCTCATGTCCGAGGACATCGTTGCGAGCATCGTGGATTGGATCGACGGCGACGACGAGTCCCTTGCCTTGGGAGCCGAGTTCTCGTATTACAACTCGCAGACCCCGCCCTACCAACCGCGTAACGCCTTCTTTCGCTCGATGCAGGAACTCGAACTCGTCGCCGGCGTGACGGTCGACGAGGTCCGCGGCGAGGACTGGAACCTCAACACGCTCCTCGACCCCAACGAGGATGACGACGACGCCAGCCTCCCGTGGGACAACCGCGATGGCAAGCTCGATCTTGGCTGGGCCGGCGTGCTCACCGCCGCCAGCGTCGAGAGCCACTACACGACCACCGGCGAGGAGTACGTGGATCTCACCGCCGCCGCAACCGCCGACGTCACCAAACTCACCGGCGTCGAGGACGACCAGGCCAAGGTCATCATCGACCACGCGAGTGAGAGCGGCGCCACTATGGCCGACTACATCCGAACACCTCTCGCCCAACTCCAGTCCCAATCCGGTTCTGGCAACGATACCACCACCTTCGGCTTCAACTCCTCGCCCCAGGTCGCCAGCCTCTCCGACGAGCAACTCACCAAACTCCTCGACACGTGCTCCATCGGCCCCATCCCCGCCGGTGTCATCCCCGGGCGTCTCAACATCAACACCTGCGAGCGAGAGACCCTCGAGATGCTGCCGGACATCCCGCCGGAACTCGTGGACGAGATCATCGCCGAGCGTGACACCCGTCCCGATGGGTTCGCCTCGATCATCGAGCTCGCCGAGGTCCAGGGGATGTCCCGCACCCGCCTCGCCCAGATCTACGATCTGCTCACCGTACGATCGAACGTGATCGAGGCCACCGTCCGCGGACGCGACGTCGCCACCGGAATCGAGGTTGAAATCGTCGTCACGATCGATCGTTCGTCCGTCCCGGCCGTCATCAAGGAGTTCAGAGTCCAATGACCGCGACGGTGGAACCCAAACCCAGCACCCTCCGTGCCTCGCCCGCGTCCCGTGCGAAAGGCCCCGCGCGCATCGTCGCCGCCATCCATGTCCAGGGCGATACGGTCATCGCTCTCATCGTGAAGCGCAACGGCAAGCCCGAGATCCTCGATTCTCAGGAACTCCCCAAGGCCCAACTCACCGCGTGGCTCGCCAAGGCCGCCCGGCAGCACGAGTTCAAGGACATCGTCGAGATTGCCCCCGGCGGCCGCACCATTGCCCGCCACGTCCCGATTCCGCAGGCCAGCGATGCCGAGACCCTCTCCGCCCTCGAACTCCAGGCTGAGACGCTCCTTCCCGAGTCGCTGCCATCGCACCGCCGGGCCGTCGGGCTGCTCAACCCAATGTCGAATGACGCCCGCACCGGTCTCTTGACCGCCCTGGTCTCCGATCAACCCCACGCCTCGTGGTCCCCCCCCAAGGGCACGCGGACGACGCTCATCGCTCCGATCTCCGCTCTCGCCGCTCTTCGACTGGAGGCCCAGGCCGCGGGCCTTACCGCGCCCACCGACGACCTCTACGCCTTCGCCGATCCCGCCGACGGCAGCATCGCCCTCATCCACAACAATGGGAATGGGCTGATCGCGCGATCCCTCGTCGAGGACACCTCGACTACCGACGCCTGGGCCGACGCCGTCCGTCGAGCGACCCACCTCGTCACCAACGTCAACAAGTCGGTGCCCTCGCTCGTGACGCCCGAGGGTGCACCGGCGACCTTCGCCGAGTCCATTGCCGGGGCCAGCGCCAACGACATGTGGCTGCGCAAGAACGCCCTCGCGATGGGCGGGGCGCTCGCCACGCTCTCGACCGTCCCCACGGTCCGCTCCTTCGCCGCCCTCCACGACAAGGCCCCGAAGATCGAGGAGCCGCTGCTCCTACGCGCGTCGACCTCGCTCTCCCGCACGCGGGTCGCCGTGCTCGCGGTCCTCGCCGCCGTGGCGCTCGCGATCATGATTCCCTGGCTCACCGCCCTCGCCCGCTCGGCCCTCATGAACAGCAAGTCCGAGTCGCTCAAGGTCCAGCAGGCCCGCCGCGAGGAACTCAACAAACGCTCCAGCATCTACCAGGAACTCTCCCGCACGCGCTGGCCCATGACCAAGATCCTCGCCGAGATCTCCGCGTCCACGCCCGTCGGCGTCACCATCACCAATCTCACCATCGTTCCGGGGCAGCCCATCCAACTCCAGGGCCAGGCCGACAACCCGGACCTCGTCGCCTCGCTCGTCACTAATCTCAACAACTCCAAGCACTTCTTCGCCCAGACGAAGCGCACCGAATCCCGCACCGGCGAGACCACCACGTTCGACATCGCCGCCACCGTCGCCCAACCCCACGCCGAGTTCTCTCTCCCGCCCGCGCCAGAGGGCTCGACCACGAACGACTTTGATTTCGCCGCAACTCCTCTCGCCGAGCGTCTGTATCCAGGCCAGAACGCCTCCAACACCGCCGTCGAGCCCAAGGCCGACAAGCCCACACGCTCCTCTCGCTCCTCCTTCACCGGCTTCAGCAGTGCCTCCACGCCCAGCGACAATCGCTCCTCGGGTTCGAGTTCCCTCCCCAAGGAAGCCCCCACTCCAATCGCCGACGCCGACATCGCCAAACTCGATCAACCGGGGACCATGAAAGAGTTCTCCACACGCTCGGCCTTCCTGACCGCAAACAAGAAGACCATCGACAGCGCGACCAGGCAACGACTCGAGGACGAGGTCTCCAAACTCAAGGACCGCCTCCGGGCCCTGAAAGGCGGTGCGTGATGGCCGGCAAGCTCGCCTTCTGGAATCGACAGTCTCCTGTCATCAAGGTCGCCCTCGCCGCGGTCCTGGTCCTCGCGCTCTACTTCGGCGTGGTCGAACCCGTGATCAACAAGACCAAATCCATCAACGCCATCGCCGACGCCAAGGCCACCGAACTCATCCGCTTCGAGGAAGAACGCCAGGCACGACTCTCCGCCGATCAGGACGCCACCATCGGCGTCACCCGCTTCGGCATCGTCGACGGCCCGGGCGAACGCGTCGCCCGTTCCGAGGACGTCAATCGCGCGATCAGCAAGATCCTCGCCGACAACGACGTCCAGCCCCTCCTGACCACGCGCGAGGTCCCCCTGGGCAACGCCAAGTCTCCACTCACCGCCTTCGCCAAGGACAACGAGCAGGTCCAGCGTCTCCAGATCGAGATCGCCTTTGATTCCTCGCCGGAGCAACTCGCCCGCGTTCTCGCCGGCCTCGAACGCGAACCCAAGATCGCTGTCATCAACCGCCTCCAGACGCGCGTCGCCAGCACCGATCGCACCACACGCGTCCTCCGTTCCACCATCAACGTTGAGGCCTGGCAGATCATCAAGAAGACCGCGAGGACCCGCCCATGACCCCCTCCGACACGATCGCCAACATCTGGCAACGTCTCGGCTGGCCGGGACGGATCGCCACCGCCGCCCTCCTCGGTGCCGTCGCCATCGCCGCAAACTCGGGCGTCGCGATCGTCCGCGCCATGACCGTCCCCGCCGCGACCCCGCTCGGCGACGCCAAGAGCGAAAAAGCCCGCGATGAGAAGTACAAGGAACAGTTCGATACCCTCATCGCCCACATCGATGGCCGAACCGTCTTCTTCACCCCCGCCGCCCCGCGTCCACCCGAAGTGATCGCCGACGAACCACCCGTCGACACCGGCCCGCCCCCCAAGCCCACGTACTACGGCGGTCCCACGCTCGTCGGCATGATCAACGGCGTCGCCTGGTTCGACAACGGCACCAAACTCAAGGTCGGCGCCGACCCAGTACACGATCTCAAGGTCACGCGACTCCTCCCACCGTGGGAGGCCGTTGTCGAGTGGAAGGGTGTCGAGTTCACCGTCGGCCTCTTCAAGCGCGACGAACTCATCATCCCCGGGCGGTTCACCAGGGCGAGTGTCCCCGCTACCAAGATGGCAACCGACGACACGCCCTCACTCCCCAAGCCGCTCCCCGCCAAGCCAACCACAACCACGCCGACCACGACGGTTGAGTCCCAGGGCATCGTCATCGGCGACGGCGAGATCACCGTCATCCACGAAGAAGGTGAGGCTCCTCCGCCTCCATCCGAACCCACGACCGCCCCAACAACCGAGAATCCGCCCCCCCCGCCATCCAATCCACCACCAGACGACCGGAGCCGTCCATGACCCACGCGTCGTTCCGCGCTTCCCGCGTTCTCGTTGCCGCTGTCTTCATCGCCGCGCTCTCATTCGCGACAATCGCTCGCGCCCAGAACGAGCCGAGCGCCGACGAGATGAAGGCCGCCGTCGATCGCGCCCTCCAGAACATCGACACCCAGCCCACCGGCGACCACGCTCCCGATCACGCCGACACGCCACCCGACACCCCGGGCGAAGTCCTCGATGGCCCCGACACGACCCTCGCTTTCAAGAACGTCACCGTCGAGGAGATCATCCCCTTCATTGTCGAGGCCACGGGCAAGGTCGTCCTCCCCCAGTCCGACATCCTCACCCGCCGCGTTACCGTCCTCAACGATCGACCCATCCCGCGCCGCAAGGCGCTCGACATGGTCTACATCGCCCTGCTCCAGAACCAAATCGGCGTTGTCATCCGCGACGGCACCATCACCCTCCGCGACCTCGCCGAGATCCAGCGCCAGGACGTCCCCGTAGTCAATCCCGACGAGTCCGTCCTCGAACTCAATGACTCGGGCTATATCCTCGAGAAGGTCTACTCCCTTCGCTACGTCACCAGTAAGAAGTTCGGCGACGCCATCAAGAACAGCCTCCCCGAGTACGCCAAACTCACGATCGACGAGGAGTCCAACCAGATCACCGTCCTCGGCTCGGTGACACTGCTGAAACGCGTCGAGCGACTCATCGCCGCCATCGATCGCCCCAGCGCCGGCGCCGTTGTCACCGAGACCTTCCGCCTCCGCTACGCCGACGCGACCGTCGTCTCCCAGAACATCCAGGAACTCTTCCCCGAGGGGAACCAACGCCGCAGCAGCACCCAGAACAACCAGAACAATCGCTTCAACAGGCAGAACAACAACCAGCAGCAGGCCCAGAGCAACACCCAGATCCGCGTCACCGCGAACACCCAGCAGAACTCCGTCACCGTCGTCGCCGATCCCGAGATCATCTCCCAGATCCGTGAGCTCGTCGCCAACCAGTGGGATCTTCCCCTCCCCGACGAGGCTGTCATCCCGCGCACCTACGACATGAAGAACTCCGATCCGGTGAAGGTCAAGGAACTCCTCGAGGGGCTCTTCGGTAAGCCCTCCACCACAGGGAACAACCGGAACAACAACACCGCTTCACAGGGCGTCGGCCGGCTCGCGGGCCAGTTCTCCTTCGAGGCTATCCCCGAATCGGGCCGCCTCGTCGTCGTCGCGAAAAGCCCCGACAACCTCACCGTCATCGACGAGATCATCCGTGACCTCGACCAACCCCAGACCATCGGCCTCCCCGTCATCATCGAGCTCAAGCACGCCTCCGCCGAGGACCTCGCCGAGCAGTTGAACGCCCTCCTCGCCCAGGACGGCACCCCTGCCACCGTCCGCCGATCCATCCAAGGCCTCTCCGACGCGAGCCTCTCCGGCTCCAGCCCCTTCGCCTCCACCTCATCAACGACCAACGCCAACTCCGATGCCAACACCGCTGCCCAGACCATCTCCTTCTGGTGGCAGCGCGCCCGCCAGCAGGCCGATCAGCGTGCCGCCTCAAACCTGGTCGGCAAGCTCCGCATCGTTCCCGTCTGGCGTCAGAACGCCGTCATGGTGATCTCGCCTCCCGAATACCGTTCCTCCATCACCCAACTCGTCTCCACACTCGACCAGCCCGGCCGACAGGTTCTCCTCTCGGCCATCGTCTGTGAGATCTCGCGAGACGACGCCACCGAACTCGGCTTCCGCTGGTCCAGCAGCTCCATCTCCGCCATCAACACCGACAACAACATCAGCATCACCAATAACGCCTCGGGCACCGCCAACAACACCTTCGCCGGCAACCTCTTCGACACCACCGTCCTCAACTCCTCCATCAACCTCAACATGCTGCTCTCCGCCCTCGCTCAGAAGACCAAGGTCAATATTCTGAGCGAACCCAAGATCTTCACCAGCGACAACGAAGAGGCAGAGTTCTTCGATGGCCAGGACATCCCCTTCATCACCGACAGCCAGACAAACACCCAGGGCAACCTCGTCCAGTCCTTCGACTACAAGGCCGTCGGCATCCAACTCCGCGTCCGCCCGCGCATCACCCCAAAACGTGACGTCGACCTCCGCGTCAACCTCGAACTCTCCTCCATCGTCCAGGGCCAGACCCTCTTCGGCGGCTTCGTCGTCGATCGCCGCGAAACCACGACCCAGATCATCGTCCGCGACCAGCAGACCATCGTGATCTCCGGCATTCTCCGCTCCGACGATTCCGACGTCGTCCGCAAGGTGCCCCTGCTCGGTGACATCCCGCTCCTGGGATACCTCTTCCGTAGCCGTGACAAGCGCCAGACCACCACCGAACTCCTCGTCTTCATTACCCCCGTCGTCGTCGAGAATCCCGAGGAGGTGGACCAGATCAACGCCCCATATCGCGACCGCCTCATGCAACGCATGGACGAGCAAGACCCGGACGCCACGCTCCGCACCACGCCCAAGCCCATCACCAACGAAACCCAACCCCAGCCGTGATGCCACACGCCTCGAGTTTCCTCCGTTCTCTCGTGGCACAGGGTGGGGGCGCGTCCCACCTGTGCCTGGGTGTTCTCCTCTACGCTCTCCCATTCCTGATGGCCGCCTGCGTCGTCGAAGAATCTCCGAGCGCCAGGAACAATCGCCCGCTCTTTGCTCCCTCGACAACAAACACGCCCCCGGCCAACATCCCCACAGGCTCCGTCGCCGCCCGTGATCCCTCCACCCAAACCACCGCCTCACGTGTCCAGGCCGTCCTCCAACCCCTCGGCGGCATCACCTACGACGCCCAGGTCCTCCCCATCATCTCCCCCGATGGGCTGAAACTCGCCGTCGAAGAAGGCGTCGCCCCGGACTGGCCGACTCTCCTCGCTCTCCCCGACGCCGCGCCCTCACCGGGCACGCGCGTCGCTCTCTACGACATCTCCACCTCGCCCCCCAAGCGGATCGATCTCGCCGAGAATGTCCCCGCCGGCCTCCTCCTCGGGCGCTCCGCCGACCATGTTGGCGTCCTCGTCGAATACCCGCGCGACGACGGCTCACGCTGGATCGGCAAACTCCGCTGGGCCTCGGGCGCCATCGAATGGCTCGTCAAGTCCCCCCCGGGGGTCATCAACGCCCACGCCATTCTTACATCCGCGGGAGACCTCGCCTTCACCCGCACGACCGTCGCCTCTCCGATGCGTGATCTCGTGCTCCTCCGCCCCGATGGCGTCGAGATCACCCGCGCCGCCGGCAGTGGGGGGGCGGGGTCGTACGAGTTCCCCCTCGCGACCGACGATCCAGGACTCCTCTTCGCCCTCGCCCGCGTCGCCGACGCTCTGGAGATCGAGGCCATCCGCCTCGCACCCGACCCCGCGTCCGCCACCAAGGTCCGACTCGGCAGCACCATCACCCGCCGTCTCCTCGCGGGCGAGGTCTCCGACTCCACCGCCTACCAGATCGCCGCGAGCGTCGCCTCACCCCTCCCCGCGCCGCCGCGAACGTCCGACGCGATTGTCAACACGCCGCTCCCGATCGCGATGCTCCATCCCGTTCTCGGCCGCATGGTGATCTACGACCTTCAGCGCAACTCCCTCGTCCCACTCGCCGCCGATTCATACGCGGCGATCCCGTATGCCACCATCCCCGCCAACCGCAACGAAACCGCCGATGGCTACTTCTGCGCCACCGCGCAAGGCCTCGCCTTTGAGCCTGTGCCCGCCGCCACGCCGAACTCGTCACTCACCACGGTCCGCGTTGTTGCCGGCGCCGTGATGCCTCGCCGCGCCATCGGCTCTCAGCCCGTCGCGAGCACGACAAAGAGTGGGGGGGCCGCACCGCCCCGGAGCATCATCGCCTTCTCCCCATCCCGCGCCGACCCCCAGCGCCTCGAGATCACCGCCATCACCCTCGGCACCCAGGGCAAAGACCCACTCGCGCCGTGATCACTGGGTGCTTCGATATGCAGGTCGAACTGCTCTCCAGAGCAGTGCTCATGCACACATCCGACTACCCTCCATCGTGGCGCAGGCGACTCGCCTGTGTCGACGGTCTCTTTCAACTCCACGCAGTAACTTGATTGGGAACCCATGGCACACCACCCAGTGAATCTCTCCCTCGCCAACAAGACCGCCGTCGTCTGCGGCTCAACCTCAGGCATTGGCCGAGCCTGCGCCAACACGCTCGCCCAACTTGGTGCCACCATCCTCCTCGTTTCTCGAGATCAATCCAAGCTCGATGCCGTGAAGACCGAACTCTCGACCGGCGCCGGCCAATCTCATTCCACCCTCGCTGCCGATTTCAGCAAGCCTACCGAGCTCGACGCCCTCCTCACCGATCGCGTCTCCAAAGGCCTCGCCGCTCACATCCTCATCAACAACACCGGCGGTCCCCCCGCGGGCCAGGCCATCGACGCCGCCCCCGATGCCTTCCGCGCCGCCTTCGAGGCCCACCTCATCTGCAACCACATCCTCGCCACGCGCCTCGTCCCCGCCATGAAGGCCGCGAAATATGGCCGGATCATCAACATCATCTCGACCAGCGTGAAAGCCCCCATCCCAGGGCTGGGTGTCTCCAACACCATCCGCGGCGCCGTCGCCAGTTGGGCCAAAACTCTCGCGACCGAACTCGGCCCCTTCAACATCACCGTCAACAATGTCCTCCCGGGCTTCACCGCGACCGAGCGCCTCTCTTCGCTCGTCGAAGGCCGAGCCAAGAAGGCCAACAGAACCAACGCCGAGATCGAGGCCGACCTCAAGGCCACCATCCCCCTCGCCCGCTTCGCCGAGCCAGCCGAGACCGCCGCCGCCGTCGCCTTCCTCGCGAGTCCCGCCGCGGGCTATATCTCCGGCATCAACCTCCCCGTCGACGGCGGGCGCCTCCCAACACTCTGACCCTTCACGGGATACCTCGGTGCTCGATGCTCCGGATGCCACGCCTCTGGCCTGACGAACTGTGGAAGCAGGCCCGCCGGATCGTATTTAACATAACCTATCTTATAGGACGTTGCAGATTGGTCGGGTTTCCTCGTTTTTCGACTCTCCTAGGCCCCTCGCCAACACTTTGCCATGCCGCCAACGACTCAAACTCCCGTTCGTCTCGACTCCTCCTCACTGGCCATCGACGACGTCCTCACAGTCGCCCGCCACAACCGGGCTGTTGAGCTATCGCCCGACGCGTTGAACCGCGTCCGCGATTCTCGCCGTGCCCTCGAGGGCTGCCTGTCCGACGGGCTGCCTCACTATGGCATCAACACCGGCTTCGGCTCCCTCGCTCGCCAGCGGATCGGGGATGCCGATCTCGCCACGCTCCAGCGCAACCTGATCGTCAGCCACGCCGCGGGGATCACCGAGCCTTTCCCGGACGATGTCGTGCGCGCGACCATGCTCCTCCTCGCTGCCTCGCTCTCCAGGGGGCGATCCGGGGTCCGAGTCGAACTGGTCACGCAGATCGTCGAGATGCTAAATAGGGGGGTGACGCCGATCGTGCCCAGTGTGGGCTCTGTGGGTGCATCGGGGGATCTCGCCCCGCTCGCCCACATCGCCCAGGTCGCCCTGGGCGAAGGCCGAGCGCGCGTCGCCGGTGTGGAACTCTCCGGCGACGAGGCCCTCACCCGCGTCGGCCTCTCCCCCATCGTTCTCGCGGCGAAGGAGGGGCTCGCGCTGATCAATGGGACGCACCTGATGGCCGCGCGGGCCGCCCTCCTGTTCGCCGATCTGGACCTCGTGCTCGATGCCGCCGTCATCGCCACAGCGATGTCGATCGATGCCGCGCGCGCGACGGACGCGTTTCTCGATCCGCGCCTCCACGAGGCCCGCAACCAGCAGGAGCAGCAGCATGTCGCGCGCGCGCTCGCCTGGCTTCTCAGGGGCAGCGCCATTCTCGCCTCACACCGTGAGGACGACACCCGTGTACAGGATCCGTACTCATTTCGGTGTGCGCCCCAGGTCGTGGGTGCCGCACTCGACGCGATCAGGCATGCGCGCAGCATCGTCGAGCTCGAACTCGGTGCCGTTACCGATAACCCGCTCGTGTTCGATACGGACTCCATTCTCTCCGGAGGGAATTTTCACGGCATGCCCTTGGCGATCCAACTCGATTGCCTTGGTATTGCCCTTGCCCATATCGCCGGTATCGCCGAGCGTCGGCTCTTTTGGATCCTCTCCGCCTTCGATAAGGACGCCGGTCTCCCCCCCTACCTCGCGCCGCCGGGTCGCGCGGGCGTGTGCTCTGGGCTCATGATTGCGCAGTACACGGCGGCCGCGTGCGTGAATGAGCTCGTCGGGCTCGCCAATCCCGCGAGCGTGGCGAACATCCCCACCGGCGCCGAGATCGAAGATTACAACTCGTTTGGGCCCCGCAGCGCGGCAAAGGCCACTCGTGCTCTTGACCTGGTCCGGCACGTCGTCGCGATCGAGCTCATGACGGGCGCCGAGGGGATCGAGCGTCATGCCCCGCACACGACCAGCGACGCTCTCCGGCGAGCGATCGGCGTCGTCCGAACCCACGTCAATCCCTGGACCGACGACCGATCGCCGGCACCCGACATTTCGCGCCTGGCGAGCGTCATCGCCCGGGGCGAGTTTTCTGCGCTCCAACTGACGCCCACGCTCCGGTGAGAACGCCGTCATTCTGCCCCCCCACGCCCGACCGCCAACAATGCGGTGTGGCATTACCAAAGACTAAATCCCGCTCGTCGAGTTTCGCGTCTCCCAAGCCCCCCCACTCTCCGGCCGTCTCGGCACTCGATTTTGCCGATCGTGTCGTCCGTGCGCCTCGTTCCACCACGCGGACCTGCGCCACCTGGACGATCGAGGCCGCCCGGCGGATGCTGATGAACAACCTCGATCCCGAGGTCGCGGAGGATCCCTCGCGACTCGTGGTCTATGGCGGACGCGGGCAGGCGGCGCGGAACTGGAAGAGCTTTGATGCGATTCTCGCGACACTCGAGCGACTCAAGCCCGACGAGACGCTCCTCGTGCAGTCGGGCAAGCCGGTCGGCGTCGTGCGCACGCATGACGACGCCCCGCGCGTGCTCATCGCCAACTCCAACCTGGTGCCGCACTGGGCGACGCGGCAGCACTTCGACGAGCTCGCCGCCAAGGGCCTGATGATGTACGGCCAGATGACCGCGGGTTCGTGGATCTATATCGGCACCCAGGGCATCCTTCAGGGGACCTATGAGACGTTCGCGGAGTGTGGCCGGACGGAGTTCAACGGCTCTCTCAAGGGGCGGCTCTGCGTCACCGCGGGCTGCGGGGGGATGGGCGGGGCGCAACCCCTCGCGATCACCCTCGCCGGCGGCACGGCACTCATCGCCGACGTGGACATCACCAAACTCGAGCGTCGGCGCAAGGACCACTACCTCGATGAGATCGCCCCCGCGCTCGATGTCGCAATCGATTCCGCGGTTCGCTCAGCGCACGCGGGGACGCCGATGTCGGTTGGTGTTCATGCGAACGCCATCGAACTCCTCGAGCGTCTGCTCGAGCGAGGCATCACACCCGATGTCCTCACCGATCAGACGAGCGCCCACGATCCGCTGCTGGGGTATGTGCCGATCGGCATGACCGTCTCCGAGGCCGCCGCCGTGCGTGTCGCCGACCCCGAGGGATACCAGTCGTTGAGCCTGAAGTCGATGGCTCGGCACGTACGCGCCATGCTTGAACTGCAATTGCGCGGCTCCATCACGTTTGATTACGGCAACAACATCCGGCAGCGTGCGCTCGACCAGGGGGTGAAGAACGCCTTTGACTTCCCGGGCTTTGTTCCGGCGTACATTCGGCCGCAGTTCTGCCTTGGGCGTGGGCCGTTCCGCTGGGTGGCGCTCTCGGGCGATCCGCGGGATATTTACGTCACGGATCACGCCATGCTGCGGGCGTTTCCCGAGTCGTCTGGGCCGTATGGCGAGCGACTCCACTCGTGGATCCTCGGGTGCCACAAGAATCCCGAGGCGCTCCTTGCGGGAGACTTCGACCGCTGCGAGCCGCGATTCGCCTTCCAGGGATTGCCTGCGCGAATCTGCTGGCTCGGCCTGGGCGAGCGTGACAAGGCCGGGCTTCTCTTCAACGATCTCGTCCGCGACGGAACGGTCAGCGCCCCCATCGTCATTGGCCGCGACCATCTCGATTGCGGGAGCGTCGCCTCGCCGAATCGTGAGACCGAGTCGATGAAGGACGGGAGTGACGCAGTCAGCGATTGGGCCATTCTCAACGCTCTCGTCAATACCGCGAGCGGCGCCTCGTGGGTCAGTTTCCATCATGGCGGCGGCGTCGGCATCGGCTACTCGCAGCATGCGGGCCAGGTTATCGTTGCTGACGGCACGCCCGAGGCCGCGCGCCGACTCGCGCGTGTCCTCCGCAACGACCCGAGCATGGGCGTCTTCCGCCACGCCGACGCTGGCTATGACGACGCGATTGCGTGCGCGAAGAACCTCCACGCCGACATCCCCATGCTCGACGCCTAGCGACGAACACTCGATTTTCACCATGCCCACGCTCTACCTCATCGACGGTTACGCCGCCTTCTTCCGCTGCTATCACGCGATCCGCACGCCCATGACCAGCCCCGTCACCAAGGAACCCACGAACATGACGTTCGGGTTTGTCGGGCTGCTGCTGAAACTTCTGCGCGGCGACGGCCTTGGTGCGCCGCTCGCTCCCGACGACATGATCGCCGTGGCGCTCGACGTTTCTGGCGATCGCGGGACTTTTCGTTCCGAGTTGTACCCGGACTACAAGGCGACGCGTCCCCCACCGCCCGAGGATCTCTTTCCCCAGGTTGAGCGCTGCCTGACGATGCTTCGCGAGATTGGCGTTCCGATCATCGGGGCCGAGGGGTTTGAGGCCGACGATGTTTCCGCCACGCTTGTGCGGCAACTCCTCGACGCCCGCAAGGATCTTCGCATTCGACTGGTCTCGAAGGACAAGGACCTCAAGCAACTGCTCGATGACCAGGGCCGCGTCGAACTCTTCGACGCGCACACCGCGACCGCCTTCAACGCCTGCACGCTGAAGGAGCAGACGGGCCTCTCCCCAACACAGATCGTGGACATGCTCGCCCTCATGGGTGACAGCGTGGACAACGTCCCGGGCGTGACCGGCGTCGGCGAGAAGACTGCCATCGCCCTCCTCAACGAGTGGGGATCGATCAAGAACGTTCTCGCCCATGCCAAGGAGATCAAGGGGAAGCGTGGCGAGAATATCCGAGCGGCGGCGTCGCTGCTGCCACTCTCGCAGCGGCTCGTCACGCTCCGCGACGATGTTCCCGTGGAGTTCGATGGTGCCGCCGCCCAGGTCCGCGCGTTCACTCTCGACAAAATCATCCCGATTCTCAAGGAACTCGGGTTCAATCGATACCAGGACGACGTTCGGGCGATCCTTGGTCTTACACCGGCGCCACCAGACGGTGGCGCACGCACGCCGACTTCGCGTTCGAGTGCTCCCCCACCGCCGGCGAATCAGACAGCCCCGACGAAGCGTTCGACCCGCAAGAACGACGACACGTATACCGGTGGCCTCTTCACGGACACGAGCGTCACCGTCGCCACCATCGCGCCGCAATCCGGTGAGTACACGGCCATTACCACCACGAAGGCTCTCAAGAGCCTTGTTGACCGACTCGAACGTGCTCCGCTCTTTGCCTTCGACACCGAGACGACGAGCCTCGCTCCGATCGACGCGAGACTTTGTGGTCTCTCGATCGCCGTCGAGCCTGGGCAGGCGTGGTACATCCCCGTCCGCTCGCCGACGCCGGAGGATCATCTCGATGAGGCCACGGTCCTCACGGCGCTGCGTCCGATCCTTGAGGACAACGCCATGCCCAAGGTCGGGCACAATCTCAAGTATGACGCCCTTGTTCTGCGCGGCGCCGGCGTGATGCTCCGGGGTTTCACGACGCCCCCAGGCGGGGACAGCATGGTCGCCAGTTACTTGATCGACGCCTCGCGATCCTCCCACAGTCTCGACGCCCTTGCCCTTGCCCTGCTCAACCGTACCAATATCTCCATACACGAACTCATCGGGAGCGGGAAGAGCCAGAGGAGTTTCAAGACTGTTCCCGTCGATCAGGCGACGACGTATGCCGGCGAGGATGCCGACGTCACGCTCCAGCTCTTCTCGATCATGGCCCCTCAACTCAAGGCCATGAAACTGGAATCGCTCTTCTACGGCGTCGAGATGCCGCTGGTCGAGGTGCTCGCGGAACTGGAGTTCAATGGCGTGCGTGTCGACGCCGACGAGCTCTCCCGCCAGGAGGCACGCCTCGTCGCGCGACTTGCCCAGATCCGCACGGAACTCGACCGGATCTCGATCGACACGATCGGTCGCACGTTCGAGCCGGAATCTCCCAAGCAACTGGGCGTGGTGCTCTTCGGCAAGCCGACCGACGATCCGCCGGGTCTGGGTCTCAAGCCGCTGAAGAAGACCAAGACGGGGCATTCGACCGACGCCGAAGTTCTTGAAAAACTCGCCGAGGATCCCGACATCGAGACACCGATTCCCGGCCTCATCCTTGAGTATCGCCAACTGAGCAAGCTCGTGTCGACGTATCTCGTGGCGCTCCGCGAGGCGATCAATCCGAAGACTGGGCGTGTGCACGCGAGTTTCCACCAGACCGTTGCGGCGACGGGTCGTCTCGCCAGCAGTGATCCGAATCTTCAGAACATTCCCATTCGCTCGGATATCGGGCGGGAGATTCGCAAGGCGTTTGTGGCCGACACGGGCAACGTGCTTATCACGGCTGACTACTCCCAGGTGGAGTTGCGGCTCTTGGCACATCTCTCGAAGGACCCGGCACTCGTTGCGGCCTTCAAGGCCGACGAGGACATCCATACCGCCGTCGCCGCCCAGATCCACCAGGTCGCGCCGGACCAGGTCACGCGTGAGCAGCGCAGCGGGGCGAAGATGGTGAACTTCGGCATCGTGTATGGCATCACCGCCTTCGGGCTCGCCCGGCGGCTCAACATCCACGAGCGTGACGCCGCCGAGATCATCACCGGGTACAAGACGCGGTTCCCGGGCATCACCACGTTCCTCCAGGAGTGTGTCGCTCAGGCCGAGCGCCATGGATATGTCGCCACGATGCTCGGGCGGCGCCGCCCCATCTCCGACATCCACAGCACGACCCCCGCCCGCAAAGCGCTCGCCGAGCGGCTCGCGATCAACTCCGTCGTGCAAGGGTCGGCGGCGGATCTCATCAAACTTGCGATGGTCGATCTCCACACGCGGCTCGCCGACTCCGCATCGCACTGGCGGGGCGGAAACCCACCCGAGATCTCCGGCGTGCGCATGCTTCTGCAAATTCACGATGAGCTTGTCTTTGAGGCCAGGAGCGGCATCGCGGAGAAGGCCCGTGAACTCATAGTTTCGCGCATGGAGGGCGCGATGGATCTGCTCGTGCCGCTCAAGGTCGGATCGTACATCTCCTCGAACTGGTACGATGGCAAGTGAGCATGCACCGACCCCATGCCGGGCACCAGCCCCCCCCACCGCCGCACCCCACGGGGCGAGCCGCGGCCGAGACTCTTCCCGGTATGCGGGGTGAGTCTCCCTGGACGACGCGCCGCCTCCTCTCGTGGATGGGCGAGGCGTTCACCGCCAAGGGACTCGATTCACCGCGACTCTTTGCCGAGATTCTGATGTCGCACGTCATCGGGTGTGAGCGTCTCAAGTTGTACACCGACCCCGATCGGCCCGCGAACGCCGACGAACGGACACGACTTCGAGATCTCGTCGCCCGCGCCCTCAAGCACGAGCCAGTGCAGTATCTCGTGGGCGAAGCGTGGTTCTTTGGCATGCCGTTCCATGTCGATCCGCGCGTGCTGATCCCGCGGCCCGCCACCGAGGTCATCCCGGAGACGATTCTCCAGCGTGCCCAATCCACCCACGGCGTCGGGTTCGATGGTGCCGGCCTGCTCATTCTCGATGTTTGCACCGGCTCGGGGTGCATCGCGATCGCCACCCTCAAGAAACTCAAGGCTGCCCGCGCCGTCGCCAGCGACATCAATGCCGACGCGATCTCGCTTGCGACTGGGAACGCCGCCCGGCATCTCGTGGCGGATCGGATCGAGTTCATCCAGGGCGACATGCTCGCGGCGTTCCGTAACCACCCGATCGCCGGGCGTGAGAGCACCTTCGACTATGTCGCGAGCAATCCGCCGTACATTCCTGACGACGAGTGGGACGCCGTCGCCCCCAATGTGAAGGATCACGAGCCTCACAGCGCCCTCCGCGGCGGGCCCGACGGGCTCGATTTCGTCCGTCATCTTCTGTCGCCCGGGCCGCCATCGATCCCTGCGCCGCGACTCCTGAAACCTGGCGGGATGCTCCTCATCGAGGTCGCCGATTCACGTGCCGAGATCGCCAGGGAGATGCTGGGAGCCGATCCGCACCTCGAGAGTCCACGTGTTCTCAAGGACCACGAGGGACTGCCCCGCGTGATCGTGGCGACACGTCGGGAATAGATCTGTTCGCACGGCTTTTGGTTCAGCACCCCGACGCGAAGTGCGCGAGGAAGAACAAGAGGTCGTCGATCGTGACCGAGCCGTCCACAACGTTCGAGTCTTCGGTGTCGCTCAGGTCCGCCGCGAGCGAGCCTTCAAGGAACATGCCCAGATAGCCGGTGAGGTCATCGATTGTCACGGCGCAATCGCCTGAGACATCCGCCCGGCATGGCGTGGGGCCCGTTGAGCAGGAGTCCACCACGCCGTCGCCATCGCAATCGCGCCCCAGCCCGCCGCCGCTCGCCGCGGGTTCCAACTTGTAGATCTGTCCGCTGATATACCGCGCGAAGTACACTTCGCCATTCGCGTCCTGTCCGAAGACCGACGTTCCATTGACCGAACCTGCCGGCAGGCCAAGGGTCGTGCTCGTCCGGAGCGAGACGAGCGAGGCCAGGGCGGTCGGCGTGCCCACGCCGTTCAGCGTGTCGCTCGGGCGCAACATCCCGATCCAGTCGTTTGAGTAATCTGAGAAGATGAAGAGCCCGTGGAACTCGGGCATCGCGCACCCTCGATAGACCACCCCGCCAATCACCGTGTTCCCGCTGGGCTCGGCGCCGGTTCGCAGATAGTCGAACATCGGCATTCGAAACGCGGGGTTCTCGCACGTCGGGTACGGCGACGTCGGCACGATCGTTCCCTCGCAGACCGGCCACCCGAAGTTTACCGCCGGAGCATCCGGCTCCAAGCGATCGATCTCCTCCCGCTGGAAGTTTCCGACATCCCCGATCCATACGTTCCCGGTTGCCGCATCGCGCGAGCACCGATACGGATTGCGCAGGCCCATGGCCCAGATCTCCTCGAGAAATCCGTCGCTGTTTCCCACGAGTGGATTCGAGGGCGGGATCGAGTAGTTCCGATTCGCGTCGTCTGGAAACTGATCGTCGTCGGTGTTCCCGGGGATGTTGTCCAGTCCATCGACATCGAGGCGCAGCATCTTCCCTGCGAAGTTCGCGGCGTTCTGCGATGGTGCGGTGCCCGGCGCCATCTGGTCCCCGGTCACCATGAGCAGGTAGCCATGCGAATCGAACCCGATCCACCCGCCCGTGTGCTGCGAGGCTTGATCATCGACAAACAGCACCGTGGTGATGCTCGACGCGTCTGCCATGTTTGGATCGGCCTCGCTCACCATGCCGGTGATCAGCCGCACCTTGCCCGTCGTCTCCTGCGTCGAGACATAGAAGCGTCCGTTCGTCGCGAAGTCCGGGTGGAACGTCATCCACAACACGCCGTTCGCCCCGCCCGCGTTGGGCACCGTCAAGAATGGTTGATCGAGGAACTGCTCGTCGGGCAGTTTCAGGATTCGGATCGCCCCACCCCGTGAGCCCACGAACAATCGAGCCGTGTCCCCCGGCGACGACACGATCACCGTCGGGTTCGAGGTCGTCCCGATGGGTCGCGCCCGTATCGCCGTCCCTTGGGCGATCGCCTCTGCTCCCCCTCCAACGACACACGCCGCAGCGGCCAGTCGGACACCCAGTGAGTGTTTCTTCATGATCCACCCTATACCACGCGTTGGCCTTGCCAGATCCATGAGAGTTGAGCGACGTTGCACGACGGACAAATCTACATGCACGTCGCCGACCAGATGGGGCTTTTGACGGCGGAGTCTTCCTGAGGGATGCGGAAGAGTGGAGGAATGGGCAAACCCCAGGCCCGGTTTCAGCCCGGCCGGATTCCCCGATAAAGCGCCTGCACCCGGTCCACTTCCTGCTTCCGGACCGTGTCCAGGATCAGTTTCGGGATCCGCCACTGCTCCTCCGCTCGCGTCACGTTCGAACAGTGCTCGGTGACGCAGCGATAGAGCAGTTTGAAGGCGTCGCGGGGCTGGTGCATCTGGTCGAGCGCGTCCACCAGATCCTGGCGCGTCACGTCCTCGGCGAAGATGTCCAGCAGGGACGCCGGTCCTCCTGCCGCATCATCCCGGCACGCGTTGAGTCGTGACTCGCAGAGGTCGAAGAGCATCGCCCCCGACCACGTCAGCCGTTCCACCAGGCTCTGCTTGTCCAGCCGCGCCTCCTGGAAGAACGCCGACGACTCGCGGAAGAGCATGTATCGCAGTTCCACGGGCAGGAGCAGTTTCACGCCAAGCCCCGGGTGTTGCAGGAACTTGTTGTTCAGCATCGGCCACACGAGCGCTCGCATCCGGTCTGGATCGCCATTCACCAGCGTCGGCTCGTCCACGCGATCCACGACGACCATGACGCCTGTGTACCCCAGCGGGAGCACGACTCTTCGTAGCATTTCCAGAGCCTGGAACCGCGTCTCGTCGGAATCTGTGACGGGGAGCGAGATCGCCGGCCGTAGCCTTGGGGAGAGTTGCAGGAGTGAGCGGACGAGCGACCGCTGTCCACGGCCCAGCGTTCGCAACTGCCTGCGGATCTTTCGCGCCGATGAGGCGAGCAGGCCACGATCCCACGCGTAGTGCTTCACGAGCAGGACACCGCACGCCGCGGTGATCACCGCGAGCACCCACCACGCCCACTCGGGCTTGAACCGTGCGGGCGCGAAGAACAGTCCATACACGGCCGCCGCCCCCACCGCCGCCAGGCCGATGAGCGCGACCGCGTTGGTGAGGATGGCGCCCCACGGCGGGCCGATGCGCAATCGCGACCGCAACTCGCGCGTCCTCGCGTCCGCCACGGTCGGGCGGTCATAGAGCGCTTGCAGCAGCAGCAACTCCTGACGCTGTCGGAGCGAGAGTTTCCGCACGGCCTTGCGTGGATCTGCCCCCAGGTCGAAGGCCAGGGAGTCCGCGGGCTTTCCCAGGAGCGCGTCTACCAGCCGCACGACCGCGTTGTGCAGGAGCGCGTCGATGTGGTCGACGAGGCGGAGTTTCTGGACCGTCTCCAGAGGGGATTTGCTCCCATAGAACTCGTGCAGCGGTCCGAGGACTCCGTTCAGATCGTCGTACGAGATCAGGAGCACCTTCTCGTTGGGGTGCTGGGCGTTGTGCTCGTGGACCCGGCGTGTGATCTGCAGTCGGATCGCCGTCTTTCCGCTGCCTTTTTCGCCAAAGACCACCGACGCCGAGGGGCGGCGCAGGTCGCCGATGATTTTCTCGAAGTCCGAGTGGTGCAACTCGAACGACCGCGACGAGGGCGATGCCACGCGTTCCTCGGGCTGGTCGTGGCCCATCCGCGCGAAGACCGCGTCGGTGCGTGCCTCCTCGCCCCGGAAGGGGTTCTCGTTGAGCCGATGGTGCTGGAGAAACTCGTTCAGCGTCATGCCGTATCTCAGGACTCATCCAACCGTCCGACCGAAAGTGCCTAATACCTCAGCCCGAGTGCCACTCTAGTGATCCACCTTCCGTCCAAGCCCCGGCGAGATCTTTGCCAGCGCCTTCTCGAGCGTCTTGAGATCCTTCGCCTCAAGATTCAGGCGGAGCAGGGGCTCGGTGTTGCTCTTGCGGATGTTCGCCCACCAGCCATCCTTCGCGAAGCAGTCGATCGTGACGCCGTCCAGTTCGTCGATCGTCGCGTTCTTCCCGGCATACTCCTCCTTGAGGGCTGCCAGCGCCGCGTCCTTGTCCTCGATCTGGAAGTTGATCTCTCCCGACTGGGCATACCGGGCGATCGGCGAGATCAACTGGCTCATCGACTTGCTGCTCTTCGCGAGGATCGAGAGCGCCACGCACATCGCGATCGCTCCGCTGTCGGCGTAGAAGTTGTCCTTGAAGTAGAAGTGTCCCGACAACTCCCCGCCGAAGACGGCCTGGTGCTCCGCCATCGCCCCCTTCAGGAAGACATGCCCCACCCGCGCCCGCACCGGCGTGCCCCCCGCCTTGGTCACTTCCTCCGCCACAGCCTTTGTTGAGCGGAGGTCGTACACGATCGACGCTCCGGGGTTCTTCGAGAGGAAGTGCTTTGCCATGAGCGCGGTCAGGTGGTCGCATCCGACAGCCTTTCCCTTCTCGTCGATCAGCACGCAGCGGTCGGCGTCGCCGTCGAAGCACACGCCGAGATCCGCCTTGTGGTGGAGCACCGCCTCCTGCACCTGCTTGAGGTTGGCCGCCACCAGCGGGTTCGGCTCGTGGGCGAAGGTGTTCTTCGTGTTCTCGAAGTTCATCTCGATCACGTTCAGCCCCGGGACCGCGCCCATCGGCCCCTGCTTCCCGAAGATCTTGGGGAACATCGTCCCCGCCATCCCGTTGCTCGAGTCGACCACGATCTTCAGCGACTTGCCGCTGGGAATGTCGAGGAACGACCGGACGTGTTTCGTGTATGCCGGCCACAAGTCGCGCGACTCCGAGCGTCCCGATGGCTTTTGCACCGTGTGCTTGTCCACCATCGCCGCGAACTTTCGCACGTCCGCCAGGCCCGACATCTCTCCCACGGGCTTCGCCTGACGCTTGGAGATCTTGAACCCGTTGTACTGCGGGGGATTGTGGCTCGCCGTCACCATCACGCCCCCGGCACAATCCAGGTGGTTGATCGCGAAGTAGATCATGCTCGTGTCGCACAGGCCCAGGTCGATCACGTGCCCGCCCTGCTCGTTGATCCCCAGGATCAACTGCTTTGTCAGCGACGGGCTTGAAGACCGCATGTCCCGTCCCACGACGATGTTGTGCATCATCGGGCTGGTCTCCCCCGCCGCCGCCGCGTCGGCGATCAGGAACCTCGACACGCCGAACCCGATCTGCCACGCCATGGTGTCATTCAGAAGATCGGGGTAGGTCCCGCGGATGTCGTACGCTTTGAAGATCCGGCCAAGCATAAGGTCCAGGCTCCTGTCCTCGTCGAGGGAACCCGTCGAGTCGCCCGGCCCAAAGCCAGAACAACCCGCGACGGTCGAAACGGGAAGGGTAGGGTTCCACACTCCCAAAAAGCCCCCGAACATCGCGTCGTCCCTCGACTTTCTGGGTCCACGAAAACGTGCACAGGTGCATTTCCTGTTCCTACTACCTCTATGCGGTCGTCACCATGTCCTGCCACCGATCGATCGACCAATCGGCACTACACTCAGACAGACTTCGTGCCGCCCGCATCGGTTGAAGTGCCAAGCGGCCAGGCTGATGTCCGCAGTCGCCACCGTAGCTCAGTGGTAGAGCAGTGCTTTTGTAAAGCACGGGTCGTGGGTTCAAGTCCCTCCGGTGGCTCTTCCTTCGCGTCCGCTCACACCAAGGCCAATTCACGTGCCGCACTCGTGTTGCCGGCGTGGTTTGGACCGCAGACCAAGGTCGTTGCCTGTTCGGCCATCGCGGGCTAAACTCGCTCCCATCGCGATTCGCCGGCACAACGACGGATCACGACGGGCGTGTACCGAAGTGGCCAAACGGGGCAGACTGTAAATCTGCTGGCTTACGCCTTCGCTGGTTCGAATCCAGCCGCGCCCATTGTTCCTCCCGCGACACCGAGCCCCCCACCGCCGGCATCTGGCGTGTTTCCGCGAACTTCTCCGGAGGCTCAGGCCCTCACCTCTTCCTCTCCCGGGTCCTCACGAGATTCGCGCGATCATGGCGGAATCTCCTCTGAAGATCCTGAGTTGATCTGGATCATGGGGCACATTCCTCCTGTCGTCGGCCCCCGATCTCGGCCGAAGGAATACTCCTCCCAGATTCACCGCGCGATTGTCGACTCGATCGCGGTCACGGCAATGATTGTCGATTGTGACCCGGAAGAGGGGACAAGGGTGGAGGTCGAGCCGGGGGGCGGATTGCGGCCGCACCCACATCTTTATCCCGACCTCACCAGATCCTGAACCAACCTCGACGGCAGATGTCGCGAGAGCGGAATCTCCACCACCGAGTGCATCTCCTCCGGGAATGTCCGTTGGCGGAGCAACTCCACTCCCAGGATGTGGAGATCGTCATGGGGATTCGAGTTCCTCCTGACGACTGCCGGTGTGGGCGTCTCGTCGCCTGCCGCAGGATTCGTTGAAACCTCGATGATCGAGCCTTTCTGGGGCGCGAGGGCTCCGCGCCAGGCAAACGCCAGGCCATCCGTGGACGACTCAAGAATCCATCCCATTTCCATTCGATCTTTCACGGACCATCTCCAGAACATGGCGTCGGATCGTCGGCTGCGGCGTGCCCTTCTCAACTCGTGAAAGCGTGGGTGGTTCATGATTCTCTCTCCTTCAGTACAAAATGTGATGGGTGAATATGGACCATTCCAGCGGCTCGACGACGATCTTCCCGAGTGGTCCATCGGCATCCCAGCATCGAGGAACGTTTGTCGACACGCCTACTTCTGGCGACGCGAACGACGATGGCGTGGCGAGTTCCATGGGATTTTCGCGTGAGCACGCGGATCCTGTCGCCGGCCTGGGGGGTTTCGCCGGGTGTCGTCTCGATCGCCACCCCCGTTTCAGATTCGTCCACGAGACGAGCCGGGTTCAGGGCTCCCCCCGTGGAGTGTCCCCACGCCGCGGTTGCACCCGGACACTTTGTGCGGTCGTGCGTTCGTTGAGTCTTGGCCATTCTCGATCTCCCAGGAGTAGTGGCACGCTCGTGCGCACCGAGACACGTCCACCTCACGCCGCGAGAAGGGCGTGATCGATGAACTGCAAACTGTCGACGACGTCGGGGTGGAACTGGAGCCCGCGTTCGGCCCGGAGTTCCGCGAGAGCCTGAATCGGCGTTCTCGCGTTCGCGTAGGCGCGACTGCTGGTCATCGTCACCAGCGCGTCGCACGCCGAGAGGATGTCCGCGAGGTTCGGCCCGTCGTCGGTGTTCCGCCGGGGCGAGGCGTCGAATCGCGTGTGGTGCTGCTCGATCGTGTGCGAAATCCGTTCGTTGGCGCCGCACGCCAGCACGATCTCCGCGCCAAATCGTGCGTGCTCATCGATAAACCGGCGTTCGCCCATGCTGAGCGTTCGCGGCAGGGCCAGGATCTGCTCGGGGACCCCGATTTTGCCAACGTCGTGGAACTCGGCCGCGAGTTCGAGATCGTGGATCGCGGCGGGATCCTTCAGGAGCGATCGTGCGACGCGGACCGCCAGGTCACGCACCGCGCGCCCATGGATCCCAACGTGATCGAGTTGCGTTCGTCCAAGACGTTGCGAGAGACGATCCACGAGCAGCTCGAGACGGCGCCTCAGATTCAGCTTTGGATGAGACTGCATCTCCGTGGCGAGATCGATCGCCTCGGCCATTGGCCACGTGCACGTACGATTCCGTCCGGACTCCTTGGCGAGATACATCGCGTGATCCGTTTGGGAGATGGAATCGGTCGAGAGCTCCCCCGTTTCCACCACGGCCACACCGATGCTCGCGGTGATGGTACCGATCCGATCGTCGCCACCGAGAGTGTTCTCGATGTGCCTTCGGCATCCATCCGCCCAGATCCAGGTGTTCGCGATGCTGTCGGCTTGGTGGAGCACCAGGAACTCCTCGCCGCCCCAACGCGAGGCGATGGAAGTCGGCGAGACTTGCTCTCGAAGGATGTCCGCGAACTGACGAAGGATGGCGTCTCCGGCATCGTGCCCGAGGGTGTCGTTCACACGCTTGAAGTGATCGATGTCGATCATGACGATCGACGTGTGAGTTCGGCGCGTTGAGGTCCGGCGTGTGAGTGTGAGCAATCGCTCGACGAATCGTCGGTTGTACAGCCCCGTCAGAGGATCGCACTCGGCCAGTTTCTGGAGCGTTCGCAGCCGACGATTCGTGTTTCGTCGCTCCCGGCGTTGCGACCGCGACCGTTCGACGGCCTGCTCGATGCGTTTCCAGAGTTGGTCGCCGAAGAATGCCTGATCCTTTGGGATGAAATCGGCTACACCGTTTCTCAGCGACTCCACCACGACGCGTTGCTCCTCGCAGGACGACACCACGATGAATGGCACATCCTGCTGGAGCGGGGCCAGCTCGCGGATCAGGTCTGGCGCGGTATAGGGAGGAATATGGAAGTCGAGTACAACACAGTCGAAGCGCTCCCGGCGTGCCGCGGCGAGAAGGTCCTTGGCGCTCGAGGCGACCTTGAAGTCCACGCTCTCTCGCCCCTGGACGAGCGCCATGAGAAGGAGACGTTGGTGATCGGCATCGTCATCCGCCAGAAGGATTCTGATCTGGGTCATGTCCGTATTCCCCTCACGAGTGATGCAGTTGTGATTTCGGCGGCCTGTTCGCCGCACCTGCGAGCTTGGGGCAATCCAGCCCATGCAACCTTCGGCTCACATCGGATAGGGCACATGTGCCGCCTTTACGACGAGTTATCCGAATACCTTCGCGCGGTCAGGGGATCGCGGACGCGACCCCATCTGCCCCACACGGGGCATCCGTGGCAGCAACAAATTACATCAACACAGCACGATCAACACCACGGCGTCCTGAACTGGCGTGGAACGAGCCGACGCCCGCACACCACGAAGTGATCTTTGCATGTCAGAAGACCACCCATGCAGGATGCACGAAGCCTTGGCCGATAGACTCGCTAGCAACGCGCTCGCGTCGCTCGGCGAGAACAATACCATGAAATCATCAAAGATCGGACTCGTCACTATCGCCATCGTGTGTACGGTCGGTGTGATGGCATCCACGTTCGTGGGCACCGATGCAAACATTGTGCACGCGGCGCAGTCCACGCCGAGCTGCGGCCCTGTGTGCAATGCCGAGACTCTGGAGGCCCCACTACTCACTCCGGCGGCGGCAAGCCTGGCACAGTCCTCGCCCTCGAGATCGAATCCACTCGGATGGTTCTTCGATACCACGGGATTTCCCGCACGTTGGCACTGCGGCACATGGCCCGTCGTCCTTGGATGGCTCCATATCGCCTCCGACCTCGCGATCTGGGGCGCCTATATGGCAATCCCGTTGCTCTTGTGGTTCTTTATTCACCGTGGCAAGACGCCGCTCCCGTACATCACCTGGCTCTTTATCGCGTTCATCGGATCCTGTGGCATTGGACACATGATGGAAGCGATCATCTTCTGGCAGCCGATCTATCGAATCGCGGGAGTGTGGAAGGCCGTTACGGCCACGGCATCATGGGCCACCGTCTTCGCCCTTGTGCCAATTATGCCGAAACTCCTGAAGTTGCCAAATCTCAAGGATGTCAACGAGCGGTTGGTAGCCGAGATTGCGATCCGAAAGGTCGCGGAGGAGCAGGTCCGACAGATCATCTCCGCCGCGCCCGTCGGTATGGTCATGGCCAATCAATCCGGCATGATTCTCATGGCGAACCGCGAGCTCGCAAGGATGTTCGGGTATCAAGGCGGTGAACTGGTGGGCAAGTCTCTCGAGATCCTCGTTCCTCAGAAGTTCCGCGGGTCTCACCCGGGACACCGGGCGTCGTACCACGCGGCCCCCGAGGCTCGGCGCATGGGCGACGGACGCGAGTTGTACGGCCTGCGGAAAGATGGGACCGAGGTTCCTGTTGACATTGGCCTTGTGCCCCTCAAGACCTCGCAAGGCTCCTGCGTGCTCGCCACGATCATCGACATCACCCATCGACGCCAGGCGGAAGAGGAGATGCGTTCGCTCAACGCCCGTCTCGAAGATAAGAACGCCGAACTCGAGCAGTTCGTGTACACCGCCTCGCACGATCTCAAGTCGCCACTGGTTACCATCCTTGGTTACACGTCGCACCTCATGGACGATATCCAGCGGGGCGAGACGGGCGAGATCGGTGAGTATGGCGAACGCATCACCCAGGCCGCCCAACGCATGCGGATGCATGTCGATGACCTCCTCGAGTTGAGCCGCGTCGGAAGGGCCTCGACCATACCCGAGCATGTCGAGTTCTCACCCTTTGTCGCACGACTCTGGGAGTCGCTGATTCCGCAGGACAATGTCTCCAAGCCCCCGCTGCGCACTCGTTTCGAGGTGCCCGCGGTCCGCATGGATCTCACGCAGTTGACGCAGATCATCCAGAACCTCCTTGAGAACGCGATGAAGTACTCGACCCCGGGGCCTGGCCAACCCGAGCGAGAGATCGAGATCGGGACCCATCATGCACCAGAGACCGAAGAGCGAGGTTCACGGAGACTTCGGATCTACGTCCGCGACCATGGCCCGGGAGTTCCGCCCGAGCACAGGGAGCGTGTCTTCAAGTTGTTCGAGCGTCTCTCTCACGACAAGGCCGGTACCGGTGTGGGTCTGGCAATCGTCCGACGAGTCGCCGAGGTATTGGGTGGTCGCACCTGGGTCGAAGAGACGCCCGGCGGGGGGGCCACGTTCTGGGTCGAGTTGAACGAGGCTCGTATGAACACGATCGAAACAACTACGACCGAGGAGGTGTTCCATGCAAAGTCCTGAGCCACCACGCCCGGTACGATTTCTTCTCGTCGAGGACGACGATGACCATGCCGATCTCATCCGGCGCTCGCTGCGTGAGCACAAGGTGGTCAATCAGATCGATCGCGTCGCGGATGGCGAGGCCGCGATGTCGTTCCTGCGAAAGGAGAAGGAGTTCACCCAAGCCTCGAGACCCGACGTGATCCTTCTTGATCTGAAGTTGCCCAAACTCGATGGGCACGAGGTCCTCGAAGCGATCAAGAGCGACGCCAGACTGCGATCCATCCCCGTTGTGATCCTGACCACATCCCACGCCGAGGCCGACGTCGCCAAGGCGTACAACGCCCACGCCAACAGTTACGTGGTCAAACCGATCGACTTCGGGCAGTTCCACAAGTTGGTTGTGGGTCTCGAGATGTACTGGGCGGTGTGGAACATCCCGTCGATACACATACCCGCGGTACTGGAGCCGTGACCTCCAACAACGAGATCCACCAAACGCTTCACCAGGTCCCGCGTTGAACCCGCTTCCAAACATCGTGGGTGAGCGGGGATGACCTCCTGACACTCAGCATGGGAACGGCCTGGACCTCGCTCAAAGGCCCCGTGACTCTGGCCCGATTCGACGGGCCGCGACCGCTCTGCCAGCGCCCTGCCGATACGCTTCATTCATGATGAGGCACTCCGAATCCCACCGATCCCACCGCATCGGCTGGCTCCGAGCCGCGGTGCTGGGGGCGAACGACGGCATCGTGTCGACCGCGAGCCTGATCGTCGGCGTGGCCGCCGCGGATACCGACCGGAAGGGCATCCTCCTCGCGGGGCTTGCGGGGCTCGTCGCTGGTGCGATGTCGATGGCCGCCGGTGAGTATGTGTCCGTCAGTTCACAGGCGGACACCGAGGGGGCGGATCTTGCGCGGGAGCGTCATGAACTGGCGACGCAGCCCGAGAGCGAGCACGCCGAACTCACCGCGATCTACGTCAAGCGCGGTCTCGACGAGAAGTTGGCGGGCGAGGTGGCGACGCAACTCATGGCCAAAGACGCGCTCACGGCTCACGCCCGCGACGAGCTGGGCATCACCGAAGAGCTGGCGGCCAGGCCCGTGCAGGCGGCGTTCGCCTCGGCTGGCACGTTTACCGTCGGTGCGGCGCTGCCGCTGCTTCTGGTGCTGGTGTTGCCCAAGTCGTGGATCGTGTGGGGCGTCTCGATAGCCTCGCTGGGCTTCCTCGCACTGCTCGGCGCGGTTGCCGCCCGGGCCGGCGCCTCACCGGTGCTCAAGTCGGCCGCCCGCGTGACGTTCTGGGGTGCGCTGGCGATGGGACTCACGGCGGGCGTTGGCGCCCTCTTGGGCGCTCGCCTATAGACGACGCTGTTGGAGAGACGCTCAACCGGTCCGTAGGTACTCCGCTGGGAGGACCGGTCCCGAAAAGCCCGGGAGAAGCATCGCGCGGGCAGTCAGATCATGTTTCGAGACGCTATGCAATCAGCAATGCTACCGCCGACATCGACTTGGCTGCGGCCCAATGCAAAGCCGGCGTGCTCTATCCAGCATTACGTTCCACCATCTGAGAGTCGGTATCCGACGCCCGGCTCGGTGATCAGAAACCGGGGCTGGGCAGGGTCGACTTCAAGCCTCTTACGTAGTTCCCCGGCATAGACACGCAGGTACTGCACGTCACTGGTGTGTTGCGGTCCCCAGACTTCCTTGAGGATCATCTGGTGCGTCAGAACTTTCCCGGAGTGCCGTACGAGAAACGCCAGCAACTTGTACTCCATGGGCGTCAGGCGGACCTCCCGACTTACCCCTGGATCCTGGCCTTCAGCCACGTCGGTCACATGGACCAGTCGAGCCGCCAGATCGACCCGGAGGGTCCGCCTGTCGATCGTGCACGTGAACAGCGAGGCGTTCTGGCCACTGTCATCCCGTCGGCCACCCGCCCCGATCGAATGCCGCAGCGCCACCCTGAGCCTTGCGAGCAACTCTCCGACACCGAAGGGCTTGGTGAGGTAGTCATCGGCTCCCGCGTCGAGGGCGGCCACTTTGTCACTCTCCTGGCCGCGAGCCGAGAGCACAACGATGGGAGTCCGCGATTCCTTCCGTATCGCGCGAGTGACGTTGAGTCCGTCGCCGTCGGGTAGTCCGAGATCCAACAGGATGATGTCCGGATAGATCATTACAGCCAGCAGCGTCCCCTCGCGGGCGGTGCCAGCCTCTTTCACGCGGTAGTGATTGGCTTCCAGCGTGGCGCGGAGAAATCGGCGGATCGGCTCCTCGTCCTCGATGATGAGCACGAGGGGCATGTGCGCGGGCGGCGCCCCCACAGCCTGGAGCGGCTGCGCACGTGCGGGGCTGGGAGTTGGGTCGTTCATGACGCACTCCCTTGGGCCGGCCCTGCGTCGGTCGTTCCCGACACGCTGGCTATCCCCCGAGTATCTACGGCGTCCTCCTTGTCTGGAAGCGAGGGCTGCGGATGCTCGACCGGCAGGGAGAAGAGGAAGGCGACACCCCTCGGGGTGTTGGGCTCAGCCCAGATGCGACCGCCGTGCACGCGGATGATCCCCTCGCAGATCGTCAGGCCCAGGCCCATGCCCGTCGAGTTCGCCGCGCTGATGTGCGTTGCAGTGGCTTTGCTGGCGCGGCCTCGATAGAAGCGTTCGAACACCATCGACGATTCGTCATCGGCGAGCCCGGCACCCTCGTCCCAGACCTTGACGACGACGCTGGTCTCGCTTGTCCACGCCGACACTCCAAGAGCGATTCCCTTCGCGGTGTAGCGAAGCGCGTTCTCAATGAGGTTGTGGACGACCTGCGGGAGCATGGCGTTGTCGACGCGAATCATCGGGAGGTCGGGCGGCACGTGCACGCGGAAAGGCCGCGTGGCGAGAGCCTGGCGGTGGCGGGAGAGCCCGGCTCCCACGATCTCCTCGACTGTGGTCCACTCACGCCGCAGGTCAACGGTACCGGACTCCAGGCGGGTCGCGAAGACCAGATTGGCGATGATGTCGTTGAGACGGGACGACTCGTCAACGATCGTTTGGAGAAGCGCATCGCGGGTCGTCTTGTCGAGACTGGCGCCCTCCTGCCTCGGCACGTTCTGAGCCGAATCTGCTTGCTGGAGTGTGCTGGCCGCACCGGTGATGCTGGCAAGCGGCGTGCGGAGATCGTGAGACACGGAACTGAGCAGTGCGCTGCGGAGCCGCTCTCGCTCGGCGTCGATGCGGGCGGCCTGTTCGGATTCGGCGAGCGTGACTCGCTCCAGAGCGGACGCGGCTTGGGATGCGATGGACTCGAGCGTGGCGTGTTGGACCGCGTCGAAGTGAGTGGTGCCGGTCCTATCCAGCGTCCGCACCCCGAGGACGCCGACCCGGCCACCGCTGCCGATCAGGGGCACGTAGCGGCCTTGGACAGAGGGGAGGGTGGATGTGCCTCGCCCGGCGGAGCTCCCATGTTCGAAAGCCCACTGCGCGACACCGCGCTCACGAGCGGGCTCCTCACCTTCGCCGGAGTACCAGTCGGGTCCACCCGGGCCCGCGGCGGCAACCACATCCAGTTCCTTCGATCGTGAGGTCCCACGGCGCCCCGCGAACGGTGTGCTCACGACGGCATCCGTCTGGAGAAGATCGTGCGTGTGCCGAGCAACAATTGCGGCGACGCTGCGAGCATCACGTGCGGCGGCGAGCTCGCGCGAGAGCGCGTGCTGGGCGGCCGTCGCGCGCTCGCGGGACCAGGCGCGGAGACGCTGATCTCGCGCGCGGGCCGCAAGAGTACCGACAACGACACCCACGGCGAGCATGACGGAGAACGTGACCAGATAGCCGGTGTCGTTGATGTTGAGCGTGAAGCGCGGCTCGGTGAAGCAGTAGTTAAAGGCCAGCACCGCCAGGACGCTGGCGAAGATGGCCGCGAGGCGGCCGAACCACAGCGCGCTCACAACCACGCCCGCGAGAAGAATGAGAGATTCCTCGGAGAGATCCGGTGGTCGATAGAACGCGAGCGCGAGGAGCGAACACGCGGCGACCAAGCCCGCCGAGGCCGCGAGTTCGCCCGCGATTCGGGCGGGCGGCTTGTGAGCGAGGGAGCCGAGCTCGAGCGCGCTTCCAGACGCTGAAGTCGCGGCGGGCGCCGACTCGTCGCCGCGCACCACGTAGACGTCGATGTCGCCGCTCTCGCGTATCAGGTTGTCGATGAAGGAGCCGAACAGCACGTCCTTCCAGCGGGGCCTCTCGCTCTTCCCGACGACGATCCTCCCCACGTTGCGAGATCGGGCGAAGGCGATCAACTCCCGGGCGGCGTTTTCGCCTGCGACTGTGTGCGTCGTCCCCCCAAGCGATTCGGCCAGCCGCAGGTTCGCGTCCAACCGCTCGCGGTTTGCGGGCGACAGGTTCGCCGTGCGAGGCGTCTCAACGTACACCGCGATGAGATCGGCGTGCAGCCCCGCCGCCATCCGTTTCGCCGCCCGCACCAACTTGCCCGACATCGGGCTCGGGCTGACGGCCACCACGATCCGCTCTCCCGCGGGCCACACCGCGCGGATGCCCCAGTCCTGCTTGTAGCGCCGCAACTCCGAATCGACCCACGCGGCGGTGCGCCGCAGCGCGAGTTCGCGGAGCGCGGTCAGGTTTCCCTTGCGGAAGAACCCGTCGCTCGGATCGACCGCCCGCGCCGCGTTTTCGCCGAGATAGACCTTGCCCGCCTTGAGCCGCTCGTGCAGTGCATCGGGCGGCAGGTCCACCAGTTCGATCTCATCGGCCTCGTCGAAGACGCGGTCGGGCACGGTCTCATTGACCTTCACGCCCGTGATCTGCGCGACCACGTCGTTGATCGACTCCAGGTGCTGGACGTTGAGCGTCGTGTAGACGTTCACGCCCGCGGCCAAGCACGCCTCGACATCCATCCAGCGCTTCGCACGGCCCGAGGGCGAGCCCGGCGCGTTGCTGTGCGCGAGTTCATCAATGAGCAGGATGTCGGGATGGCGGCGGATGGCCGCATCCACATCGAACTCGTGCAGCGCGGCTCCCCCACCTCCAGGACCTTGGTACTCGATCTGCACCCGCGGGATGATGTCCAGCCCCAGCAGCATCCGCTCGGTCTCGGCCCGCCCGTGCGTTTCGACCACGCCGACGGCGACATCCACGCCCTGCGCCGCCATCCGCTGCGCCGCCGCGAGCATGGCGTAGGTCTTGCCCACGCCCGGAGCCATGCCGAAGAAGATCTTGAGCCGCCCGCGCCGCGTTCCGGGAGCATCGCCCATCTCCCCCTCGCCCGGTGCGCCGCGATCGCGCGACGCGGCGATCTGCGCCAGCAGCGCATCGGGATCGGGCCGGGATGTTGAACTGTCCGCGGGCATGAGCGTGCATCAAGGGTACGTGAACGCGCGCCCCGCCCGGATAAACGCGGCATAAACGCACCCGTGCAGCGCGGCCCGGCCCGGACGGATCGGTTGGCGCGCCCGCCGGTTCATGTGTCGCGTCCGCCGGCCGGCCCGTCGCGTGCGACCCCCCTCCCGTCGCGTGCGACTCCCCTCCCGTCGCGTGCGACGATTCATCCGTCGCGTCCGCCGACTGAAGTGTCGTGTCCGACGAGCCGATGATCGCGTGAGCCGACTGGCTCGTCGCGTCGCGCGTGCGGCGCACGGAAGCCAAGGCATGCACCACAGAGGCCACGGAGCACACAGAGGAAGGCCCCGAACTGGTCAGGGACCGGATCAAAGCACCTCCGCTCCTCCGTTCTCTCTGTGCTCTCTGCGATCTCGGCAGTGAACCATTCTTTGTCTTTGCTTTGGAGGCTCGCACATGGCCCGCTCCGGCGAACACTACATGCCCCGGCCCGACGGCGATTTCGGCGCGTGGGCGAACAACTATTACGAGGCCGTCAAGAAGTTCTACGACGTGCAGGGGCTGAACCCGGACCTCCTCACGCCGCTGATGAAGGCCCTGGAAACCTGGAACGCGCAGTACCCCGCGCACGTCAGGGCAGCGGCCGAGGCGGGGGGGGCGCGGCAGGCCAAGGACGCGGCCCGGGCCGCGCTGGAGAAGGAAGTCCGGCCCGTGACCAACTTCGTGCAGAGTTACCCGGCGACCAGCAACGCCGACCGCGCCGAGATGGGGATCACGGTGCGCCCCCCACGAGGCACCCCCGCGCAGACGCCCGTCACCCGTCCGCTCGCGCTGGTCGAGAGCGGGCAGCGGCTCACGCACCAGTTGCGCCTCGTGGACGAGTCCACGCCGACCCGACGAGCCCGGCCCCAAGGCGTGCTCGGTGCCGAGGTGTGGGTGAAGCTGGTCGCGGCAGGCACTGGGCATCAGGCACCAGGCACTGGTGAAGGCAGCGGATCGGGCGCCGCTTCCGACCTCGTGCCGAGTGCCCAGTCCCAAGTGCCTGGCTTCACGTTCCTGACCATGACCACCAAACCGAGTTTTCGCGCCGAATATGCGAAGGCGGCTGGGGGGAAAACCGCCGTCTACATGGCCCGCTGGGTCAACACCCGCGGCGAAAAGGGGCCGTGGTCGGACGTGACGACGGCAACGGTGGCGGCGTAGGTCCCGCTTCGCGGGAGCGCCTACTTGCGATTCTTCGCTTTCTTCGTTGGCGCACGCGCCTGCGGGTCGGTGAAGTCGCCCGCCGTTACCCAATCGCTGCCTGAAGTGTCTACGTCACACCCAGCGTTGGTGAGCTTCGTTGCCAACTCTTGGCGTTTGGCGTAGTCGCCGGTCATGTGGACAACATGACGCCCTCCGACATCACTGAACTCCTTGACGTTGCCAACCTGCATGAGCAGCGTGCGGCCCGGGTGTGTGGCGAAGGCCATTCCCGCCTCAAACAGTACGTTTGGTCTCGCTTGTCCCGTCAGCGTGCGTTCGTATGGCTTGTCGGTCGGTGTCACGAGGTCGGGCCGCAGTTGAACGAGATCGTCCGGCGTGAGGAGGACGACGATGGCGCGGGCCTTCGCAAACGCCGCTTCGAGAATCTCTCCGATGTACGGAGCGGCTTTCTTGCTCATAGCCAGTGCGGAGTTCCATTCGATCGGTTTGATCCCCACGGCTCGAAGGAAGGCGAACACCGCATCTTTGGCCGCTCTGTCGCGCCCGTGAACCACGAACACCTGATTCGGCGGCTTCTTCCCAGCCTTCTTCCCCGCCCTGGCTGTTACCTTCGGCACCGATCTGTTCGGCGTCGTCGTAGCAACGCTGGCACCGTTCGGCGGGGCCACAGGGCTTCCTGCCTGCCGCAACTGTGCCAGTTGCGCGGCGTCGGCGTGCTTGTTAATGTTCACGCCGACTTCTGATCCAAGTTTGATGGCGGCAAGGTCGCGCGGGAGCGTTTCCCGATTCGCCGTCTGTTGAATCCTGGCGTATGCCTGCGCGCGACTAAGTCCGGTCTTGGTGATGATGTTGGCTAGCAACTTCGGGTTGATCTTGGCCATAGTGGCTCACTTCTTCTTGAGCCTCTTGCCCGTCTTCGGATTCTTGCCTCTGCGCTGGTTCGACAGTTCAACGCTAACCGTGTTCCGCGTGGTCCCGAGCAAGGCAGCGATTTCGGCGGGCTTGAACCCCGCTCGGCCAAGCAAGCCTATCTGCTCCGTCTGCTGGCGCTCCTGGACAAGGAGCAAGCCCAGAAGGCTGACCAATCGAGACTCGAAGATGGTCATGCCCTCTGCTCGCTCACTCAACTCTTCATCGACGCTTCCCTTTGCCACTCTTGTTCCCTCCCTTCTTGTTCCGCGCCTGTCGCGCCAGTTCGCGTAAGGATGCCGGCGTGCTGCCGACGACACCCGCTCGGTCGTGGATGGGGAGGCCGAGCTTTTCGAGGAACGCCGCCTGATCCAGCACGGACTTGTCGCGGTACTCTGAGTTTTTGAGGCAGAGATAAGCGAGGCAGCGGGCGATCACAGCAGACCAGTTCTCATCCTGTCCATCATCCGGCATTTGGAGCCTCCAGGTATTGCCGGAGCGCAGTATACCCGATCCGGCCATCGTTGAGCGGATTAGGTCATCCACTTGCCATGTCGGTTAGCGATTGCCGCAAATGCCGGGGTCTGCCGCCCCCCGTCACCCTGTGGCGTAACGCAGGCGGCGACCTGCTTTGGCCCCAACGGGGCCGCGGGGTGTAGCCACGGGTGGAGCGCAGCCCGCGTCCTCGCGGGCGGAGCGGAACCCGTGGAAGAGGTGACCCCTTCACGATGCTGCCCCGGAGGGGCAGAGGATGGATCCCTCTGCACCGGGGCACGCGGCCCCCGGACGCTCCCTCCGCCCCCGCCGGGGAGGGCCGCATGTTCTTCCTTCTTCCACGGGTTGCGCTCGCTCGAAGACTCGCTTGCTCCACCCGTGGCTACACGCCTGCGCCCCGTCGGGGCGAAGACATGCGCAGCCGTTCAATCACACACGTACTTCTCGTCGAACTCGACGCCGTGAGCGCGGAGCATCCGCACCAACTCCGACTTGAAGTCTTCCTTCTTGTGATGCTCGGCCTGACCGGCGATGTACTTCTTCACGGCCTCTTCCTGCGACTTGCTGACGGAGAAGACGCTGTACCCCTCCTGCCACGCGAACTCTGCCAGCTTCGGATAGGTGTCGTGTACCCACTTCGACGAACGTGCTTTGACCGTGCGCATCAAATCCGAGATCGAACCATCTGGCCGCCACCGCAGGTATATGTGCACATGGTCGTCTACGCCGCCGATGTCGTAGAGCACGCCTTTCTCGGCCCGGACGATGCCGCCGATGTAGGGATACAAGCGCTCGGCGACTTCAGCGGTGATCCACGGCAAGCGGCCCTTGGTGGAGAAGACGATGTGGAGCAGAAGTTGGGAGTACGTGCCTGGCATGGAGACTCCTTTGCCCCTCCGGGGCAAGAAGAGGATAAGAGAGACTCGGATCCACGGGTTCCGCGACGCTCAAAGCCGCGTCGCTCCACCCGTGGCTACAACCCGTCGCCCCGATGGGGCGAAAGGCAGACGCGTTGTCTGTGCAGGGAGAGGTGCGGAGAGGGCGGCACGCCCTCTCTGCATCAGCGGCCAGACCATCTCTCAAGGATGCGGAGCGTTCCGACGCGCCCGGCAATCTGCACGAAATCTCCGCGCGCTCGTGAAGTCGGCACCCGTGATCGTCGATGCACGATCAAGTGTCCTCCGCGCGCCGATCGACGGCTCTGGTAGCGGACGGGCGTTGACCCGAGAGAGCCGACGAATCCAGTAGAAGGACAGCACCCCCATGGCTGACTACATCCCCGGCCCCGATGCGTCGTTTCAGGCCTGGCAATCCAACTTCGTGACCTACGCCAACGCGAACCTCGCCGCGCTCGGACTCACCGCCGCCGACATGACCCCGATCACGGCTGCGCAGGGCGTATGGACCACAGCGTTCCCTGCGCACGTTGCCGCCGTCAACGCCGCCAAGGCCGCCAAGCAGTCCAAGGACGAGGCCCGCGCCGCGTATGTCGCCGTGATCCGGCCGCTCGTGCGCCGCTTGCAGGCGTCCGCTGTTGTGAACGATGCCGAGAAGGCGTCGCTGGGCATCACCGTCGCCCAGACCCCCGGCCCCATCGGCCCCCCCACCACCGCGCCCATCTGCACCATCGAGTGCGGCAACCGCCTCCAGCAGACGCTCCGCTTCGTGGACTCGGCCACGCCGACCCGCAAGGCCAAGCCCGCCGGCGCGCTGGGCGTCGAAATCTGGAACAAGGTCGGCACCACGCCGCCGACGGGCGAAGCGGACCTCCGCTTCGTCGCGGTCGATACCAACGCGCCGTACGTCATGAACTTCCCCGCCGAGGACGGCGGCTAGACCAACTACGTGTGGATGCGCTGGGTCTCGCCGACCGGCGAGCGCGGGCCGTGGAGTGAGCAGGCGCAGGCGACGATCGCCGCCTGAGTGACGAAGAACAGCCAAGTGACGTGGCGCGCCCTCGGACTCACCGGGGGCGTTGTTCATTTCGCCGGGCTGGCGGTGTCGAGCGCGCAGTTGAGCGTGAGCACGTTCACCACAGGCTCGCCCAGCACGCCGAAGGCACGATCTTGCGTGTGCTGGTGGACGAGCGTGCGGACGGCGTCTTCGGTCAGGCCGCGGGCTTTGGCGACGCGGGGGACCTGGTACTCCGCCGCGGCGGGGGAGATGTGCGGGTCGAGTCCGCTGGCCGAGGCGGTGACGAGATCGACGGGGACGGCAATCGCGCGGGACGTTGAGCCGGGGGCGACGCGGACGATGCCGACGCTCGCGTCCGCCGCGTCGAGTGCGGCGAGGCGGGCCTTGATGGCGTCGAGCAGCGCGGGGTTGGTGGGAGCAAGGTTGCTGCCGCTGGAGCCGGTGCCGGCGGCGAGATTCAGCGCGGTGTAGGGCACGGGGCCGGTGGCGCTGGGGCGGCCCCAGAACCGCTTGGCGAGCGCGGGGGCCGCGGACGGGTCGGAGGTCCCGAACTCCTGGCCGATGAGCGACGAGCCGATGGGCTTGCCGCCCGCGTCACCAGCGGTGCCGAGGATGATCGAGCCGTTGGCCTTGTCGGGGAACGCGACCTGCGCGATGCCGGTGATGGCGAGCGGATAGATGACGCCCGTGATGATGGACAGGAGAACGAAGAGGACGAGTGCGGGGCGCAGCAGGGACAGGTGCGTAGGCATGGTTCAGTTCCAGACGGGCAGGAGGTTGACGAGCACGTCAATGAGCTTGATGCCGACGAACGGGACGAACAGGCCGCCGACGCCGTAGACGAGCAGGTTGTGCCCGAGCAGGCGGCTGGCCTCGACGGGGCGGTACTTCACGCCGCGGAGGGCCAGGGGGATCAGCACGACGATGATGAGGGCGTTGAAGATGACGCTCGACAGGATCGCCGTCGCGGGGTTGAGCCGCATGATGTTGAGCGCACCCAGCGCGGGGTAGGTGCTCATGAATGCCGCGGGGATGATGGCGAAGTACTTGGCGACGTCGTTGGCGATGCTGAAGGTCGTGAGCGCGCCGCGGGTCATGAGCAGTTGCTTGCCGATGTGGACGATCTCGATGAGCTTGGTGGGATTGCTGTCGAGGTCCACCATGTTGCCGGCCTCTTTGGCGGCCTGCGTGCCGGTGTTCATCGCGACGGCGACGTCGGCCTGGGCGAGCGCGGGGGCGTCGTTGGTGCCGTCGCCTGTCATGGCGACGAGCCGCCCGCCCTGCTGATACTCGCGGATGAGCTTGAGTTTGGCCTCGGGCGTGGCCTGGGCGAGAAAGTCGTCCACGCCCGCCTCGGCGGCGATCGCGGCGGCCGTCAGCGGGTTGTCGCCGGTGATCATCACCGTCTTGATGCCCATGCGGCGCAGTTCGGCGAAGCGCTCCGCGATGCCGCCCTTGACGATGTCCTTGAGTTCGATCACGCCGAGCGTCTTGCCCTTGCCGTCGGCGACGACGAGCGGCGTCGAGCCGCGCTTGGAGACCTCGTTCACGATCTCGCGGGCCTTGGCGCTGGGCGTGCCGCCCATGCGCGAGACGTACGCCTCGATCGCGTCGGCGGAGCCCTTGCGGATCTGGCGACCCTGCGGGTGCTGCGTGGACACGGGCAGGTCGACGCCGCTCATGCGGGTGTTGGCGGTGAAGGGAACAAACGTCGCGGGCTTGCCATCGAAGCCCAGCGCGTGCATGTCGCGCTCGCGAATGTTGTACTTCTGCTTGGCGAGCACGACGATCGAGCGGCCCTCGGGCGTCTCGTCGGCGAGGGACGAAAGCTGTGCCGCGTCGGCGAACTGCTCGGCGGTGGTTCCTTCGATGGGATAGAAAGCCGACGCCATGCGATTGCCGAAGGTGATCGTGCCGGTCTTGTCCAGGAGTAGCACATCGACATCTCCCGCGGCTTCGACGGCCCGGCCGCTGGTGGCGATGACATTGGCCTGCACGAGGCGGTCCATGCCCGCGATGCGGATGGCGGAGAGCAGCCCGCCGATGGTCGTGGGAATGAGGCAGACCAGGAGGGCGACGAGCACCGTCAACGTGATCGGCTGGGCGGTGCTCACCGCATCAGCCGCCTTGGCCTGCATCACCGCGTAGATCGAGTATGGCAAGAGCGTGGCGCACGCGAGCAGGAACGTGATGGTCAGCGCGGCGAGCAGAATGTCGAGCGAGATCTCGTTGGGAGTTTTCTGCCTCTTGGCTCCCTCGACCATCGCGATCATGCGGTCGAGGAACGACGAGCCGGGGTCGGCGGCGATCCGCACGATGAGCCAATCGCTCAGCACCTGCGTGCCCCCCACGACGCTGGAGCGGTCGCCGCCCGCTTCACGGATGACGGGTGCGGACTCGCCGGTTACGGCGGATTCATTGACGCTCGCCACGCCCTCGATCACCTCGCCGTCGCCTGGGATGGTGTCGCCGGCCTGCACGTGCACGATGTCGCCTTTGCGAAGCGTCGCGCCGGACACCAACGCCGTCTTGCACCCACTCGGCCCGCGGCCTTCAACTCGCGGTCCTTCCACCTTCTTCGCCTGCACGTCCCGCTTGCTCTTGCGAAGGCTCGCGGCCTGGGCCTTGCCGCGACCTTCGGCCATCGCCTCGGCGAAGTTCGCGAACAGCACCGTGAACCAAAGCCATAGAGCGATCACGAGCACGAGCTTTGCGGAGTATCCGCCCGATTCACCCGGACCCGCAAACCCCGCGACGGCCAGCAGCGTCGTGAGCACGCTGACGACCCACACCACAAACATGACGGGGTTGCGCAGTTGCGCCCGCGGGTCGAGCTTGGCGAGCGCTGAGCCGATGGCGGGCCGCACGATGGCGAAGCTGAATAGCGATGACGAGGCGTGAGTGGTCGAATGAGACATGGCTGGTTCCAATCAACGTCGGGTTCACCTGCCGACAAGATGGAAGTGTTCCACTACCGGCCCGAGGGCGAGCGCGGGCACAAAGGTGAGCGCGCCGACGATGACGACCACCGCGACGAGCATGAGCACGAACACCGGAGTGTGCGTCGGCAGCGTGCCGCTGGTCATCGGACTGACGCGCTTCGCGGCGAGCGACCCCGCGACGGCGAGCACCGGCACGATGATCCAGAACCGGCTGAACCACATCGCCAGCCCCAGCGCGATGTTGTAGAAAGGCGTGTTGGCCGTCAGCCCGGCGAAGGCCGAGCCGTTGTTATTGCCCGCGCTGCTGAAGGCGTAGAGGATCTGGCTGAAGCCGTGAGGGCCGGGGTTGCTGGTCGTGTTGCCCGCAGGAACAGCCACGGCGATGGCGGTGCCGACGAGCACCAACGCGCAGGGCACCAGCACGCAGACCATCGCCATCTTCATCTCGAACGGCTCGATCTTCTTGCCGAGGTATTCCGGCGCGCGGCCGACCATCAGCCCCGCGACGAAGACGGCGACGATCACGAACATGAGCATGCCGTAGAGGCCCGACCCCACGCCACCGAAGACGACCTCGCCGAGCTGCATGAGCCACATGGGGATGAGCCCGCCCAGCGGCGTGAACGAGTCGTGCATCGCGTTGACGCTGCCGTTGCTGGCGGCGGTCGTCGCGGTGGCCCAGAGCGCGGAGTTGGCGACGCCGAAGCGGGCTTCCTTGCCTTCCATGTTCCCCCCCACGCCGCCGAGTTCGCCCGGGCTTGCGGTGGTATCGACGCCGAGGGCTGCGACGGCCGGGTTGCCCCGGGCCTCAAAGGCGTATGTGGCGGCCAGCAGCGGCACGAAGATCACGAGCATTGCCGCGAGCACGGCCCAGCCCTGACGCCGATCGCGGACTATCTCGCCGAAGGTCCAGCACAGCGCGGCGGGGATCAGCAGAATCGCCAGCACCTGCAGGAAGTTCGAAAGGGCCGTCGGATTCTCCAGCGGGTGCGAGGAGTTCACGCTGAAGAACCCGCCACCGTTGGTGCCGAGCTGCTTGATGGCGATCTGCGACGCCGCGGGACCGAGGGGGATCGTCTGCGTCGTGACCGCCGCGCCGTCGGAAGTCGTCAGGGGCACCGCGAGCGCGACCTCCTGCGGCCCGCGGAACGTCTGCACGACACCCTGGCTCACAAGAGCCACGGCCAGAATGGCGCTCAACGGCAGCAGAATGTACAGCGTCACTCGCGTCAGGTCCGCCCAGCAGTTGCCGATGGTGCTCGCACTCTTGCGTGCCAACCCGCGCACCAGCGCCGCCAGCACGGCGATGCCCGTCGCGGCGCTCAGGAAGTTCTGCACACTGAGCCCGAGCATCTGCGTGAGGTACGACATCGTCGTCTCGCCGCCGTAACCCTGCCAGTTGGTGTTGGTGACAAATGAGATCGCGGTGTTGAACGCGGACTTGGCCTCGACCGCGCCCAGCCCGGCCGGGTTCGCGGGCAGCATGTGCTGTAATCGCTGCAGTCCGTACACGGCGATGAAGCCAAGGGCATTGAAGACGAGGATGCCCATCGCGTACGGCTTCCAGCCCGTCTCGACGGGCCGTCCTTCTCCGTCGTTCCGCACGCCGCAGATGGCGTAGATGCCATGCTCCACCCAGCCCAGCGCTCGACCAAGCCCAAGCGGCGCTTCACCCGCCTTCCCTTCCAACACGCGGGCCATGAACCAGCCCAGCGGCTTGACCAACACGAGTAGCACCGCGAGGTAGATCACCAGTTGAAGCATGCCCGAGCCCGTGATGGCTGCGAGCGTTGTGACTGGGACCGAGGCAGATGCGAGGGTGTTCACTGGAACCACTCCGGCTTGAGCAGGGCGATCAAGAAATAGACAAGCAGGGCGGCGGCAATAATCGCCGCGAGCGTGTAGATGACGTTCTGTGGTGTCATTGGCCGTTCTCCACCCTCGCCAGGTGCTGAGCATCCACGTCGCGCGAGCCCGGCCGCTCGGGGCGCTTCGAGTGATCGACCGGCCGCAGCCGCTCGCACGCGCGCACCAAGCCGAGCGTGGCGAGCAGGCAGCCGACAAAGAACGCGATGGGGATGAGGTCGTTCATGGAGTTGGGGGGGTGGCCAGCGGACGGGAGTGGGACCGACGATACCGTGCGATCATGGCATGAGCATCGCCGTGCACCGGCCTCGTGTCGATCAGCCCGGCATAAACGCGATGCCCGATCGCATAAAGCCAGCATAAAGACGGCCCGCGCCGCTCGACCGGGCGTTGAGACGCGGCCGTGCGTTGATGCGGCATGATGAAATGAGTCGACTCCTTGATGAGCCCTTGAGCGACTTCGCGTCGGAGTTCTCCACACTCATCTTGTCATGCAAGGGCGCCGCCGTGTGTCGCGGCAACATCCCACGGCACTCGTCTTGGAGACAACATCATGGGCGATACAACGGCTTGGACGATTGCAGTGCTTCTTGTCGGTGCGGGCGTGGCCACCGAGGCGTACCTCGCGTGGAATTTCATACGCGACTGGCGCGAGGGTCGGGCGGAGGAACGCGCCCGGCGGGCACGCTGGCGGGCTGAGTCCACGGCGCCGGAGCAGTCCTCACGCTCGGTGCAGTTCTCTGGGGGCACCGCGCTCGCGGCCCTCGGTATGACCGCGGCCGTCGCGGCTGCTCAGACACCCGCCGCACCACCCGCGTCGGAAGCCCAAGGCACGCCGCCCAACGTCCGATCGGTTGAAGACTCGCCGGAACCCGTGACGACCGCCACAACGCCAACAGCAGAGACTTCGTCGCCGGCCGCCCCGGCATCTGCCCCAACTACCGGTGCGGCCCCCGTCGAAACGGTTGGGACGGAGGTGATCGGGACCGTCGGGCTGCAGTGGAACTTATGAGTGGGGTCGGAGCGCGGCAGGACCGGATGGTCACGATCGACGAATGGATGGACCTCGCCCGAGCCGTCGCGGCCTGCCAGGAACGAAAGACCGCCGAATACCTGGCCGACCACGATCTCGAGGACATTGCCGAGCGTTACGCCCTTGAATGTGACGAAGCGACCGACGGCCCACTCCCGAACCTCGAAGGCTAAAACGCAGATCAGAGCCGGCTTTCAGCGGATGCACTCCGTCGCGGCTTATGGTGCGATGGGTTCCCCTGTTGCCATCGCCGCTCGATGTGATTGATGCCAGTTGGCTCGGTTATAGTCTACTCTCTCTCCAACCGATATACTCGAGTTGGATGTCTCCAGCCCTGGCCAAACTCGTCTCCTTGCTCCTGCTCATTGTGCAGGGTGTGATTGCGTCGTGTCCGGGCCGGGTACTTTGCATCCCCTTGGGGGATTGCGGCCAGCATCACGAGTCTGCGTCAAGTGGCTGCGGTCATTGCGGTCCAATCGAAAGCTGTAGCGACGTGGGTCAGGGCGGCCGCCAGGATCACGAGCACGGCCCATTCGACGCGACGCTGCACTCAGATGACGAATGTGGGTGCCACATTCATTTCCCAGTGCCGGCGAAAGAGCAGCTCCCCAGCAATCCCAAGGACGATACGCGGGACCTTCGGTCGGTGTTCATGCCTCTGGTTGTCGCGATTAACCTGGCATGGGACTTCAAGCCCCCGCTCTTCGCTGAGGTCTGCATTCGACCCCCGGACTTCAACGTCTCCGATCAAGTCCGCGGCCTGAAGGCCACTCGCTTGCTCATCTAGCGACGACGCTTCCGCATGCGCCCAGGAGACCTTCGTCTCGCGCGGCGGTCGGTGTCGTTCTGCTGCCGTGGACCGCTTGGTGTCCCCGCATGACTTGGCCTCGTTCCCACCACAACCCGAGTTGATTCACGTTCAGGGCTGCTCGCCGTCGTTCCGCGTTGCGTGCGGTCTTGGCGGGTACAGCTTCCACGTGTTCGGAGACTTTCATGTTTCAATCAAACAATGCCCCGTCAGAAAGCAGCCCGCGGCCTCGGCTCGCGGCACTTTCCCTGAGCGGACTGGTTCTACTCGCCGCGGGCGGCTGTCAGTCGTACGAGCGGCATCCACTGGATATCGCGGGTCACCAAGCCGCGTTCCTCGCTCGCACGCCGGAGAGCGCGGAGGTCAGGGCTTTCGCCGAAAGCCTGGCGGCGGCGGCAGCAGTGTCAGCCGATGGCGCGAAGGTGTTCGATCCCGCCGACGGCATCACCTGTGAAGAGTGCGAGGTGATCGCCCTCGTGTTCAACGCCGACCTGCGGGTCGCTCGCCTTCGTGCGGGAGTGACGCTGGCGACCGCGGAGAACGCGGGGCTTTGGGAAGATCCAACGATCGGCGTCGACCTGACGCGCATCATTGAGAGCACCCCCGAGCGGTGGAAGGTGTTCACGAGCGTTGGTCTCACGATTCCGATCTCCGGCCGGCTCGAGATCGAGAAGCAGCGAGCGGGTGTGGAGCACGCTGCGGAGCTGGCCAGAGTCGCGCAGCGCGAGTGGTCGGTGCGGATGTCGGTGCGCAGAGCCTGGAGCGAATGGTCCGCGCTAGATGCGCAGCTCGCGGTGACTCGTGACTTCCTGTCCCGCGTGGACCAGATTCTCTCGGTCGTCGACAAAATGGAACAGGCGGGTGAGATGGCAAGGACCGAGGCACGTCTGTTCCGCATCGAGAAGGCGACGAAGGCCTCGGACCTCGCCATTCTGGAGTCACGCACCCGAGAATCGGAACTGCGGCTGCGACAACTGATGGGGATGTCGCCGGTCGCTCCACTCCAACTTGCGGCGCGTGGCATAGGTCCTTCCCGCAGCAGATGCGGGTCGATCGACGCGATCCAAGAGATCGGGCGACGGAGCCCGGCGATGCTCGTGGCTCGCGCCGAGTATGAGTCTGCGGAGAAGGCCCTCGAGCTTGAGGTTCGCAAGCAGTACCCGGACCTCCACATCGGGCCGGGATACGGGATTGAGGATGGCCAGAATCAGTTTCTCCTCGGACTGTCCGTGCCGATTCCGATCCTCAACGCCAACAGACGAGGTATCGCCGAGGCCCGAGCGCAACGTGAGGTTGCCCGTGCGGCGGTCGAGGCCACGTTGGAACAGACGATCGCCGCATTTCGGACCGCCGAAGTCCGCCATGCGGCGTCGGCCAAGCGCCGCTCGACGCTGGAATCAGAGATTGTTCCGCTGGTGGAAGCCCAGTACTCGGATGCTCGTCAAGTCGCGAGGCTGGGCGAAGTGAACACCCTCGTGCTTCTGGAAAGCCTAACCCGCCAGCAGCAAGCCAAGGTCGGATTGGTCGAGGCCGCGCGAGATGAGGCGATCGCTGCGATCGAGCTTGACGAGTTGCTCGGCCCCACGCCGACGCCGCGACCTGCCGACTCGGAAGCATCTGACCTCACTCCCACAACCAACTCAGGCAAGAACCCATCCCAACCCGCACCCACTGTGGCCGCTCCCGGCCGCTGACTGCTCAATCGAGTACATCATGAACACCACACGCTCATTCACACTCTTCGCGACCGTGCTTGCGTCGGTCGCGGCGTTCTCCGGCTGCGACCGGAAGGCCGACATGCACAAGGACAGCGATGGTCACGATCACGGCTCCGAGTCCGGTTTCGCGGCCCCCGCTCCAACCAACCGCGTGGACACTCCCGCGTCGGTTCGGCAGTACTTGGGCATCACGTTTGCGAAAGTTGAAACCCGCAACGTCGCCCAGACACTCCGGGTGCCCGGGGAGTTCGAGCTGCTGCCGACGGCGCGGCGCGAGTATCGAGCACCAATGTCCGGCCGAGTCGAACTGCTCGTGAGCCAGTACCAAGAGGTCTCGCCGGGCACGCCGCTTTACCAGATTGACGCTGCAGCGTGGCGTGACCTTCACGAGCAGATCGCTGCGACGCAGGCGAGAGTGGACTCGATGGGACCGCTGCGCGAGGCACATCGGCGGCACGAGCAGAGCCTCGCCGACAAAGTGTCGCTTTGGCAGGAGAGGCTGAGCAAGCTTGACGAGCTTCGCAATGCGGGCGGTGGCAGCGCCGCCCAGTTCACCGAGGCCAAGGCCACGCTGAACGCGACCCAGGCCGAGCTCGCTGAGGTGATGGAGAAGGACGCGGAGTTGCAGGCGCAGCAGAAGCAGGCTGAAGCAGAACTGCGGGCACTCAAGTCAAGGCGCGACTTGCTTGTACGCGGCAGCAACTGCAGCGACACGCACGAGGGCCTCGAACCCAGGAGCGGACTCACCGTGTGCGCCGTCGAAGCGGGAACTGTCGAGACCCTCGGCGTCACGCCCGGCGGCCTCGCAGAAGAGAACGGACATGTGGTCACGCTGGTGCAGCCCGAGAAGATCCGCTTCCGTGCCAAGGCGCTCCAATCTGACTTGGGAAGACTGCGCAACGGCCTCGCGGCCCGTGTTGCGCCGCCGCAAGGGGGAGGTTTGGGATCCCTCGTCATCCAGGACACCATGTCTGGCACGCTGCAGATCGGCCTCTCCGCAGACGCACGGGAGCGAACTGTGGACCTCATTATGGTCCCGACCACGCTCTCGGGCTGGGCCCGCGCGGGTGTCTCAGCGCATCTGGAGATCACGCTCGCCGGCGGATCGGAGGAACTCGCCATTCCGCACTCGGCGGTCGTGCGGGATGGCGCGACGCCGATCATCTTCCGCCGCGACCCGGCGAACCCCGACAAAGTGATCCGCATGGAGGCGGACATCGGCCTCTCCGACGGCCGATGGATCGTGATCGCCAGCGGCGTCAAGGAGGGCGACGAGATCGTGCTGGGCGGCAACTACCAGCTGATGCTCGCGACCAGCGGCAACGTCTCCAAAGGCGGGCACTTCCACCCCGACGGCACGTTCCACGAAGGGGAGGACAAGTAAATGCTCGCCAAGGTCATTGCATTCTCACTTAAGCAATCTTCGCTCGTGATTGTCGCCGCAGGGCTCTTGCTGCTGTTCGCTGGGCTGAAAGTCAAGGACATGCCCGTGGACGTATTTCCCGAGCTCAACGCGCCCACGGTCGTCATCATGACCGAGGCTGGCGGGTTGGCGGCGGACGAGGTCGAACTCAACGTCACATTCCCGATCGAGACATCGGTCAACGGACTGCCGGGGACGCGGCGGGTGCGCAGCGCGTCGGCCACGAGCCTCTCGATCGTGTGGGTCGAGTTTGACTGGGGCACGGACATCTACCGCGCCCGCCAGCTCGTGAGCGAGAGGCTCTCGGCGGTGCGCGAGTCGCTGCCGCCAAACGCGCACGCGGAGATCACACCGGTCACCAGCATCACCGGCGAGATCATGTTACTGGCCTTGTCCAGCCCCAACGGCGCGGTCAGCCCGCTGGACATGCGCTCCTTCGCGGAGTTTGACCTGCGGAACAAGATCCTCGCGGTGCCCGGTGTGGCCCAGGTGGTGGCCATCGGCGGCGAGCTGCCTCAGTACCAGATCAATGTGCGGCAGTATCAACTGGCGCTGTACGGTCTGACGATCTCGGATGTTGTCGAGGCGGCCCGCGGAGCCCACTCGACCGCCAGCGCGGGATATGTTCCCAACTGGGAGAACCAGGAACTGCCCATCCGCCAGGTCGCCCGCGTCACTGGCGTTGAGAGCATCCGGCAGACGCTGGTCAAGTATCACAACGGCGCGTCGGTGACCATTGGTCAAGTGGCTGATGTGCAACTGGGTCCCTCGCCCAAGCGCGGCACGGCGGCGGATCGCGGGCTGCCGGGCGTGGTCGTGAGCGTGCAGAAGTCGCCCGGCACCAACACGCTGGAGCTGACCAAGCAGATCGACAGCGTGCTGAGCCAGATGGAGAAGGCCATGCCGAAGGGCATGGTTTTGAATCGCGATCCGTTCCGGGCCGCGCGGTTTATCGAGCGGAGCGTGAACAACGTCGTCAAGGTCCTGATCGAGGCGAGCATTATCGTCGCGGTGATCCTGATCCTGTTCCTCATGAACGTACGGGCCACCATCGTCACCCTCACTGCACTCCCGCTCTCCCTCGCCGTGGCGGTGCTGCTGCTGTGGGCGTGGGGCCTCTCGATCAACGTGATGACGCTGGGCGGGCTGGCCGTGGCCATTGGCGAACTCGTCGATGACGCGATCATCGACGTGGAGAACGTGTTCCGACGACTCAAGGAGAACGCCGGGCTGCCCGAAGCGGATCGCAAAAACTATGTGGACGTGATCTACAACGCGAGCAACGAGATCCGCTCGTCAGTGGTCTTCGCAACCGTGATCATTTGCATGGTCTTCGTGCCGCTGCTGTTCCTTCAGGGGCTCGAAGGGCGGTTCTTCCAGCCGCTGGGGATCGCGTACATCCTTTCGATCATGGCCTCGCTCATCGTGGCGCTGACCGTGACCCCACCGATGTGCAAGCTGCTCTTCAGCGGATCGTTAGGCAGGAAGTCGAAGGAGGGCGGCGCTGCAGCCGCGCACGACGAGCATGACGGATGGCTCGTGCGCAAGCTCAAGCATCTCTACGAGCCGACCCTTCGGGCGAGCGTGCGGAACCGAGGCCTCGTGCTCGTGGGCGCAGGCATGCTGACGGCACTTGCACTCCTGCTGATGTCCACGTTCGGCACGTCATTCCTGCCCGGTTTTAAGGAGGGCACCTTCACCGTCTTCCTGCTTGCGCCGCCAGGAACTTCCCTCCAGGAGAGCAACCGCCTGGCCGTCGGGGTCGAAAAGCAGTTCGCCGCGATCGAGGGCGTGTCGAGCGTGACACGCCGCACCGGCCGAGCCGAACGCGACGAGCACGCCGAGCCCGTGAGCAACTCCGAGATCGAGGTGACGATCAAGCCCGGCGCGAGCCAAGACGCCGTCCGCGCGGAGATCGACCGGATCATCTCCAACATCCCGGGCATCACAACCATGGTGGGCCAGCCCATCGAGCACCGGCTGAGCCACGTGCTCTCGGGCACCCCGGCAGCCATCGCCATCAACGTCTATGGCGACGATCTGGACACGCTGCGACGCCTTGCAAAAAAGATCGAGGGCGAGCTGAAGGCCGTCCCCGGCACGCGCGACGTTTCCGCGAATCGCGAGGTCATGATCACGTCGCTCCCCATCCGCTATCGCCCGCAAGACCTTTCGGCCGCCGGGCTTTCGCCCGCATCCGCCGCCAAGCAGGTGCAGCAGGCGCTCTACGGCGAGCGTGTCGCCGAAGTAAATCAGGGCGTCCGGCGGTACGAGATGGTCGTGAGGCTGGCCGAGAGTGAGCGGGAGCGGCTCGACCAGATCATGGATGTGCAGCTTCGCGGCGTGGGCGGCGCGCTGGTGCGGCTGCGCGACGTCGCCGACATCGGCCCGGAGAAGACCAGCAACCTCATCACCCGTGAGAACACCCAGCGCAAGGCCGTGATTTCGACCAACGTCGCGGACGGGTACAACCTCGGGCAACTGGTGGCCGTCGTTCAGGGCAAGGTGGACCCGATCGTTCAAGGAGCTGGCTACACGGTCCACTATGGCGGCCAGTTCGAGGCCCAGCAGTCGGCGAGCCGGACGATCTACTTCATGGGGGCAGGCGTCGCTGTGCTCATGTACCTCCTGCTGCGACTCTCGACCGGCAAGAGCCGCGTGGCCCTGCTCGTCATGCTCAATCTGCCGCTCGCGCTCATCGGAGGCATCGCGGCGATCTATCTGACCGAGAGCCCGTCGGTGCTCGGCAATACGCTGGCGTTCTTCGGGCTGTCGCCGTCCCGCTACATCGCGCCGGTCATCTCGATCGCCAGCATGGTCGGCTTTGTGACTCTGTTTGGCATCGCCGTCCGCAACGGAATCCTACTGGTCAACCACTACGATCACCTTCAGCAAGTCGAGGGCAAGTCCATTGCCGATTCGATCATCCAGGGATCGATGGAGCGGTTGGTGCCGATCGTGATGACCGCCTTGACCGCGATTCTCGGTCTCGTGCCCCTTGCGCTCGCCAAGGGCAAGCCGGGTAGCGAACTGCTCGCGCCGCTCGCGATCGTGGTCTTGGGCGGACTTATTTCATCCACGTTCCTCAATCTGTTTGTCGTCCCCGCCGGATACGCGCTGGTGTTCCGCGTCAAGAGTCCCGCGGCAGATCCGCCAGGCGTGCTGGCCCGAATCTTCCGCCGGGTAAGCAAGAAGTCCGTGTCCACAACCCCGTGACTGTTCCCATTCAACCAAGGAGTACTGACCATGCAGACTTATCGCACGTTCGCCATGCTGTCCACCATGTCCATTGTCGCGCTCGCGGCTCCGCTGGGCGGATGCGAAAAAAAATTAGAGCCGTCGAAGCCCGCGACGAGCGATACCTCGACACAGAAGGACCACGCGCACAAGGACGGAGACGGGCACGATCACGGCGCGACGACTCAGCTCGGCGAGCAGTCCGCCGGCGGCTTCACCATCAAGGCATCGCGCGACGGTGACATCACCCCGGGCAAGGATGCCGCAATCGACGTCTGGGTGACCGCCGCGGGCGGCGGTGACGCAAGGGTGACTGCAGTGCGGTTCTGGATCGGCACTCAAGACGCCAAGGGCTCGGTCAAGGCGAAAGCTGAGCTCGAGAAGGACAACTGGCACACGCATGCCGAGATCCCAAGCACGATGCCCGCTGGAAGCAAGCTATGGGTCGAAGTGGAAACTGACGGTGGCACCAAGACTGTTGTGGGGTTCAATCTCAATCCTTGATCCGTGGAGCAGATGGAGAAGGCGCGTAGATTATTGAGAGCACCGAGGCCCTCAACGCCCCGGCAAATCTTCCCGAGTCTTCGCCACGCCGCGTGGCGTTCGCGTAGATGGTTGTTGGACGTACCCGACGGGCTCATCCGAATCTTCGACCGCGACTTGGTGTTCGCCGGGCTGGCCCACATCGAGCAGCGCGATGGCAAGGAGGTCGTCGTCAAGACAGACGACCGCGGCCGCACCATCGACATTCACGCCCTGCGGCACACCTTCGGGACGCACCTCTCGAAGGCAGGCGTTCCGCTCCGGACGGCACAGGCGGCAATGCGGCACAGCGATCCGAGCCTCACAGCCAACGTCTACACCGATCCGAAGCTGCTCGACGTGGCCGGAGCGGTGGCGAGCCTGCCGGACTTGCCGCTTGGTGGCGGTGTGCCACATCGGTCAGCAAGTTCGTTGTGAGGCGTGGGCCGACCAGCCCTGAACGACACGATCCCACTCGTCAAACCCGCTGGTATCGTCAGCCGCAAACGCCCTCGCTCGCATCAACTCGGCCACCCGCACAGCGACTCTTTGCTGCCGCGCATCCAGAATCCACCGGTCGAGGAAACGGCGTCGGGCCTTGGCGTTGAATGGGAGATCCATCTGGTGTGCGAGGTCGCCGCTCTCCCCCGTTCGCACGGCACGATACATCGCCGCCGCGAGGTAGTACCTGAATCCCACGCCATCCAGGAATGGCCACCCGCCCACGCCGCGATACGGATCCCAGCCCGCGTCGTCGGCAACGTCGAGCCACGATTGATCATCCTCACGATGCACAATCGGAAAATCGACCCGGGGGACTCCCATCAGGTCAAGTGCCATCGCATCGGTCCACGACTGTCCGTTGACGCGGTTCACATTGCGAAACGCCTCGACGATTTCGCTGAGAAGTGCATCGGTGTCGGGATCTGGCGGTGTGGTCGGCATCAGGTGACCGAAGGGTAGGGATTCTTGGCATCGCCGCCCGCTGATCGGCAGCGTGATGCCGCCGCACCTTGCACAACCACTTGCACACGCGCTTGCACAAGCGAGCGTCCACCCAGGTCATTCCCTGTCATCGTCCGGCTGTTGGCCACGATCCGGCCGTCCCCGCCAGCGTCGGAAGAACTTGCGGATTCTGCGGGGTTTGTCAACGAAAAGCCGCCGGTATCATCGTGTGACACCGGCGGCAGACAAAGCGGGCGAGGAGGATCGAACTTCCGACATTCAGCTTGGGAATGGTGGCCAGCATCACCGTCGGGCAGGTGGATATGGCGGGCGGAGTGCCGCACCTGCTGCTGCACGCCCGCGACGAGAAGAACCGGCGCGGGTCGGAGATCCCGTTGCGTGCCGACCTCGCGGCCGACATCCGCGCCTGGCTGGCCGACCGGCTGGCGTGCGCCCAGCATGCCGCCCGCGACGCGGATGAGCCGATCCCGGCCGCACTGCCGAGCGACGAGCCGATGTTCGACGTGCCCGACGGGCTGATCCGCATCTTCGACCGCGACCTAGTCTTCGCTGGGCTGGCCCGAGTCGAGACGCGAGAGGGCAAGGAGGTCGTCGTCAAGACCGACGACCGCGGCCGCACCATCGACATCCACGCCCTTCGGCACACCTTCGGCACGCACCTGTCGAAGGCGGGCGTTCCGCTGCGGACCGCGCAGGCCGCGATGCGGCACAGCGACCCGAGCCTCACGGCCAACGTCTACACCGATCCGAAACTCCTCGACGTGGCCGGGGCGGTGGCCAGCCTGCCGGACCTGCCGCTGGGTGGGGTTGGCGGGTCTGCGGTCGCGGTGGCGGCCCGCTGATTCGAGTTGGCCCCGCGATTGCCTACTTGGAGGGACTGGCGTATTTGATCGGGTTCGCCGCGCCTCGCTTCCGAAACTCGTCTGGCACGCGCTTGCCCACGTACATCTTCTGGATCTGCTCAGGTGCCTCGCGGCCGACGAACCCGTAGCGCCCCGGCACGTCCTGCCTACCAGGGAAGTTGGTCGCCGTCGCCTCGAGCCAGTCATCGGCGATGAACGCTCCCTTGATCACTCCCTGCACGGTCGCGAGGATGACCTCGGCTTTCTTCGCCTTCGCCGGGCTGATCTTCCACGCGTAGCGGGTCGCTTCGTACAGAGACGATTCGGCCAAGGCGCTGCGATTGACGCTGATCAGCACGGCGCTGTGGCGGAACCTGGCAGGTTCCGCGGCGTACTCGCGGATGATCTCCATCGCATGCATCGCGCCGAACTCGTTCCCGCCCACGCCACCCGCCTCATTGGTGAGGCCGGGATAAGCGTCCATCAGTGCGGACTCGACCTCGAAGGCCGTCGCCTCATCCATCCCGTGCCGGTGGATGACGTGGGCCACGTCGAACCCCGCCAGCCGGATCTGCCGAATGCGCTTCATCTTGTTGTCGAGGTCGTCACCCTCGATGCCCTTCTCGCCTCGGATGTGCGCGAAGACCCGATTGCCCTTGCCCTTTCCGACGTAGAACGTCTCGCCGTTGCGAGGGTCGATCAGTCGGTAGACGTACGTCTTGAGCCTCTCGATGACCTCGGGGGGAAACGCTTCGGCGTGCGGGTGGTCCATAATGACCATGATTGTCCACGAAGCCGGACGGCGGCGTCGGGACGACTCGGTCCGGTCGCCGATCGACAGCCTCATCCCCGCCCCACCTTGCACAACCACTTGCACAAGCGCTTGCACAAGCGAGCGTCCGTTCAGGTCATTCCCTGTCATCGTCCGGCCGTTGGCCCTGATCCGGCCGCTCTCGCCCGCGTTGCCGGAACTCGCGGAATCTGCGGAGTTTGTCAACGAAAAGCCGCCGGTGTCATCGTGTGACATCGGCGGCAGACAAAGCGGGCGAGGAGGATCGAACTCCCGACATTCAGCTTGGGAAGCTGACGTTCTACCGCTGAACTACGCCCGCGGTCACGCACCAAGGTCATGCGTCTGCCTCCATCGTACTCCGCACAGCCCACCCTCGCCATCCCGACCCGACAACTCCGCCTACGCCGCTCCTCGGCCGCACCCACGTCCGCTCCACCCGTGAGCCCTTCGACTTCCTCCGCAACACCTCACCGCTACGCTCGATGGGTGAACCCTGGCCGTCAAGACCGCGGCCACTACCACTTGCCGCACCACGCCCGAACGCACGAGAAAAGGAGCACCCATGGCCCTCTGGGGTGGACGATTCGAGACCGGACCCGATGCGATCTTCCGCGAGATCAACGACTCACTCCGCTTTGATGCGCGCCTTGCCCTCCACGATATCGATGGATCCATCGCGTGGGCCAACGCCCTCGCCCGGGCGAACGTCCTGACCGACGAGGAACACCTCCGCCTCAAGAACGCCCTCCTGGCCATGCGCGCCACGATCGCCGCCGATCCCGAGCTCCCGCTCCGCGACGGGCGTGGCAATGACGAGGACATCCACTCCTTTGTCGAACGCCGCCTCACCGAATCCCTCGGCCCGCTCGCCAAGAAACTCCACACAGGCCGCAGCCGTAACGACCAGGTTGCGACCGACCTCCGCCTCTGGACACGCGACGCCATCGACGCCCGCCTCATCGAACTCATGACAGCCCGCGCCTCGCTCCTCGATCTCGCCTCGCGCGAGCGCAGCACCGTCATCTCCGGCTACACGCACCTCCAACGCGCCCAGCCCCTCCTCCTCGCCCATTGGGCGCTTGCCTACGAGGCCATGCTCGCGCGCGACTCCGCCCGTTTCAGGGACGCCCGTGCCCGTGTCAATCTCTGCCCCCTCGGCTCCGGGGCTCTCGCCGGCACGGCCTACCCGATCGACCGCCACGCCCTCGCCCAGGACCTCCACTTCGCCGCCCCCACCACCAACAGCCTCGACGCCGTCTCCGATCGAGACTTTGTCCTCGAGACGCTCGCCACCATCAGCATCACCGCGACGCACATCTCCCGACTCGGCGAAGATCTCGTCCTCTACGGCTCACAAGAGTTCAACTTCTTCGAGTTCGGCGATCAGGTCTCCTCCGGATCGTCGCTCATGCCCCAGAAGAAGAACCCCGATGCCGCCGAACTCATGCGAGGCAAGGCCGCCCGCACGATCGGCTCCCTGGTCACGCTCCTGACCGCGGTCAAGGGTCTCCCCCTCGCATACAACAAGGACCTCCAGGAAGACAAAGAACCGCTCTTCGACGCGATGGACACGCTGAGCCTGATGCTCCGCGTCACCCCGGTCGTCATACGCACCCTCAAGGTCCGCGCCGACGTCTGCCGCAAGGCCGCGGAAGGTGGGCACTCCAATGCCACCGACCTCGCCGATTATCTCGTTGAGAAGAACATCCCCTTCCGCGAGGCCCACGACCTTGTCGGCAAGGCCGTCCGCCGTGCCCTCGAACTCGATCTCCCACTCGACCGCATGCCCCTCGACGAACTCCGAGTCATCTCCCCAGCCATCGCCCAGGACGTCTTCCCACGCCTCTCTATCGAGGCCAGCCTCAATCGACGCGAAGTCCTCGGCGGCACAGGCCCCAAGGCCGTCCACACCGCCCTCACCAAAGCCCAGGACCAACTCAACGCCGAGCGCTCGTAATCCTGGTGGCACTGCTCTCTAGAGCAGTGCCCTTGTCATAGATTGCACCACCCTCTCCAGAGCGGTGTCCTACGCAATCTCTCCATCTACGAAAAAGCCCCGCACCAGAGCGCGGGGCTTCATCCAAAATCATTTCAAAGCGGGTGAAGGGACTTGAACCCTCGACTTTCACGTTGGCAACGTGACGCTCTACCACTGAGCTACACCCGCGACTTGTCAGCCCGTCAACGCGGTCCGCGAGCCATTGGCCCGCCTCCCGATTCGCCGGGAGAGAAACGTAGCCGGGAGCGTCCTTCCTGTCAACGCCCTCGCCCCACACCGCCATTCCTTCAACCCCAACCCCCATGTTCCCGGGCCTCAACTTTCCTCTTGAACTACGGGACTGCACTTGCGGACTTCCTCGCCACCACAACCCCCGCGTCATCGAGCGCCTCCCGCACCATCCCGATCGTGTAGCCGTCCCCCATCAACTTCGGCCCATCGCTCGACCCCCTGGAATACACCGCCAGGAGCGGAATCCCCGCCCACCCCAGTTCCTTGAGAAACGCCTGTCCGGCGGCGTTGTTCCCGGTCAGATCCACGCGCAGTGCCGTCACCCCCGGCGCGTTGATCCGCGTGTAGACCTCCTCGCGATGCAGCACCGCCTTCTCGAGCGCGTGGCAGTTCAGGCACCACTCCGCCGTGAAGTCCACCACGATCACATCGCCACGCTGCTTGGCCTCCGCCAAACGCTCCGGCGTGTATCCCTTCCAATCGATCGGCCCGCGCTCATTGAACGACTTCGCCAGAAGCACCACCCCCGCCGACGCCAGCAGCGCAAACCCCACCACCACGACCTTCATCCACCCCCGTGCCTTGTAGCGGAACACCGCCACCATCGCCCACGCCATCGCCGCCACCGAGATCGCCGCGATCAACCACCAGTACCACCGGTTCGGAGCGTCCACCGGGTTCCGTAAGAGCGCATCAAGTCCCGTTCCGATGAAGAACACGCTCACCGCCGCGAGCAACAGCCCAAGGATCTTCTTCAGCACCTCCGCCCCAGGCCCGGCCTTCGGCAAGTGCTTCAGAAGCCCCGGCCACATCACCAGCACCAGATACGGGAATGCCATCCCCGCCCCGATCACCGCCATCGTTCCGATCGTCAGCGACCTGTCCGTCTGCCTCGCCGCCCACGCCGACGCCGACG
>JRYD01000564.1_pt1 | contig 111891 bp, 96 predicted proteins | sample 235311 | NCBI WGS metagenome assembly JRYD01 (sample SAMN03074213, study PRJNA261472) | activated sludge metagenome | biome: Common Effluent Treatment Plant; feature: Wastewater; material: Activated sludge; isolation source: activated biomass in a lab-scale reactor treating industrial wastewater... | reverse complement strand
AAACGCTACCTCCACCCAAACTACCTATGGTGGTTACTTCACCAATACCCACACTGGAACCTCCTCCACCAACATTGCTGGTTACTTCTCAGCTTCAGGAGGCACTAACAACTATGCTGGTATCTTTGAGAATGGCAATGTGGGGATTGGGACTACGAGTCCAGATGCTAAACTAAGAATTGGTAATAGCGGCACCGGAGATGGCTACTTTAAGTTTGATATAGCTTCAAATTTGAATCCAACTCTGACTTTAAGTGGCGATACTACAAATGGCTACTATCCAGGCATTGATTTTCAACCAGTTGGTATTGGCACTACAGTTGGTGGCTCTATCCAGGCATTTTCTTTGACTGGAGGACTATACTTAGGAGTGAGAGGTACTGGAACAAATGGCAATTTATATGTTCAAAATGATAACTCTTCTAGAACCAACACGGTCAGTGATATCTTAAAAATAGTTGGCAACACTACTGGCACTGTTGCCAATGGTTATGGCGTAGGCATTCTTCTGCAAGGTGAGTCGTCTACTACTATTAGTAGAGACATGGCAAGTATTCGCACAAGGTGGACAGATGTAACCGACGCAACCCGCACAGCAGACTTAGGCATATTCACAACTGCGAACGCTACAACGGCAGAGCGAGTCACTATTACTGGCGCTGGCAATGTTGGTATTGGCACTACCGGTCCATCAGAGAAATTCCAGGTTAACGATGGAACATCCTTAACTAAACTTTCGTCTACCTATTCCTTACCTTACGTTGGCGGAATGGATGTGACTTCTACAGAGTTCTCTAGCGCTTTGACTGTGTTTGGAAAATACCTATTTGTTTCATCTGGCGGCCCAGCAGCCGGTACTTGTTCTGGCACCACTCTAACTGGTTGTGAATTACGCATTTTTGATGTTTCTAAACCATCTAGTCCAACTCCTGTTTCTGGAATTGATCTTGGAAATAATGCAAATGGCGTAGCTGTTGCAGGAAGGTATGCTTACGTTTTGGTGGACAATGACACTGGCGCATTGAACGAAATTCGCATTTACGACATCTCTAATATTTTTGCACCAACATCTGTGGGTGGTGTAGATATGGGTGCCAGTGGAATGAACTTAAGCCATCCAATTGTGTCTGGAAAATATTTGTATGTTGCTGGCACATCAGACCCAAGTACTTGTTCTGGCACTAACATACCTGGTTGTGAATTAAAGATTTATGACATTTCTAATCCAACAGCGCCAGTGGCAGTTGGTGGTTACAGTACGAATGCTTGGGTGGCTAGCATTTCATTACAGGGCAGATATATTTATTTAACTACCACGAGCAATGGTGGTAACGAGTTTAGTATTATTGATGTTTCAAATCCAGCTTCCCCAACATTTACAGACGGCGTTGCTTTGGGTACAGATGGTATTGATGCTAAAGTTTCTGGTAAGTATGCGTATGTGACCAACGGTAATGTTACAGGCACTTGTTCTGGTGTTACCTTAACTGGTTGTGAGTTTAGAGTGTATGACATTTCTGATCCAACAAACATTACAGCAGTTGGCGGAGCCGATAATGGCAATAAATATTCAGGCTGGCTTACTATTGTAGGTAACTATGTTGCTACAGCAAATGAGTACAATAGTAGTGGTAATGAAATCATTCTTTATGACGTATCTGATCCAACTGCGCCAACTGTTGCCGGTGGATACGATTTAGGTGTAGCCAGTACCTCCCTCTGGGCATTAGTAAGTTCTGGTAAAACCCTCTTTACTGCAGGCGACGCAATGACTGGCAATGATGTCCGCATTTTGAACTTAGCAGGAATAGACACTCCAGCTATTAACACAGGTACTCTTCAAGCAAACATTCTTAGAGCTACAGAAGACATTTACGCTGGTAACAATCTGTATGCATCCAACTCTCTTAATGTTGGGCTCGGTGGTATTTTGTCTGGAGGCCCTGTTGCCATTCAGTCTGCTTCTACTTCATCGTCACTATTTGCTCTGGATGTAAAAAATTCTGCTGGGACTTCGCTACTCGCAGTAACAGATGCTGGAGCAATTGGTATTGGCACTACCGGTCCAGGTAGGGCGTTAGAAATCAACTCTGCCACTGGAGGCAATCTTCGTTTAACTTACAACGACAATAATGGTAGCGCTACTAACTATGCTGATCTTCTTACTACTTCGGCAGGAGCACTAACAATTCAGCCATCTGGCTTTATTGCCAACATCGGCGGTGGAACAACACGAACAGCACTTCGCTTCCTAGAACCTTCTGGAACCGGCACAGATTATGTCGGCCTACAGGCCAATGCCAATGTAACCACTTCTTATACTTGGAGCTTGCCTGCAGCAGACTCTTCTGGTTGTATTCAGAGTGATGGTTCAGGACAGCTATCAATTTCAGCTTGTGGCGGTGGCTCTAGCGCCTGGTCGTCTCTTACCGCACCTTCTGGTAACCTAACCTTGGCTCATGCTGGTAATACAACCACCATGACATTCAACAGCGTCACTACTGGAACTGCTTGGACTCAAAGCTCTTCTAGCATAACTTCTGGTAACCTTTATAGTTTTGGTCATTCGTCTTCTACTTTTAGCGGTAACGGTATTCTGATGAATATGGCAAATGGTAGCGGTAGTTTTACCGGCAACTTTGCCGACTTCCAAGTTAATGGTACAAGTAAAATCACAATCAATAGTGGTACAGAAACTAGCAGTGGCGCAGGGGCAGTGGCTGGAATTTTTGAAGATCTCACCCTAACTAACTCTACTGCTAGCGGTTTCCAGTTTGGTAATCGTTTACTTAACACTGTTGATGGTTCTACCGCAGGAACTCACGTCGGTCAGTTTATTCGCATGACCGACAGCACTTCACTTTCTACAGGCCAAGTGGTCCGAGGTTTAGAAGTTCAAGCTTGGTCAGGAACCAATAACAATGGAATTAATACAGGTGTGGCAGCTTACGGTAAAACATTTGGTGTGCAAGCAGTAACCTCTGCTCAAGCTGGGGCTGTTAGTCAGCCAGCAGCTGTTTTTGCGGACTTAGACAATGGCTCTAACCAAACAGTCGGCAACGCTATCCGTGCATATACTGACAACGCTACTTCCGCAGACCTAGTTAGTTTCTATCAAGAAACCTCCGCTTACACAGGCAATGGCTTAATAATGGACTTTGGTAACAACTCTGGTAGCTTCACTGGCAACTTTATCAGCTTAAAGAAAGCTGGTACAGAAAGTTTCCATGTTGACGATGATGGCAGTACTTTTGTAAGTCTCACAGGAACACAAAATACTGTGGCGCTATGTCACGCTACAAACGGCCAGTCAAATAATGACGAAATTGTTGACTGTAGTGGTGCTCCTTCCGATGTAGCTGAATACTTTGGTTCAACAGATGCAACGCTTGCTCCAGCTGAAGTGGTGGTCTCTGGCCAAAGCGCCGAACAAATGCATTTAGACGGTTATCATACTTCAAAGGCTTGGATCCAAAGAGCAACTAAAGGTTATCAAAGTAATATTCTCGGAGTCATTTCTACTGCCCCAGCCGCTGTATATGGAGATGAAATTTTTACACCAGCAGAAAATCCTCGACCAGTCGCCTTGGTCGGTCGCGTACCTGTTAAAGTCACTTTAGAAAATGGTCCAATTAAAGCAGGGGACTTCCTAACATCATCTGCAACCGAACCTGGTAAAGCCATGAAGGCCGTCCGTAGTGGTGTAGTCATTGGTCAGGCACTATCCGACTTTGACGGTACTGGTGAGGCTGTCTCCATTGTGTTTGTAAATGTTGGATTCCGCTCTATTGGTAACATGATTGTGTTAGACGCGCCTCAACAACAAACAGGCACAGACATTCAAGGCGACAATAATTCTTTGCCAAGCACCGCTTCTACTTTTGTTATCCAGCAACAAACAAATGATGTAGAAGGCAGTGGTTCAGGTTCTGGCACTGCCAACCAGCCAGCCAACATCTTGCAACTACAAACTGGCGATGCTAACCGATTTATGGTATCGTCTACTGGTGCAACTGCAATTTTAAGCAACTTAAGTTGTAGCCAAGAAACTCCAAATGAAGATTGTCCAAGCGTCCTCAAGGTTACTCAAGCTAACACTGAGCTTATGAACATTGATGCAAGAGGAACCTTAACTTTAGCGGGAACAATCATCATCAAAGACGATACCTTTGCAGGTTCAGTAGCAACCGACTCAGATGGTCTTGCAGAAATTACCTTTAGCTATAACTTAGGAACAGGTAAGCCAGTTGTTCAGTTAACCCCAGAAGCCCAAATCCCAGTGTTCGCACAAATTCTAGAGTTCAAACAAGATGAACACGGTAACTACACTGGTTTTGTAATCAAAACTTTTGATCTAATCTCAGGACCGGTGCAGGCAATTGTTCACTATAATGTTACTGGCAAACAAGCAGGGTACATCACTTTCGGTCAAGTTCAAAATGATCCTCTGCTCATAAATTCAGGGGCAGGCGAGGGTGGCTCTGGCTCTGCTGATGGCTCTGCGGATGGCTCTGCGGATGGTTCGGCAGGCGGTGACTTTGTGGGAGGAGATGGCGCTGGATTAGTCATAGAAGGTGGTCAGGTTGTAGGGGGTTCTGTGGGTGGCGTCTCAGACGGGTCTATGACAAACGACTCTGATAATGATTCCACCGATAACAGCACCGGCAACCCCACTAATGGTACCGGGGATACAAATGGCGGACAAGCTAGCGCCGACAATTCTGGAAGCTAAGCTACTTAGTAGATAGGGTTGGATATAAATTTTACTAAACATAAATGTCAAAAAATCAAATAAAAAACTTAATTATTGTTGCCCTGGTAATTCTTAACACTGTTACATTGTTTTGGCCAAAACTAGCCAGGCACAACGAGTCACAAGATAATATAAACAGAGCAGATTTTGCTAAAAAGTTTTCATTATTAGATCCTAACCGACAGGATATGGATGTTAAAGATTTAATAGTGAACTTGCAAGACCTACGCACATATTTAAAAGTTTTGCCAGAACAAAACAAAGACTGGGCAGAAATTTCTATCTATTTTGAGGTATTAAATACTGGCGCAAGTGTGGTAGTGAACCCTGATTTAAAAATTTGGCCAGCCAGTCTTTCTAAGCTTCCTGTTGGTATGGTGGCAATGAAACGGGTGGAAGAGGGTAAGTGGAATTTAGATACCACAAAAATAAAAATGGCTTCTGTGGATGTAGATACCGCTACCCCAGATGTAGCAACAAAGGTTGGGCAAGAATTTTCATTGCGTTTTTTGCTCGACAGGCTTTTGCTTGAGTCCGACAACACGGCTTACCAAATGATTTTAAAACAACTTACCCCAGAAGAGTTTAAGGTTTTACCAGAGTCTATTGGTCTTGAAGAGCTGATAGACTCAGAAGGCCATATGAGTGCGAAAGATTACACTCGGTTGTTTAGGTCGCTGTATTTAGCAACATATTTGGACGAAGAAAACTCCGAGGATATTCTTGAGTTATTGCAAAGAAGTGAAAATAATAACTTCATTGGTAGCGGTTTTCCTGAAGGAACTCAGTTTGCTCATAAGTGGGGAACACACAATGCTAAAAATGTTTTTGCAGATTCTGGAATTGCGTATTTTCCAAATCGTCCGGTGCTGATTTCGGTAATGATTCAAGCTCATGGCTCAGACTTAGCCGGAAATCAGACTAAAGCAGAAAATTTAATGAAAGCTATTGGTCAAAAAGTTTCTACTTTTACAGTAAATGCCGCTGGGCAAGATTAAGATCCGTCTTTAGTTTTATTTAAAAAAACTATTGCAATTTTTGCTTAACTATGCTATAATTTATACAAAGTTACAGTTACGAAACAAAAATAAAAATACAAATGAATACGCTCTCCAAGCTCTCAATAGGTTTGCTGTTAAGAGCTCAACAAAAACACTTTTTGTTGGGTGTTTTGGTGTTTGCTGGGACTGTCATATCCTTAGTCATTTTTGGCCTTTCAAATTTTTCAGCTAAACAGGTTCACGCTGATGGTACCACCGATGCAATGATGGTGTACAGCAATCAGGACATTACTGCTACCCCAAAGTACCGCATTTGGGATGGTTCAGCTTGGGGATCAGAGCTTGACGCTAGCCAGATTAGTGGTGACATCGCTCAAATGCGGGTAAAGTACGCACCAACCAGAGACGAAGCCATTTTGATCATTCAGAGCACCACTGGAGAGATTTCAGCTCAGGTCTTTAATGGTACATCATGGGGGTCAAAAACTGTATTGGCTACTTATACTGGTAACGGTATTGGAGCTGATGAACAAGCGACAAGGGGCATAGCCGTAGACATTTTTTACGAGCAAACATCTGGCGATGCAGTAGTAGTGTATGCAGACAATACTGCGGACCCAAACTATAGGATTTGGGATGGGAGCACTTGGAGCTCCGAGACAGATATTAATATTCCTACCACTGGCCAAGTTAATGTAATTAAAACAGATTCCAGAGACGGCAGTGACGAAGGGGCAATGATTATAGTAGATGCAAATTCAGATATTTACGGTATGCGCTGGACTGGTTCTGCGTGGGACAATATGGGAGTATCTACATCGTGGGGAGCTACTGCATCTTTGTATTACAAAAACCCTATAGATGTAAGATTTGAACACACTTCTGGTGACATTATGTATGCGTGGGGTTATGCAACAGTTGGAACGGCTCACTTTCGTTACCGCACTTACGAACAAAGTACCTCTACTTTAGGGTCAGTTACCAATGTCACTAATGCTAACAATGCCGGGGTGGTCCATTGGCTTAAGCTGACAGAAGATAATACTTCTGGTTCAGACAAAATTATGCTCGCAGTTCAAGATGCAGGGACTGATCTAAACAGCTTTCAATGGTCAGGCAGTGCTTGGAGCGCTGTGCATACAGAACACTCATCAGCTACGGAAGACACTTTGAACATGAACTTCGACATGGCGTACGAAACGCATGCAAGTAATCAAAGTGACTTGTGGCTAACTTTTGGTAACGGTTCAACCGTTACTAGAAAAAAATATGAATCTACAGGGACTTGGGGTACTTCTACTACCGCAGGAGACGACACCGCTGTAACTAAAATTATAGCTCAACCAAACAGTGGTGCAATGCTGGCAGTTAACTACGAAGACAACACTTCGGCCAGTGACAATATTACTGCCTTCCAGCTTACAGGTGGTGGTACTACTTGGAGTGCACCAACTGTAATTTGGGATGGAGGAGTAACTCGCAATTTAGGCCACAGCCAAATAGATATAGACGCACAGAAATACAATAGTTCGGTAAAAGCAATGATGGTTTATGATACTCAAACACTCACAGAAATCCCAAAATATCGAATGTGGGATGGTTCATCATGGGGGAGTGAACAGTCAGCCAATGCAATAGACGGGTCCATTGCCCATTTGGCGCTAAAGTTTTCTCCAATTAAGAATGAAGGTATTTTGATGACGCAAAGTACTACAGGAAAGCTACAGTCCCAGGTTTGGAACGGCACTTCTTGGAGTACAGTAGACACTTTGCAAACCATGAACGGAAATGGTGCAGGACCAGACACACAGGCCACTTATGGACAAGCATTTGACTTGGCCTATGAGCAAGTTTCTGGAGATGCTGTTGTGGTCTACAACGACAACACCGCTGACCCAAACTACAGAGTATGGAACGGCACTTCTTGGGGAGCGGCTACCAATTTAGATGTGCCAACAACAGGGCTACCAAATGTCATTGAATTAACTGCCAAACCTGGCACAGACATAATTGCAATGCTACAAGACACGGTGAACTCAGATGTTTATGGGGCTTTGTGGGACGGTAGCGCGTGGGATGATATGAATGGTGGTGGGGTAGAACCAGCGTGGGATTTAACTGCAAGCACTAACATTAGACATCCAATAGATGTCGCGTTTGAAAAGACCTCAGGTGATGCAATGTTTATTTGGGCAGACGCGACTTCCACAGACTATTATTACAGAACTCTGGTGGGATCGACTTTGAGCTCAGCAACTTTGTTAGATATTACAGCGTCGGGAGGCGTTGGGCATTGGGTTACACTGGAGTCGGACCCGAGTACGGGTTCAGACAAAATACTCCTGGGCGTGGAAGATGCTGGTTTAGATATTAACACTAGAGAATGGACTGGTTCAGCGTGGGACTCTGCGCATACAGAACACACCGCCTCTTCAGAGGACATTATAGATAGAAACTTTGACTTAACATATGAGACTTACACAGGGCATGAAGGCAAAGCTTGGTTAACTTATTCAAACAGCTCTACTATATACAGAGAGCAGTACAACGGTAGTGCGAGTTGGGGTACAGCTACAGCCATGACTAGTGGTGATGACACCGCATTTATTGACCTAGAGGCACAGCCAATTTCTGGCGCGTTACTTGCTGTAGCATACGAAGACAACACTTCGGCCAGTGACGATATTAAAGATTATACTAGTACCAATGGTGGCTCTACTTGGAGTTCAGCTGGCACTATTTGGGGAGGGCCCATTGCTAGGAACTATGGTTTTGACAGGGTAGACATAGAAACGGTTAAATACATTGCTGGTATTACGATTTCCGGTACTTGTAAGGCCTATGACCAAACCACAGACTGTGGGGATACTGGGGAAGTGCGCGTGGCTGTGAATGGTGTACTAAATTCGGTTAATGTCCAATCAACAGTAGCGGGAACTTGGTCTATTACTAACTTCCCAAAACCAGCTGCAAATGACATATTAACTATTTTCATTGATGGCGCAAGTGATGCAGACGAAGCCGTCGCCGTTACAAAATATTCAGGGAATGGTGATGTAACCGGAATAAAATTAATTAAAGAGGGGATTGTAATAGGAAGCAATCAAGATAATTCTATTTCTCAGACCAATTTGGCCGTGTATGACTATTCTAACGACGAAGATATCTATTTTGAAGCAACTTCATATTTTGGTTACTGTGGTCCAGACTCAGAGACTGTGGCTTTTTGTGCCGACTACGGGGGAGTGTCAGCCAGAGTTTTATTGTACATTGACTCTGGAGATACTTTAGTAATGGCTAGTGGCGTAGTAAATTTGGGTAAACTACAAGTGGCAGGAACTTATACAAGCGGTACTGAATCTGTTACTTTGTATAGCGATGGGACCAACACAACTTGTGGAGCTAGCGATCAAATGCCAATTTGTGTAGATGGCGGTGGCTCTTTTGACGTACCAACAAGCGTTCGATACAGATATTCATCTGCAACCATGATTCGCGCCGATAGCTATGAAACCCTCATTGCTAAACCTGAGGCTATAGTGAATGGTTATTTAGGGTCAGGCACTTTTAATATCACTACTTTATTGCAAATAGATGCATGCTCAAACCAGCTCTTGGATGCTAGTAGCGCTAACCCAAATCTAAATTTCACCGGTAATGGACAGTTAGATATAGGTAACGGCTGTTCAGCCACTTTTAACGCTGGTTCAGGTACATACACATTCTCTTCTACAGGAGTTGCTAGTCCGCTCAGCATTTCTGGGACTAGTGCGTTTACTGCCAACACTTCTACTGTGGTGTATAGCGGAAACTATAGTGGTGGGGATACCAGTATCCCAGCCGCAGTTTTCTACAACTTGACAATAAACAACAGTGGTGAGAATTTTGTAACTGCTGGAGCAGTCACCATTAACAACGATTTAGATGTCACCGCAGGAACTTTTAAAGGTGCTAATGATGTCATCGTACGTGGTGATGCTACTGGTAATGGCACGGTAAATTTTACCGCAGGAACTTTTTGGCAAAAACAAAATAATATAATTAAATATTTTGGTGGCAATACCCCTTGGTCGTTTAGTAATTTGAGTTTTGGGGAGTCTTCTGGCCAACCCCCTGGCTCAGATAGTTCTTCAAGAGCGTCTGGAACAGGCGCCATTACCATTAGCGGGGTGCTAACCATTTATATGCACGCTCAGACATTATATTTGGGCAGTAAGACTTGGAATTTTATCGGTTCAGGAACACCTCTAGTTTCATCATTAGGAGCTTTGAACTATGGAACATCAACTGTTGTTTTTTCAGGGGGGTCCGCGACAAATATACCAGGCATTACAGGTGGTTTTTACAATCTGGAACTTAAACCTAACGCTGATGATGTTACATATACCATGGTTAATGGAGGTAGCTCATATTTGACAGTCAATAATAATTTGACTGTGGGTGATGGTGTAAGTACTGGGGTTATTGTCAGTAATGCAAATGATTTAACAGTTAGTGTCGGAGGTACATTAACTATTGCCGATCAGGCGACATATGTTTCTTCAGATGCTAGTACTCTCTCGGTAAAAGGGTCTTTCATCAATAACGGCACCTTTACTCATAGCAATGGTACTTTCGAAATCAACCCCTCTAGCGGTGGTCAAGTAAGTAGTATTGGCGGTACTTCTGACACAACATTTTATAATTTCACAAACACTGTTGCAGGCTCTATTATGGAGTTTGCTGCAGGTAGAACTTATACTTTTGCTGGTAACTTGTCTGTGCAAGGGGCGCAAGGTAACCATTCAGTCTTGCGTAGTAGTTCTGCTGGTTCCCAGTGGTATATTTCTGCCTCTGGTAGTAAAAACTTAGATCAGCTAGATGTAAAAGATTCTGGATGTACAGCTAGTAATCCAATCCAGTATAAATCTACTTTAACTAGTTTGGGAAATAACGGTATTTGTTGGGATTTTGCAATTCGCGGTGGCGGTGGTTCTGGTAACGCTCCGGTAGATGGTGGTAGCAGTGGTGGTAGTGGCGGTACGAGTGGTGGCGGTCAGGGAGGTGGTAGTGGCGGTAGTGTTTTAGGAAACATTACTAAATTCCCTTCTGATGCAGCTAGTGATAGTTCGGTAGGAACTGTAGCATGGTCAAATACTGGAAATGTTTTTGCGGATGGCGGCGGTGTTGCATCTGCTGGTACAAGCACTGATGCTGAGATTAGTAATTTTTTGAAAGTCACAAATTTCGGATTTAATATACCTACATCTGCGACTATACAAGGAGTAGTAGTCACTATAAAAAGAAGGAGTCAGACCGGAACAAGTGGGATGAGTGACAACTCAATTAAGTTAGTAATAGCTAACAGCTACGCAGGAACTGATAAATCTGCTGGAGAAGGGTGGTATTGGACAGTAAGCCCATCATCATATGAGAGCAAAACTTTTGGCTCCAGTTCTGATTTATGGGGCAACAGCCTAACTCCTGCGATAATAAATTCGCCCGATTTTGGATTTGGTATAAGTGTTCAATATGCCATTGGCACAGGTGCAGCTACAGCTCTAGTGGACTACATAAATATGACTGTGTACTACGAAGAAGGCGGCGGTAGTGGCGGTAGTGGCGGCCAAGGTGGCGGCGGCCAAGGTGGCGGCGGAGGTGGGGGTTCGCCGTAAATACCCAAGTGCCCCAAACTTTGAATTCGCCAATCCTTACATAAATCAAAATATTCTACATTCATAGAAGCTAAAAAAACTACCCAGCTAGGTAGTTTTTTTAGCTTCTCAATTAATTTGGTTTTCCGAGAGAAAATTAGTATAATAAATTAGTCATTAGCATCAAAACGATATCAAAATAGTAAAAAATAAACAATTTTTGCCCTACCTATTTCTAGTAGTTTTTTGTGCGCTGGCAGTTGGTTGTCTTTTTGCCTTTCAAAATAAAATTTCTAGTGTGATTGCGGGTCAGGTGGTAGATAGTGACATAGTAGATGTAACTGCTGTTGTCCCTTCCCTAAATCCGCCAGGTGGTGGCACAGGAAGCACTATAGGAAGTTCTGTAAATATTTCAGGCATTTCGTTTCCAAATGCCAAGCTAACTCTTTTAAAAGATGGTCAGGTAGCCACAACCTTGATTGCAAACAATGATGGTACATTTGTGATTGCGGTTAACGGTCTAAACTTTGGTAACTATCAGTTTTCTGTTTATGCCGAAGACAATAGCGGGGTACTTTCATCTCCCTTTGTTGTAAATGTACCTATATTTGAAGCCCGTAGTTATCCGTATAGCAATGTAATTATCCCACCAACAATTAGTACTAGTACAACTGTAGTTGGCGCAGGCCAGTCTGTGACTGTTTTCGGCTACGCGCCTGCTGGATCAACAGTATTAGTTGATATACCAGGACGCTCCAATTTAGGATCCGTTGTTGCAGATAGCTCTGGGTTTTACAGATTTGAGGTAAGAGATAGTTTGCCTGTTGGCGTGTATCCTTTCCGTACGCGCGCTCAGATAGGCGCCAATCAGAGCTTGTACAGCAAACCAATTTTTGTAACGTACTTTGCTGGACCAGTTTTGCCGAATCCGCCGCCAGCGCAATTTGGGGTGTGTGTAGACTATAATAAAGATAGACGTGTTAACTTGATAGATTTTTCCATTTTGTTGTTTTGGAGCGGTAGCGCAAGCCCTCCAAAAACAATTGACTGTAATGCTGACAATAGAATAGACATTAGAGATTTTAGTATCTTGATGTATTTCTGGACTGGGTAAATTAGTCTAAGCAAATCAACACAACAATTTTTTAAAATGCTCAATAATTTCCGTAACAAATTAAATTTAAATTCAAGATTAGCACATGCAAGTGCAACAGTATTTAGTGTTGTTTCAGTATTGATCATTTCGCTTGTCTTGGTTACACCTTTTGCATTAAGGCCATCACATGCAAAGGCAACTGAAGTTACTTTCACCCCGTCACAACAATTGGTTAATCAGCCACAACCATACACAACAACTATAGTATTAAACACAGAAAGCGAAAACATTAACGCCGTGGAAGGAGTTTTGAAAGTTGATCCGAGCTTAGGTACTGACATTCAAATTTCCGATAGTGGCTCAGTTGTGACTTATTGGGTGACCAAACCATATTATAATAAAGAGCAGGGTGTTGTGGAGTTTTCTGGCGCTATGCCGGGTGGGTTTTCTGGTGGTAGTGGGATTTTGTTTAGCCTGATTTTACCTTCGCACACTAATCAAGCCCCACTTGAGAAAGCTTTGTATTTTATCAACTTTAATGCTTACAAAAATGATGGGCTTGGCTCTAGCGCCAAAGTTTCTACACGAAGCTTCGGGCTGGGCGACATCGCGGGTCAGGTTGATGAAGCGATTGCAGACCAATTATACTTAAATGGTAAAAAAGATGATATTCAGCCAGAGGTATTTACTCCTCGAATTGCCCGTGACCCAAATATTTTTAACAACCATTGGTTTATTAGTTTTAACACTACTGACAAGCAGAGTGGCATTGATCACTATGAAATTCAGGAGTCGCGCACAGGCGCTATGAATGCTGGTCATTGGCTACCAGCAACCAGTCCCTATGAGTTAGTGGATCAGGAGTTGCATAGCTTTGTGTTTGTGATTGCTGTTGACAGGCAAGGGAATGAACGGATTATTAAAGTCTTTCCTCGTAATCCACTCCCATGGTTTCAGGTTTATGGTAAGCAACTAGGGGTTATTCTTGTTCTGGGTATAGTTGGAGGCATTGCATATTATTACCGCCGTCGTAACCGTTTTGAAAATAATGTGAACATTAATAGTTTCCGTAGCAAAGGTTAAAGCTTGCTAATAATAAAATCAAAATCAAAGTGATATGATCTCTAGCATCTCAAAATTGAATAAATTGATCCTGACTGTAGCCATTGTTACAGCCGGATTTTTGTGTTGGCTGGTTTTTGTTTTCTGGGGTGCGTCGCAGGCGCACGCAGCCACTTTTTCTATCTCCCCAAGTTCCGATACATATACTGTTGGTAGCACCTTTGATGTCTCAGTTATCTTAGATACGCAAGGTCAAAGTGTTAATGCCGTGCAGGTGAATCTGGCATTTCCACCAGATAAATTGCAGTTGGTTTCTCCGCAAGTTGGGAATTCCATCATTGAAATTTATACAACACCACCACGCTATGATAATTCACGAGGCACAGTAGAAATTACAGGTGGAATTCCCAATGGGATAAATGTAAGCAGAGGTTTGGTGGCTAAATTCACCTTCCGCGTGCGCAGTTTAGGTGTGGCATCATTACGATTTGCTGGCGAATCTCAGGCATTACTAAACGACGGTAATGGCACCAATGCCTTAAATAATACTATTGGCGCGAGTTTCAAATTAGAATTGCCACCGTCGCAAGGCCCATTGGTTTTGTCTGATACACATCCTGATCAAGAAAAGTGGTATCGTACTAACAATGTTACGTTGCGTTGGGATGAAGGTCTCCCACCAGCGCAAGGTTACAGTTACACCATTTCCGATAATTCTACAGACACTCCAGATGATATTCCAGACTCTACAAATACTTCAATTGATTACAAGGCCATTCCAGATGGTATCAATTATTTTCATATCAAAGCGTTGCGTGATGGTCGCTGGGGTGGGGTAACTCGTTATGCTTTGCGAATTGATACTACGCCCCCGGCAGATTTTAATGTACAGGTTTCTCCGAGTGAGCGTACGTTTGTCACTCAACCAGTTTTGCAGTTCGCCTCAAGTGACGGTTTATCTGGATTTGATCATTTTGAGATTAAAATCGTTCCATTAAAAATTGATGGTCGTGACAGTGCTGGTGCGGGAGATGGTTATTTGTTTACAGAGGCACAGAGTCCATATCAAACCCCTGAGTTACTGTATGGGACATATGATATTATTATCCGCGCCACTGATGTAGCAGGAAATATCCGAGATGTGTCTCAGCGTTTGGAAATTACTAATTCATGGCTGTGGTTCATTGGCCCAAATGGAATCACTTTACTCAGTGGTAAACAGGTGTCGTGGCAGGTGTTTTTGCCAAGCGTGTTGATTATATTTTTGATCTTGTTAATTTTGGCATACTTGATCTATCGTTGGTACAAACATCATGTAGTTTTGATCACTGATTACAAACATCCAGAGAGTATAGAAGAAAAGCTTGCCGAGCTACAATATTATAGGCAGAAGTATGGCAAGTTTATGAAGGTAATGTTATTGGGTATAATGTTGTCTGGCTCGGTAGCCTTTGCTGGTTTGAACAATGTAGATACAGCTCGCGCTGCAGTAATCGCTCCGCCGACTATTGATACTTACTCCCATTACATTAAAGATGACGAGTTGTTCTATGTAGCGGGTCGTACAGTAGAGCCAAATACTGAAGTACTGGTTCATTTACAAAGCATGGTGGATGGTCAATCCTTTGACTTTGGTGCGGTTTCTGACAAACGCGGTGACTGGATTTATCGTCACTCTGGTTTTTTGTCAGGCGGTCGTTATATTATTTGGGCGCACGCTAAATCTGGACAGGAGTTGTCTGTACCGAGTCCGCAAGTGGAGATTGATGTGAAACCTGTAGCAATAAATTGGGGCGGTTCTCGTATTACTTATCAAACTATTTACGTAACTGCGATTATATCACTTACTGTTGGATTGTTGATATTAGCAGTATTGATAATAATTGGATTAGTATTAGTGCGTCGTAAGCGACGTCAATTTGCCCAGACCGTTCGTTTGGCTGAAGAAGGCTTGAGGCATGGCTTTGAAGCCTTAAAACGAGATCTAGAAGCCGAGTTGGCTTTGATTCATCGTGCAGCGTTGGGTAGCGATATGGCAGGGGAAGCGAATGTGCGAGCAGAACAGTTGCGACAAGATCTAAAGAACATTGAAGACTTGGTTAGTCGGGAAGAAAGTGAGGCCGAACGGTTAGCTGGTTTGCCTTTGAAGCATGATTAGCTAGTTGTGATTAGCTTGGCCATTTGACGACCATAAGTAGATTGTCATGGACGAGCTCAGCTTTGTGAAGTTTTTGCCAAATGACCTCAGTAATGAAAGGCATGAATGGGTGCAATAGCTTTAGTATCTCAATCAAGACATGCAGTAAAATTTGCTGGGTGTTTTGTTTTTGGTCAGGATTTTGTAATTGAGGTTTGCTGGCTTCGATGTAAATGTCTGCGAATTCTTTCCAAACAAAATCATACAAATTCTGTGTGGCTTCGTGTAGGCGAAAAGAATCTAAGCTGGCTTGGGTCTGCGTTTTTAGTTGGGTAAGTTTATCTAGAATTGATAAATCAGATTCGGTAATACCATTGATAGCTTGGGCTGTATGATTGTTCGTGGTGTTGTTGCGAGGCAGATTATGTTGAGGCTTGTCTTTTTCCATTAGGGTATCATTGTCTATATTTGCCAGAACAAATCTGGCAATGTTCCAGAGTTTGTTTCCAAAGTGCTTCATCCCTTTAATTTTATCTTCGGATAAAGCTATGTCTGTACCAGGCGCTGTATTAAATATCAGTGCAAATCGCAAAGCATCTGTGCCGTATTTGGCAGTCATGTCTAACGGATCAATGATGTTCCCAAGTGACTTAGACATTTTACGGTTGTGTGCATCGCGGATTAAACCATGCAAATATACGTCATGAAATGGGATTTGACCAAGATGATAAGTAGACATTAAGATCATGCGCATGACCCAGAATGGCAAAATATCGTAACCAGTTTCTAGAACATTTGTGGGATGAAATGTTTTTAAATCAGGTGTTTGATCTGGCCAACCTAATGTGGAAAAAGTCCACAAGCCTGAAGAAAACCACGTGTCTAAAGTATCGGGGTCTTGATGCCAATTGTTATCTGGTTGTTCTGCATTGTCTGGAGCATCTATCCCGCAGTAAATTTCTTCTGGGTTTGATTCATCACCTTTGTACCACACAGGAATGCGATGCCCGAACCAAATTTGCCTTGAGATGCACCAGTCATGCAAATTATTAACCCAATGGAAGTAAATTTTTCGGAAGTGTTCTGGCAAAATTTTTATTTGTCCAGACTCTACCACATGCTTCATGAGTTGGCTGAGGGTGTACTCTTGTCCAGCGATGATGCCATCTAACTCCGAATGCTGTAAAGTAAAAGACTTGTTTACAGCCAAAAACCATTGCAATTTAGGCAAAGGTTCAATTATTCCACCACTTCTTTCGGCAGTGGCAACGCTTTGTTTGATTTTTTCTTCCTTTTCTAGTAAGTGATTTTCGCGGAGCCATTCAACAATTGCTTCGCGGGCAACTGTTGTTTTTTTATCTTTAATGTCAGGGGCATTGCCGTCACCAGCAAAAGAACCAACAGCCATTTTGGCAAATTCATTAATTACTGGCTTGAATTCTAAGTTATGGCGTTCGGCTATTTCGGCATCTATTAAGCTGTGCGCGGGAGTTACCCCTAACGCGCCAGTACCAAAATCTTTTTCAACACTTTCATCAGCAATAATTTTGATATGCAAAGGCACGCCAGCAAATTCTAGGTCATATTCTTTTCCCACTAAGTGTTTGTACCTCGCGTCGTCTGGATGAACAGCTACGGCTGTATCGCCGACTTTGGTTTCTGGACGAGTGGTAGAAATAGAGATAGGGAAGTCAGAACTGTATTTAAAGGTGTAAAGCATGGCGTCACGCTCTTGATGAACAATTTCTTCATCAGAAATAACAGTCTGTCCTTTTGGATCCCAGTTTACCACTTTGTAGCCACGGTAAATTAGACCATCATCATACATTGCTTTAAACGCAGTCCGAACAGATAGATTGCGTGGAGCATCAAGGGTGTATGCTTCTCGACTCCAATCCAATGAAGCACCAATGCTTTTGAGTTGGTTGATGATAGTATCATGACTATTTTGAGCAAATTCTTCTACCTTGGTCAGAAATTTTTCTCGACCCAAATCAGTTTTACGAACACCTTCTTTTTCAAGAATTTTTTCTACTTTTGTTTGAGTGGCAATCGCTGCGTGGTCTGTTCCTGGCAGCCAGAGCGTAGTTCTGCCTTGCATGCGGTGGTAGCGAATTAAAATATCTTGTATGGTAACGCCTAGTGCGTGTCCGACGTGCAGGGTCCCAGTTACATTTGGCGGGGGAAGGACTATTGTAAAAGGTTCGGCTTTCTCGCCATTGGAAACTAAGCCGGCTTCAATTAGATTGTCTGGATTGAAATATCCAGAATCTACCCATTTTTGATAAATGTCAGCTTCGTATTCTGAAGCTTCATAATTTTTGTCTAGTTCTAGCATAGAGATGATAAATTCTATATTTAGAAGTACTGAATTAAAAGTAAATTTGCTACAAAAACAAAGAAAACACCGTTTACCAATTTTTGGCGGTGTCTAGAGCGCCTGTTTTTTATGCTGGCGCGGTACCATCTAGATTTTCTAGTCTCCAAAGATTAGGTAAACTAGCTTAATTTAGCCATATTACGGTGGCACCGGCAGAGTCTACTTAATAGCTAAATATTTATGATGGTTTGGCTCCTATCAGCAATATTTGGCATTGTTCTTTCTGCGCTACTACAGTGACAGCTGTAGTATTAGCTTAATGAAATTATACTTTTTATTCTAAATTATCGCAAGCTCAATAAAAAGCATCTCAAAAATTGAGATGCTTTTTGTAGGAGATATTCATTAGTCTTACCAAGCAGAAGTCACTCCAGAATTATTTGTAACCATAATACCTGATGTCGGACGAGCTGGATCGTAGAAAGATTCTCCCAAAGCTGGGAAAGATTCCGGGCCACCAGCCCCGCTAACGGCGTTGCTAATTATTTTATAGGAGACACCATCGGATCTATAGGAGTAGCCACTACACGCGGTTGTGCTTGGGCGAGGGTCTGCTGGTAAAAAGCCGACAAATGTTGGTGCTAAGTTTGGGATATAGCCATTCGCCCCAGAATAGTCCTTTGGCACAGTCCCACTACCGCAGTTGCCTGTTGCCGCCCACCAGTTAATTGTTCCACCACAGTTATTTGGAACAGCACCAGAATCACCAGTACAAGGATATCGATTATTAGTGTTGTAATAAATTTCTAAAGCCTTTTGGAGCTGGACTAAATCTCCTCTGCGTTTAGAATCTCGGGCTTTTAAGCGAGCTTGTGAAAGAGAAGTTGTGACGACAGTTGCTAATAATCCAATAATTGCCACAACTACTAAAATCTCAATTAAAGTAAAACCAGACTGTTTTTGTTTATTTATCATGAGCATTATTTAATTGGTTCTATGTGCGCTGGCTGATTTGGTGGAGAAACTAATTGATACCCATCGGGTATGGTGGACGTTTTTTTATTCCATTTCAGCATCAAAAAAACTTGCGCAGCTATTAAGATAATTAAAACAATAATCAGGTACATCGCAGTCTTGGTGAACTGTTTCGTCGTAGGGAGTTCTTGTAGTGGCGACATTGGCACAGCGGGTTTTTCTATTTTTTGTGGCTTGGGGGCATTAAAATAACCGCTATAATCGTCACCTTCCTCAAGACCAGTATTTTTTTCTAAATTATCATTTGGCATTTTATTTTAGGATAATGCTAATTTGTCTTAAGTATATCAAGTATTTTGATAAAGTAAACATTTTTAATGAATTTCCCAGGCCGGATTCGCCTTCACTTTATTTGTTGGTTTTGGGGTTTGTCCATTGCGTAAATTAAAATAAGCAGATAGAGCAATCATCTGGGCATTGTCTGTACAAAGCTCAATTTCGGGCACTACAAAAGATAGGTGATTGTTTTTGCAAATCAGAGCTAGTTCTGAGCGTAATTTTTTGTTAGCTGCTACTCCACCTGAAAGGGCGATGGTTTTACATTTATATTTTTTTACAGCGCGCAAGGCTTTTTTGGTAAGAACATCGGTAACGGCATTTTCAAATGACATTGCAATATCAGCTTTTTGTTGTTTAGTTAAGTTTCGGGTGGACTTTTTTGCAACTAGTTTGTCTATATAATAGAGCACAGCAGTTTTAAGCCCGGAAAATGAAAAATTAAAATTTGCTTCATTAAGCATTGGTCTGGGGAACTTTATGTCAGTTTTACCAGTATGTGCTAACTTGGAGATTTCTGGACCGCCTGGGTATGGGAGTTTGAGAAGTCGGGCAACTTTGTCAAAAGCTTCGCCAGCGGCATCATCTACTGTATTTCCAATCACAGAATAGTTTTTGAAATCACGCATAAGAACTAGCATCGTGTGTCCTCCTGAAACGATTATGGACAAAACTGGAAACTGGACTTTCCCAGGAGACTTTGCAAAAGCAGAATATAAATGACCCTCCATGTGATTAACTGGGAGGAGGGGAATGTTTGTTGCTAACGATAATCCTTTTGCAAATTCTGTCCCAACAATTAAAGACACCACTAGACCAGGTCCGCTGGTCACAGCAATATAGTCAATATTTTTGAGTTTTAGTTTAGCGTTGCGTAAAGCTTGCTCTGTCACTGGTAGAATATTTTGCATATGCGCGCGTGCCGCAACCTCTGGCACTACACCGCCTGTTTTTTTGTGGATGTTAATTTGAGACTTTACGACTGATGACAAAAATTTAAAATCCGGTTGCTGGCCTTTTATTTTACCCCGTAATACACTGGCTGCGGTTTCGTCGCAACTGGTTTCTATTGCTAAAATATTTGAGTAAGGAATGTTTGGCTTCATAGGTTAATTATACCACTGAGTGTCGCAAAAGTAATCTCAGGCTACCTCAAGTTTTTCTAAAAAATTTGACATAAAGGTGTATAATATAGGTAGTCAGATTCTTACCAAGAGAGGTGGTGAATTTAATGAAAGCATTATATACTATTGCCTTTATTCTTGTAATAATAGGTGGACTAAACTGGGGTTTAGTTGGCGCTTTTGACTATAATTTAGTGCATGGAATTTTCGGTAGCATGTCATGGCTAGAAAGGTTGATTTACATTTTAGTTGGGTTATCTGCTATTTGGGTAGCATTTTCTTACAAAAAAAATACTTCTTCAGCTTCTTCAATGTAAGGCCATTGAAGTTAATTACTGGTATAGGAAAGCACCTCTTAAGTAGAGGTGCTTTCATTTGCTATAATAAAATTGTTATGAACATTATCCAAAAATCCATACAAAAGATCTGGTATCTATTTTATCCAATTTTTCCTCAAATTGAACACAGGTTGTTGTTCTTGCACAAGAATAAAAGACAAAGATTTTTAATTGGTTGGTTGTCACCACATCATACTTTGGCTGGTTTAAAGAAACATCTTTCTAAAGAATGGGGGTTTGGGAACCACTTTGTAGCCTGGGAGGATAGCAGTCAGGTGTTGTCTTGGCGTAAGCTTACAAGTTTTAAAGAGCAATATCATATTCGGGTTTTTTCCAATGGGGAGATTCGCGGGCATTATGAATTTACTCCAGAGGCAGCACCAATCCGGCATTTGATGAAGACACATCAACGAGCCAAGACCAAGGATTTTTTAAAATTTTTAGATAAGTTTGTAACTACAACCAAACACATCTCAAAGTTAACTCCTGACACCACGATTCCTAGCCGTGATTCAGAAGTTACTTATGTAGATGCAAGCAAGAATAAAAAGTTAAAATAATTTTTTTTATATGGACCACTCAACAATGGATCACTCAAATCACACTGATCCCGAATCTACTCCAAAGGAATATATAAAATTCGTTTGTATTATTTTGGGAATCGTTTTGATTTCGTATCTTGCAACAGGTTTCTCAACAACCTTTACAACATCAAATTTCCTGAGGATTTTCATGGGAGTATTTTTCGCGATTTTTGCAATTTTTAAATTGTTGGATTTACGAGGATTTGCAGTCTCGTATATGGGTTATGATGTTATTGCAAAAAGATTTGTGGTTTATGGGTATATCTATCCATTTATTGAGCTGGCTCTAGCTTGCGGCTACTTTTTCAGAGTTCCGTACGCTGAATGGGCTACTCTAATTGTTATGTTTATTGGTTCCTTGGGTGTTCTTAAAGAATTGATGCGGGGGAGTAAGATTAAGTGCGCTTGTTTGGGTACATACATCAAATTACCACTTACCACAGTGAGTTTAGTGGAAGATGTTGCTATGGGAGTGATGGCATTATTGATGATCTGTGGGGTGGTTTAAAGCTTTGATTGAATATAATGTAATGTAAAATTGACTTCTTTCTGAATTCGTGCTTGGAAGGTACCCATTTTCTTGTAAGGTCTGTCCTAACTTCTAATGGGTATTAAATTAGTTAGTTGTTGCCGCTCAAAGTAGGTTTGAGGCGGCATTTTTAATTTGCCGTGTATGCGTTTAGTGTTATAGTAATGAATCTGTAAATATATGGTAGCAGTGAGTTCACCTAAAGTCTTGTACTGGTCAGGATCTCCAAAGTCCATCTTGAAGCCTGAGTAAAAGCTTTCCTGGTAGCCATTCTCCCAGGGGGATGCTTTCTTGCTCATGGATTGATTGATACCGAGACTCTCTACAAACTTAGTATACACCTTAGATTTGTACTCTGAGCCTTGGTCAGAGTGGAGTATCTTCGGCAACCCTTGTTTTTCAACTGCATTAATGAGCGCTTTGATGGTTAGTTCAATAGTATGACTTGTCAGTACTGACCAACCAACTATTCTCCTGTCGAAGATATCCATGATGGTAGCTAAGTAAACCCACTTGCCATGCCATTTAAGATGTGTGAAGTCCGAAACCCAAGCGATGTTGGGTAGTCTAGGAAAGCTAATTTTTTGGAGTAGATTAGGAAATGGGTATGCCATGCCCGTATCCTTGTGTTTGTTAAGCTTTTTTGGTCTTCTACGGTAGGGCTTTAATCCAAACAACTTCATTACTCTAAGAACTCGTTTCTTGTTAATCTTCAGTTCCAGTGCAATCCGCTTGTGACCATAGCTGTGGTGGACGGAGAGTACTTGTTCAATTTGCTGTTTTAACCCCCAGTCTTTAGCAGGTTGTTTTGCCTTGTAGTACAAGCTAGAGATTGAGACACCTGCTTCTTTTGCTAGAGCAATCTTGGTAACTGGTTTCTTGCTTGCTGCCTTAACGATCATCTCCCTTTTTTTTCACCAAACTTGCTTCCAAGGTTAGCTCACCGATTAATTCTTTCAAAGCCTGGTTTTCACGCTTGAGTTTGGAGATTTCTAGGAGAGAAGGATTTGCGGTTACCCCCTTGGCTATCCAGCCGTAGATGAGCTTGGGCCGAAGGCCGTGCTCCTGTGCTACTTGCGATACTGGTATCCCATCATCTTTAATGCGTTTGAGTATTTGGTCTTTGATTTCTTTTGCTACTGCTGGTTGTCCTCTGGGCATGATATCGTTCCTTTCATACCGTCATTATTCCGGAAGGAATGAGCTTACAAGATTTGGGGTACCTTCCAAGTAGTATTCCCACTTGACAGCTTGTATATCCTTGATATATACTTGAGTAGGCAAGTATAATTAAAATTCACAAATATGGTTAAAATCAGTGCAAAATTAAAGTTGTTAATGCTTATTTCTAAAGCAGAAGCAATAATTTCAAGAAAGTTTCAGAGCCAGGGCTTAAGCTTTATAGATGTGATGGTTTTGCATTCTATTTCAGAAGCACCTGAACAGAAAATGCGTTGTGTTGATTTAGCGGATCAAGTGGGTTTAACAGCTTCTGGGGTGACTAGATTGTTGGCGCCATTGGAGAAATTTGGTGTTATCAAGAGAGTTACTAATGAACACGATGCTCGCAGTAGTCATATAGTTTTAACAAACTCTGGAAAAACGATGCTAAAAGATGCAGTTAATATTATGAGCGAACAATGTGAGGATCTTATCCAAACCTCTAAGTACACTGAACTACGCGATGCTAACCGCATACTAAAGCTAATCGCTGGGTAACATTAAATTAATATTAAAATCATAAAATATGAAAGCAATTCAAATTAATCAATATGGTGGTAACGAAGTTATCGAAAACACTACTGAAGCCACAAAACCCACAGCGCAACTTGGTCAAGTTTTGGTAGAAGTTCATGCGGCCAGTCTAAATCGAATTGATACAGTAATTCGATCAGGATTTATGCAGGAGAATTTGCCTCTCAATTTCCCTGTTACATTAGGGGGGGACTTTGCAGGGGTGGTTATCGAAATAGGAGAAGGGGTTTCTGGATTAAGCGTGGGTGATGAGGTCTATGGACAAGCAGGAGCCCTTTTGGGCGGCACTGGTTCTTTGTCAGAATTTACATCTGCTTTCGCAGGCAAGGTTTCTAAAAAGCCAATTTCAATAAATATGACACAAGCCGCTTCATTGCCACTCGTAGGTGCAAGCGCTATTCAAGGCATTGAAGAACACGCCAAGCTTCAAAAAGGTCAGAAAATTCTCATTCATGGTGGAGCAGGCGGGATAGGATCACTTGCTATCCAATTAGCTAAGCTGCACGGTGCCTATGTAGCAACTACTGTTGGTACAGATGATATAGATTTTGCAAAGAGCCTTGGGGCTGATGAAGTAATTGATTACAAAACACAGGACTTCAGTAGTTTACTAAGTGATTATGATGCAGTTTTTGTAACCGCACAAAATGCCCTTAACCCTTCTTTGAAAGTATTAAAGACAGGTGGAATATTAGTTTCAATGGTTGGTCCTGCAGAAGAAGACCTTGCCAAAGAATATGGAGTGAGCGTAATCACTCAAATGACACAAGCTTCAACTCAGCAATTGGCAAGATTGGCCGAGCTAGTCGATAGTGGTGAATTAAAGCCTCAAATAGATAAGGTGTTTGAGTTAGATAAATCTAAGGAAGCGTTTGACTATTTTGATGAACGCAATCCAAGAGGCAAAGTAGTAGTAACAATTAAATAATAGACTCATGGAAATTAAAGAACTCGGTCACGTAGTTTTGTATGTGATTAATTTGGAAAAGTCCGCTAATTTTTATCGTGACACTTTAGGATTCAAAGAGATTGCCAGAGAAGATCATATCGCATTGTTCAGCACTGGCCGAACTCATCATGAAATGTTGCTTATTGAAATTGGCGGTGAAGTTAGACACAAGGCTCAGCTCGAACCTGGTTTGTATCACATTGGATTTAAGGTAGGTGATTCGCCAGAATCCCTTCGGGAAGTTTATCGTGAGCTTTTACAAAAAGGCGTGCGTATAATCGGCGCAACTGATCATTACGTCACACATAGTTTATACATCACAGATCCAGATGGAAATGAGCTGGAGCTGTATGCTGATGTAAATGATGAATGGAAAACTAATCCTAAGGCTGTGCTTAATCCAGCTAAGTCGTTGAACCTAAGGTAAACTAAAACACCGCCGTTAAGCGGTGTTTTATATATAAATTAAGCGTGGTAGGACGGATAGATATAAGTGGAAAACCTTTCTTGCTTTGGTAAGGGAGGTTTATTTAATAACTGAGAACACATCTAGAGTCCCTCAGATAACCCAGAGAGTCCAGGAAATGTATAAGTAATATGTTTATATAAAGCTGGGGAAGTTATCTCAGAGCTTAAGTTTTATTCATAAATAAGTCGATTATGTTATAATTAGGCTAAATAAGTATTATTAAGATATTGAAACAAAATGTTTAAGAAATTAAAGGCTTTAATTTTATTGGGTCTATTTGTAATTATCAGCATTGGAATATCAAACAACTCTTCCCAAGCCTCAACCCTGTTGTCAGATGATTTTACTGGTACCACTATAAATACCAGCAAGTGGACAGAAGTCGATGGTGGGGGAAGTGGTGGTACAACCGGTAATGTCCAACAAAATGGATCTTTGAGTGTGACGGGTGGTGGTGTTTGGGGGACTAATTATTTATATACAGTAGATACCTATGACCGTTCATTGGGTGGGTTAGAAATGGAAGCGGATGTTACCTGTGGTTCAGGGAGTAGTATTATGGGAATTGGATTTGGCGATCCAGGAATTTTAACTGGAGGCGGACAGTCATATACTATGTATGCGGTGAATAATCAAATTTATTATTCCCGTCAGTTAAGTAATGGCAATGCTGAAAATGTAACAACCCCTTTTAGTTGTACCAATGGAGTTTCCTTTCATATTAGAATTACCATCGGAACCACTACCGGATCTTCTCTATATATAAATGGTAGCGGGACTCCTGCAGCGACTTTAACTGGCGGTACTTTTAACACTAAAGGCTTCTTTTTAGAAGGTCATTCCGGAACAGCGACTTTGATTGATAATGTAGTTATTACTGGCACTGGTTCAGCTACTGCTCCAGATGCACCAACTAGCTTACTCGCTACTCCTGCCAGCACTCAAATGGCTTTAAGTTGGACTGCCCCTGCTAGCAATGGCGGCGCTTCTATAACTGATTACTTGGTCGAATACAAATTACATTCTGAACCAACCACCTGGTCGACTTTTTCTGATGGAACTTCTACTTCAACCTCAGCTTTAGTGACTGGATTAACTAATGGGTTAAGCTATGACTTTAGAGTCTCAGCAATTAACTCTATTGGTACAGGTACTGCTTCTAGTACCGCAACAGCAACCCCAGCTTTGAGTGTTCCTACTGCACCACAAAGTTTGGCAGCTACAAGTGGTGCCAGCGGTCAATCTGTTTTAACATGGTCTGCACCGGTTTCTAACGGTGGTGTAGCTATCACTGACTATTTAGTCGAATACAAGCTGAACAGTGAACCAACCACGTGGACAACTTTTTCTGATGGAGTCTCGGCTTCTACAGGTGCCTACGGTGACCGGCCTGGTCAATGGCGCTTTGTATAATTTTAGAGTGTCGGCGATTAACTCAGTAGGCACAGGAACTGCTTCTGGTATCGCCAACGCTACCCCGAATACATTTGCTTTGTCTGATGATTTTACTGGCACCACTATCGATACTGATAAATGGATTGAAGTGGATCCGGCCGGAGCAGGGGGAACAACCGGGAATGTAACCCAAAACGGAAATTTGGCGATTGTTGCGGGTGCTGGCTGGAATTCGCAAAATGGGGTAAAAACCGTAAACACCTATGACCGCACTAATGGAGACGTAAGTATGGAATTTTCCGTTACTCGCTCAGCTTGTGGAAGTGGAGTGGGAACAGTTGCTGCTGGTTATGGCGATATGGATTTTACTGTGGCGGGTTCAAGCTCATACATCTTTTTGGCGAACAACACTAATTGGGAATTGTACTACTGGGATAATGGCTCAAATCAAGCTGGATCACCAGATACTCTGTCTGGTCTCACATCTTGCACTAATGGAGTGGCAACCACTTTTCGAATTGTTGCCAAACAAAGCGGGGGAATGGATGTTTATGTAAATGGTGGTGGATCACCATCGGCCAGCTTAAGTGGTGGAACATTCACTAATAAGCAATTTTGGATTGGTGGAGAAAATCCATCCGGCACAGTTACTTATGATGATGTTCATATTATTGAACCAGCAACTGGCCCAGAAGCACCAACAGGATTGGATGCAACTGCCGGAGATGGTCAAGTTAGTTTAACTTGGGCTGCTGGAGCGGACAATGGCAGCGCAATTACAGATTATGTAGTTGAATATAAACTAACCTCCGGCGGCTCATACAGCACTTTCTCCGATGGGACTTCAGCGTCTACTAATGCCACTGTGACAGGTTTAACTAATGGACGCAGTTATACATTTAGGGTTTCAGCTACAAACGGCAATGGGACTAGCAACCCTTCTTCAACAGATACAGCAACTCCGATTTCTCCCGCACCTGCTGCGCCGACTGCCACTTCTGTCGCAATTTCAGGAACTGCCGCTGTTGGCGAACTTTTGACCGGTACTTATACCTATATTGACGCTAATGCTAATAGTGAATCCGGATCCACCTATCGATGGCTAAGCTCCGATAGTGCTGGTGGAACCTATACTGCTATCATAGGTGCCACTAGTATTACTTATACAGTTGATGAAGATGATATTGGCAAATACCTTAAATTTGAAGTAACCCCTCATACTGCGACGGCTCCTACAACAGGTTCCGCAGCACTTAGTTCAGCTTCTTCGCAAGTTGCTCAGATCGATTATTTGAACATGATCCTCTCCACCGGACAAAGCTTGTCAGTGGGGGTCAATGCCAGCCCAGCCCTTTCAACTTCACAGCCATACTCAAACAAAATGTTAACTGGCGGTGCTGGAGGTATTGGAACAGCAGCACCTTTTATTCCGTTAGTTGAATCCAGTGTTGAAACAATGAGCAGCGCTCTTGCTAATTCTTTAACATTCAATGACCCTGGCAACGATTTAGATACTGTGATCGGTTTGCATGGGGTTAGTGGTTTTACTTATTCACAGCTTAAAAAAGGCACTTCACCATACAATACTGGCATGACCCAGGTTACTAATGCGAAGTCTGCAGCGACTTCTTTGGGACGGGTTCTTCGCGTGCTTGGAGTTACTGCAATCCATGGCGAAACCGATAACTTCAATGGTGTATCCGGAGCGACTTATCAAGGGTACTTAGAAGAATGGCAGCATGATTATGATACTGATGTAAAAGCTATTACAGGCCAAAGCAACGATATTCCATTGTTCATTGACCAGATGAGTTCGTTCATGTCTTCTTATGCTAATGATGCAACTTCTGAAATTCCAATCTATCAGTTGTATGCAGCAGAAGATAACCCGGGGAAAATTGTTTTGGTTGGCCCTAAATACTATTATAATTATTCAGACCGCCATCACTTAACAGCGGCAAGTTCGCGCTGGGATGGTGAATATTATGCTAAGGTCATCAAGAAAGTAGCTGTTGATCACGAAGATTGGCGTCCATTAAGCCCGGACTCTGTAACCAGAACCGGCAATATAATTACCGCGGACTTCCATGTTCCGGCCGGTCACTTAGCGTTCGACACAACTTTAGTTAGCCCTCGTACTAACTATGGGTTTGAATATTACGACAGCACTTCTTCTGCAACTATTTCTTCTGTTGAAATTATTGATGACGATACAGTAAAAGTTACTTTGAGCGGCACCCCAACTGGTAGTAACCAGCGTTTGCGTTATGCTTATACAGGTGTGCCGGGAACGGATACAGGTGCACAAAATGCCGGATCAGCAGCAGGTAACCTTCGTGATACCGATCCATATCCTTCTTTGTATGGCAACACTTTGTACAACTGGGCAGTTCACTTTGACCATGCAATTACTCTAGATACTTCAGCTCCCACCATAACTTCTGTGTCTTCAGACAAAGCAAATGGTACTTATGGGGTCGGAGAAGTAATCGATATTGATGTTACATTCTCTAAGCCGGTAAGTTCAACCGGTAACGTATCAGTAACTTTAGAAACTGGGGCTACGGACCGCACCTGTACCTTTAGTGTAACCTCAGATACGACTGGTACCTGTAACTACACTGTTCAAGCCGGCGATACCAGTTCAGACCTAACTGTTTCATCAATTTCAGGAACAATTGCTGATCTTGATGGTCATGCAATGACTAATTTTGTGCCAACTACCAACCTTGCAGCTAACAAGGCTTTGGGTATTGATACTGCTGGTCCAGTATTATCTTCAATAACAGCTAATCCAGGGGCATCTTCTGTTTCCATTGCTTGGAGTACTAATAAGCTAGCATCAACCGCATTAGAATACGGGTTAACAAGCTCGTATGGAACTACTACTTCAACTACAGACATCTCTCCTCGAGTGCTTAGCCACACTGTAAACCTTTCTTCATTGGTTTCTTGTGTGACTTACCACTACCGAGTTATTTCTACTGATTCATCAGCAGTAACTACGACTAGCGGAGATAATACTTTTACCACTACAGGTTGTACTGGCTCGGCTCCTGTACTTAATGAAACACAAACCTCCATTACGGCAGTGTCTGGTGGTTCGGCTAGCCTCGACTTAGGCGGAACAGGTATTGACTTGGACATTCCTGGTGGTGCAACCGGTGGTGACGCTGTTTATCAGATTAAACAACTTGATACTTCTGACGCATTAATAGCTACAGGGATCCCGACTGGAATGTTGTCTGTAGGGGGATACACTTTTGACTTGAAAGCTTTAACAGGTACAGGTACATCAGTTACTTCTTTCTCTTCACCAATCACTCTTACAATTTCTTATGACCCTGCTGATCTTTCAGGAATTGATGAATCCAGCCTGGTTATATATCACTATAGCAGTGGTATATGGACATCGTTGGCTCCTTGTACTGTGGATAAGGCAGCCAATACAGTTACCTGTGAGACTTCAGGGTTCTCGCTCTTCTCACTATTTGGTACCGCTAGTGCTAGCGGTGGAACAACCAGCGGTAGTATTGCACGTCATCCGGTAGGAACTAATATTGTAACTACTGATGGGACTATCTACACTTTGACTACTGATGGCAAGCGCCGTCCATACACTTCTGCCGGAGCTTATCTTTCTTACGGCTTTAACACTTGGAACAACGCTGTTCCAGCAAGAAGTGCAGACTTAACTTTGCCAGTTGGTGCATTCATTCCTCCTCGCGATGGTAGTATTACTTGTTCCGACCGAGGTACTGACAAAGGAACCTGCTACTTAATTACTGGTGGCATGAAAGCAGGGATTACTTCTGAGAAAGTCTTCAAAGCATTGGGGTTCTCGTTTAGTAATTCATTGTATGGCGATGTGTCGTTTATGTCTTCTACTACTAATATCTCAACAGTTGATGAAGCCCACCGCTTAGGGGTATTGGTGAACAACCAAGGCACCTTGCAGATTATTGGCAACAATGAGCTTATTGGAATACCATCAATGGCAGTCCTATCTTCATGGGGTTACAATCCTGCTGCTGCGGTACTGGCTAATGCCGCAGACTTACTGTATTCTCAAACCAAGGTATTGACTGATCGATTAGCAGGAGTATTCAGTTTCTAACTGAGGTTTTCAGAACGCAATGGTGCGGGTAGATCAGCAAACTTCCTTGTAAAAGTGAAAACTCACGCATAGCCCATGAAAACCAACTTAAAAACGCCCAGGCGGGCGTTTTGATTTTAACTGGTAGGCAAAAACATGACGGTTGGAAAACATACCTAGGAATAATTGGTAGGATTTATAAGTTATTTGTAGTTCAAGAATTTAGGATTTCTTGAATTTTTATTCAGTTTTTCTTGGGCTGCACGATTATTTGCCCTATGTTATAATAAACCAATAATCACTCTAAAAACAGAAACAGCATGAAAAAAAAGACAACATTTAAATTAGCCGAATTATTTTGCGGACCAGGTGGATTAAGCTTGGGCGCTAGTAGGGCTAAGGTTTCGAACAAAATCGAAGAATTTTCAGTTCAGCCAATATGGGCAAATGATATAGATGAGAATACTTGCAAAACTTATATAAGGAATATCCACCCAACGAATCCAGAGGCAGTATATTGCGGTCCTGTTGAAGGAATAAATTTTAACAATGTGCCAAAATTTGACGTATTAGCATTTGGTTTCCCTTGCAACGATTTTAGCTTAGTAGGTAAACAAAAAGGTTTTGAAGGTAAGTATGGGCCTCTATATACTTATGGCGTAAAAGCTATAAACACACATAACCCAAAATGGTTTATAGCTGAAAATGTAGGTGGTTTATCTAGTGCTAATAGCGGTATGGCATTTAAAAAGATTTTAGAAGATTTGAAGCATGCAGGTAAAGGTTACACAATCACAGGGCACTTATATAAATTTGAAGATTACGGTGTTCCTCAATACCGACACAGAATTGTTATTATTGGAATCAGAAATGACCAGAAGTTAGAATTTAAAGTTCCAGCACCTACACATATAGGTAAACATATTTCTGTTAGTGAAGCCTTGAAAAATATCCCAAAGGACGCTCCAAACAATGAAATTACAAAGCAATCCGAGACTGTAGTTCAACGTCTGATGCATATTCCTCCAGGTGAGAATGCTTGGTATAAAGGAATCCCAGAAAAGTATAGATTGAACGTTAAGGGTGCAAAGATGTCTCAAATTTATAAACGTTTAGACCCAAAAAAACCGTCCTATACAGTTACTGGGAGCGGTGGAGGTGGTACACACGTTTATCACTGGAAAGAGCCTCGTGCTTTAACTAATAGAGAACGTGCAAGAATTCAAACTTTCCCGGATGATTTTATTTTTGAAGGATCCAAAGAGAGTGTAAGAAAGCAAATTGGTATGGCTGTACCATCAAAAGGTGCTCAAGTAATAGTCGAGGCTATTTTGAAAACATTTGCTGGTATAAAATATGATTCTGTCCCTGCAAAAATTACCAACGACAGCATTGGGTCGATGAAGACAGAAAATTTATTAAATTTAATTCCTGAATTACAAGCGGTTAATTAGGTCTTGCCAATCTTTTTTGGACTTACGCATTTTCCCAGATTCGATTACAAACCTAGTTCCGTCGAAAGTTTGTCCTGGTATTTCACTAACTTCTCTTAATTCGTCGAGCAAACACCAACCAGCTATTTCACAAGGAATTTCTGTAAATTCAGGAATTAGTTCTTTGTATCTATTGTAGTGGTATTGTCCTTGAACTAATGCTGTGACAGCATCTTTACTTATTCTTAATAAGTGATCGTCTGGTAAATCTGGTCTGCAATAAATATAAACATCTGATACTCTTTGATCTCTTGCGATCTCATTACTACCTAGAACAAGAAAAGCACTTTTCGGTTTTGATGACTTGATTCCAATGCCTATTTTAGGCTTTCTCATAACACCATTCTCTTTTACGCCTACGACGTCCTGTGGTACATATGCATCTCGTATTTCAAAGTCTAGTTCGATCTCGGTATTAAATTCTTGTTTAAAAAACTTTTTTACGGCAAGTTCTCCTAGCTGGCCTTTTACCCAGTTGGTTACTTTCTGACCAAACTCTCTTTGCCTACCAGTTCCAAAATCTGATGATACGTATTCTTTGAAGTGAATGGCTAACGCGAAATCCAGACATTGAGCGTATTCTTCTTTATCTAAGTTTACAGTTCGCCAGTTATAGCTCTGTTGCCAGCTTAATAATTTCTCTTTATTAAATTTAAAGAATCCTCGACCGTTTATTCGAGGTTCTGCCGGAAACTCTGCAGCATTTTTAAAATAATTATCGAACGTTTTTACCTCAAGCCCTAGTAGTTCAACGGCTTGTTTTTTTGTCAGTAGGGTTATAGCTTCTTCTTGTGTTGGCATAATTATATTTATAAAATCATCATAATTGTGCCTTAATTTAGTAAAATTATCAAGAATGGCTATATTTAAGACAAAAAAGTTTTCATTAGCCATTTGACCAAGCAATAGGCCAGTTGAAAACTTTATAATTGACAGCAAAATTAACGAATTTTATTATACTGGTAGAGACTATCCGAACCGTAGTCTATAGGCTTAGCCTAGATTGAGTTTAATAACTGACCAGCATAAAGCTTTAACAAGCTTTCTGCCATGGTCGCCTCGCAGGAGCTCGGCTCCCAAGGCGAATGCAGTTAATATCAATATCGTGATTAACACGATTATTGTATCGCTGTTGTTCATAAGAATGATAGCATATAGTTTATAAGGTACCTCGATTGGGTATGAGATAGGCACCAGCTCCTAGAGGAAAAGCTTATCATTTAGACAAGGATAATCCTCTAGTCATTAAGGTTCGTATAAATGACGGCGGAAAGGGCATTTTTAGGGTCGTACCAACCCTGCCCTTTCCATAGGAGATAGCATTATGAAGGCATATGAAAAACTTTAATAGCTTATTTGCTCGCTGGATTGTTAAAGAAAGTAAAAATTTAACCAAACAAGATTTAAAAACAGATCAAACTAAAGCTAAAAGAACATATTTACATTTTGACGAGAGAAGGCATGCGTCTTCTCTTTCTAAATATAAGAAGTTTTTTAGTAATCCAGATAATATCGTTAAAAATGCATTTTGGCCGTTTCTGCACCATACAATCAAGGTTACAAAAATAAAGAATAGTAATGGTAAGAGAAAAAAGAAAGTTAAACCAAGACAGGTTTATTATGCGTCCCACCACGATGCTTTAATATACTCTTGGTATTCGTTTGTATTAAACGAGTCGTATTATGAAGATAAATTAAAAAAATTAGGAATAGATAAATCTGTAATCGCATACAGGCAAATTCCTGTTTACGATGGATCTAATCGAAATAAATGTAATGTCCATTTTGCAGAGGAGGTTTTTAGTTATATACGCAAATATGATAAAGAGTGCGTAGCCTTTGTTTCAGATATTACAGGATTTTTTGATAATTTAGATCATGAACACTTGAAAAAGGAGTGGCTTTCCGTTTTAGATTTAAAAGAAACTGAGGAGTTGCCTGCTGACCATCAAGTTATTTATGAGAACTTAACTAGATTTAAATATGTTGATGTCTCAGCAGTTTATGAGAGCTTCAATATTGATTTTAAAAGAACATATAAAAAATCTAATGGTAAAGGTAAGGTGTACCAAGTTCCCGTTGTTAATGGTGAGCCCATAACTAGTATTTTAAATGAACCTTACACTAGAGCTGATTTTGTATCCAAGATAGTAAAAAATGGGCTAATCAAGGGCAATGAAAATAGAAATAATAAGAAAAAATGTCCCTGTGGTATCATGCAAGGCTCACCAATAAGCGCTACCTTATCCAATATTTATATGTTGTCTTTTGATAAAACTATAAACGACTTGGTTAAAGAAAAGGGTGGTTTGTATAGAAGATATAGCGACGACTTAGTGGTCGTATGTAAAAATTCTGACTATGAAGAAGTAAAAAATAAAATTCAATCAGAAATAAAAAAATTTGAACTTGAAATTAATGACGATAAAACAGATACTACCATTTTTAAATTAGATGACAAAGGCCAAATGCGTGGCTTCACTATTGACATGAAGCACTATAAAAACATGCAATATTTAGGATTTGTGTTTAATGGTCAAAAAATATATGTCCGTTCATCAAGCCTCACGAAATACTACAGAAAAATGAAGTCTGTGATAAGGAAGACCTTAAGTATGGCTTTTGGTAAGAAATCTAAAACCAAGAATCGTAAGAACTTGATGTTCAAAAAAAGTTTGTATAAGCGATTTCTATTTAAAGGACAGAGGAGTTTTATCTCATATGCTTTAAGATCTAATTTGCTATTAGGTGGGGATAGTATAAAGAGACAACTTGGTAATCGTTTTAATATATTACACAATTATTTAACCAGTAAACGAAGGAAGAGAATGTTTTATTATCACAAGAAACATCGCTAGGTTTTTACTAGGAAACATTTTTACAAATTTGTACAATTGAAGTTTTGAAGTATTTTATTTATTTGGGAATATTTATCCCAAAAAGTACAATTGATTATTTGATTTAAATCAACCCTGGCGGGACTTGAAATCTTGAAAAACAAATCAAGTTAGGGACAGCTAATCTTCAAACAAATCTAGTGGGTCATCACTTCCAGGATTGATTGGTGGCTCATCATTAAAAAGGTTGGCAGGGTCATCATCAGTATAACTTGGGGTTTGGTTATAGCTGTTGGTTGGTATAGTATCAGATTCGTGGTTTTCTTGATTGCGTATATTGAGTCCTATTACTGCATTTATTAATGAAGCAATTATTACTAATATAGCAATTACTTGAAACCAATCTTTGTGTTTTGTTTTATCTTCGCTAATACGGAAAGTGCTTCCCGCCGTAAAAGTTCCCAATAACGGAATAAACCAACTTATTATGTTAGACCATAATAAAACCTTAAACCCTAACTTATTAGTTGTTTGATATTTTTTTATCAAGTAGTTTGTTAAAAAGTAACCTATTACACCTGTAATTGCACAGATAGAAAGAGTATAAACCAATCCTGGAATTGCATACTTGTTTAGTGCATATATTCCGCCTCTAACTAAAATCAGAACCACGATACCAATAATGATTGAAACTACACCCCAAAGTTTGTTTAATGACATATAATATAAACCTTTCTCTGCGGGTATACAAAAAGCCCCCGCAGGAGCTCAACCCTTTCGGGCTGAACGTATGAGTTTGCCCATACGACCAATACAGGAACCCTGCGAGGGTTCTTTATCCTGTATTGGTTTAAATGCCATGCCCGACAGGGTTTAGGCAATAAATTGTAAGTTAATTATATAATATTTGGGAAATTTTAAAAAACTCAATCCTTGGGTCAATTTGGTAATATTCTCAGGTGCACTCAGGTAACCTCAGGCATTACTTTTTTGTTTTTATGATATATTTATTGTCCAAAATAATTTAACCCTTTAAATGACATTAGGGTTAAACAATGAAGCTTGACAAATTTCTTCGTAGGCGTAAAATAAAGGCATTACAATTAAATATCGTTAAAGCAATTTAGTAAGTGTAGACGTAATTAATTAACAACGCCTACATGAGATCGGTAGTTATGTAGTCAGTAGCTATCGTGTGGCCGTTCTGTTTCCATTCAGTTCTTGTTGATCCACCGCACATTTGTTGTCCTGATTCGTGCATGCTCAGTTTCATAACGTAAGTTATGGCTGGTTGCATGTAGCGATTCGGGATTTTTTTGTGTCTTCTGAAAGTGCCAACCAAAACCAAATAGAGCAAATTTCTCCAAACGAGCTTAACTACGTTTTGGCTATTTTAGAAGTATATGAAGAGTCCCAAAGAAAGGACTCAAATGAGTAAGAAAAATTATGCCACCTCATGGTATTTAGAAAATGGGGACTTGGCTGAAATGATTTACGATAAAGAAAAAAATGAATCATCATTTATCGTAGGTTCACCCGGAACATTGGAAAATATAAAAACGCTGGGTTCATTAGAATTACCTGATCGTGTTATTTACCCAATTAGCCCTGATACTCAAATGTTAAAATTGAATTTTCTACGACTACCCAATTCCATCGAACACCATAAAGATAACGTTACGCTATTTTGGCAAGTAAGGCACTACATTACCAAATATGTTGCTCTACCAGATGACTTTGCGTCAGTAGCGGCAGTATATGTCATGTTTACATGGTTGTATGACAAGTTTGCAATAGTGCCCTACTTACGGGTAATTGGTGGGTTTGGGAGTGGGAAAACCAGATTTTTAACAATCGTTGGTAACTTGCTTTATAAATCAGCGTATTTCGGCGGTTCTACTTCTAGTGCTGGAATTTATCGAACTTTGGATTTTATTAGAGGGTCATTGGTGTTTGACGAAACCGATTTTAGAAATTCTGATATGACCTCCGACATAATTAAGGTCTTGAACCAAGGTAATGACAAAAATTTTCCAGTCATAAAGATGGACTCTCTCAGAGAAGGAGGGTATGAGAGCAAGGCATTTCAGGTCTTTGGTCCAAAGGTGTTTGCTTCTCGTGAACGATTTCGTGATGAAGCCTTAGAAAGCAGATGCGTAACCCAAAGGCTTTATAATAATCCATCTGGGAAATATCCAATCGAGTTGGATGCAGACCACGAACTTTTGGCACTAGGAGTAAGAAGAAGATTACTAGCGTTTCGATTCGAAAATTACAATAAAATTGACAACAGCGAAGTCGATTATGGTCAAATTTCTACACCGAGGGTTAAACAGACCTTTAGTGCTCTAATTAGAGTTGCTAACTTAATTAACCCTAAAATAGTAAACCAAGTAATTGAATTTGGAACTAAGTGTGACCGCGAACTAAAATCACAGCTAAGAACTAGCATGGAGGTAGATGTGTTGGTCTGCTTAATCGAAATGTTGCGCTCAAAAGAGAAAACATTGTCATACAAGGATAAAATTCATATCCAGGATTTAGCAGATAAATTTCATCTTAAATTCCATGATAGTTATGTAGATCATGGTAAGACCATGAAAGAAATTCCCACCGACGGAGATGGCAATATGCTATTCAGCACAAACCTGCGAGTATCGGCAAAAAAATTGGGTGGCATAGTTGCTAAGTTTGGTATTAGAAAGGAGAGAGATGGTAATGGTTTCTACATACCAGCTACTGAATATCCCAGAATTTTGTCGTTACAAGAATATTATGGGATTACTAGAGACATGCTTGATTTAGAGGACTTGGGATTTTAGTTACAGAAGTTAACTTTGTTAACAATGTTAACATTCCGCAGTAAATTGTACATTCCCAAACCCTTATTTTATAATTAATTTGCTTAGACCAAATAGTTGAAACCGCTATAATTTTCAATTATAGTTAGGATAAACCATCGGAGCACTGTTTGGTCTAAGCAACTAGCAGTTTCAGCTTCGGTGGTTTTTATTTTCCATGAGATTCAAATCTCAGCAAGCACGAATGAAGTGGCTACAAGCCACTGCGATGAAAATCTATGAAATGGAGCATGATCGTAAAATCTGCATATTAAGTGGTGATTACGACAAAGCGTTCAGATTGCTCATGGGTATAAAACTTGCCAGAAAGCTGTTTGCTAAAGAAAGCAAAAAGTATGGAAAGCCTAAATTACAAAGATAAATATTATACTTATGTTCGGGTCTCAAGTGAACGACAGACTGAAGGAATGTCGCTTGAAGAGCAGACCAGACAAGTAAGATTATTTGCTGAACGAAAAGGTTTTGAAGTAGCCCAAGAATTTGTTGAGGTGGATAGCGCGTCAGAGTTAAACCGACCTGTGTTTACTGAAATGATTAGCAAGATTGACGCTAATATCGCTGGTGTGATTTTCCACTCCATCGATAGAAGTGCTCGTAATTTATTTGACCAATCGAAAATTTATACCTTAATCCAAAACGGACATAATTTTCATTTTGTAGCAGAAAATTTATCGACTGATAATCCAAGCGCAAGAGGAATGATTCTGATTATGTGGGGTATGGCGAGTTCGTTCACAGAAAACCTTAAAATGCACGTTAATAAAGGCATTATGGGTATGCTTAATGATGGTCGCTGTCCAAATCCAGCCCCGATTGGCTATATCGACAAGGGTAAAGGTGTGAAAGAACCAGACCCAGTTAATGGCCCTTTAGTCAGAAAACTTTTTGAGTACTATGCTACTGGAAACTACGATATAGTGAAGCTTACCAAAAAAATGTATAGCTTAGGACTGCGTAATAAAGCTGGAAAAATGGTTAATGACAAGGTGCTGTATAAACTACTACGAAAGAAATTTTATTACGGAATTATTACCTACAGAGATACTGAGTATCAAGGTAGTCATGGCAAGCTAATCACTAAATCATTGTTCGATAAAGTTCAGCTTGAACTAGACGCTCGGAGCTTTAAGAAAAAACGACTACATTTGTATATTTTTCAAGGTATGATTAAATGTCCAAGCTGTTTAAAAGCCATGCGTTCTATTTCAGCCAAACGCAGATACAAATATTATAATTGTCGAACTCCTGACTGCACTTTTAGGAAAACAATTCGAGAGACAGAAGTAGAGGCCGCGTTTTTAGACGAATTAAAGAAACTTGAATTTACTGACGATGAAGTAGCTATGTTTCTTAAAGCAGTTGCTCAGTTTAGAAAAGACCTGTGGTCGAGCAACGCAGAGCAAGTTAAACAGATAGATATGGAAATTAGTAAAATCTCTAAAACCTTGGAGTTATTGCTATCAAAATTTCTAGAGGAAAAAGTTGCTGATGATGACTACAAGCTAATGAAGTCTAAGTATCTCAATAAGCGTCAGGAATTACAGGAACGCAAAGATGCCTTGACCAAGGCTGACGAGGAAATTTGCAATCAGATAGCAGAAATTGGAAAACTATTAAAAAAGCCTTTGCACGCTTACTTTTTAGCTCAAGATGACGGAAAAAGAGGTTTGGTTAAATCTTTGGTTGAAAACGTGACTCTGATAAATGAAAACCCTATTATCCATTGGTTAAAAGAGTTCGAGGTAATTCAAAACCGGCCGAAGCCGGTTGATGGTAGCGCTACGGGGAATCGAACCCCGATTTGCTGGATGAAAACCAGCTGTCCTAACCATTAGACGATAGCGCCAAAATCATCAAATCTTTAAATTTAACCTTCATACTTTAACACATATTTCAACTTTTGGCAAGCCTTTGGCAAAAACTTTGAAGTTTGAAGTTCCTGCTCGAAGCTGCTAGTCTAAAAGTAATGAATAAGTTGCAGAGGAAAACAATCCGATTCAAATTTACTACCCCAGATGTTCAAGTACGCACTACATATGCAGTACACAATATCCGGATCGTAGTTCCTGAAATACCAAAGGGAGACTTAACATTTCCAGAAAGGATTAGGCATCCTTGGGGTTTGCCAATTGTTGTGTTTGCTTTGATAGTGGGCTTAGGCGGTGGTTCTTATGTAACTTGGATGACAAAATTTGGCAAAGCAGATTCAGAGCAAAATCAGGTCGGACTGAATCAAACCGCATCGACTAACTCAATAAGCAAGCCATGGGTTAAGCCATTGGAGTTTAGTTCTAAAGATTTAAATATAGTTGCAGACATGTTGCCAGTTTTGATTGAAGAATCGCGACATATTCCAACTGCACAAGAACTGGCAAATCAAAATCGCACAAAAAAATTAAAACAATATTTCCAAAAGCGTAATTCACCATTTGTTGATGATAAAACAGTAGAAGCTTTCTTGAATGCTAAAAATATGAAACTTATGATTGCTATTTCATTTGTGGAAAGTACAATGGGTCAAAAGTGCTACTTTCATAATTGTAGTGGTATTGGTGGTACGCCACCAAACTTGCGCAAGTATGAGAGTTATGCAGATTGGGTGAAAGATTTTGACGCACTTTTAGAAAATAGATACAAAGGATTACCGATTGAAGATTTTATAGGACTATATGTTCAGCCAGGTAGTCCAAATTGGATAAATGGTGTGAAGCAAATCCTCACCGAATTAAAAGAACAGGGAATAGAGTAATTTTTGCTTGCCCACTTGGGAGATTCTACACAGGTTTTTTGTGGTGGCTCAACATTGACAAAGTTTTTACAGGTGAGTATGATTAAAACATAAACCCCCTATAGGGGGGTATGGAGATGTTGTGAGTACGGAGTCAAAAAAACTGAAAACTAAAAATAGACAAGATGTTATTAAGCGTTTGCGGTATATTGAAGGGCACGTTCGTGCTGTTGCGACAATGATTGATGAAGGTGCTTATTGTATGGATATCATCAATCAAGGCCATGCAATAATTGAAGCAATGAAAAAGGTTAATAACTTGGTACTGGAAGGTTATTTAGGGGAGTGCGCTATTGATGCCAATAGTGCTAGTGTTTCTAAGCGTAAAACCGCCATCGCAGAGTTAGTTAAAATATATTCAAAGAAATAATTGAAAGGAAATCAGACAATGGAAAATAAGATGCATAACGTAATAATTATTGGTTCAGGACCAGCCGGTTTAACAGCAGCGCTATATGCAGGTCGTGCAGAATTAGAGCCACTTGTCCTTACTGGACTGCAACCAGGCGGGCAACTGACCATCACTACTGATGTAGAAAATTTTCCTGGATTCCCAGAAGGGGTTCAAGGTCCAGAGTTAATGCAAAAACTGACGAAGCAGGCCGAAAGGTTTGGCGCAAATATTTTGCAGGAAAATGTGGTCAGCGTGGACTTATCTACTAAGCCTTACAAGGTAAAAACTGATGCGAGTGAATATCAAGCAAAAAGCATAATCATTGCAACTGGCTCAGAAGTAAAATGGTTAGGCCTAGAAAACGAAACTCGTTTACGAGGGAAGGGTGTGACTGCTTGCGCAACATGTGACGGATTCTTTTTTAAGGATTTGGATATTTTGGTGATTGGCGGTGGGGACAGTGCAATGGAAGAAGCTCTGTTTTTAACGAAGTTTGGTAAAAGTGTGACCATTGTTCATCGTCGTGATGAATTCAAAGCTTCAAAAATTATGCTCAAGCGCGCGCAAGAAAACCCAAAAATTTCTTTTATTACAGATGTAACTATTTTGGATATCCTTGGTCAAGACTCCTTTGCAGGTATTCGAATTAAAGACAATAAGACTGGTGAAGAACGTGATATAGTCGCGCAAGGTTACTTTGTAGCCATTGGTCATACTCCAGCAGTACGAATTTTTAAAGATGCTGGTATTGAGTTAGATGAAAAAGGTTATATCGCTCAAAAACATTTCACCCAAACCAATATCCCAGGCGTGTTTGTGGCGGGTGATGTACACGACCATCGATACCGTCAAGCGGTGGTGTCTGCTGGGGAAGGTTGTAAAGCGGCGCTAGACGCAGAAAAATATTTAACTCAAAACGAAAATGAATAATCCATTTGAATCGGCTAAAGCTCAGTTAGATACTGCAGCAAAAATAAGTAACGCAGACATCAATATTGTAGAACGGTTGAAAACCCCAGATCGATACATTGAGGTTGCTATTCCTGTTCAAATGGATGACGGCACACAGCGCATCTTTTCTGGATTTCGTAGTCAGCATAACAACGCGCGCGGTCCGTATAAAGGCGGAATAAGATATCATCAAGATGTTAATTTGGACGAAGTCCGAGCGCTTAGCTTTTGGATGACTTTTAAGAATGCCGTTGTAGATGTTCCATTCGGTGGTGGGAAGGGTGGTATTATCGTTAATCCTAAAGAACTTTCGCAAGAAGAATTAGAACGTTTGAGTCGGGGCTATATGAAGTTAATGTGGCGCAATTTTGGCCCTGAGCTTGATGTTCCAGCGCCAGATGTAAATACAAATGGTCAAATTATGCAGTGGATGCGCGAAGAATTTGAGCAACGTTCTGGCACCAACGCGCCAGGGGTAATAACTGGCAAAGCAGTTGAAAATGGTGGTAGCGAAGGTCGGACAGAAGCGACTGGTTTTGGTGGAGGTTTTGTATTGAGAGAAGCCGTATCTGCTGGTTTAGTCCCTGCTGTAACAGCAGAGAATGGTCGTAAGACAATTGCCATTCAAGGGTTTGGTAATGTAGCAACCTATTTCGCAGAATATGCGCAACAACTTGGTTTTAAAATTGTGGCTTTGTCTGACAGCAAGGGTGGTGTATATAATGAAAACGGAATTGATATTGCTTCTGCAGAGGATCATAAAAAAGCGACTCTCGCCTTGAGCGGTTTAGAAGGCACAACAGATATTACTAATGAGGCTTTATTAGAACTTGATGTTGATGTGCTAGTCCCAGCAGCATTAGAGAATGTTCTAACAGGGGATAACGCAGGGCTGGTTAAAGCAAAGTTTATTTTGGAAATGGCTAATGGTCCAACAACCCCAGAAGCAGATGTGATTTTTGCTCAAAATGGCGTGACAGTTGTTCCAGATATCCTGGCGAATAGTGGTGGGGTTTGCGTGAGTTATTTTGAATGGTATCAAAATCAGAATAATGAAAGATGGACTAAAGAAGATGTTTTAAAAAAGTTAAATGAGCATATGGTCACTGCCTTTAACGCAGTTCGTACTGCTCAAGAAAAATATCACACGACTTTAAGGACTTCTGCGTATATAGTAGCTTTGGAGCGGTTAACGCAAAAAATGCAAAAAAATTAATTTACCAGTTTACCTATATTGTTGTACTGCACCACTAGAGTGATATAATTAACTTATATGTATGACTGTATTATTATTGGGGCAGGTCCAGCAGGGATGACAGCTGGGATTTACACTGCTCGTCGTAAACTAAACACTTTGGTGCTCGCTAAGTCTATCGGTGGGCAAATGATTTGGTCGGCAGATGTAGAAAATTATACTGGGTTTTCTATGATCACTGGCGCAGATTTAACTTTGAAGTTCCAAGAGCACCTAGCTTCTTTAAAAGAAGACTTAGAAGTCAAACTGGATGTAGAAGTGGTTAGGTTGGATAAGAATATTACTAGTTTCGTTGTGGAAGATAAAGCAGGTAATGTTTATTATGCAAAGTCAGTGATCATCGCTTCTGGCAAGAACCCGAAGCCTTTAGGAGTGCCCGGGGAAGAAAAACTTTTTGGTAAAGGTGTAGCTGTGTGCGCAACATGTGATGCTCCTTTATACAAAGGTAAAGATGTTGTTGTGGTGGGCGGTGGTAATTCAGCAATGGATGCTATTCTTTCTTTAGCTAAAATTGCTCGAAATGTGTATGTTATCAATTTAGCAAGTGATTATGCAGGTGAAGATTTAGTTAAAAATAAAATTATGTCTTGTCACAATGTTAAGACATACCATTCCTCCAAGGTCACAGCAATTATGGGGGAAACACATGTTACTGGTATTAAGTTTCAAACATTAGGTCAACCAGAACAAGAATTGTCGGTTAGTGGGGTATTTGTGGAAATTGGATATGTTCCTAGCAATGATTTTGCAGATATCTTGGAAAAAAATGAAGCTGGCGAGATTAAAGTTGATCAAAATTCTCAAACAAACATTCCAGGAATCTTCGCAGCAGGGGATATTAATGATGCATGGGGAGAGCAGATTATTATCGCAGCGGGGGAAGGGGCAAAAGCTGCAATGGCAGTGAGCAATTATTTTACTAAATTAAACTAAATAGAAAAATATGCATGGAGAAAGAGAAGAATCATTAGAGGAGTTAGTGGAGGGGGAAAATAATGTTTTGGAATTTTCAACCAAGGAGCCGTTAGTTGAACATGCGATTGAACATATCTCTGGTAAGGTTGGTACCCATAAACGTTCATTGTATGAACTCGGAGAACTTGGCTATGATAGCTTGCTAGAGGCAAAATCCGGCTTGGCAGAACTACGAAAAGACAAAGAAGAAATTTTGGATAATTTGAATAGGCATGTGATGTTTTCTGTCGTCGGCAAATTAAAAGACAAGCTATTCAACCAAGGCGCGGAAGTGAAGCGACTAACAGACTTGGAGTTAAAAATTCATAAACTAGAAAGTGCTGTTAGGTTTACTCAAGCAACAGAACATTTGCAGAAACAGGAACAGGCAGGAAATTCATCCCATGAATTTAAAAAAGCGGCATAACTTAAAAGGCTCGTTAAGAGCCTTTTAAATTTATTAATTTAGTTGTTCACACGTTCTACGTAAGTGCCCCCGTCTCTGGTGTCAATCCGAACGGTTTCCCCTTCTTTGATAAACATTGGAGCATTTACCACTAACCCAGTTTCTAGCGTAACTGGCTTAGTAATGCTTCCGCCGGAGTTTCCTACAACGCTTGGAGGTGCTTCGGTAACTTTTAAGTCTACTTTAATAGGTAATTCGATTGATACTGGTTTGCCGTTGAATCTTAAAACAATTACCTTAGTCCCTTCCTTTAAAAATGGCTCTTGTTCTGCAGTAACTTCTTTCTCAAAATCTAAAGTTTCAAAAGTATCATTATTCATGAAGTGCGTTCCACTTTCATCAGCATACAGGAAGTTTGCATTTTCACGAGTCACATCTGCTTCAATGACTTTTTCGCCGAACTTAAAACTATATTCTAGGACTTTGCCGGTAATCACATTGCGTAGTTTGGCTTGCATAACTGGCTTGCGTTGCGCTGTGCGCATACGGTTAGACCAGATGACTTGCATTGGCTCATTGTTCATCAGCACAATAGCGCCGAGTTTCACATCGTTTAAATCCATATTATATCTTGTTAATTTCTGATAAAGAAATGCCTCTGGCTAAGAAAACTATTCGGAGCTCAGCTACCCGTTGCACAAGTAACGATGGCAGAGTGCGAAGCTAGTTTTCATGACAGAGGTATTTCTTTATATAACTTAAGGAGCTACGAAAGGAAGTAGCGCCATGTGACGAGCGCGCTTTAGTGCGGTTGTTACCATGCGTTGGTGTTTAGGGCAGGTGCCTGTGCGACCATGCGCTAGAATTTTAGCATGTGGGGACATAAAACGACGAAGCGTTTGACCGTCTTTGTAGTCTACTGTGCTAATCTTATTCGCGCAGAAGTAGCAAACCTTTTTTACTATAGGAGCATTGTCTCTATTATTCTTATTATAAGCCATAAATGTTAGTTGTAGAATTTTTAGAATGGAATATCTTCAACACTGATATCCTCGCCACTGCCTTGTTGAATGGTTGGGAGTTCTTCGGTGTTGTTAAATGAATTATTGATGCTATCAAACCCGTTGTTTGAAGAAAAATTATTATCAGCAGTGTTTTGTCCAGTTTGTCCGTTACCACCTTGTCCGCCATCAAGCATAATCATATTATCACAAACAATCTCGGTGCGATTGCGTTTAGTGCCATCTTGGGCATCCCAAGAACGGGTCGCTAATCGACCCTCAATGTAAACGCGACGACCTTTCTTTAAATACTGGTTGGCAATTTCAGCCAATTTTCGCCACAGTACAACATTGTGATACTCAACTTGTTCTACTTTTTGCCCAGTTGCTTGGTTGGTGTAAACATAGTTAGTAGCAAGTCCTAGCTGACAAACATTGGCGCCATTTGTAGTCTGGCGGAGTTCGGGGTCGCGGGTTAAGCGACCAATTATCATAACTTTGTTAAGATCCATAGGATTAAATATTATTTAGTAATATCTTCGTTTAAGGCTTTTTCAATTTCGTTATCAAGCACTTCTTCGGTCACTACGGTTTTTGGTTTGCTAGTTTCCGTGATTTTTGGTTCACGGGTAGATTGAGTTTGTTGTACCTCTGGGTTGTTGATTCCACTCTCTTTTGCCTTATCAGCCTCAATAGCTTCTGGTGGACGATTGCGATTCATCTTTGCCTGGACTTCTTTATCACGCTCTAAACGAACTAAATGCTCATCCAAATTGACTATAATGTGACGGATGATTGTTGTTTTTTGCGTGCGGATTTTGGCATCCAAAGAATTTACTCCACTACCTTCAGAGGTAAAAGTAATAACTCCATAGTGACCATTGCGAGTTTTTTTGATAGGATAGGCAAGTTTTTTCTTTCCCAATTGTTCGTGGGTAATTTCTGTGCCACCGTTATCAGTAACGAACTGCTCAATTTCTTGCGCAGTATTAGGTATCTGGTCATCAGATACACTAGATGCGAGGATGTACATAAGTTCATATCTCGGCATAAGGATTGTCTCCTTATCTCTATTCCTCAAAGAAATAGAGAATATGTTAATTATTTACATCTTAGTAAAAGTTTAAGCCTTGGCTGATTGTTTTTGATGAGCTTTTAGCTTTTTGACTTGCTCTTCAAGATTGCTTACACGTTTTTGGAGCTTTATTACATCTTTACTGAAGGCATCGCTGTCTTCTTTATCGCGTTTGGCGTAACTCTTAAGATCTTTTTTGATGTCTTCAAGTTCCACTTCCACTAAGCTAAACCGTAGATTCATTTTTTGTTCCAGGTCGTTGATCTTGGCTTCAAGCAAATTTGTTCTTTCTAGCAAAAGTGTAAACTTTGCGTCGAAGTTGCTCTCTAGCTTTTTTTCAAAATCGTCTAGCCTTTTGCTTAGTATTTTGTCTAGATATTCAGTTGTAAGAGGTGTACCCATAATTTTATGGTTTTCTGGGAAGTTTCCCTTAATTCTTAACAACAATATCTTAAATTAGCTGAGCTCAAAAAAACTTAAACTTTTATTCAAATGTTCTTGAATTTTACCATTTATTCACAATTTTGACAAGTATTTAAAAAACCCTTTTTTGAGGGCTTTTTGTAAAATTAACGATTAAAATGGAAGTGAACCACGTCTCCATCTTGAATCACGTATTCTTTGCCCTCCATCCTTAACCAGCCTTTTTCTTTGGCTTGTACGTATCCGCCAGCTTCTAGAAGTTTATCCCATTGAATGACTTCGGCGCGAATGAATCCTTGCTCAAAATCGGTGTGAATAACACCAGCAGCTTGAGGGGCTTTTGTGCCTGCCGGGCAAGTCCATGCTTTACTTTCCATTTCGCCAGCTGTGATGAAAGTAATTAAGCCGAGTGTTTTGTATGCTGAGGAAATAATTTTATCTAAACCACTTTCATTAAGTCCAAGCTCTTTTAAATATTCAGTGCGGTCTGCATCTTCTAGTTGCGCAAGCTCGGTTTCTAGTTTTGCATCTACTATTATTACATCGCCGAACTTTCCTCCAGAGTTTTCTCCAAGCAGGGAAGTGTCTATCTCTTTACCATCTTCGGCTTCGTACTTTTTGTTTGACATGTTGTAAGTGGCGTTCGCTGCAAGTAAGAAAGTTTTTGTGGTTAGTAGCTGAACATCCTTAGAAGCAGACTTTTCTTCGTCCGTAAGCGCCACAGTGTTTGCCATTTTGCCGGCTTCAAGGGCAGTTTTGTATTTTTCTAAAACCCCTTGACGGATTTTTGCATCGCGGTCGCCAGACTTCACCGCTTTACCATTTGACTCCAGGCGCTTCTCTACATTAGCAAGGTCTGCTAGCTGTAGTTCTATACCAATAGTGTCTATGTCGCGCTTGGCATCTACTGAGCCGTTTACGTGGATGATATCGTTGTCAGTAAAAAGGCGAGCGACTTCTAAAATAGCATCTACTTCGCGAATGTGACTTAAAAATTGATTACCTAAGCCTTCACCTTTGTGAGCGCCACTAACTAAGCCAGCGATATCTACAAATTCAATTGTTGTTGGCACAATTCTGGCAGATTTTTCTTGGACAGCGAGCTTCTCTAAGCGATCATCTGGCACAGCAACAACACCAACGTTTGGGTCGATGGTTGCAAAAGGGTAGTTCGCGGCTTCAACTTGCGATTTAGTGATAGCGTTAAATAGTGTGGACTTGCCAACGTTAGGTAGTCCGACGATTCCGATTTGAAATGACATTAAACTCGTTTGTTAATTTTATCGTAAACTATGGAACGGTGCATAATTGCTAGTATTTTTATAGTTTTATGGTCCAAGTAAAAAATAACCCGATAATCACCAACTCGAAGTTTGCGGTAGCCTTTAAGAGATTTACGTAACGGTTTTCCGAATACTTCTGGTTTAGTCATTAAACGATTTTCTATGGCAATACGGATTTTGCTTTTCCAGACCACAGGAAGTTTAGCAATATCTTCCTGTAGCACTTTTGGATGGTAGGCAATACGAAAGTTTATTTCCATACTTGCTTATGAGATAGATAGCGGCCTCTAGTTTTTTGTCTTGCTTGGGCAATCTGGTCCCAAACCTGATCTTCTTCGATCTCCATAGCTAGTTCCAAAAGTCGTTCCGCTTTGGTAGCGGTAGGGATTTGGTCTCTTTGAGCCAATTTTTTAAGGGCTAAATTGACCTCGTCTGATACACTAACATTGATTCTGGTTTTAGAAGTAGGCATTATTAGATAATTAAATAGTGTATCAAAAGTGTATCACTGATAAATTTACCTGTCAAGCTTGTCTATTCACTTGCGGTGGGGGAGGGAACTCAGACCGTTTGTGAATTTTTTCGTTCGTTTGATTTGACTTCTTGACTGCCCAAATCCAGATATCTCCACCTGTGCGTAAAAATATGAGAAGCACTAATCCAGCCGTTGCTTCTTTAAGTTCCCAATAGTAGTAATCGCTTGTCAGTTTGTAGTTGGATCTTCTGGTGTAACTTTTAGTACTGTTTCTGAAAATTTTTATGGTACCTAATCTCCATTATTCTTTCAGAGATTTAATCATTGATTTTGCATCTCTAAAACTAGGGGAGAGGTTTTTTCCTCGTTTGATGCCGTGTAATATACGAGCTAGATTTTCTTGTGTTTTTTTGTTGAATTTTAGACCCACTTCAAATTCTCCATCAACAAACGCCTGGGTGGCCATTTTTAAAACAGCAGACAAATTTGTGCCTTCTTCCGCAGCTTTTTTAGAAGCTCTATTTTTTAATTTTGGGTCAACCCTAAACACTACTTGAGTTGTCATATATAAGTTTAATTAATGTATAATAATTGTATTACTTTTGTATATATATGTCAAAACCAGAACATGCCTCGGGTTTTGAGGTGTTTTCTGGTATTTGACTATATCCGTATGGACAAAAGCTTTCAAAAGTGTTACACTGCATCTTGCAGAAAATCTTAGAAAGAGGGTATTAGTCCATGCAAAAATTTTGGAGATTAAAATCGCCAAAAAACAAAAGTGAGAACGTGCCTTTGAGGGAAAATTCTCATTGGAAGAAGTTAGAAGAAATTATTCATACTTCTCAACAAGCCAACAAAAAAGAACTACACAAAAAAAGGTCATGGATTGGGGTTTTATTCTCATAAATCCCACTGGGTAAGTTACAGAACGATTCAATAAACCGAATCGTTCCTTTTTATTGACAATCCTGCCACCGTTCATTTATAATAGTTTTTATAACTCAGCAGTTCCGAGTTATGGGCAGTAAAAATCTAAAAAGAGGAACCGAATTATTTATGAAACCAGCAAGAGGGTTTTTTAGAAGAGATGAGCGACCAAAGCGAAAGCTTTCCCATGCAAGCAAGTCCACTGATGAGATTTCGGGGAATGACCTGCGTGTCCTTAAAAAAATTTTAGGAGAATTTGACCCGGAATCTCCTGCCTGCAAAGCCCACAAAAAACTGATCCAGAATCCTCGATTTGAGAACTCCGAACTTTCGGACGATAATCGAATATTCGTCAGATCCGCCAGTGGGTATTGCGGACATCACTCCACTCAGTCCTTGCACCGTATTTGCCACGGAAGCTAACTTTTCTAACAGCCTTGCTAAAGAGCCGAACCAAAGTTCGGCTCTTTTTTGCTATAATTAGTAGAGATGAATTTTCAATAAATTATGAAAGTAACCAACTTAAGCAAATTAAACTTTAAAAAGTTAATTGTTTTTGATTTAGACGATACTCTGGCAAAATCAAAAACTCCAATGGATCCAGAAATGGCTCATTTAGTTGAGCAACTTCTCGCAAAAAAGAAAATGGCTGTTATTGGTGGTGGGAAGTATGAAGTGTTCAAATGGCAATTTGTTAGTCAGTTAAAATTTCCCAAGACTCTGCTGAAAAATCTATTTCTTTTCCCAACATCAGGCAATGCTTTTTATCGTTATACGTCTGGCTGGAAAAATGTTTACTCCCATAATTTATCTTCAGCAGAGAAGAAAGAAATCCGAAATGTTTTTGAGCGAGTGTATAAAGAAATTGGGTACAAACATCCTCAGAAGGTGTATGGAGAAATTTTAGAAGATCGTAAATCACAAATGAGTTTTTCCCCTTTAGGACAGGATATTGTAACTAAACTAGGCGCTCGGGGTTTACGCATGAAAGAAGAATGGCGCCGTAAGCATGACGCAACCAGAAAAAAAATTGCCAAATTAGCTGGAAAATATTTACCTAACTTAGAAGTGCGGATTGGTGGAATTACCACAATAGATGTGACAATGAAGGGGATTGATAAAGCGTATGGGGTTCACCAAATGGAAAAATATTTGAAAATCAAAATAAAAGACATGCTATTTGTGGGTGATTCTATCTTTCCAGGCGGAAATGATCACGCTGTCTTAAAAACTGGAATAGACTATATCCCAGTCAAAAACTCAGAAGAAACAAAAAAAATTATTCAAACACTTTTGAATAGTTGGCAAAATAAAAAATCTTAGCTTGTAAGATTTTATATTTAACATTCAAATTTATCAATTTTATTTTGTTGATTTAAAGTAAGCCAATTTTTTGTTTAACTTCAAACATTGTTCCCTGTGCAATTTCACGAGCTTTGGTTGCACCATCTGTCAGAATTTGTGCTAACAACTGTTGGTCTGCAAGTAACTCCTTTTTCTTTTTACGGAAATTTGCAAAATATTCCGCAATAGCATGAGCCAACTCAAGTTTTAAATCACTGTAGCGAATAGTCCCATCTTTCACAGCAACACGAAATTCCGAAGCACGGATGGTAGAACCAAATTGATCCATCAAAAATAAAAGATTATCTACACCACTAGATCCTTCATTCCCGCTGGCAGTCACTGCCTTTTTTAGTTTAGCTTCAATGTCTTTTGGGGAATCGTCCAGATATATTGGCTCATCCCCAGTTTTACTCATTTTCTTATTAGGGTTCTTAAGGCTCATTATGCGTAGTGGTTTATGCATAAATGGCTTGGGTTCCGGAAAGATTTTGCCAAATTTTTTGTTGAATTTACGAGCGATATCGCGGGTCAGCTCAATATGCTGAGTTTGATCTTCTCCGACAGGCACTAAATTGGGTTTGTACATCAAAATATCAGCAGCCATGAGTACTGGGTAGGTGAGCAATCCAGTATTAGCAAAATCTTTTTGCCCACGTCCCTTATCTTTATATTGCGTCATGCGTTCTAATTCTCCAACAGAAGTTAGGCAGTTAAAAATCCATGCTAGCTCGGCATGTTCTAGGACATGACTCTGAATAAATATTACAGATTTGTTTGGATCGAGCCCGGCCGCAATATATTCGGCTATTACTTCTAGGGTATCTTGGCGTAACTGTTTTGGATCTTTGGGAACAGTTAAGGCATGTAAATCAGCCACGAAAAAATAACATTTTAGTTTTCCTTCGTTTTGAATATTGATGAATTGTTTTAAAGCGCCTAAGTAATTGCCAATATGCATTCGCCCAGTTGCTTGTACTCCAGAAAGGATTGTTTCTTGCTTCATATACAGGTATTTTACCATACTTTACGATTAGCAGTTAAGTATGCTAATGTGTTGTTACTAAATGCAAAAAAGGGGGTTTTATGGAAATAGTTGAACGGAAAGAGCAAGAACACATTCAGGGCATTGTCAGATGTCCTGCATGTGGCAAAGCTAATTTGATCTTAGATAAGGCAGGGAACATCCCAATCCATGCGTTGCCGAGATCGAAGTATTTTGATGTCTGCCCTTACCACAAGGGTTTATCAGAAGTGAATACAGAGGATCAACATCCCCTCACTTCTTACGGCTTCCCGAGGAGACATGGTTTTGATCGCTGAGCTTCAGCGTGCTAAAATAAAAAGCGGCCAGCACATCTAGTGTCGGGCCGCTCTTTTTTAAACTTCGATAATAACTGGCAGGATCATTGGTCGTCGCTGGGTTTTTTGGAATAAGTATTCACCAATATTATCGCGGATTTGCTGACGCAATTCTGCGTAATTGGCCTCTTGTTCTTTCCCGCTGGAACCTTCAACCATTTTTCGGATTTCGTGTTTTACCTCACGGAGGAGATCATCATTATTTTTCATATAGACGAAACCGCGTGACAATATTTCTGGAGGATTAACAAGTTTGCTGGTACGGCGGTCAACTGTAGAAATAATTACGAACATTCCGTCTTGTGCCATTAATTGGCGATCGCGAATAACAACTTCTCCAACGTCTCCAACGCCAAGTCCGTCTACAAACACGTAACCAGATTCAACTTTGCCATTTTCACGCGCTGCACCATTAGCGTTAAATTCTAGAACAGAGCCATTCCCCAGAACAAAACAATTTTGTGCTGGAATGCCAATGCTTTGTGCTAGCTTGGAGTGCGCTGCTAGCATATGATGCTCTCCATGAATCGGTACAAAGTACTTGGGTTTGGTTAGTTGCATCATCAGTTTTAACTCTTCCTGTTGAGCATGGCCAGATGTGTGAATGTCTAATACTTTATTGTAGATAACAGTTGCTCCTTGGCGAGTTAAATTATCTAAGACTGCGACTATAGACCGTTCATTTCCTGGAATAGGAGATGATGAAATAACTACAGTATCACCAGTTTTAATTTTAATAGATCGATGCTCCCCGCGGGACATACGAGCCAGTTGAGATGCTTCTTCACCTTGGGCGCCAGTAGTTAAAACCAATATTTGATTATCAGGGTATTTTGCCGCCTGTTCAGATTTAATAATAATTTTCGGCTGAATTTTTAGATACCCTAAAGAAAGTGCTGTTTCTAAAGTGTTGACCATGGACCGACCAGTAACAATAACTTTGCGGTTTGTTTTAGCTGCAAAGTCCAATACTTGTTGCATGCGTGAGATCAACGAAGAAAAGCTAGCGAAAATAATTCGCCCTTTAGCATCGGCAAAAATTCGTTCAATGCTAAGACCGATTTCCCGTTCTGAAAGACAGTAACCAGGTTTAGTTGCGTTGGTAGAATCACTCATGAGAGCTAATACACCATTGCCACCAAACATCGCGATTTTATGAAATTCGGTTACGCGTTCATTAATAGGAGTGTGGTCAAACTTCCAGTCGCCAGTATGGATTATTTGTCCAATAGGCGTGTTGATAGATAAACCAACAGAGTCTGGGATATTATGATTTACAGCAAAAAACTTCACCTGAAAGTTACCAACAGGAACTACATCATCAACTGTAAGCGTGTTTAATTTCACACGACCTTGTAAATTGAATTCTTCCAATCGTTTTTTAATCATACCAGCGGACAATGTCATGGTATAAATTGGCGGATCTCCTAATTTAGCAAGTAGATAGGGGATTGCTCCAATATGGTCCATATGACCATGAGTCACAAACATCGCTCTAATTTTGCTTTTGCGATCCTCTAAGTATTTAGTTTCTGGGATGATGTAATCAATACCAGGGGTGGTTTCATCTGGGAATGCGAAACCACAATCAACAATGATGATGTCATCATTGAATTCATAAGCCATCATATTTGCACCAACTTCTTCTAATCCTCCAAGTGGGATAACGCGTAACACGTTACGAGATAGAGTGGCTTTTGAATTACCAGTTGTGCTGGTAATTGATTTAGGAGCAGTTTTAGCATTTGTGATGCTTGCTCGGTTCATTGGCCGCGAAGCTGAATTGCTATTTGCAACAGCTACTCTGCGCGGCGCAGATTTTTTAATCATAAGATTACTTTCGAGAATTCAGGTATGATTTAGGGACTCTAACTGTTGTTTGTGGAGCCGACACTTCCGGAAAACCGCAATTGTTAATGGAAATTAAAAAACGGAATACCAAAAATTCTATGTTATTAATTTTTGTCTTGATAGTGATAAAAGTGGCTTCCGGGGCCGCCTTTTGAATCACTTTGCTTGGCTAAGTATTAGCTTTTGCAATTACCAAATGGAAATTAATGTTAGTAACAACTTAAATTACACAAACTTCCATTTGAAAACTGTATGTCTATTATATCATGACTATCAATGTTTTGTCAAATTCAATATGATATTTAACGCTTATTTAAGCGTGTTAATTACGTTTCAAAACCCGCTTGGTATCTAAATACCAATTTGGTAAATCATAAAACCGAGCAGTTGAATCAGAAAGAGCGGTCAAATTCATACCCTTGATTTTAACAGATTGAGCATAAGAGAACACATTTTGTACTAAGAAAATTGCTGGTGCATCCGCTTGAATAATATCTTGGAATTGTCGATATTTTTCATCTCTGAGGGATTTGTTAGTAGCTGCTCTTGCCTCGCTCATAACTTTGTCTGCTGTGTTGTTGGCGTACATAGATAGATTTAGTCCAGGGTTGCGGATTTGGCTGGAATGCCAGAACAAAAATGGGTCTGGGTCTGCCCCAAGTTTTTGCGCAAACAATAAAGCATCGTAGTTGCGTGGGCGGATAGAATTTTCTGTCAGTTCTTTTGTCGGTAGAATATTTAATGATACTTTTATCCCTAGTTGCGACCATTGGCCAGCGACTAGTTCCGCTGCTTTAGCGTTTAGCGGAAAATTATTTGTAGATAAGGTAAAAGCTAGTTCTTGTCCATTTTTTTTGCGAATGTTTTCACCATCGTGGATTTTCCAGCCTGCAGATTCAAGTAATGCTTTTGCTTCATCTATATTCGTTAAGTTAACTGGTGCTGGGATTCCAGTTACATGTTGGCTGAGGATTGGTCCGTTAATGGGCGACCCTTGTCCATTATAAATATTATTAATAATCGCTTGGGTGTCTGTGCCAAGCTGAAGTGCCTTTCGCACTCGTACATCGCCAAACAACTTACGGCTAGTATTAAAAAATACAGCTTGATATTGAGGTAATTCCAATTGGGTAATTTTGAACTCATTATTAGATTCATCTAGTCGTACATTTTCTTCAAACGGGCTGAATCCGAATCCATCAAGTTGCTTGCCGTGAATTGCTGTAAGCACACCTTCAACATCTTCGTAGAAATTTAATTTTATGGTATCTATATATGCTCGTCGGCCATGATAATTGGCGAAAGATTCTAAAATAATGGTTTGGATTGAGCCTTGCTCGAGCTTGCGAACTTCTTTGATTATGTATGGGCCACTGCCAACTGCCTCAATATTATTTTGTGTCATCGCAAAGTTTGCTGGGCTAATGTTTTCCCACACAGCTTTGCTAATAATTGGTAAGGTGAGGTTATTTAAGAATGGGGCTGATTGCGCGGTTAAAATAAACTTGACTGTTAAGTCATCAATTTTTTCTATGGTTGTAGATTGCCACTCACTGCGGTGTGGGCTGTTGAATTCGGCATTCTGTAAGGTTTGGATTGTAAAAACTATATCGTCAGCAGTTAACGGCTTGCCATTATGCCATTGCTCATTTGGTTTAAGTTTCACCGTGTATTCTAATCCATCATCTGAAATAGTCGGAAAACTTTCTGCTAAGTCAGGCACAACATTACCCGCACTATCGAATTTATATAAGCCTGAAAAAACTAACTTGATAATTGATTGATCAGTATCGGATGTTGCCAGTAATGGATTAATAAAACGAGGTTGCCCAATAATTCCTTCCCGATAGCTTCCTCCTTCAGCCGGGACAACCACGGTGTAAGTTGCATACAATCGCCCCATTACAAACAACCCACTGACTAAAGCAATGCTACTCATGGTCAGGAGCACAATTTTTTCACGACGACCCATTAATGAAAAAACCTTCCGTAGTACGGAAAGGCGAATCTGGGGAATAAACTTTAGGCCGTTAAAAAACTGTCCACCCAGCGTTGCTAGATTATTGAAAATTGAACCCACTGTTTGTGTTTATGAAAACTATTTGGAAAGTATTATCACTGCTAAACTCAGGCCAACAAATAAAATTCCCAGTACTATTGTGGTGTAAAATAACCACTTTTCTGAACCTCGACGCGTTGTAACAACTCCGCCACCACCAAACACGTTTCCTAGTCCGGCAGATTTGTTTTGTAATACAACAGAAATAATTAGTGCCACCATAACCACCATATCAATAATTGTAAGAATGTATGTTATATGTTTCATTTTTGTAAAATTAAAAAAGCCCATTTATTGTAGTAATTTAAGGCGTTGATGTCAAGCCTAGCTCAAAACACATCAAACTTAGTCAAGGCTATCCTGAATTGTTTTGGCCTTTGCTAACCCTACTAGATCAGCCAGTTCTTCTATAGGCGTTCGTTTGATGTTATTGACAGTGCCAAATTTTTCCTTGAGAAGTTTTTTTGTTTTCGGGCCTATCCCTGGAATTGTATCGAGTGCCGACTTAGTTGCTTGTTTGCTTCGTAAGTTCCGATGAAATGTAATCCCGAATCTGTGTGCTTCGTCTCGTAAGCGTTGTAGTAGCTGTAAGGCTGGATCATCATGCGACAAAATGATTGGCTTTGGATTGTTCGGTACAAATATTTCTTCAATTCTTTTGGCTAACCCAATAACCGGAATCGCATTTTTGCCGCTAAACAATTTATTTTGTTTTAGTATTTTTACAACCACACTTAGTTGTCCTTTACCACCATCTATAACTATTAGGTCAGGCGCTGGCCACTTATCTGCTTTATTTTTGGGATTGATACGCGCGAGTCTGCGGGTTAGCATCTCTTGCATCATCGTAAAATCATCCGGAGTTTGTTTGCTTGTGATTTTGAATTTCTTGTATTCAGATTTACTAGCTCTACCATCTTTAACAACTACCATACTGCCGACTGGGTTTGTGCCTTGTGTGTTACTGATGTCATAGCCTTCAATGCGCCGTGGGGTGACTGGCAAATTCAGAATTTCTTTAAGATTTTTTAAGGTTTCTTTGCCTGCGTCTAGGTTAGAGGCTTGGCTTCGTTGCCATTTGAGCAAATGCTCTTTTGCATTAATTATCCCAAGATTAATTAGTTTAAGTTTTTGGCCTCGTGTCGGTGAATTTAGCTTGATGGAATGTTTGGCTTTTTGAATTTTAATCCGGGATTTTAACAAGGTTTTAACGAGATCGGGATTTGTTAATTTCGATTGCGTGTAGATTTCTTTTGGTAGATCAGTCGCGGTAGCGTAATACATTTCTGTAAAAGTTTGTAGGATCTCGGTACTCTGATTTTCTTCAGAAATACCCGATGGGTTATCGTAGATAAAGTTTTCCTTATCTAACAATTTACCTTCTCGGACTTTAAATACATTCAGACAAGTTGAGGTTTTATCATTAAAAAATGAGATAAAGTCCCAATCAATCTTTGTAGCAAACAATATGGTTTGGCGTTCCTCAATAACTTCTATGGCTTTAAGTTGATCGCGTAAACGCGCTGCAGTTTCAAAACGTTTCTTTTTAGCAGAGCTCTTCATTTCTGCTTGCAATACTCGCTTAATTTTAGTGGTGTGACCAGCTAAGAATAAGGAAATTTTGTCTAACTGCGTTTGGTATTCTTGTAACGTGATTACTCCAATACAGACTCCGGGACAGCGATGCAAATAATAATAGAAGCACGGGCGTTTCCCAATTTCTTTATTGGCGCAATATGGGAAAATGCGTCTAACAAGGTCTAAGGTTTTGCGGATTTTCGCAGTAGATGAATATGGTCCAAAGTATTTTGCCGGAGGTAGCTTTGATTGTGTATTATCAGTAATCTTCCGCACATAAGTAATTTGTGGTATCTCTGAAGATGCATAATCGATTTTGATGAATGCATAGTTCTTATCATCTCTGAGTTTGATATTGTACGGAGGCATATATTCTTTTATCAGAGTACTTTCCAAAAACAAACTTTCTAGTTCAGAATTAACTACTGTATACTCAATATTCACTGCTTCCGATAGCAGAAGGGGGAGTTGGTGGCGTGAGTCACTAGTGCCGAAATATTGAGCAACCCGATTGCGCAAATCCTTGGCTTTGCCCACATACAAAACCGCGCCTTGCTTATCTATATATTTGTAAACCCCTGGTTTGTGGGGGATATCCTTGACTTTGTCCTTCAGCATATCTATATTATATACACTTTAAAATCTATTACGAAGGAGGGAATGAAAATGAACAAGCGAGCGGTTCAGGTGATGCTAATTTTGATTGGAGCCATTACCTTGATTTTTAATGAGTTCGTTGTGGGTTTGGTGTTTTGGTTAATTATGGCCAGCGTGCTTATTGGTTTGTTGCTCGTATGGTCGCTCGCTAAGGAGTGACGGCAATCTTTGGTGGATGACTGAAACCTTTTTTTTGAGTCAAGACTCTTGTCTTGGCTCTTGTTTTTTGTCAATTTTTCTGCTAGGGTTAATAAGTTATAAATTATTTAAAGATTATACAAATTTAAATTCGGAATCGGACAATCTAGTATAATCATTTTTTGAGAAATAAATCTAACCTTAAAATTATATGGCTGTGAAAAAAACTTCTAAATCTACCATAAAGCCTGCCAAGTCGAGCGAAGATAAAATTGCTATACGTGGTGCCAGACAACACAATTTAAAAAATATTAATTTAGATTTGCCCCGACGCAAGCTTATTACCATTACAGGACTCTCTGGAAGTGGGAAGTCGTCCTTGGCTTTTGACACAATATATGCAGAAGGCCAGCGTCGTTATGTGGAATCTTTGTCAGCATATGCCCGTCAGTTTATAGGCTTAATGGATAAGCCTGATGTTGATAAAATCGAAGGGCTTTCACCAGCGATTTCTATCGACCAAAAGTCTGCGTCTCATAATCCTCGTTCCACAGTTGGGACAGTGACCGAAATTTATGATTATCTGCGCTTACTTTATGCCCGTATTGGTATTCCTCATTGTCCAGAATGTGGCGAGCGCGTACAAGGTCAGACTTTACAAAAAATGGTTGACATCATTCTAGACATGCCAGAAGGTACTCGCGTGATGTTACTAGCCCCATTTATTAGAGATCAAAAAGGTGAACACCGTCTAGTTTTTGAGCAAATTAAGAAGTCCGGTTTTGCTCGAGTGCGTGTAGACGGTTCAATTATGGATATTGAAGAAGCACAGAACCTAAATTTAGATAAGCAAAAAAAACATAGTGTTGATGTAATAGTAGATCGCATCGCTGTTGCGAGAGAAGATCGTGGGCGTATTTCCGAAAGTTTAGAGAAAGCCTTGGATTTGGGTGATCAGCTAGCCAATGTCGTCATTATAGAGGACACGCAAAGTGGTTCAGCTGGCTCTCATAACGGCATTAAGATCAAAAAAGAAATCCCTTTTTCTCAGAAGTTTGCTTGTCCGAATGGCCACACTGTTGCTTTAACTGAACTTGATCCTAGGGAATTTTCATTTAATAGCCCGCATGGTGCCTGCGAAGAATGTAAGGGACTTGGCACAAAGCTCACAATTGAACCAGATTTGGTCATACCTAATCAGCGATTAACGTTAGCAGAAGGAGCGGTGCGTCCTTGGAGTAAGACTACTTCACGCCTGTCCTGGTATTCAAAAGTTCTAGAGGTTGTTGGGCAAAAATATGGGTTTTCTGTATCAACCCCTGTTAAAGATTTACCAAAGAAGTTTTTGGATATTATTTTGTATGGAACTAAAGGCGAAAAAATTACAATGCCGGCTGACGGTCGTTTTGGCGGTGGTTATGAAGCCCCTTTTGAGGGAATAATTCCTAACCTGGAACGTAAATACAAAGAAACTGACTCTGAATATATGCGCGGTGAAATTGAAAATTATATGCGTATTCGTCGTTGCCCAGTTTGTAATGGCAAACGTTTGAAGCCAGAGGTATTGGCTGTAACAGTAGACAAGATTGGAATTGTTGATGTCTCCCAGATGAGTATTGAAGAAGTGGCGATTTTCTTTAGCGACTTACCAAAAAAACTTAATGCTAAAGAACTGGCAATTGCCAATTTAATTTTGAAAGAAATTTCTGCCCGGGTCTCATTTTTACTTAATGTTGGCCTGTCATACCTTTCTTTGGATCGTGGTGCAGATACATTATCTGGTGGTGAGGCTCAGCGGATTCGTTTAGCCACTCAAATTGGTTCTGGTTTAACAGGAGTGCTTTATATCTTAGATGAGCCTTCTATTGGTTTACATCAACGTGATAATACACGCTTACTTCAAACGTTAAAAGAGTTGCGAGACCTTGGTAATACTGTAATTGTGGTGGAACATGATGAAGAAACTATCCGCGAATCTGATTGGGTGGTGGATATTGGCCCGGGTGCAGGCAAGCACGGAGGTGAGTTGATTGCTGAAGGCACACCCGATCAAATAGAGAAAAACAAGAATTCTATAACTGGTAAATTCCTTTCTGGACAGGAACAAATTGATGTGCCAAAACGTCGTCGTGCTGGTAATGGTAAAAAGATTTCTGTTGTAGGTGCTTCGGAATTTAATTTAAAAAATATTAATATTGACCTTCCTTTGGGTAAGTTTGTAGCGTTGACTGGCGTATCAGGATCAGGCAAATCAACATTACTTAATGACATTGTAGCTAAAGCTTTGTCTAAACATTTTTGGAATAGCAAAGATGAGCCTGGCGAGTATAAGAAGCTTTTGGGGATAGAGCACATTGATAAAATGATTAACATTGATCAATCGCCAATTGGGCGCACTCCTCGCTCTAACCCCGCAACCTATACCGGTATTTTTACGTACATCCGAGATTTATTTGCTGAAACTCGTGAAGCAAAAATGAAGGGTTATAAAGCTGGGAGATTTAGTTTTAACGTTAAAGGCGGTCGTTGTGAAAAATGTCAGGGGGATGGTGTGATTAAAGTAGAAATGAATTTTTTACCTGACGTGTATATTACTTGTGAAGAGTGTAATGGTAAGCGTTATAACCGTGAAGCTTTGGAAATTCACTACAACGGTAAAACTATTTCTGATGTTCTAGAAATGACAGTAGATGAAGCAAAAATATTTTATGCAAATGTTCCTCCGGTAAAACGCAAGCTAGAAACACTTTCTGAGGTAGGTTTGGGGTATATGCATTTAGGACAAAATGCGACAACGCTTTCTGGTGGAGAGGCACAGCGCATCAAACTAGCTACTGAACTTTCACGCGCATCCACAGGCCGCACTCTTTATATTTTGGACGAACCAACCACTGGCCTTCACTTTGCAGATGTGAAGCGCTTGATCCATGTTTTAAACCACCTCGTGGAAAAAGGCAATACTGTAGTAGTCATTGAGCATAATCTAGACATGATCAAAACTGCTGATTGGATTATTGATCTTGGCCCAGAGGGTGGCGATAAAGGTGGTCAGTTGATTGCCGTGGGTACCCCAGAAGAAGTTGCTAAAGTAAAAGGCAGCTACACTGGCCTGTATCTGAAAAAGATTATTTAAATAAAGACCAGAAATATTTCTGGTCTTTATTGGTATCACGAGAAAATAAACGACATAATTTGGAGAGTGCTATCTGGAATTTCTAAGCGTAATGTGTGGTTTTTGGCAGTCAAGCTATCGAATAATTGATATGAACCACTTTCTTTTATCACAACTCCTTTTATTAAAACGTCATCAACATAAACTTTCACTGTCACTGGTTCTGGACTGCTAGCTATCATATTGAGTTGAGCAGAATTAAAGTTGAGCAGAAGTCGACCATAGTTTTTAGTATGAATAATACTCTCTTGATCTTGTCTCCACGAACCCTCTAGCCCGATTTTATTTTTTGCTAATTTTTTTGGAAAGGTAAAAATTTGCTCACTGGTACCCAATGTTTCAGTGTCACCAAAACTCTTGTTGATTTTGGTTGATCCAGTGTATATGTCAGGGGTTTGTTCTGGATTTGTTGGGTCAGGTGGTGGAGGAATTTTATAATCACCCTCCATCCCCAGTAAAGTGCGAATAGCCTTTTCTGTTTGCCCATATTTCCCTCCGCCAATTTGGCTATAAACGATGTTCCCATTTTGATCAATTAAATACATTGCTGGCCAAAACTGATTATGATATGCAGACCAGGTTTTGTAATTGTTATCCAGTGCAACTGGATAGGGGATTTTCTGTGCTGAAATGGCATTGGTAACATTGCCAGTGACTTTTTCGAACGCATACTGCGGGGTGTGTATACCAATAACAACCAATCCTTGGTCTTTGTATTTGTTATACCAATCAGTAATTGAGGGAATCGCTCGTGTGCAGTCAATACAGGAATAAGTCCAAAAATCTACAAGCACTACTTTACCACGAAACTGGTCAAGAGTTAAGGGATTGTCCGAATTAAGCCAACTTGTTAGTCCAGAAAACTCTGGGGCCGTACCATTGTTAATAAATGTGGTAGGATCATTAGAAATTATGGTTTCATCAGCTTGTTTTTCTGGTACTTCAGCAGGCTTGTTTTCATAAGTGTCATTGTCAGCTTTGATGGTATATAAATAAAGACCACCAATTGTGCTGGTGAATATTATGATCAATATTAAATAGGATAACCTTTTCTTCATATTTTAGGATGCATTTGATATGCAAGTAGGGCGCATACTTAAGTATACTTTACCAGCTTTTAATGACAAGTGAATTCGCACAGATTTAGCACTCTACTTGACAGAGTGCTAAATCTATTTTAGAATAAATCTAGTGCTAATTCGCATGATTTATTGATCCATTTATATGTTTAAAGATGACTGAATTATCGCAGAGACAAGCCAAAATTCTGGCAGCAATAGTGAAATTGAATTGTGAAAACAATATCCCCGTTGCAAGTCGTGATTTGGTAGAAAAATTCGAATTTGGATTAAGTTCTGCGACCATTAGAAATGAAATGGCCGTATTAGAAAAATTGGGATACATCCGCCAACCGCACACTTCGGCTGGACGTGTGCCCACTGATGAAGGTTTTCGTTATTTTGTTAATCAATTAATGGATCGGGTAAAGCTGACCATGAAGGAGCAGGAAACTTTACGAAATGAAGTCATACAACTGCAAGCTTTTAATGCAGAAATTGGCCGTCGTTTAGCAAAGGTATTATCTTTTCATACAGCTCAAGCATCATTTGCGTTATTCCCAGAAGAGACTTCTACAGTTGGGTTGTCGAACATTTTAGATAATCATAATTTACCTCCAGAGGACGCGCGTGATATTGCTCAATTTTTTGATAATATTGATGAGTATGCGGATGATATGATTAAAAATTATAGCAATACACAACCGCAAACATTTATCGGCAAAGAATTAACATTATCCAAACGATCTGATTATTCAATGATAGTAACAGGAGTAGAACTCCCATCAGGGAAGAAAGGCGTAATCGGCTTGATTGGACCTAAGGCCATGGAATACCAAAAAAACTTAACACTAATGGAGTATCTGACTAAGTTGATTGGTGGGGGTGGTAGCGCTGCAGTCATTTTATTATTCATCATTACTAAATAGTATGGACGAACATAACGAAGAAAATATTCAAACAGAGACCAATCAACCTGAGAAGATGTCTGAGCTCACGGAATCGGAGCGCCAGATTCAAGAGGCAAAAGAAGAGGCGCAGATAAATCTCGCGGGTTGGCAACGAGCTGTTGCCGACTTTGAGAACTACAAAAAACGAGAAGAAGCCAAGCAACAAGAAATTATGGAATTTGCCAAAGAGGTAACGGTAGTAAAGATGTTACCAACCCTAGATGCTCTTCATCAAGGGTTAAAACAGGCCCCACAAAATATTGATGAGAATTGGCTGAAAGGAATTAACGGAACAGTCGCCAAGTTGGATAAAGTTCTGGAAGAAATGGGCGTTAAACGGATAGAAGCTATTGGTAAGCAGTTTGATCCAAATTTTCATGAAGCTATTCGTGAAGTGGAGGGAGATAAAGACGGTGTGGTAATTGAAGAGTTGCAAACTGGTTTTGAACTCAATGGTAAGGTCATTAGGCCAAGTCAAGTAATAATTAGTAAGAAATAAGGAGAATTAAACAATGTCAAAAATTATAGGAATTGATTTAGGAACAAGTAACTCTGCAGCCGCAGCGATTGAAGGCGGTAAAGCAGTTATTATCCCCGCAGCCGAGGGGAATTCTATTGGCGGGAAGGCCTTCCCATCGTATGTGGCATTCACTAAAGATGGTCAACTTTTGGTTGGTGAACCAGCTCGTCGCCAGGCAGTAACAAACCCAGCAGGAACGGTGTTTGAGGCTAAGCGTAAAATGGGCACTGATTTCCGTTATCAAATTAACGGCAAAGAATATAGCCCAGAGCAAATTAGTGCATTCATTTTACAAAAAATCAAACGAGATGCTGAGGCGTATTTGGGTGATAAAGTAGAAAAAGCAGTTATTACAGTACCTGCGTATTTTGATGATGCCCAACGTCAAGCAACCAAACAAGCTGGCGAAATTGCTGGCTTAGATGTAGTGCGCGTCATTAACGAACCAACAGCAGCTGCATTTGCGTATGGCATTGATAAAACTGGGACTCAAGATCAGAAAATTTTAGTGTTTGACCTCGGTGGGGGAACTCTTGATGTAACAATCATGGAATTTTCCGAGAGCGAAGAAGATGGAAAAACTCAAGCAACTTTTGAAGTAAAGTCTACATCTGGAGATACATCACTGGGTGGTAAAGACATGGATGCTACTTTGATTGACTACATTACATCGGAATTCAAAAATCAATCAGGGATTGATGTAACAGGCGATAAGATGGCAATGAATCGTGTCCGTGAAGCTGCCGAGAAAGCGAAAATTGAATTATCAACTACCCTTGAGACGGAAATCATCTTGCCGTTTATCGCGCAGAATGAGTCTGGATCACAAAACTTGGAAATGAAGATTACTCGTGCAAAGTTGGAAGATTTAGTAAAACCAATCATTGCGAAGATGCGTACTCCTGTTGAACAAGCAATAAAAGATGCTAGTTTAACACCGAACGATATTGAAAAAATTATTTTGATAGGCGGTCCAACTCGTATGCCAGCTGTGCAAAAGTTTGTAGAAGATTATATTGGCAAACAGGTGGAGCGTGGTGTTGATCCAATGGAGGCAGTGGCCAAAGGGGCGGCTGTGCAAGCTGGTGTATTGGGCGGTGAAGTACAGGGTAAAGAAATTTTGTTACTTGATGTTACCCCGCTTACTCTTGGCTTGGAAACTCTTGGTGGTGTTCGTACACCGTTAATTGATCGCAATACTACTATTCCGACATCAAAATCTCAGGTGTTTTCAACAGCTGCAGATAACCAAACTTCTGTAGAAGTACATGTTTTGCAGGGAGAGCGGGAATTTGCCAAGGATAATAAATCTTTGGGGACATTCCAGTTGGCAGGTATCCCGCCAGCACCGCGAGGTATCCCGCAAGTGGAGGTTACTTTTGACATAGACGCTAGCGGTATTTTGAAAGTTACTGCAAAGGATAAAGCTTCTGGTAAAGATGCCAACATCACCATACAAGGTTCATCTGCTTTATCTAAGGAAGACGTAGAGCGTATGAAGCAAGAAGCTGAGGCGCATGCTTCTGAAGATCGCAAGCGTCGCGAATTAGTAGATAAGCGTAATGAGGCAGATACATTGATTGCTGTTTCAGAAAAGACCTTAGTTGATGCAGGTGAGAAGGCATCTGCAGAAGATAAAACTGCAGTTGAAACTGCCATCACTGCTTTAAAAGATGCTAAGGAAAAAGAAGATGTTGATGAAATTCAGAAGAAGTTACAAGCTTTAAGTGAGGCTGTTCAAAAGGTTGGAGCTGCTATGTATGAAAAACAGCCTGGCGATGTTGGGACAGTTGACCCATCTGAAAAAGAAATTCCAGCAGATGATAAGCCTGTTGACGCCGAGTATACAGAGGTGCCAAAGGACGGCGAAGAAAATAAATAGCTTTCAAAAAGGAAAGACGCGATCAATTGAATGGTCGCGTCTCGTTTGGCGAGAATACTGGAGGAGTATGGTAGGAAATCAGTAGTGTTAAATCTTTGCGAGCATGAATATGCGCTTTATCCATGTAGCAACAGCCAGTATTACCTCCTTTGATAGAAATTTGAACAATTGTGGGGTTGTTAGCCCTACGTTAGATTTAGATCACCATCCTTAGCGGATTCCTTTCGAAATTTATTACCGCTATTCTTAAAGAAATGGTTTTTGGCATCATCTACCTCCCTAATCCAACATACTTAAATTATAAACCCGATTTTTTAAAATAACAAATCCACACAGAATGGCACAAAATTATTACGACATTTTAGGAGTAAGCAAAACAGCATCTGCAGACGAAATTAAGAAAGCATATCGTAAGCTTGCGCATAAGTATCACCCTGATAAAGGTGAAGGCGATGATGTAAAGTTCAAAGAGGTTAACGAAGCATATCAGGTAATCTCTAACCCAGAAAAACGTAGTCAGTATGACCAATATGGGCAAACGTTTGAACAAGCGCAACGCAATGGCGGTGGTGGATATGGCGGTGGGTTTAATGGTGGACAAAATCCATTCGCAGGTGGTTTTGGTGGGTTTGGTTCTGGATATGGTGATGGAGGTATAGAATTTGATCTTGGGGATATCTTTGGTGACTTGTTTGGGTCTCGTGAATCTCGGCAGGCACGTCGCAACCGGGGAATTGATTTAGAAATGCCTTTGACGATTAGTTTTGAAGAGGCAGTTTTTGGAGTTAAGAAAAAAATCACTTTAGAGAAAAAGGATAAATGTAAAGTTTGCGATGGTTCGGGGGCGAAACCAGGAACTAAAGTTGTTACTTGTCCAACTTGTCACGGACAGGGACAAATCAAGACTCAACGGAATACTATTTTTGGGGCAGTTTCTTCCGCAACCCCTTGCGACCGATGTGGTGGAGATGGAAAAATCCCAGAGGATCCTTGCGAAAATTGTAAGGGTGAAGGTGTTCTACGCCAGGAAAAAACAATTGAAGTGCAAATCCCTGGAGGCATAGACAACAATCAACGTATTCGGGTTAATGGAGAAGGTGAAGTAGGCTATAGAGGTTCTCAATCAGGAGATTTGTACTTGCAAATCCGGGTTAGCTCTAAAAAAGGATTTACCAGGGACGGTTTTAATTTGCATACCGAAATCCCAATCAGTTTAACCCAAGCAACGCTGGGTGGAAAAGTAAAGGTTTTGACTTTGGACGGGGAGATTGAATTAAAGATTCCAGCTGGAACTCAGCCAAATAAAGTTTTTAAAATTGCTGGCAAAGGGGTAACACATGTTGGCAGTACCAGACGGGGCGATTTGTTGGTAACTGCCCGAGTCGTCGTGCCAAGCAAATTAACTAAAAAAGAAGCAGAGTTATTTAAGGAATTAGCGGAGCTCAATGGTGAGTCTGTGGAAGTAAACAAAAGTTTTTGGGAGTCACTGAAACAAAATTTCTAGTTAGGTATTTTGAAAATTGTGTTAGCAGGTGCCAATTGTCTATTTTTGATAAATGACGATGCAGATATGGTATAATTTACTTAATGGGTTTCTCTAAAATACAACCTTTAATCAGTACGTTTAATTGGCATTCTCCATCTTGGGACTTGTTTATTTTGTTATTTTGGGTTGTAGCCAGTGTTTTATTTGCTTTTGCAGCTGGTCGTGGACGCATGCTAACAATTTTAGTTAGCACATACATGGCTCAGTTATTGGTGATTAAGGCACCTTTTTTTTCTGACATAGTTTCTAATAAACTTAATATCGGCACTGCAACCATAGCGCATCTTGCTGCGTTTGTTATATTATTCTTGCTATTTTTTATTTTCTTGAATCGTTACGCATTCCGCAGTTCCATTGAAGGTCGTCAGATTTTAACAATGCCCTTTGTACTAGTGTTTACAATTCTACAGGTCGGGTTAGTTATTAATATAGTAATTAATTATTTACCAGAACATATTCAAAATAACATGTCGCCTTTGATTCAGTTTTTATTCCTACACCCCAACGCTAGTTTTATTTGGTTGTTACTACCAGTAGTATTTTTGATTATTTCTGGTCGGTTTCTCTCAGATCAAGGAAACAACTAGACATTAAATCGAGCGAATATTCCGGTTGAGATAAATCTTTTATCTTTTGTTCCGTCACTGACGGATTTTTTGTTGTGAGTTAAACACAGTTCCCCAAACTCAATATTGCTATTTGGTTTCGCCAAGAGATCTGTGCGCTTGCTCATGGCATCTTCTAGGGTGTTACCAAGTGACAGTGCGGATGAATTAGTTGCGTAGCCATTAACCAGTAAGAATTTTGCATCAGAAGACAGTAAAGCTACACTTTGTTCTAGTAGTTTTGGTAAGTCTCTGTTGAACTTCCATGTTTTCCCAGAGGGGGAATGTCCAAAAGCAGGTGGGTCCATAATAATCCCATCGTAAGTCTCGCCTCGATTAAGTTCTCTTTGCACAAATTTTGTCGCATCATCTAAAATCCAGCGGATGCTTTCTGGGTTAAATTTGTTGATGTGTTGGTTTTCTTTTGCCCAAGCAATCGCTGGCTTGCTTGCATCAACATGAGTGACTTTATGGTTATGGCGGGTCAAAACCATTGTTGCTCCACCAGTGTAAGCAAATAAGTTTAGAATTTTTAAAGGTGGTGAGTCCTTGGTGATGTTGATCATCCATTCCCAATTAGCACCCTGTTCAGCAAAAATACCTGTATGTTTAAACGGGGTTAGTTTGGCAATCATTTTAATGTCTGGTCGGAAGTAAACATCCCATTTCTCAGGCACCGCATTTTTACGAAGCCATTTACCGCGTTCTCCAGTTCCGATAAATTCAGCATTAACCATAGCCCATTCTTTTTCTGGTAAGCTGGGTTCCCAGATGATTTGCGGATCAGGCCGTTTTAAACGGATGTTGCCCCATTGTTCAAGGCGCGCACCGTTCCCTGTGTCTAATAATTCGTAATCTAAAAATTGATTAAAAGTTTCTAAGTTCATACCAATAATATTAACATAAAAACCGTATTAAACGGTTTTATTGGTGGGTCCGGTGGGATTCGAACCCACGACAAATGGCTTAAAAGGCCACTGCTCTACCAACTGAGCTACAGACCCACGTGTAGTTATTAAAGTAAATACTAAACTATTTTAGCGTATTTTGTGGTTTTATTCAAGAGCATTAATGGTGCTCACTTTTCTTGTGGTTTTCTTTGTTGGGTTTTTCTTGGCACTCTTCTTTTTTACTTTCGCTTTTGGTTTCTTTGATTCTTCGTACAACTCCAACAACTGAGCTTCACTTTCTGGTTTGATGTTTAATATCATGGTGCAGTCTGGCCAACGCGTGCAAGCATAAAACGGCTTGCCTCGTCCGCGACCCTTTTTTTCTACAACGTCACCAGGTTTGTCTTTACGTTCAACGGATTCCAAGCACATTGGACATTTAAAGCCAAGTTTATTCCAGATTTTAGAAATACCTTTACATTTTGGATAGTCGGCACAGCCCAAGAAAAATCCGAATCGACCGCGATGAACTTTCATTGGTCCGCCACAAATAGGGCAACGCTCATCCTTAGTTTTTTCTTCTAGGGCTTTAATTTGAGCGGCCTCTTCTGGCATTGGTAAAGTGACTTTACTTCCTTCTTCTGGACAAGCCAAAAATTTACCCATGCGACCATATTTAATGAGCATCATTTTACTACAATGCGGGCAGGGTGTGTCAGAAAGTTCAATTTTCTTTTCAACAGTTTTTTCTTTCTCAATCAGATGTTCTTTAAACGGTTTGTAAAAATCAGAAATAACGGGAACCCATTTGAGTTTTCCTTCTGCGATATCATCAAATTGCTCTTCTATTTTAGATGTAAAGTTGATGTCAACAATTTCTGGAAAATGTTGCACCAGCATGTCTGTTGTTAAATAACCTTCTTCTGTTGGCGTATATTTTTTGTCTTCTTTAAGAACATAGCCACGTTCTTGTACAGTTGTGAGCGTAGGAGCATATGTAGATGGTCGGCCAACCCCATAAGATTCTAAGGCTTTCACTAGCGTTGCATCAGTATAGCGAGGGGGTGGTTCTGTAAAATGTTGTATTGGAGAAAGTTCAATAAGATTTAACAACTCATTTTCTGAGAGCTCTGGTAATGCTCCTTCTATTTCATCTTCAGCTTGTTCATCTGTGCCTTCTGTGTATGCCCGAATAAAACCATCAAACTTAACGACCTGCCCATTGGCTCGGAAGGTGTATTTATCATTAGCTGTGATATCTACAGCAGTTTGATCAAACACCGCATGTTGCATTTGTGATGCAATAGTGCGCTTCCAGATTAAATCATACAAACGAATCCCATTGCGCTCCGCTGAAGACTTCATATTTTGAGGTAGTAGAGAAAGATCAGTTGGGCGGATGGCTTCATGCGCTTCTTGCGCACCCTTACTCTTATTAGAAAATTTACGAGGTTCACTTAAACTATACGCTTTTCCAAATTCATTTGTAATTATTTCTTGGGCTTGTTGAAGAGCAGATTCAGCCAAATTTAAGCTATCGGTACGCATATAAGTGATAAACCCGCGCTCGTACAAGTGTTGAGCTACTGCCATTGTCTGTTTGGCAGAGAAGCCGAGTTTGCGCGCCGCCTCTTGTTGCAAAGTAGAGGTTGTAAAAGGGGCGGAGGGGTTTCGCTTAACTTCTTTTTTTGTAATCTCAGTAACTTCGTACTCAGAATTATTTAGATCAGAAGTGATTTGTTTTGCCTGGCTTTCGGAATTAATTCCCATTTTGCCGACTGTTTTTCCGTCAATTTTTGAAAGCTTGGCTGTAAATTGAATACTGTCTGTTCCTGCGGTGTCTTTTTTTGAGAGCTTGGCTTCTATACTCCAATACTCCTCCGCTTTAAAGGCATTGATTTCTCGTTCTCGCTCTACTATTAGACGCACTGCAACAGATTGCACTCGTCCAGCCGAAAGCCCGTAACGAATCTTACGCCATAGAAAAGGGGAGAGTTCATAACCAACTAAACGATCTAGTACCCGGCGTGCTTGTTGCGCATCCACTAAGTTTAAATCAATGTCACGGGGGTTTTTTAAGGCGTGTTCAATTGCTGGTTTTGTGATTTCGTGAAACACAATGCGTTTAATACGCTTATCTTCTTTACCATCTTCTATCTGCTGGTCATTACCCAACCCTAATGCTTGGACTAAATGCCAGGAAATTGCTTCTCCTTCTCGATCTTCATCAGTTGCCAAGATGATAGAGGTTGCTGACTTCGTCATCTTTTTTAGTTTGCTAATGATTTCTGTGGCTTTTGGCGCAATTTGATAAACTGGCTCAAATCCATGTTCAACATCAATTGAAAGTTTTGATTTGGGCAAATCTCGGACATGACCAAAACTGGCCTCGACTTCGTAGTCGGGTCCTAAAAATTTAGATATTGTTTTTGCTTTAGTCGGAGACTCTACAATAATTAGTTGTTTGGCCACGTGTGTTCAAATAAGAGTTTACACTACATATTTATAGTGCAATGTGATACAAAAAGGAGTTTAGCTGATATGAATTAGATTTGTCAAATTTTTATAAATCCTTGTGCCCCCAGACTAGTTATCGCACCTTTTAGTTCTAGGGTTGTGATTGCATTGGCAATTTCTTGACTAGGCAATTTAGTTTCTCGGATTATTACATCTAAAGTCACGGATGTATCTTGCATACATTTTAACACACACAATTCATTTTTCGTGAATGATTTGTGTTTTGGGTGATTAAATTTTTGTTGCCCGCTGGGCAAATGCATGTTTAAATCGTCTAAGATTTCTTGTCCAGAACTAATTAGCGTTGCTCCATTTTTGATTAAATTGTGAGGCCCTTCACTTAAGGATGAATAAATTGGTCCAGGGATAGCGTAAAGATTCCTGTTAAAATCTGCAGTAAAGTCGGCAGTAATTAAAGCACCGCTTTTGACTTTACCCTCAACCACAACTACTCCCAAAGACATTCCTGCTATAATTCTGTTCCGGGCAACAAAGTGATGTTTGAGGCTTGGTGTTCCTGGTGGGTATTGAGATATTATCAACCCACCGTTATCTAAAATATCGTGTGCTAGACGCAGATGACCACGAGGGTAAATACTGCTCTCATCAACTCCAGATCCAAGTATGGCAATTGTCCTTGCTCTTGCTTTGACGCTTTCCGTGTGTGCCGCAGAATCTACACCATAAGCCAGTCCTGAAACAATCGTTACTCCGCAATTAATCAATGGCTGGGTGATCAGTGGTATGATATTGTCAGCATACGAACTCATTTTACGGGCGCCTGCAATTGCAATGCACGCTTCATCCGGTTCACCAAGAGTACCGCGGTAAAACAAAACTGGTGGTGCGTCATAAATTGTTTTTAATAACTTTGGATAACGCTCGTCATAGTAGGGGAGAACTTTAACTGCGGTATCAGTCAAAGATTTATAAATTTTTTCTACTGAATGTTCAGATTGAACTTTTCTAAGTTTGTCTGCAAGCGGTGGTGGTGGGTTGAAGAACAACTGTTCAAAAGACCCTGCATCTCGGCGCCACTGTTCAAAATCTTGCAGTCGTTTAATAGGCAACAAAGATAGTATATATAGATAAAGGGGTTCTAAGTCCATTTCCATAGACTGATTTTACTAGACCATGTATAAAGTCCTAATAAATATTGAATAAAATCATCCTTGACAAAATCTTAATTTTAGTGTATACTACTAGGACAGTGCAGAATGAGTAGAGTGAATTAAGAATAATTTATCTATACTATCTCACTTGCAAGTCACGAAGACATTGATCATCCCTCCTATTCAATGTTGTTAGTGGTTAAGCGGAGCTTTGTGAGCGTATGCTTGCTAGTTCTCACTTGTGGGTGGGGTTGTGTAGAGAAAGAAAACAAAAAAACCCGCCCCACGAAGTGAGCGGTTTTTTTGTTTTTTAAACGCCAATAAACTTTTTAACCAATAAACTCTTTAATAAGTATATTAGTCTCTGGAAAGATTTCTTCATTTAATTTTGATAGCTCAGAGTTTGTAAAGTTTTGAAGCACGAATACTTCTGTGGGAATAGGCGGGTTTGTTTCGCGTGCTTCAATTCCTACACGAATTCTACCAAATGCTTTTGTACCTAATTCGTCAATTAAGTTTTGTACGCCATTGTGCCCTGCGCTTCCAGAATCAACTGCCTGTTTTACCGTACCGAAAGCTAAATCTTTATCATCATGTATTACTAGTATATCTGTGTGCGGATTAAGTTTATAAAACTCAATAATTTCACGGACAACTTTGCCTGACAAATTCATAAAGTCTTGTGGTTTGATGAAAAAGACTTTTTCCATACCACCATCCAAACCTTCTGTTTGATACTCACAAATTTGCGCGCTGAACTTGCTTTTGCAACTAATTGAAGGATGGTCTTGCAAAAAAAAGTCAACGGCCAAAAACCCGACGTTATGGCGGGTGTTTTCGTATTGCTTGCCTGGATTTCCTAGCCCAACTATGAGTTTCATACCAGTAGTATACTAATGAACGTTTGAAGTTACAATATGTATCACGGATGTAAATTATTAGTTTGTTGTTACTTTGTTAAACTTGGCTGATTTGGCAAACTGCGATATCATAGAAATAGCCTTATTATTAAAATAATATATATGTTAAGAGATAGAAATTTTGAATACAACCATGGCTCAGACAGTATTTTGGATCAGGTAGAAGGAATGAAAGATGAACATATCAGCGAAGCGCCAGATAAATCTGCAGATGTAGGTGTTGACCAAGCGCCAGATGGAATGAATGATTTGGTTTTGAGTTTTAGGTCCAAACTAGAATCAAGCGAATTAAGCAATCAAGAAGATGTTGATCAGCTAAATTCCCTGATTGCCAAGGTTGCAGAACTTGATTCCGACCAAGCCGAAACCTTAAAACAAGAATTTCTGAATAAGAAAATTTCTTAGTTAAAATCACTTTACAAAAAACCACAGCTCCAGTGGTTTTTTGTTAGAATTTGACACTGAAAACCCAGAGGAGCATAATTTTAAAAAATGCAAGGAGGACAAACATGTTTGAACACTACCCAGAGGTGCCAGCGCAGGCTTACTCATATCAAACTCGCGTTGCAATTTTCCGTTATGACAAAAATAGTTATGATGCGAAAATCATCGATGAATTTTTTGCATTAGACCAACAGTTCATTGTCAAGGACATCAAACTCAACATTCCTCGTTCGCATATTGAGCGAGTAGGAAAAGAGTATTTCCGTTTTTTGGCTTTGGCTTTTAAACTCATGTCCAAGCAAAACTGTTGTCATCCACTTGCAGTACTGAAGCCATTACGGCGGAAACTGCATAAAATTAAGCGAAAGCTTATTCAGATCAACCCGAGTGATGCTAACACTGCGTTGTGTTGGTATTTGGCTTGTTTGTATGACACGATCAAAGAGATGTGGTCCGCTGCAAGGAACAATTACGTTAGGTTTTTGTGCAATCAGAGAACGATTCGGAAAGATACAGAGTTGCTTAACGCCACCCACCTGTATTAATTTTAAGTTAAGAAGCGACCTATTTTAGGTCGCTTCAGTTTATTCTATTATTCTTTTCCGCGCTCTCGGACTTGGATGCTGATTGGAGTGCCCCATAAATCTAAACGTTTGATTAGGTGTTTAAGTAAGAAACGACGGTATTGAGTGGAAATTGCCCCTGATTTATTGACTAGTAATTTAAATAGTGGGGGGTTAGTTTCAACTTGAGAGAGTCCATACACTTTTGGTTCGCGTTGGTCACGCAAGCGTTTAGGGGGGTTAGTTTTTAGAGTTTGTTCCAAGACTTTATCTAAGTCTCCCTGGCTAATTATTTTTTGACGGTTAGCATAAATTGGTTTGATGGCATCAATTGCTTCTTGTACACCCTTACCATTTTCTGCAGAAACCATAAATACTGGCGAGAACCATAAAAAAGGGAAATGATGGGAAATATAATCCTGCAATTCTTTTTTACTTCCCTCAAAAACATCCATTTTATTTGCAACAATAATGCAACCCTTTTTTAGGTCAAAGATTTCTCCTGCGATTACTTGATCTTGCTTAGTGATTGGCTGAGTAACGTCTATGAGAAATAAAACAATGTCGCTTCGACGGATTGATTTAAAAGTTTGGAAACCGGAAAAAATATCTGGTTGTTTTTGACGATGTTCTTTACGTTTTAGCCCCGCTGTATCTATAAAAGTATAGTTTTGTTTAGATATTTTGATTTGGGTGTCAATTGAAGTTCTAGTAGTGCCAGCAATAGGGGAGACAATGACCCGTTTTTCTCCTAAAATTTTATTTAATAAAGATGATTTACCTACATTAGGCTTTCCAACTATACTCACAGCTATCCCAGTTGGTGTTGTGGGTTTGGGAATTGTAACTGCTTTTAGTTCTTGCGCAACTTGGTCAAGCAAGTCTCCCATTCCACGTCCTGTAACAGATGAAATAGAGAATACATGTTTAATTCCTAATCGCAAAAAAGGAGCAAGCATGGCTTCAATATTACGAGGGGAGTCCATTTTATTAACAGCTACCACAATTGGTTTTTTTAATTTTCGGAATTTTAGTAATGCTTTCCGATCAATTGCATCAACATCAAGTTTTCCATCAACCACAAATAAGAGTAGATTTGCTTCTTGAGTCGCTACATCAATTTGCTCCTCCAATTCTGCTTCTAGCTCCTGTTTGTTGCCAAATGTTACCCCAGCTGTATCAATCATAGTAAAATCAACACCATTCCAAGATGTGTCTGCATATTGTCGATCGCGGGTGGTTCCAGCCACGGTCGAAGTAATAGCTAGGTGTTTCCCAGCAATTTTGTTCATCAATGTAGATTTACCGACATTCGGTTCACCGACAATCGCTACGAGAGGGAGTTGTTTCATGGCTATGAATTAGTTGAGGTGTTAGTTATATTATCGGTATCGGGACTACCAAGAATGATAATAATATCCACTTTGCTGGAATCAATTTTGATCCCTGGTGGTGGTAATGTGACGGGACTGGCATCTAATTTACTAGTAATATATTCAGATGTAGATGGTTTATGATTTACGCTGTATATCACATTTTGAGTTAAGGGCTTCCCGCCGTAAATAACTTTGTGAACTGTGATCCCAGCATTTGTGAGCTCTGTCTCTGCTTTTTTATAAAGCTTACCTGTTGCACTGCTGTCAGCTAACCACACTGTTGCTTGCTCCGAAGTTAATTGGCCAGTTGCAAAGCTGTTTTTAAAATAATCTTGAATATCAGTTTTAGTTTTGCCAGGGCAAACAGTCAGCACAAATGCACCGCTTTCTTCCAATGTCTGAGGACAAATTAATCCGGTGTCAGGATCTAGGCTCAAAGAGATAGTTTGGTTGTCATTGAAGTCTTTGGTTAGCCCATAGACGTGCAATAGTTGACCAGGAGACAAATTTGTGTGGAAGTGTTCGCCAATTATTGTAAACAATTCATTTACTTTTCCTGCATCAGCAATAATGTTTAAAGAGATGATTTTAGCTTTTGCTGCAGAGATAATTTTTTGTTGTCTAACACTGCGCGCGTAATCGGTGCCCTCCTCGCCGGCTGCGTGGCGAGAGCGAGCAAAAATCAAAGCACGCTCACCGTCCATTTGTTCATGCCCTTCTTTAAAAGTAACTGCTGGTAGGTAACCATTTTTATTGTCCGGATACGTATAATCAGTAAAGGTGCGATCAATTTGAATATCAACTCCGCCCAACATATCAATTGTTTTTTCAAAACCTTTGAAGTCCATTACAGCAAAATAAGGGATTTCTAAACCAGAAATATTAGAAACAACTTCCCGAATACTTGCTCCGGCTTTGTTCCAGTCTTTGTCTTTCTGATAACTTTCCGCGAATACAGCATTGATTTTCCGTTGCCCAATTTCTTTGGTATTCACAAGATAATCACGAGGGATAGAAATCAAGGTAACTTTTTTATCTTCTGGCCTCAGTTGTGCCAGGATAATTGTGTCTGACAAATATGGACCATCGTGGCCTGGGCCACCAATCCCTAATAACAAAATATTAATTTGACCATTGTTTTCACCTTCTAATTTAGAGCCACCAGTTTGGCTGGAAATAATATCACCAATTCTCTCGAAGACGCTTTTATTTTGGCCAATAAAGATTTTATCAAGTAGTCCAGCGCCACGAACTACTACAAATGTACCCAGAGCTAAAATAATAATCGCAATAATCGCAATTATCCATTTTAATATCCGTCTGCCTTTAGGTTTTTTTGGCGGAAGTGGTTCAGGGGTTGAGGTTTGCAATCGAGAATCAATATCATTGTCAATATTTTTTGTTGTGATTGCTGGTTGATGAATACTATGCTTGGAGAAAGGGGATTTTTTCATAAAAAACTAACAAAGTTACTAGGATAGTATAGCTGAAAAATAGGTTTCCGTTAAGAGCATAGAAATCGGCTTCGGTGCGCAGAACTATGTATTTTTATAGTTACATCAGCTTCTTTTGGGCTCTTGCGTCCGATGTGTGGGAGTGGTATAGTTGGAATGTTATTCGTTTAAAAAAGAAATAAAATATGTCTGAAGAAAATATTCAAATCACCAGTACAGATACACCACCAGAAAAAACTCCATCAGTAGGCTCGTTTTTATGGGAACTCTCCCGCATTGTTTTGATTGCATTTATCATAATGATTGGTTTTCGGTATTTTGTTGCAGAGCCTTTCATCGTTTCTGGGTCATCAATGGTTCCAAATTTCCATAATCAAGAATATCTCGTAGTAAACAAGCTTACGTATAAGTTTGGTCAACCAAATCGTGGGGATGTGATTGTGTTTAAATATCCCAAAGATACCTCTCAGTATTTCATCAAACGCGTAATTGGTTTACCAGGAGAAAAAGTGAAGGTAGAAAATGGTAAAGTGTACATTTATAATGAACAATACCCAGATGGCAAAGTTTTATCAGAACCTTATTTATCAAATCAAGATATTACTTTTGGCAAAAATGATATTGTTTCGTTGGGTAGTGATGAATTTTTTGTTCTTGGTGATAACCGGTTAGCATCCAGTGACTCGCGTATTTGGGGAATATTACCTCGTCATGATATTGTTGGTGTCGCTTGGCTGAGAGTATTCCCTATTAACATGTTTGGCGTGGCAGATTTCCCCAAACCATCTTTAAATTAAATTTTGATGATGCAAAAGACAGCAAAAAAAACCGCAACCTTAGCAACTAAACTTTCTAAAGCTGGGGCAATGACTGGACTTAGAGATATCACTACTCAGGTAAGCCCATTTTGGAATGTAATTTTGCATGAAGTCCGTAATATAGCCAAGTTATATGGCTTTCAGCCTGTAGAAACGGCGATTTTAGAAGAGGAAAAAATTTACACTGACTTTTATAAAAATCAACCACAATTGTTGGAACGAATTTTGTTTGCACAGCCTGGTGGGCGAACTATTGGTGTTCGTTCCGCAGTACTCCCATCTTTATTACGTCATTATGCGCAGTTAAAAATTACTGATGAACAACCCATGTCCAAGTGGATGTATATTGGGAATGTTGCAGAAGTTGACCCACGAGGGGCAGTGCATTTTAATTATCAATTTGGATTTGAGATATTCGGGAGTTTTAATCACTTAACTGAGGCCCAGGTTATTAGTGCTGTCTGGGATTTAATCAAGCGCTTGGATTTAGACGAGGAATCAGTGACTTTGGAAATCAATACTTCTGGCGATGCGGCAGTACAAACCGCCTATGCTACCGTTTTGAAAGATTATTTAAAAGGTAAAGAATTTGAATTATGTGATGATTGCAATATGCATGTTCGTAATCGAATTTTGAACGTGCTTCGTTGCGATAATTTAGACTGTCAATTGGTTACTGCAGAAGCGCCTGTAATTGTAGATTTTTTAGATGCAGACGCCCGCAAGCGTTTTACGGATGTGTTAGAAGCTTTAGATGAGCTTGGTCTACCATATCAATTAAACCAGTTGTATGTTGGCTCAGAAGGAACCTCTGGCACTAACTTAGTAGTGAAGTATAAAAAGGGTAATCAGAGTGTGGTAATTGGTGAAGCTGGTCATCATGAATTATTGATGAAAAATATTTCTGGAAAATTGATGCCAGTATTTGGATTCACTGGTAGCTTGTCAGCCTTGGCTCGAGCCATGGAGCTTTCTGAAGTTGAAGCTAAGCTAGATACTAGCAGTGAAGTGTTCCTGGTTCCATTAGGGGAGTTAGCATCAAAGCGCAGTTTACGATTGTTCCGTGATTTAATTGCTGTGAATATTAAAGTTCATGATCACTTTGGTACAGTTGGTGTGAAAAATCAGTTGAAGCAAGCAGAGGAGTACAAGGCTCCAATTGCGTTGATAATGGGTCAGAAAGAAGCTATGGACGATATGGTAATTTTACGAGATGTAAAGTCTGGAATGCAGGAAGTATTTTCTTATGATAAAATAATAACAGAAGTTAAAAAGCGTTTAGAGCGCTAAATTATATGGACAACAATCCTGAGTGCGTATTTTGTAACATTGCATCTAAGTCTATTGCTTCAAACATTTTGCATGAAAGTGATAACATTATGATTATCCAGGATATCATGCCTAAAGCACCGATTCATGTTTTAGTAATGCCAAAACGGCATATTATTTCTGTAAATGATTTGCAGGATAGTGATGGTGCGATGATTGCCGAATTGGTTTTGGCGGCCAAGAACTATGCCAGGGAAGCTGGTGTTGCTGATGCTGGCTATAAACTAGTGATGAATAATGGTAAACAGGGCGGACAAATTATCCCTCATTTACATATGCATTTACTTGGTGGCAAACAGCTCGAAGAGTAAATATTTATCTCAATTTGACCATCACTACTAAATAACGTATAATAGTAGGACATTAAGGTCGGGCCAATGCATTTGTGTGTCATTGGTGTTGTATATTCAAAGTGAGGTGAATTTTTTTGGTAGAAGTAAAACGTAAAGAAAACGAATCATTTGATAATTTACTCCGCCGTTTCAATCGCAAGATTCAACAAAGCGGTGTTTTAGTGCGTGCTCGAAAAACTCGTTTTTTTACCCCTGTTAAAAGTCGTAATTTGCAACGTTCAACTGCTCAGCGTCGTGCAGAACTACGTGAGGTTAGAGAAGAAATGAAGCGCATGGGCAAACCAGTTAAACCGTCCCGTGGTCGACGATAATTTGAATATCATCGCCTAGTTAAATTAAACAAATAACAATTTCATGGTGAATCTTTCTGTAGTAGAATCTGCATTGCAGGATGCAATAAAAGCTCGTGATCAGATTACTGCTAACACACTTCGTGCTTTGAAAACCAGAATTCAAAACGAACAAATCTCCAAAGGTTCAGAACTGTCTGAGTCAGATGTTTTGGCGTTGGTACAGTCCGAAGCAAAACGACGCAAAGAAGCTGGTGCTGTATTTCGCGAAGCTGGTCGGGTTGAATCTGCTGATAAAGAAGAGGCGGAATTAAAAGTTCTTGCTAGTTTTTTGCCTGCCCAAATTAGTGAAGAAGAAATTGAAAAGGTTATTGATTCTAAAATGGCGGAGAATTCTTGGGGGAGTAATGATTTTGGTGTTGCTATGGCATCACTAAAATCGCATTTTGGTAATACTGCAGATGGAGCTACCATCTCAAGACTGTTAAAACAAAAATTGAATTAATTGATTATGGCAAAAGAACAATACATTGTTGGTTTGGATGTTGGAACGCATACTATTCGCGTTGTCCAAGGGAAGGTAGAAGAAACTGGCCGTATAAATATTATTGGGGCTAGTTCTGTGCCTGCGAACGGAATGCGTAAAGGTGTTATCGTTGATATTGACGAAGCTGTGTCTTCTATTTCTGCGGTTTTAGAAAAAGTTGAGCGTATGACTGGTGTGCCTGTCTCGCGCGCAAATGTATCTGTTGGGGGGAATCATATTACTTGCATGGATTCAAAAGGAGTGATTGCTGTGTCTCGCGCTGATGGGGAAATTTCGGAAAATGATGTTATCCGTGTTATTGATGCATCGCAGGCAGTGTCTATTCCACCAAATCGTGAGGTAATTCATGTTATCCCAAAAACTTTTACCCTAGATGGTCAATCTGGAATCAAAGATCCAATTGGGATGACTGGTATCCGACTGGAAGTAGAAACGATTATTATTCATGGGGCACTACCCTTCTTAAAAAACTTATCCAAAGCTATCACTCAGGCGGGGTTGGAGGTGGATCAGTTAGTGCTTTCGCCATTAGCGGCTGCTCAGTCGGTTTTAAATAAGCGTCAAAAAGAATTAGGGGTTGCTTTGATAGATTTGGGTGCTGGGACTACCAGCGTTGCTGTGTATGAAGAAAATAATTTGATTCATACTGCAATCATCCCAGTCGGCTCAATGCATATTACTAATGATATTGCGATTGGTTTGCGGTGTACAATTGACACGGCAGAACGAGTTAAAGTTATGTATGCCCAAGCCAGTCCGGCATTGATAGATAAACTCGCAGAAATCGACATGTCTAAAATTGATCCTCAGGAAGAGAGTCGTATCCCGCAGCAGCTTGTTGCGGAGATTGTAGAAGCTCGCCTAGAAGAGATTTTTGATATGATAACCAAAGAGCTTAAAATGATTGATCGTGATGGGAAATTGCCAGCTGGAATTGTGCTTACGGGTGGGGGTGCTGTGCTCCCTGGTGTGGTGGAGTTTGCAAAACACTACTTACGTTTACCAGTTTCTATTGGGGTGCCAAGCGAGACAGACACAATTATTGATCAGGTAGTAGATCCATCCTTTGCTACTGTTGTAGGGCTTGCATTGTGGGGAAGTAATCTCTCTGGTAGCTTTAGCGACTTCAGCCTGACAAAGCCTTTTAGGGGTTTGTTAGATAATCAAAATGTGGTAAAATTGAAGAAGTGGTTTAAGACCTTGATGCCCTAAGGGTTAAATATAGCCTGGCGCAAAAATAAAAACGCAAAACAACAATTGGATCAGAAATTTATCTATTTGAGTTGTTGTTTTGCGTTTTTATTCTTAAAATTAGCAGTCAATAAATAGTAGAAACATGAAAAAGCCTATGGAAGTAAAACCTAAAATTGAAACATTTGCCCGCATTAAAGTTATGGGTATCGGTGGGTCTGGAACCACTGCGGTCAGCCGTATGGCAGAGTTGGGTATTCGAGGTGTTGAGTTTATCTCCGTAAACACCGATGCTCAGGCTTTGCATAATAATCAAGCTGATAAAAAAGTTCATATCGGCAAATCAATTACAAAAGGCCTTGGTTCGGGAATGAACCCAGAACTAGGCCGTCAGGCTGCCGAAGAATCTCAAGAAGAAATTGAAGAGGTGATTTCTAACGCCGACATGGTTTTCATCACTTGTGGTCTTGGTGGGGGAACTGGTACTGGCGCTGCTCCAATTGTTGCTGAGCTTGCAAAGAATCGTGATATTTTAACAATTGCAGTTGTCACCAAGCCGTTTACTTTTGAAGGAAGCAAACGTAAAGAAATTGCTGAAGCAGGGTATGAGAATTTGAAAGACAAAGTTGATGCGATTATCTCAATACAAAATGACCGCATCTTACAAATTATTGATAAAAAAACTTCTTTAATTGAAGCCTTTACTACTGTTGACGAAGTCCTCCGCCAAGGAATTGCTGGTATCTCAGACTTAATTACTACCCATGGTGTCGTCAATGCGGACTTTGCTGACATTAGAACAATAATGCAAGACGCTGGGACAGCGATGATGGGTATTGGTAAGGCTTCTGGTGAAGGTCGTGCTGAATTAGCTGCTAAAGCTGCGGTAAACTCGCCACTGTTAGACATGACTATTGATGGCGCGCAAGGTGTCCTATTCAACATTACCGGCGGTCCTGACCTAGGTATGTTTGAAATTGATGAAGCTGCCAAAGTCATTACAAAAAATGTTGATCCAGATGCTCGTGTAAAATTTGGCACTGTCATTGACGAATCTATGGGCGATGAAATTCGCATCACTGTTATTGCGACTGGGTTTGATGAGCATAATCGTCGTCCTTCCACCGTAAGTTTCGCACATTTGTCAGATGATTCTGCGTTGTCGGCCCGTCAGGCTCAAGCTCCAGTATCCGCACCAATAGACATCGCTCAAGAACCGGTTCGTCCAGAAGTTCGTAAACCGTTATTTAGCCCTAAACCTGTTGATCCGGTGCCAGTGCAAAGTAATGATGAAGAAACAGATGAAGACGAATTAGATATTCCTGCTTTCATTCGTAAGAAAATGAAGTAGACGCTTAAAAATAAAAAACTACCCCCTAAGAAACTCAGTCGCTACGATTCGCTTCGCGAATCTGGGCTCCAATGGTTTCTTTTGAGGGTAGTTTTTTATTTTATTTACAATCTTTGTTTTTCCCACAGCTCAAAGAACCTTCCGCGTTTTTTTGTTAATTGAGCGAAGTTACCAGATTCAGTTATTGTACCATTTTCTATTACAAGAATTTTATCCATTTCTTTTATAGTTGTAAGCCTGTGAGCAATCACAATGGCCGTCACATCTTTAAAGAATTTGTGTAATGAGTCTTGGATTTTTTCTTCAGATTCAATGTCTAAATGAGAAGTAGCCTCGTCCAGGAGTAGCAATTGCGGTTGTTTAAATACTGCTCTAGCAATGCCTAAGCGTTGTTTTTCTCCACCAGAAAGACGAACTCCTTTTTCCCCAATTTGTGTATTAATACCTTTGGGTAGCTTTGCAAGAAAGTCAGACACATGTGAGATTTCCAAAGCTTTCTTTAGTCGTACGGGCTTATCTTTAGGATTTGGACCAGCCAAGTAAATGTTATCTTTGATCGAAAAATTAAAGACTTCTGTTTCTTGGAGCACGACTGCAACATGGTCGTAGTAATCTTTTTTGCTAATTTCTTGAAGGGGACTTTTATCAAAACTGATTGTCCCAGAAAAGTTGTCATATTCTTTCAGGAGTAGTTTAAATAAAGTTGATTTACCCGCTCCCGACAAACCTACAATCCCGATTTTTTCTCCCCGTTTGATATTGAAAGAAATTTTATTTAAAACTTGGTTTTGCTCATATGCAAAAGATACATTTTTTAAATTGATTTCGTTCCAGTTTTTGGGGAAATGGAATTTGCCAACCTCAGAGTCTATAGTAACTGGTTTGTTAATCACTTCATTCAGCCTAGAAATGCTGTACCGAGCAATGAGCAATTCTTGAGCAACATTTGAGAGCTCATCTACAGACTGCCAAACATTATTAAAGTAGTTATTAAACAAAATAAGCAAGCCGACTTCTGCATGACCATTTATTATCGAGCCTACTATGAAAATTAAAGTACCAATTTTGAATATTTGAGCAAGTAGGGTTTCTCCAGACAAACGACTTTGAATCCAAAAAATCCTTTTTTGAACTAGTTTATTTAAATGATCAATGTATTGCTTTAGTTTACCAACAACGGCATCCGACATGGACATAACTTTTACACTACGGATATTATTCATAGCCTCAAACTCTAGACCGTTAACTTCTTCTGCTTGGATATTCTCAGCATGGACTGCTAAGGCAACATATTTTCTGAGAGATTTAGCGAGTATTAAATAAGCGATCAAAAATACTGCTGTTATTGAACTAACAATTGAGTTGAAATGTGATAGGATTATTATTGTTCCTGCAAAATTCACCACGATTTCAATTATATTGTTCGCCCAGATACTAGTTAATCTAGCATAACCACTAGATGCATTTGTAATACGTTTAAGTTTATTACCAGTATTTTCTTTTTCGTGCCAAGCTATATCAAGCTTGAACAAATGGCTGATAGAGTTTAATTCAACATCAAGGCTTACCTTACTGCTGATACTGAATAGAACCCTTTTCCCAGCGTACATGCTCAGTGTCCGAAAGATCTGTACAAACGACCATGTAAACAGAATTACCCAAATCTTATGCTGATGAACACTTAAATTACCATTACTAACGATCGTAATTATAGTAGCCAGGGCATAGGTAGAATATAGATTAGAGATGTCACTGAATAAGCGTAGAATACTACCAAGTATAAATAGACCTTTATACAGCTTAACATGGGACCAATAATCTTTAATTAAATGCCAAGTTGAAAAATCATTTATGTTTTCGTCTGGGGCTAAAAATCTCATTCTCATAAACTAATTATAGCAAAGTAAATTGGTTGCAAGTTTCTTTAGCGTTCGCACATTGAGTAGGTGAATGGGCGCGTATCTCAAAAGAGTCATTATTTGTTGAACAATTGGACAAACTAAAAAAAGTATGCTATAATACCTCTGACAGTCAAGTTTTTAGAAACAAAAATAAAAATGTCAGAAGATTCTTTTAATACTTATAAAAAAGATCATGAGCAAATGATCTTGCGTGATTATTTAGCTGTTGACCGTACTATGATGGCTAATGAGACATCTTTTATGTCTTACATCCGTACATCATTAACTTTAATTGCTGGTGGGGCAACGTTGATAAAGTTTTTCAGCGAGCCTACAATGCAAGCTTTGGGGTGGGCGTTCATAATAATTGGCGGATGGTTGGCTATTCATGGTTATGGTCGTTTTCGTCAAGTTGATATAATTCTCCATAAAGTTAAAGGTGAAACAGTGCATCGGGCGAAGAAATTAAGCAAATCCAAGAAAGTTTTGGGGTCAGCATTCAAGCTTATTTTAAATCGTAAGGCATAAAACCTATTTTTATATCGTTAAAACAACCGAGTTCAGACTCGGTTTTAATTTTTGACAAACTATAGAAATAAGAGTATAAATATGGAAAATTACATAACGGAGGAACAATATGTGTTATTACGTTGGCGTAGTTACTTTTGATGATGAAGAATTGATTTTGGCATTCATGGGAACTGAAGATGATAGCATTTTGGTGGTTGGGAATACACAAAATGTAGTTGCCAGTGCTTTGCTCAAGGAATTCTATCATTTTCATCTTGACGAGCTTGAAGCTTGTTTAGGAAAAATACAACGATTAAGCGTTCGTGAAAAGGGTGATGATGAAGTCGTGGTTCTACGAGATTTTTGGGCAGCTACATTTGCTTCGTTCTTAGCCAAGTCGTTCCCTGGTGAAGGTAATCACATTCAAAATGTTATAGGACAGGTTCAAGATCGTGTGTGGTTTTCTCTTGACATACCCAAAACTATCATGTATATGGTTATCAAGCCAGAGCCTAAAATACTCGTTGTGTTTTCAAAACAACAGGCAGGGTTAATTTTGCACGAACCATACTATCAAACTGATTTTGAAGCTCGCATATCCTTAATGGACAAAATCAGCACTGCTGACTTGCCAGAAAAATCTGACGAGCTTCCAGTTTGGTGCGAGGGATGTATTGCGGAACTGCTCATTTCAATTTTCTTGGTGGCTTATTGTTATGTGAAGATTCCAAGTGAATATGTTCAACCATATCCTTGGCGCTACAATCCACAAAACAATTAAAAGGGCATAACCAGCCCTTTTTATTTTTTTAATTTTTAGTTATAGTATTTACATCTGATGATGATGGTTCCAACCCAAGGAGGAAAAGACAGCAAATCAAGAATTAATTGATATCCAGGACGGTGTACTGCTGGTAAATGACAACCTTACCCAGCTAATGGATTCCTTTAAGAATCTTCTGGAAGTTATTCAGGAAAATACGTTCCCTCTGGAGCTTTCTGAATCCAAAGATCAGGATGACTCTCAGTTTTTCCAGGAATTTCACGAAGAAATTCGCATGGTCAAAGGCGGTAGAGGCTATATCTTGCGGGTATATCTTAATGAACTAATTCCGCTTGATCATATTGCATTGTATGTGATTAATCATGAGGATTTGGATGTATTGAGTTTTGCGGATGATTTGCTTTTGACTTTTGGGGGCTTAATTGACTTCATAGATATACGAGAGCGAAGAAAACGACGAGGTCAGGCAATACGCTGGTTTGCCACCTTAGGTTATAAAAGTAATCTGATGCATTGAAGTAAAATTTCTCCGGTCTTTTCCGGAGTTTTTTCTTTGCCATAAAATTGGTATAATTGGCATATGGCAAATTTAGATAAAATCGAGCCGCGGCTATTAAAAGGTTTTCGTGATTATAGCCCCACCGAACAATTGGCTAGACAACAAATGTTTGGGAAAATCCAGAGCGTATTTGAACGGTTTGGGTTTTTACCATTATCTACTCCGGTACTAGAATACGCAGAAATTTTGATGGGTAAGTATGGTGAAGATGAAAAACTAGTTTATCAGTTTAAGGATAAAGGCGATCGTGATGTTGCGATGCGCTATGATTTAACTGTGCCTTTGGCTCGTTACGTTGCGCAAAATCAAGGGCAAATTATTTTCCCGTTTAAACGTTATCAGATTGCACCTGTATGGCGAGCAGACAATCCGCAAAAAGGGCGCTTACGCGAGTTCTTCCAATGTGATATTGATGCAGTCGGCACGGACTCTGTGCTTGCAGATATAGAGGTGATAGCTTGTTTGTGCAAAGCATTGGAAGCAGTGGGGGTAGCAAATTACAGAGTACGATTAAATGACAGGAGTATCTTTGCAACCTTTTCTCCAGTCACTATTAGGGCGATTGATAAAATTGATAAAATTGGTTTAGATGGCGTTGTGGCCGAGATGCAGGCTGGTCAAGTAAGTGAAGCTGAAATAGCTAGGGCGAAAGAATTAGTACAAGGCAAGGTCACTGCGCCAGAGAATATTTTAACGATTTTGTCAGATTTAACGCAGTTTGATTTGCAAGGTCAGGTTGAGTTTGATCCTTCCATAGCACGAGGCTTAGATTATTACACTGGCGTTGTTTTCGAAATATTTCTTGTAGATAAGCCAGAATTCGGTAGTATCTGTAGTGGTGGTCGTTATGATAATTTAGTGAACCAATTTTCTAATCAAGATTTACCATCGGTCGGTGGTAGTATCGGGATTGATAGATTATTACAAGCTTTGGAAGAGATGGGCTTGCTAAAAACTAGCCAGCCGATTCGTGCGCTGATTTTAAATCAGAGTAAAGTTTTGGAAAAAGAGTATTTGAAATTAGCTACAACACTTCGAGCAAATGGTGTGAATGTGGAAATATATTATGCTAACACCGCTAAACTTGATAAACAGTTTAAGTATGCAGAAGGCAAAGGTATTCCATTAGCAATCATTATGGGCGAAGAAGAGGCAAAAAATGGTACAGTTCAGCTAAAAGATTTGGCGAAACGAGAACAGCAAGAAGTTAATCAGACAGATTTAGCTCAAATTTTACTGAAAGTTTAGAAACAATTTAACAAATCTAGGTATAACAGCAGATATGATTACGGGATGGCGCCGAATTATATATCTGCTTTTTTAATTGGTTTTATTTTCGGAGTGGGAGTTGCATCATTGTACTTGGTAACTTTTGATTGGTTACTGGTTTTGTTTTGTGTTGCCATGTTTATAGTTGGGGTGATGACTTTTGTGAGCAGGCGCATTGCAATTTTGTTTTTGGTCTTTGTGTTGGGCGTGATGTTGGGGTTGTTGCGGTTGAATTTAACTTTTGGAGAGAATGAGTATGAGCCATTTTTAAACCAATCGTTTAGTGCAGAAGGGATAGTAGCAACAGATCCAAACATGTCTGGTACTAATCAACAACTCACGCTTTTGCCAGATGGGTTTAATCAATACGTACGAACTTCTATGTATACACCTGTACCAGACATCAGCACTGGGGATCGAGTATGGATTCAAGGCCAATTACAATATCCTGAAAATTTTAATGATTTTAATTACGTTGCGTATTTGCAACGCTGGAATACATACGCAGTATTAAAAAAACCTCGAGTCATTGTACTTAAACAAGTAGGTGTGTCTTGGCGCACGCCATTAATCATGTGTCGTGATTTTGTCATTAAACAAATGAAAGCTTTTCCTTCTAACGAAGGGAGTTTGATTGCTGGAATGTTGATCGGGCAGCGGCAACAGCCGCTGCCCGATGATGTAGCTAATGCGTTCAAAATCACAGGGTTGACTCATATCGTGGCTGTTTCTGGTTTTAATATGACAATTATTGCGACTGCTTGCGGTGCATTAGTCTGGTACATTGGTCGTCGTCTGACTAACGTCTTAACTTTATTTGTTATGTTTGGTTTTGTGGTTATTACAGGAGCGAGTGCGGCTGTTGTTCGCGCCGCTATTATGGCTACCATAATGCTAGTTGCGCAATTGCTTGGCAGGCAATACGCTAGTTTGCACTCACTACTTATTGTGGCAAGTATTATGGTATTGCAAAATCCACGAATTGTTATTTGGGATGTTGGTTTCCAGCTGAGCGTTGCGGCTACATATGGAGTATTAATTTCTTTTCAAATAAAGAAAATGACTGAGTTGAGTACAAGCACTATCAGTACAAATAGTTTCTGGGGTGACATGCTTCGACCAACCCTTGGCGCTATTGCAATGACTGCGCCGATCATTGCATTTCATTTCGGAACCTTTAGTTTGATTGCGCCATTAGCAAACTTGCTGGTACTGCCATTAGTGCCGTGGATTATGTTGTTCGGAGCTTTGACTTTGATTCCTGTACTGGGAGGTGGGTTGATTTTTCCGGCGCAGATTCTTGCTACGATCGTGTTACAAATCACTCAAAAATTATCCATTATTCCATATGCCAGTATTCCCATACAATTATCGGCGTGGATTCTAGTAACGTATTATGGAGTAATATTTTTGTATATTCGTCGCCGATTGCCAAACTGATGCCCAACTGATAAAATAAAGAAAATTATTATTTAAATTTTAATAAAATGAAAACATGGCAACAAGGATTACTGGCTGGTGTGATTATTATTTTAGGTGTCGGGGCAATGATCTATTTCCGCAATAATTCTAATCCCAAACCAAGCAATAATAGCAATCAAGATACGACAAACATTAATACAACTAACTCTAATCAACCAGACACAGCACAGTGTACTCGTAATGTTGATAATACACTTATGAATGAACCAATTGATATCAAAAATAAGACTGTAACTTTGAATGTAGAAAATTATGGTGACATTACTGTTCAACTATACGATCAAGATGCGCCAAAAGCTGTAGAAAACTTTTTACGCTTAACTAAGAGCGGCTATTATGACTGTATTACATTTCACCGCATTGCCAAAGGCTTTGTTATCCAAGGTGGTGACCCAACCGGTACTGGTAGTGGGGGAGAAAGCGCATTTGGGCAAGATTTTGCAGATGAGTTGGATGCAAATACTCCAAGCGCAAAAACTGGATATGTAAAAGGCGTTCTCGCAATGGCTAATCGTGGACCGAACACTAACAGTAGCCAATTTTTCATCATGTTGGATGATGCCCCACAAATGCCTCATGCATACACTATTTTTGGTAAGGTAATTGCCGGACAAGATGTTGTTGATAAAATCGGTCAGGCGGAGATTAACCCACAAATGGGCCCAACTGATGGTGCACCAGTAAACAAGATAACTATCACAAAAGCGACAATTTCTAACTAATAATTTTTTTAAAAGATAATTTGAAATACTTATGGAAACATTTGAACGAACGCTAGTCTTACTTAAGCCCGATGCATTAGAGCGGGGATTAGCAGGGGAAATCATCACGCGTTTTGAACGTGTTGGTTTAAAAATCTTAGGAATCAAGATGCTTCTTTCTGATTTAACAAAAGCTGAATTGCATTACACAGAAGATCTAGCTATTCGCCGCGGTGAACACGTCCGCAAAGCAATGACTGACATGCTGACATCTGGTCCGATCATTGCCATGGTATTAGAAGGGATTGAGGCTGTGGAATTAGTACGCAAGATGATTGGCTCTACTGAGCCAAAATCTTCTCCGCCAGGCACCATTCGAGGTGATTACGCGCATGCTTCCTTTCGCCATGTAGATAACAGCCAAAGCAATAAGCTTTATAATCTAATTCATGGCTCTGCTACTCTTGAAGAAGCAAAAATAGAAATAGCTGTTTGGTTTAATGATGAAGAATTAATTGATCATGATCCAGTGTATACAAAACACACCTTAAATAAGTAAATTTAGCCAAACAAAACGACCACCACTGATTGTAGTGGTGGTTTTTAAAATGTGTTATGATGGTTTAAAAGGAGGTTTAATGCTGATGTTAACAAAAAAACAACAGCGGTTTTTGCAGGCAGAGAAAAAACGTACGATGTCTTTTTTGGGTCGCATGGCGCAGTTAAAAGGCAAACAAACCGAAGAGCGATTTTTTAGAGCTTGGAACCCTAAGACAGGGAAGCATGCATATGAGCAAATAATTGAATCAGTTCGACCAGGAGATTCCTACGAAGATACGGTACTCAAGGCTGATGCTATTTTGTACACCAAGCTTCCCAGCAAACCGATCATTGGAATTCAGATCAAGTCTTCATTGGAAAGAGCGAAGGATTTTATTAAAAAAGAGTACCCCGTTCCAGTCGTTTGGATTACGCCATGGGATACTGCTCGACAAATCCGTCGCAACACCATATTTTCCATTGTTAACATGTTTCCGTTTATTGCAGAACAGTTGAAGCGGTTAGGGTGTGAACCGCCCATAGAAAAAATTAACTACTTTCAAACTGTAGGTAATCTTCATTAAGACAGTAAGCAGCCTTAATTCCCCGAAGGCTGCTTATTTTTTTCGAAAGAAAGTGGGCAAGCCTGGGAGACGAGAGGAAATGTCTTGTAGTTTAAGTTCACGGACACGTTGGAAAATCCCTTTGTCGTGTTCTGCAATGTATTTTCTGATTAACGCCCTGGCGTGACCAGTTTTGGCTGCAGCTAACCAATCGCGGGATGGTGTGGCTGGTTTTTTGGATTTTAAAATTTCGACAATATCACCTTGATGAAGTTCATCAGTAATTTTTCCCATTTTCCCATTAATTTTTGCCCCCATCATTTGGTAGCCTAAATCAGAGTGCACAGAAAAAGCAAAGTCAATCACTGAAGCACCAACGGGGAGATCTTTCACATCACCTTTAGGGGTGAGTACAAAAATTCTATCCTTAAAGAAATCAATTTTGAGGCCTTCTAGGAATTCCTCTGGGTTGGCTTGCATTTCTTCTTGCCAAGCATGGAGCTCTTTAAACCATGATGCGCTTTTTTCAATTTTGTCATGCTTGCCTTGTTCTTCGTAAAACCAGTGGGCGGCAATTCCGCGTTCTGCTGTTTCGTGCATCAAATCAGTTCTGATTTGAACTTCAAATGGTCGACCATCGTCATCAAATAAAGTTGTGTGCAGACTTTCGTAACCGTTTGGTTTGGGAGTAGCGATAAAATCTTTCACTCGCCCTGGCATTGGTTTAAAGTGTTTGTGAATAATCCCCAGTACTGCGTAACAGTCTGCTGTGGATTTTGTAATAATCCGCAGAGCAATTTTGTCATAAATTTTAGAGATGTCATGATCGTAACGCTCTAACTTTTTGTACAAAGAGTAAATGCGTTTAGTTCGTCCAGTGATATCCTGAAACTTAATTCCTTCTAAACGAAGAATTGATGATAATTCTTTTTGCATTTCCTTGGTGCTTTTTTTCCGTTCTTCTAAGCGTTCGTTTAAAATTTTATCGGTTTTTTTGTAATTTTCTGGATCTACAACTTTGAATGATAAATCTTCTAATTCATCTTTCCATGTTCCAATACCGAGCCGCCCAGCAATTGGCGCGTACATCTCTAAAGTTTCACTAGCAATCCTTTGTTGTTTTTCTTTTGGTAAAGCTTCTAGCGTGCGCATGTTGTGCAAGCGGTCAGCTAGTTTAATAAGCATCACACGAACATCTTTGCTAGTCGCAACAAACATTTTGCGCAAATTTTCTATATAGTACTCATCAGTGCTATTGCGTAGGCGGACATGTCCAAGCTTAGTTACCCCGTCAACTAACGAAGCAATTTCTTCGCCAAATTCTTTTTTAAGGTTTTCATCAGTTGTGTTAGTGTCTTCGGTAATATCATGTAAAATAGTGGCTATAATTGCAGTGGCATCTGGGAAAATTTGTCCTAAAATAATAGCGGCAGATTTTGGGTGATTCACGAATGGTTCGCCACTTTTACGCTTTTGTCCCTTGTGAGCATCGGTAGCAAAATCAAGCGCATGTTGGATTAGCGCTTTTTCTTCCGGGGTAAATTTATGAGGAATGGATTTAAAGAAATCACTCATACATTCAGTATACCTTAAATTGACCCATCTCGTTATAGCCGGTGATATAATAAAAATATGCCAGAATTACCAGAAGTTCAGACCGTTGTTTCTGAACTAAATAACAAATTGCGTGGGCGCAAGATTAAACGGGTGGTGGTAAATTTGGGGAAAATTATTAGCGTTGGCCCTCAAACGGTTAGTAATATTCGGGATGTTTCCCAGAAAACTGTAAATAAATTTGTGCGTTTGTTGCAAGGGCGCAAGTTCTTAAGTGTGCGTCGTCGTGGTAAGATGTTAATTTTTGATGTTGACGGTCCATTGGTTATGTTGGCGCATTTAAAAATGACTGGGCAGTTTATTTTTGAAGACAAAGCGCAGGCAAAGAAAACTGGTAGTCAGTATCGGATTCTCAACAAACTAACTGCACCATTGGTCAAATTACCAACAAAACATACCCATGTGGTATTCTATTTTACTGATGGATCGACTTTGTTTTACAACGACCTTCGCCAGTTTGGTTATCTACGGGTTGTAAAAGATGCTGATATAGAGAATGTAAAAGAGTTTAAAGAGTATGGTCCTGAACCGTTAACAAAAAGTTTTACTTTTGCAATTTTCCAACAGGCGTTACAGAATCGCAAAAAAATTCCAATCAAGCTAGCTTTAATGGACACTAAGGTTGTGGTGGGGATTGGTAATATATATAGTGATGAAATTTTGTACCATGCACACGTACGTCCAGATCGTAAAGTAGCAACTCTGATGTTACCTGAGTTGCGCGCAGTTTATAAACAAATTAAACCAGTATTGCAAGCAGGAATTAAATATAAAGGCTCAAGTGTTGGTGATTTTATTCGGACTGATGGGAAATGGGGGAGTATGGGGAAACACCATTTTGTTTATGGCAGGAAAAAGCAACCTTGTTTGGGTTGTGGTACAATAATTCAGAGCATGAAATTAGGGGGTAGAACCTCAAGTTTTTGTCCTAAAGAACAATTATAATCAGAGCTATGGAAAATCAAGCAGTATCAAATCAACCAGCAGAGTCAGTGAAGGCGATAAACTCATTTAAGACTAACGAGCCAACCCCAGAGCAAACAGACAAGCAAATGCTGGCCGAGATTTTAGAGAACTCTCGTAAGACTAAAAATTATATGAAGTGGCAGTTAATTATTACTGTAGCTTTAGTAGTCATTCCACTTTTAGCATCGCTGGCCATTATCCCATATGCGATGAAGTCATTTAGTGCTATGTATGACATTTCAGCTGGTTTAGATTCTAATCCGGCTAGTCAAATTCAAGATTTATTAAAATAATTCTAAATTTATGACCGATGAACGATGGGAGCAATTTGTGGAAGATGCTAATAGCAGATTTGAAAATATTGGCGTTACCGCCGAACCGTGGGAAGAGGATCGTGGTGGGCAAACCATATCTGGCATCAATAATGTTATAGAGTTTACCCTGCCCAACATTGGAGATCGTTATAAAGTTGTTCGCGAAAACAAGCCAGCGGTCTTGGATAAGAAGCAACATTATTCTCATAGACAAGGTGACACAGCTCGGACTGAGTATGTTTTGTCAGACACGGAACTTTCACATAAAATTAGGGTTTATAAAGAAGATAATTTTGGCGAGTGGGAAGAAATTCGCGCAGAAAGTTTAGGGCTGTGAGACTAAAGTTCTTAAAATGTTAGCGGAACGAATTCAGAATACCCTTCGCTTTTTTGATTTACAAAGCTTGCCTTTGACTGCTTATGAAATTCATCAGTATCTGGTGGCTGACGTTACGGCAATCAAAAATAAAATTGATGAACGATTTGAATTAAAACCAGAAATCTCTGCCCCAACTGCTCCAGTACATTTTGATACTATTTTGACACAACTATATATACTAAGTAGGGAAGGCAAAATAATCAGCAAAAATGGATTTTATGCTTTGGTTGGTAAAGAAGATTTGATTGCCCAACGCCAAAAAAACTATTTGTTTGGATTAAGACGGGAAAAACTTATCAAACATTACTTAGTCCCAACTAAGCATATTCCATTTGTTCGAGGGATTGCTTTGGCAGGGTCACAAGCGCTTGGTCAGCAACGTTCAACATCAGATATTGATCTTTTAATAATTACTGACACAAAATATATGTGGACTGCGCGAACACTTTTATCTGCTTGGTTCCATGTGTTTGGTGTTCGTCGACACGGTAAAAAAATATCCAATCGGTTTTGTTTGAATCATTACCTAGCAAATGCGCGAGAAGTTGATGCTGAGCGCAACCTTTACAAAGCTATGGAATATACAAAGTTACGATCTGTTGTGTATCCACAAGGCATTCGTCAGTTTCAGCAAGCCAATGAACATTGGATAAGACAATTTTTCCCTAACGTAGAGTTTGATGATATTTATCCAGTCAAACAATCCTTGGTCCAGATGTACTTAGAAAAATTATTTACAAACAGACTAGGGTTGTGGTTTGAAGCAAGACTTAAAGCTTGGCAACAAAAGCGTATTCAACAGGACCAGTTTGTATTTGTGAGGGAAGATGAACTTAGTTTTCATCCAGAAAGCAAGCACGAAACTTTGCTTCAAGGATTTTTTCATAAATAAAGCCAGTTTATACTGGCTTTTTGAATTCTAGATAAATTATGATGGGGAATCGATGGAGTCGATATTGGAGATTATAGGTAGGACTTTCTGCATTACTTTCTAATTCATGCATATATGAAAAAGTAAAACCGCTATTGGTAATATGGTTTAGATGCTCACTTAATTTATAAAAGTAACACTCTAAGGTTTTATTAAATGTGAAGTTGCGAGTTTTTTCTTTCCCAAACCAATGGTATGGACGAACAAGTAAGCGGGGTGTGCGGAATAATATCCGACCAATAATACCACGTTTCCATACCCCAACTGGGTAGGCGTAGTAGGGATTAACCATTGTGAGCATTAGTTTGCCCTCAGGTTTAAGGATCCGGCAGAGTTCTGTGAAAGTTTGTTCTTGTTTTTCCACATCATGTGCAGCCATACTCATGATTAAAGTATCAAACTCATTGTCGTTGTAGGGGAGGCGAGAGTTTAAATCCACTTCATCAAATTGGATTTCTGGATAACTTTTGCGGGCGTGGTCTAAGAAAAATCTTGAGCCGTCGCATGCTTGAATATTTTTGTAGTTTTTTTTAATTTCATGAGATAGCCATCCTGGACCGCAAGCCACATCTAGGATTTTTTGATTTTCAATATTTCCCAAGCGACTCGTAAAAGTGTCACATAGTATTTTTCTAAAAAACTGACCATCTTCTGAGGCTAAGAAATCTAGGTAATTTTGTGCGCCTTCTACATTGTCGTAGGATTCTTTTGATGTGTTAAATTTTGCTGTTTGTGCCATAGGAATAGTATATCATAGACAAAATTACCCATTAAGAATGAGCATGTCAATGAAGAGCTTGACAAACGCTTTTAGCACTCTTACAATTAGAGTGCTAGTATAGCAAAGCCTCCAAAATTTTTTTGAGAAGGCTTTTCTAAACACCGCAAGATATTAAAATTAATAATTAAGGTATAGAACTATGAACATTAAACCACTTGGGAATAGAGTTTTAGTTAAACAACTGTCAGTAGAAGAAGTGACTGCTTCGGGGATTATTCTGCCGACTAATACTGAAAAAGAAAAGCCAAATCAGGGAGTAGTAAAAGCCGTTGGGGCTGGTGAACTAATTTCTAAATTCGGAATCAAAGTTGGCGACACTATTGTTTTTAATGGTTACGGAATTGCCGAAGTAGAAGTCTCAGAAGAAAATGGCGTCAAAGAAAAGTATAAGATTGTTTATATTGCAGATGATGAAGACTCGCAAGCAGTCGCTTTAATAGAGCAATAGCGTGGATCTATAATTTAGAAGTAAATTTTTTATTGGAAAGGATATTTTTATGGCAAAATTGATTAAAACTGGGTTTGAAGCGAAAAAGGCAATTAAAGAAGGTGTGGACATTGCCGCAAATGCAATCAAGGTAACCTTAGGCCCAACTGGCAAAGCAGTAATCTTAGATCGAGGCTTTGGTAGCCCAACTATTTCTGATGACGGTGTTACCGTCGCTAAAGATATTGAATTGGAAGATAAGTTTCAAAATATTGGCGTATCTTTAATTCAAGAGGTGGCCAATAAAACAAATGAAGACGCTGGTGATGGAACTACTACTGCCACTGTATTGGCTCAAAAAATGATAGAAGAAGCCTTTGCTGAACTTGAGCGCAATACTTTTAAAGCTAACGATCTCAAACGCGGGATGGACAGAGCGGTAAAATTTGTTGTTGAAGAGTTAAGTAAAGTTAAGAAAGAGATTACTTCTCGTGAGGGAGTAGAGCAGGTTGCTACCATTTCATCGCTAGATCCTGAAGTTGGTAAGCTGATCGCGGAAATCATGGAAGAAGTTGGGAATGACGGAGTGGTTACTGTGGAAGAAGGTCAGAGCATTGGGTTGGAAAAAGAAGTGGTTAAAGGGATGCGTTTTGATCGCGGGTTTATTTCTGGATATATGGTCACAAATACTGAGCGAATGGAAGCAGTATGGGAAGACCCTTATATTTTGATTACTGATAAAAAAATCTCTAGCGTGCAAGAAATTTTGCCATTGCTGGAAAAGATTGCTACAACAGGCAAAAAAGAGTTGGTCATTATTGCGGATGATGTTGATGGAGAAGCGTTAACTACTTTCGTGTTAAACAAGTTGCGTGGTTCATTTTCTGTATTAGCAGTTAAAGCGCCAGGGTTTGGTGATAGACGCAAAGAAATGCTTGGTGATATTGCAACCCTAACAGGGGGAACTGTTATTACTTCTGAACTTGGTCTAGCTTTGGATAAAACAGAATTGGAGCAACTTGGTAAAGCTCGTCGCATCGTGGCAACCAAAGAACATACAACAATAGTAGACGGGCAAGGCGATAAATCTGCAATAGAAGCACGAGTAGCCCAAATTAAATCAGAGATAAAAGAAGCATCTTCTGACTTTGACCGAGAAAAATTGATGGAGCGCAACGCTCGTTTGTCTGGTGGTATTGGTGTCATAAAAGTTGGTGCTTTTACAGAGACAGAAATGAAGGCTAAGAAGTTTAAAATTGAAGACGCGTTAAATGCAACTCGGGCCGCTGTGGAAGAAGGAATTATTGCTGGCGGTGGCGCATCACTAGCAAAAATCGCTCCAGTGTTAGAACAAGCTATCTCTACTGGAAGTTACTTCCAGGAAAACGAGAAGCGTGGGGCAATGATTGTTCGTAAATCTTTGGAAGCTCCAATGCGTCAGATTGCAGAGAATGCAGGGGCTGAGCCATCTGGAATTATCAGCTATGTTCAGTCAGCTGGCGGACACGCTGGATATAATTTTGCTGATTATGATGAAATGAAGTGGGAAGAAGGCAAAAAAGATGACATGATCACAGCTGGGATTGTTGACCCAGTTAAGGTAACGCGTTTAGCCTTGGAGAATGCAGTATCTATTGCCTCTACTTTGGTTACTACTGAGACAATAATTGTGGACAAGCCTGAACCTAAGACAGATGCTGGATCTGCTATGGGTGGTGGAATGCCTGGTGGTATGGGTGGCATGGGATTCTAAATTGACCAGAAGATAGAAAAGGCGTTCGCAATGCGAACGCCTTTTAAAGGCTTGCTGGCTGGGAATAGAGTAATTCGCAACGATTTACTCTTGTAAATTATTGGCTTGACAAAATGGAATAAATGCAGTATCATGTAATACTATCCACTAAAAGGATAAAATATTTACTCTCAGGCGTTTAATTTTGTTTTAATAAATAAAATGCTAAGAGTCGCGGGCTCCTGATTTCGGTTACTCGGATTGGGGGCACTAAACAAAACCCAACTGTACAGTTGGGTTTTGTTTGTATCAATTTAAAGATAAAGTTATAATGGAGGAAAGTACTTTTCAATACATAGGAGGCAAGAGAAATGAAAAGAATAATGTTGGTTATTTGTGTTGTACTTGTTGTGTTCTTGCCTTTGGCTGTAAATGCCACTGACGGGAATGGTAGGAGTAGAAGGCAAGTTGTTGTTGATTGCAATTCCAGAAAGCTTTCTAAGAAAGCAAAGCGGGCTTGCAAAGCAAAAGCGGTCAGGGCCACCATTGTAGCGCGTCGCCGTCTTGAGGAGGCACGCAGACGGGCGATCCTCGCAGAGACATTGCTAAAGAAAACTGCATCAGAAAATATCAGTAAGGACAATTCTGTGGGCGAAGATTTGTCAATCAGGAAAATAGTGATTGATGCGATTGGTGATAATGCGGCCACCGCAATTGTCATGGAAACACAAACAGGAAAAATTCTGACTGCAGTTAATCAGGACTGGGCGTACCGAAAAGCCTTTCCGCCGTGTTCTACTATCAAGTTGATTACCACGGTGGCTGGTTTGAATGAGGATATAATTGATGAAGATGATGAAACTTCTCAAGAAGATCTTCAAAATGCGCTAGCTCGATCTCAGAATTCCTATTTCCAAAAGGTTGGGTCTGATATTGGCTATCCAAAACTTATTGCGACGGCAAAGGAGTTTGGCCTTGGGGAACCAACTGGCATCAACACGTCTGGCGAGAGCGCTGGTAAATTACCTCAGCTAGTTAAAAAAACTGCTTTGGTTTACTCACATGGTTATGGCTTTGAGATTTCGCCACTGCAACAAGCTGTGATGGTCTCTGCTATTACGAACCATGGGAAAAAGGTCACTCCTTTTATTATGCCTAAATCAGGTATAGACCCTGTCACCAAAATTCATATTGAGCAAGTGAATCTGCCGGTAGAGGATTTAGATGGCGTTATTCCTGGTATGAAGGGAGCAGCGGAATATGGCACGGCGCACCTTGGTGTAGACTTTCGGCAAGGCGTTGCTGGAAAGACGGGCACTTGTTCGGCAACAGGGACATTTACTTCGGTGGCTCCAATTGATAGCCCTAAGTATACTGTCGTTGTTGTAATCCGCGGTCGCTTTGGTAAAGGGCGATATGCTTCTGCTATTGCAGGCAAAATATATCAAGCTTTGCTGGGGCCTCCCACGCCTGCGACATCCGCTCAAGATACAACCAAGCCAGAACCCACACCGCTAGCGAATAATCAGCACTAGCTTTTGGATTGCAACCATTGTGTTGCATTTTGTAGAGCCAGCTTTAACAAAGCTGGCTCTTTTTTGTTGATATTCTTAGATCTGCTCAGTCTTGACTTTCAGCAGTATTTTGATTATAATTATCGCATTGACTGTTAGCATCAGCTAAATTGTAATTCTGTTATTAACTTTTAAAATAATTTCATGGGAGTTCCTAAAAAGCACAAAACCCGTAGTGGACGTGATCAGCGTCGTAGTCATCACGCACTGTCTGCTCAAAGTTTTGCAACCTGTAAGAATTGTGGCAGTGCGAGTTTGCCACACAAACCTTGCCCAAATTGTGGCTACTATAAAGGACGCAAAATAGTTTAATCTATTTGCGTTTTTTATTTATTGCATTCTACAATACTGATATACTTTTACAATTATGGCTAATCGGCATTTATTGCGCACTGTTGCGCTCCAAGCATTATTTGAATGGGATTTTAACAACAGGCTCGGAAACATTTCTGATATTGTTAAACATGCATTACAAGAATTTGCTGGTGGAGCAGAAGATACTCAATTTTCCGAAGAACTTGTTGCAGGTGTAGTAGAAAATATAGACGAGTTAGATAAAATTATTGTTGATACTGCGCCAGAATGGCCAATTGCACAAATCACTATTATTGATAGAAACGTTTTGCGCTTGGGAATATACGAGTTAATTTTTTCTAAAAAAGTGCCACCAAAAGTTGTGATTAACGAAGCTGTGGAAATGGGTAAAAGGTTTGGCGGGGAATCAAGCGGAAAGTTTGTAAATGGGGTGTTAGGGACGTTATTTAAAAATATTAAAATAGAAAAGATTGATTCGACTGAGGAGACTAAACAGTAAAACCGCTTGAAGAGCGGTTTTGTTTAGTTAAGTCCAGTTTATTTTTATTTTGACTTTTTTTTAAACTCACTTGATTAACTAACATTCATAATGGGTGTGTAATTAACTAATCAGCACCATTATGAAAATCAAAATCTTTGCAAATATTTTTTTGTTAAGCGTACTTGTTAGTCAAGCTCTTTTTTTAAGTGCTATGCCTCAGCACGTTTTTGCCCAGGATGCATTAGACGTCCCGACAAGCGAGGAAATCCCTCAAAGTCGTTTAATCATTAGCGCTGTACAAATCACTGGCGGAACAGGGAAGACTCAGGAAGATTTTATAGAATTATTTAATCCAACCACTATCCCTTTTGACCTAAATGGTTACAGACTGGTAAAGCGGACTGCAATGGGGACTACGGATAGCGTTATTAAAGCATGGAGCGAGGAAACTATTGTGCCTGCCCAACATTTTTATTTGTGGGCAAACTCTGGTTTTACTGCGCTTACAATAGCTAGTGATGCAGGCTCTAGTGCTACTTTGGCAGATAATAATGGGATTGCTTTGCGCTACGGAGAAAATAATATTGGAGAAATTTTGGATAGTTTGACTTGGGGCAGTACTGCAAATGGGTTTATTGATAATAGTTTAGAAAACCCTGGCGCAAATGAGTCTTTGATAAAGGTAAATTTGTTTGAAGATTCTAGTAATTTTAATATTCAGCTTAGTAGTCCTAGGAATAGCTCTGTGGAATTGCTCCCAGAACAAATAGAAGACCAATCAGAGGAGACACCTACTGAAGATGATTCTGAAACAGAAACGGAAACAGAAACCCCAACCGAAGAATCTAGCGAGGAGGAAACGACTGATGAAACTATAGAAGAAGACACAGAAGAGGCTGTCACTGAAGCAGAAGCTGAGCCATCGGTGAATATAACAATTACAGAAATCTTGCCAAACCCGTCTGGAAGTGATGCTGGTTTTGAGCAAATAGAGCTATATAATAGCAGTAATACGGTAATCCGTTTGGCTGGGTACAAATTAGATGACATAGGTCCAAATCAAGTTTTGAGTAGCAATGCATATTCGTTACCTAATTTAGAAATAGGAGCAAAATCATACTTGTCTATTGTGATTCCAGTAGGGAGTATGTCCTTGAATAATACTGGTGGTGATATAGTTTCCTTATTTGGACCGACAGGTGAGTTAGTCTCCAGTATTTTTTACGAAGAATCTGCTTTGGAAGGAAAATCTTATAGCTATTTTCCAGGTGGCTGGCAATGGGCTGAGGCATCATTTGGTCAGGGCAATATTTTGCCAATCGCAGAGGACAAAGATAGTAATGTTGCCGAACAAAATGACGAGGATGATAAAGCAGATACAAAACAAAATTTTGACAACTCTGGCTTAGAAATTACAGAGATTCTTCCGCAACCAGATTCTTCTAGCTCTGAGTTTATTGAAATATATAATTTTGGCCCCAAGACTGCACAGCTTTCTATGGTAGCTTTGTATATTGGCGATCGTAAAAAGTTATTACCAGATTTTGAGTTACAAACGGGGCAGTACTTTGTGATGGAACAAAATGAGTTGCCAATTCAATTACGGAATGCTGGACAGGTAGTTAAATTGCAGGAAGGTTTAAATGTTTTGAGTACGGTAACATACCCAACAGCAATAACGAATCAATCTTTTGCAAAGTTTGAAGATGGTTTTTTGTGGACATCGCAGGTCACAAAATCAGCAGACAATGTCCTAAAAATCCCAGAAGAAGTAAAAAAAGAACTTAGCAACGTTGCTCCACAGGCAAGTGTTAAAAAGACTAGTCCGACGAGCATAAAATCCGTTTCCAAAAGTTCCAAAGCTTCAACTGCTAAAACAACTTCTAGTAAAAACACAGAACAGTCTATTGCTCCGAAAGAAGCAGAAATTGATCAAGTCAACAGCTCTGTAGACGAGGCACCAAAAAAACAAAAAGAATCTTTTGGGAAAATCATTGCAATGGGCGCCGCGGCAGTGATTGGCGGAGTCGTAGCGCTCTATAAGTTGGTGCTTTCCGTGTCAGCAGAATAATTGTTATACTCATATTATGAATATCATAAAAAAAATTTGGAAATATATTGAAATCGCGATCGCTGCTGCAATCAATGCAATTGGCAAGGTGCTAATTAAGTAAAAACACAGACTTTCTTTTATATCCATATTTATGTTATAATTGCTTAATAAGATTATTAAGCAATTTTGCACATAGATTATGAGCTTAAATAAATCAGATTTAATAGAACAATTAGCAGCCCGGATGTCTGTTACTTATACAGAAGCCGAGCGTATGTTAAATACATTTATTAATTTAGTGTACGAAACATTGCGTAGTGGTGACAAAGTAAACATCAGTGGGTTTGGCCAGTTTAGTGTATCTCATCGCCAACCTCGTATTGGTGTAAACCCACGCAACCCATCTCAAAAGATTCAGATCCCAGAGCTTAACACCCCAAAGTTTAAGGCTGGCGAAGCTTTTAAAGACGCTGTTAAACTTAGAAACAACTCTATAGTATAATAATCACAACACTAAAAAACCGCCCTGCTAAGGGCGGGTTTTTTGATAAATATGTTTTGTGGAGCGGGTGAGGGGAATCGAACCCCTATCATCAGTTTGGAAAACTGAGATAATAACCATTATACGACACCCGCATGTAGTAGTTTGTTAATAGCTTGTCTGGTCGGGAACCCGGGACTCGAACCCGGAACCTCTCGGTCCCAAACCGAGTGCTCTAGCCAATTGAGCCAGTTCCCGTATCTAAATACTAGTACATAAATACTAGAGTAGTATACTAGAAATCCGCGAAATAATCAACACTAACCAACGCTCGGTAACTCTTGATCATCTGAAACAACTATAGTCATAGGAGCAGTTTCATCAACAGAAAAAATTTGACTCTACAAGCCAAATATACTATAATCTGACAAGTATAGTATGAAAGTTATTTACAGAATTACAACAACGATGGAATAGACAAGTTACCAGAAGTCATGTAGTTAGGCAAAATCTTGATTTTATTGCCTTTTTCTGACAGTCTTGAGTAACTTTTTTTATTTTCACTGCCCAAAAACTCTGTGCGAAATAACCATAATATACCTGTAACAGACTGCAAATAAGTCCGTCTGAGCATACGATACACATAGAACTACCAAAATTGAGCAGAATTAGTAGAAACAGCGGAGAGTCCATTCACAATTAGTTATTAACCTACCTATAAATACACCGTACAGATGCCGTTAACGCTTGCGCTAGCAAAAGCTTCGCAAGATTGGCTCCTTGGTCGAACTGATACGGAACTATGGTTTTAGGTGGGATTAATTAGTAACCGGTCTTTACCTTGAGCCCCACACGGAACTCTAGAGCCGTTTGGCAAGCAAAAGATTAAAGTTCGTAAAACAATCAATTAATTTGTTCTCTATAGCCATTGATTGTCTCAATTGAATAATCAATTATGTCGCCTCTCTTTTGTCTTAAATGAACACAAGCGAGAAACGACAACTATAGTTAACGGAGTAAATAATGTCTAATTTTAAAAAATTTGTAGCAGGTCTATCTACAATTGCTATGGCTGTGTCCATGCTTGTAGTTCCTGTTGCTAAAGTAGACGCTGCAACTGCTGGCGAAGTATACAAGACCACTGATGGTACTGTATGGTTCATCACCAAAGATATGCAAAAGCGTCCATTTACATCTGCTGGTGCTTTCATGAGCTACGGATTCCTATCCTTCTCTCAAGTGAAAGATGCTGACAGCTCTGTAACTGCTCTACCTTCTGGTAGCTTCATTGCTCCTCAGGACGGTCGCATTTTCTGTGCTACTGCTTCTAAGGGTTCTGATGTTGCTGGCGAATGTTCTTTGGTAACTGGTGGTAAGAAGGCTGCTTTCACAAGCTCTTCTGTATTCACTGGCCAAGGTTACTCTTTCGCTCGCGCTTACTACGGTGACTCTTCCTTCTTGGAAAAGACATCTAACATTGATAACGCTTCTGCACAACACCGTGCTGGTACTCTAATTAACAACAATGGCACTGTTCAATTAGTTGTTAGTGGTGGACTATGGGGTACTCCTTCAATGGATGTATTTAACTCATGGGGTTGGTCTTTTGCTGATGTAGTTCCTGCAAACTCTGCAGACGTTCTACTTAGCCAAACTGGCGTAATCTCTGCTCGCATGGCTGGCGAACTTAGCCCGTCTGCTACTTCAACTCCAAGCAACCCAGGTGATTGTAACCTACAAGGTGCAGCTGGAACTGCAAGTATTGCAGTAACTACAACTGATGTAGAAACTCAAGTTTCTACTGATGATGATGATGTTAAAATTGCTGGTATTCGCGTAGAAGCTGTTGACTCTGACATCGCTCTAAAGAGCATGAAAGTTACTATGACCAATGCTGGATCTGGTTCAACTCGTTTGGATCGTTATGCTAGCGAAGTAACTGTTTGGGCTGGTGATGTTAAAGTTGGTTCTGCAGATGTAGACGACTTTACAAAGTCTGGTACCGATTATTCTAAAGTTATTACTTTGGACTGTTCAAAAGTTGTTAAGGGCGGAAGCAACAAAGTTAACTACTATGTTGCCGTAACTCCTATCTCTCACATTGATGGTTCTGATGCAAGCAATAGCTGGACAGTAAACATGGGCCAAATTCGTTACGAAGATGGACAAGGTGTTGTATCTACTGATACAGCTACTACTTACACTAGCGCAGGATCTGAGTTTGTTAACTTAGCTACTTCTGGTGATGTAAAAGCAACTTTGTCTCAAGACACAGACAGCAACCCAGTTGCTGGAAATGTTGAAGTGTCTGACACTACAACTACTTCAGGCGTAAACTTGCTTGCTTTCAAAATCAAAGCCGAAGGCTCTGACCTTACTTTTGACACTTTGAAAGTAGTCTTGGATTCAACCGGAGTAACAACTGACAATCTTATTACACCGACTATTGAGTTGAAAAAAGGCTCAGTTTCTCTAGGCACTAAAGATTTAGCTGTTTCTGCTGATCAAACTGTTACCTTTACTCTTGATGATGATTACACTGTAGATAAAGGTGATACTGATGTATTCACAATCTCTGCAAAAATCAACAAGATTGCTACAACAACTGGCGCTGCTGGTTTTGATGAAGGTGATAGTTTGAAAGTATCTCTAGCTGGTAGCACTAACTCAGCAGTCTTTGCTTCTAGTTTAGTTGATGTTAATGGTGATGCTGTATCAAATGTTTCTGGTACAGCTGTTGGTAATGTACAAGCTTTCTATTCTGAAGGTATTAGCGTAAGCAACTTTAACTCTGCTGTAGTAGGCCTTGATAACGGTAGCGGCGCATATGTACAACAGACTTACACTATTGACTATGATGTGACAGCTTTTGGTAAGACTTTCTATATACCAAAGACAGCTGTTCGTACTGCAACCACTGCTGGTACTAACCTTCAAGGCTTAGTTTACTCTTTAGAAACTAGTGCTGATGCAGTAACAGCGACAGGTACAGCTAGCGCATCTTCAATTACTTCAAATGCCAACACAGTTGGTGGTTACTTTGAAGTCCCAGATGGTGAAACTCGTACCTTCCATGTTACAGTTACAGTAACTAAAGCTGATGATGCTCTTATTACAGGTCATGGCACAGCTACTGTTCCTGCATTCTATCGTATCCAGCTTGAAGCAGTTCGTTATGATACTGACCAATCTGGTACTCCGTCATCTTTGCTTCTAATTCCTGCACAGGACTTCCAAGCTCAAGATGGACAAATTGGTGCTTAATTAATAACGTAGATTTAATTCTAAATTAAAGATAAGTATCAAATTTCCAAAACCCTCTCCTTCGGGAGAGGGTTTTTGGTTTGGCAGACTGAGTGCAAACTAAGCTTGAGGATAACTGCACCCTGCAATGTTCTCTCCGCCCATATTTAAGCAAGAAGAAATTCGTTGACCGATATTGCTGTTCTTGTGTATGATTTATTTACACTTCCAAAGTGAAATTTTAACAGGACTTTAACTCTAGCAAGGTATTCTAACCACAGAAGCATTAACTAAAAAATTTATGGAGCTAACAAAAGAATACTTTGACGAAAAACTAGAAAAGCTAGACAAAAAGTTTGACGGCAAACTGGCTAATTTTGTAACCAACGACAGCCTTGACCAGAAGTTAGAACCATTAAGAGACGATATTAGAGATTTGAAAAATGATGTCCGAGAAATAAAAGCAACGGTTACCAGAATAGACAAACGGGACCTAGAAGACAGCAACAGCTTGGCTAAACTGTATCTTGAGCATGACAGAAGGATGAAAATGGTAGAAAAACTTGTTAAAAACTCCCAAGTTTAACAAAATTTTAGAAAAACTTTAGCTAGATTTTAACCCAAACCTTGTAAAATGGCTTTACAAGGTTTTTATATTGGTGTATCCTATTGAGTCATACATAAATTTACCTCTTATTTATGCGAAAGTTTCAAGAAAAGAACTTCAGTTTAGGTAGTTTTCTAGCCTTAGATTGCTGGGCGGTGCTGATTTTGCTTTTGAACGCAACTATGTTTATAGTTGCGTTTTTTATTTTATCTGGTCGGTTGGTGGCACCACCAGATGATTAATATATCAGAATAATCATTTATTTAACCAATTAAATTTACTAATAAATTTTATGAACCCTCAACTCATTAGGAACAATTTTTATAAAATTACTACCATGGTAGCTATTTTGACACTGGTAGTCATGCAAATTCATACCCAAGTAAAAGCGCAAGATGGCTCTCAGTCTGAGCAAAAAGTAGAAACTGAGCAAAAAGCGGGAACAACTACTGAAAATAAGAATGCTTCTGAAGATGAAATCTCTCCAATGAGTCCAAATCTTCCAAATATTCCAAATGCTGATTGCGTAGAAAGCTTGACTATATGGGATTCTTGGTCAGATACTTATAATCCCAATGCTCAGTACAATGTTTCGTTTATGAGAGGGATCAGAGACATGTACGGTTCATTTTTCCAAGATATAAATGGGGATAATCTGCCTGACTATATTTCGTTTTACCATTCTGCATCAGGAACAGATTCAATCAGAACTCATACTACTAGCGGGTGTACGTATCTCAATAATGGTAACGGCTGGGATCTTGTTTTTTCTTGCATGGCTGAAACCTCTACAAACCTTGTAACAGGGCAAATTACTTCACAAAGATACAAAGGTACTTGTGCTGAGCAACCAGAAACCAACTCCATTAAATAAATAATTTTATGACAATCATCATATCTAAAAAACATATTATAAGTTTGATCGTGTTTGTTATTTTGCTAATCACGGCGGGTATTGCTGGCGCATATATTCAAACATCATATTTTAGTAAGCCAGTAAATAGGGTGTTAAGTTCAACCGAGGAGGCGAGTACTGAAGATAAGGAAACTTTACCAAAGACCGATAGTCAAGAGAGTGAGCAAAACTATGCTGATACAATGGAAATGCCTTTTGCAAGTTGTGTGTCTCAAATTAACAATTCTGGAGAAGTCTCTACTACATACAATACAGACACTCCATTTAGTCCAGCGTTTTTAGAAGGTCACAATACAACTGCCCACAATGGTTTTGTGGATGTAAACGGTGACAATTTAGTTGACTATGTGTATTCAGACTCTCGCAACAATGGCAGTGAGCCTGGCGGTCCTGGTGTGTATAACGAATTCATTGGCTGTGTGTACTTAAACAATGGTTCTGGTTGGGCCAAGGCTTTTCAGTGCTCTGCATATACTTACACAGACCCAGTCACAGGAGTAATGACCAGTGGTCAGTTCCGTGGCGACTGCGCAGGATCAGGGGGTACAAAAGCAAGTTCCACAGATAAACAATAATTTATATACTTATGAGTAAATTAACAAAAGGTCGTAGTGGAGTCAGAATAGTCCGGCAAGTAGTTTTGTTGTGTTTAGTATTAGGTCTGGTTGCTCAGCCATTTCGAGTCGTTTTGGCCGTGGAAACCTTGCAGGTGTCGGGGCCAACGGCTCCTGAGTCTGTGTTGGTAGAGAGTTTGCCAGTTTCAGATGCAATTGACGATGCTAGTAGTGGCAGTAATAGCACCGACGACGGCAAAGTTTCAAGCGATGGTAAAGTTGTAAGCGAGGATAGCAAAGATGCTTCCATAGAAAATAATGGAACTGACTCAGGTGCGACTCCTGAGACGACTACAGAAACTACCCAGCAGGAGCCCAAAGAACAGCAGTCAGTTGACTCAGATGAGCCTCCTGTGCCTGCAGAGCCGACTGTGCAATTACCTGCTTCTACAGTGAAGCAAAGGCTTCCAAGCGCAGATATTGCATCTGGTGCGTTAACATATGGGTATGAGTTAACTAGCCCACCTGGTCGCAGTGGCGTTGAACCAGATCTATCTCTTAGTTACAATAGCCAACAAAGTGAAGAAGGTTCGTTGTTTGGCTTTGGTTGGGGGCTAAGTATCCCAACTATTGAACGAAAAAATGTTTCAGGTGTCAACAAGCTTTACACAACTGATAATTTTATTTCCTCGTTAGACGGGGATTTAACAAAGGTTAGTAGTGAATCTGGAGTTTTGAGTTTCAGTCCTAAAGTAGATAACGGTAATTTCTTAAAGTATAAGTTTGATCCCAGTGCTGGCGATGGCGGTGGAGTGTGGATCGTAGTAGATAAACTCGGTAATACTTTTACTTTTGGCGCAGATAGTAATGCTCGTTTAAGTAACCCAGCAAATGGCTCGCAGGTATTTACGTGGTATTTAAATAAATTCCAAGACAGTAAGGGAAATTTTGTAAGCTATGAGTATGTCAAAATTGATGGACAAGTATATCCAAGGGAAGTACGTTACACAGGTCATGACATAGAGGATGGCGTGTTTGCAATCCATTTTAATTTAGAAGACAGGCCAGATCGTGCTATTAGTGCGAAATATGGTTTTTTAATTTCAAATACTAAACGGATAGCATCGGTGGAGATTAAAGCTTTCGGCGTAGTTACTACTCGTTATAATCTGTTTTATCAGCAACAAAATATTAATGGTCGTAGTCAACTGGTAAAAATTGAGCGCGTGGGTTTTGATGCCACTGGGCAAAATGCGGTATCTGACGGTGGTTTTAAGTTTGCGTACGAAAGCATCGGCGCGACAAATTTACTCACAAAGATTGTACAAAATACTGGTGGTGTCACCAAAGTGAGTTATAAGTCTTCATCCCAGTATGTAGATGATTCCGGTAATTTACTTAATCCTCGCTTGCCATTTTCTGTGCAAACTGTCAGCAAAATTGAATATGACGACAGGAATGGTACTGTATGGGGAAATGAATTCCAGTATGCCGGTGGTTGGTTTTACTACAATGGTCCTTTTGATAGGCGCTTTGTTGGGTTTGAAAAAGTCACGCGTACCGATTCGGCAGGCAATAAACTGGCGACCTATTACCATCAAGGTAATGGGACAAATCTCGTTTTTGGCGAATCAGGAGATGACTGGGCACTGGCAGGGAAAGTGTATAAGAGTGAATTGAGAGATAGTAACGATAGATTGTTCTCGCAGGTTTTTAACAAATGGGAGTTTGTGCGTTTTGGTGGCGGTGGCGGTAATGGTGGCGGCGGAAGTGGTGCATCTGCCCAAAGAGCTTTTACCAAACTTTCTCAAAGCGTGTCACGAACTTTTGACGGCAACGTATCGCATAAAGATTCTGCTAAAGGTTATTGGTATGATTCCGATACTGGTAATTTAATGACAGCAGTTGACTTTGGCGAGGTAGTGGCAAGCGACGTAGGAACTTTTGTGGATATTGGTACAGACAAAGTTACTTCGGAGTTTGACTATGCCGAGCCAGTTGTTGGTGCAGACATAATTGGACTTGCTTCTAGTGAGGTGCTAACTGATCAATTTGGAGACAAAGTTAAAGAGAGTAGAAAATATTACGACAATTTGCCATTTGGGCAAGTTGGCCAAGGTAATTTAACCAAGCAAGAGCAATGGGTTAGTGGGACTATTTATGCAACTACAACGTGGAGTTACAGCTTGTATGGATTACCTATTAGCCAAACCGACCCTCGAGGCAAAACAACTAATTTCAGTTATGATGCCTGGAATATCTATCCAGTGTCAGAGACCAATGCTTTAATGCAAACAACTGCGTACGTCTATGACTATCGTTTTGGTCTGCCTACTCAAACAATTGATCCGAATGGTGCAATTACTAAAATTACTTTTGATGGCCTAGGAAGGACAATAAAAGAAGAGCATACTAAGCCAAACCAAACAGATCCAAGTGCTTTGTTTACAAAACAGGAATTTAGTTATGAGCTGTTAGTTGTCAACACGGAGGTGGTTGGTCAAAAGGTCACTACTTTGACTTTTCTTGATTCATTTGATGTTGTGACTGCAAGACAGCACGAAGCTGTGCTGTATTCGGACGGTTTTGACAGGCCTATTCAAACTAGATCACTGGTTGAATCTGCACAGGGTAACACAGCGCCTCGCTATGTTGTACA
>JRYD01000381.1_pt1 | contig 111926 bp, 105 predicted proteins | sample 235311 | NCBI WGS metagenome assembly JRYD01 (sample SAMN03074213, study PRJNA261472) | activated sludge metagenome | biome: Common Effluent Treatment Plant; feature: Wastewater; material: Activated sludge; isolation source: activated biomass in a lab-scale reactor treating industrial wastewater... | reverse complement strand
GGGATTCCGGCTTTCGACAACCGCGAATGGCTCCGGTCCGCGGCAGCTTTCAGGAAACTTGGCGAAATGGCGTCTCGCCTGCGCGCCCTCGAGAAAAAGGTATTCGGCAAAGGAGAGTAGATGAACCGAAAGGAGAAGATCATTGTCGGCATTTGCCTGATTTTCACGATAGCGGCGGGCGTGATGCACTATTCTGGTGCGAACCCTATCTTTGCATTCGTCGTTACGGCCGGCGCCTTGGCACTGCTTGCCGTGATCGTCGGTGAATCGACCGATCAGCTTGGCCGACGTCTGGGACCCGGAGCGACCGGCATCCTTCAGTCTGCTCTTGGCAACTTGCCGGAACTCTTTGTCTGCATCTTTGCACTGCGTGCAGGCTTGGACACGGTCGTTCAAGCCGCGTTGATCGGTTCGATCCTTGGCAACTCGATCTTGGTACTTGGACTCGCTCTTTTTGTCGGCGGCTTAAAGAATGGCACCCAGCGATTTCGCTCGGAGCCGCCGAAGATGATCGTGACATTGATGCTCATCGCGGTCGCAGCACTCGCGGTGCCGACGCTCGCAAAAGAGCTTCACACACCCGCAGAATCGCATATCGCAGGCCTCGATTCCTTCGTTGCGATCGTTATGCTCTTGCTCCTCGCCGCAAGTATCTACTTCTTTGTCAAGGGCGATCTGGCAGCAGAGAGCACCGGTGCGGAACAGCATGACACGTGGCCCGTTTGGCTGCCGAGCATTATGCTTTTGGGTTCCGGCGTCGGAGCAGCATTCGTCTCCGACTGGTTTGTTGAGGCGCTTCAGCCGACGATGGAGTTGCTCGGTATCGCACCTGCATTCGCAGGCCTCGTAGTAGTAGCAATCGCCGGAAACGCCATCGAGAATCTAGTTGGCGTTCAGCTTGCGTGGCGTAATCAGACGGATTATGCCGTAAGCGTAATTTTGAACGGTTCGCTTCAGATCGCACTCGGCCTATTCCCTGTGCTCGTTCTACTCTCATTCTTCCTCGGCGGCGCTGTACTTTCCTTCATCCTTACGCCGCTCTTGCTCGCGGCGTTGGTGCTCTCCGTGATCGTCTCGGCGTTCATCGTTTACGACGGCGAGTCGATCTGGCTTGAGGGCCTTGCTCTCATCGGGCTCTATTGCATCATTGCGGCCGCATTCTGGTGGGGATAAAGTAAAGCTATGGCAAACGAAGTATCTGAAAAGGGCTACGACCTGTCGCCGCTGAGTGCCGAACGGGTCTCCGAGCTCGCAAAAGCCCTGACCGATGAGCAGGCCCGCGTTCTGCTTGATCACGGCACCGAACCCGCATTTTGCGGAAACCTTCTCGACAATCATCTCGAAGGCACATACGCCTGCCGTCTTTGCGGTCTGCCGCTTTTTTCTTCGGAAAAGAAGTTCCATTCCGGGACTGGCTGGCCTTCGTTCTATGCTCCGTTCGATAAGGATCATCTGACCAAGATCGAGGATAATTCCTATGGTATGCGTCGTGTCGAGATCCGATGTGCTCGATGCGGAGGCCACCAGGGACACGTTTTTCCGGACGGCCCGCCGCCGACCGGACAGCGATACTGCATAAATTCGGAATCACTCGAATTCTTCGAGAAAGGCGAGGAGATACCACAGCGGACTTGATGGATAGCCAACCGATCGTTCTTTTTGACGGTGTCTGCAATTTCTGCGACGGTGCGGTAAACTTCGTGATCGCCCGTGACAAGGCAGGCATCTTTCGCTTTGCTCCGCTCCAGTCCGAAGCGGGACGCGAACTCGTCGCGAAATACGAGATCCCTGAGGATGTGGATTCCGTGATCTTGATCGACAACGACAGGGCCTATCTGCATTCGGACGCCGCCCTGCATATCGCAAAAAGACTCGGCGGCGGCTGGAGGTTCCTGACGGCATTTGCGGTCTTGCCTCGTTTTGTTCGCGACTGGTTTTATCGCATGTTCGCAAATAATCGCTATCGGCTGTTTGGTAAGAAGGATGCGTGCATGATGCCGACGCCGGAGATCCGCGGACGTTTCCTCTCTTGAGTGTTCCGATGAGTTTTTCGCTTGAGATATTAGAATTTGGACGATTGCTCGACCTCGTCGCACGGAACGCTCAGACCGCTCCGGGTGGTTCCGTGGTTCGCGCCGCGCGTCCTTTCACGTCGCGGATCGAACTCAACAAGGCACTCGCCGCCGTCTCCGAAACGCTTAGACTCTCCGAAGAAAAGAGTATTTTCTGGACCTTTTCCGGTGTCGAAGCTCCCGACGATGCCATTGCGATCATTCGCATCGAGAATGCTGCGCTCGACGCTCTCTCTTTGACCGCGATCGCAAGCCTTTGTTCGCAAGCCCTTGCCGCTCGTTCGCTCATCGAGGGCGACAAAGATTCCTGCCCGACCCTCTGGGAGATCGTCTCGACATTCTCGCCGCGGCTTTCCTCGGCGATCGGTGAGATAACGCGGAAGGTCCTTCCGGGAGGCGAGATAGACGACTCTGCCTCGCCGGAGCTTGCGAAACTGCGCCGTGAGATTAACGCGCGTCGCGCACAGCTAACCCGCTCTCTCGAATCCGCGATGCGGAATGCCGGAAACGCCATTCAGGACGCGATCGTCACCATACGCAACGACCGTTTCGTGATCCCGGTGAAGGCCGATTTTCGCGGAAAGGTCGCGGGTGTTGCGCACGGATTCTCCTCGAGCGGCCAGACCGTCTATGTCGAACCTCTAGACACGATCGACGCGAATAACGAAATTCAAAATCTTAAAGGCCAGGAAGAACGCGAGATCGGTCGTATTCTGCACTCGCTTACCGATCTCTTAAGGGAACATCTTTCCGAGGTCGAAGCCGCCGCCGCTGCCGTCGCCGAGCTTGACGCCATTAAAGCGAAGATGAGCTTTGCGCGAAGTTTCGATTGCGTTGTGCCCAACATCGCCGAGACGAACGTTCTCGACCTAGCTGATGCCCGGCATCCATTGCTCGAGCAGAACCTGCGAGAGGCCGCCGCCGGTAAGGCCGATAGCAGCATAGATGCTATTGTTCCAAGCAGTTTTACGCTTACCTCCGATCGCTCGGTGATGATCATTTCGGGTGCGAATGCCGGGGGAAAGACGGTCGTATTGAAGACGGCAGGCTTGCTGAGCCTGATGGCGATCTCAGGCTTTCCTGTGCCCGCAAAGGAGGCGACGATTCCCTTTTACGCGTCTATCCTCGCAGACATCGGTGACCACCAATCTCTGAACGCCAACCTGTCAACTTTCTCGTCACATATGTCGAATATTGCGTCCATTATCGACGAATGTTCGGCGCCGGCACTGATCCTCCTGGATGAAGCGGGGACAGGAACTGACCCTGAGGAAGGCTCCGCACTCGGCGTCGCGATCGTCGATCATTTTCGACGTGAATGCCGCGCGCACGTCATCGCATCGACACACTATCGCGGCCTGAAAATGTACGCCGCGAACGACACGAACGTCGTAAATGCCTCGGTAGAGTTCAACGAGAAGACGCTCGAGCCGACTTATCGACTTTTGACCGGCCTGGCGGGTGCTTCGTCGGGTATCGAGATCGCCCGTCGTTTTGGCATCCGCGATGGGATCATCGAGCACGCACGCGAACATCTCGACACGTCCGCGCGCGAGGCGGAAGAATACCTGCAGCGGCTTCAAACTGAAACGCGGCTCGCCGAAGACCTCCGCATCGCCCTCGAAGAAGAACGCGAGGCCGTTGCCGCAAAATTCAGTTCGCTCGAAAGCGAAGCCGACAAACTGGAAAAGCAGCGAATGCGGGAATTCGAAGCAAAACTTGCTGAGACCGTCGCTGATTTCGACCGGCAATCAAAGGCGTTTCTCGACACGATAGAGGACAAGGCTCTCAAGAACCGTCTCGAAAAGGAACGCAGTGCTCGAAAATCTGAACTAAATCGGGCCATCGTAGAGAAAGTGAGCAAGAAGACAGCTCCGACGAACGCGTTTCAACATGCGACGTCGAACGAGACGTCGAACGACAAGATCGAGGTCGGCTCGACCGTTACGACGAGCTTCGGCAACGTCGGCAAGGTCGAGCGGATCGATGATGACGTCGCGCAGGTCGTTGTCGGCAGCGTTCGTCTAAGGCAGAAGGTGAGTGAACTCGCTCTGGCCGGATCGGAACCCAAAGAAAGCCGGAAACCGCAAAGCACACATCGTCCGATCGATGCAGGCGATTCACCTGCCGAACTCAATCTAATCGGCAAGACGACCGCCGACGCCGAGTACGAACTCGACCGCTTTCTCGACGAGGCATATATGGCGAGTTTGCCGCGCGTGCGTATCATCCACGGCTTCGGAACTGGTGCGTTGAAGAACTACGTTCACCATTTCTTGAAGGCCAGCGATCTCGTCGAACGCTTCGAATTCGCCCCGCCATCCCAAGGCGGAAATGGTGCTACAATAGCGGAATTGAGGTCGTAAGTATGATGACGCAAGAAGAGATGATCAAAACATTCAAAAGCTTCCCTAAACCGCTCAAGTCAAGCGTTTTGCGGAAGCTTATGAAGGACTTTGAAGATGATCTGATCGATGAGTCCATTGAAAACGCAGACAAAGCCGGGCGAGAGCTTACAGTCGAGGAGCGTCTGGCGATCGTAGAGAACTTGGCGGGCAGCATCAAAATGGACGATCCGCCAATGACAAAAAAAGAAGTGCGTGACGCGTATTACGAGCATCTGGCGGAGAAGTACAAGTAGTGCGGGTCTTTCTCGATTCTGATGTCATCCTCGACCTCGTTTTATGTCGAGAGCCAGATGTGGCTATTGCTCGCGAAATCTTTCGATCGATAGCGAGACATTAATTTGAGGCCTTCACATCGGCTGTCGTTATTGTTAACGTCCACTACTTTGCAAAGAAAGAAAAGGACGGCACGTTCGCAATTGCAGAAGTAAAGAATCTGCTGACCCTGTTAGACATATTGTCAATACACGAAAGAACCCTTCAGCAGGCGATAGCTTTGCCAATAAAAGATTTTGAAGATGCTGTGCAATGTGCGCTGGCGGTTGCCGAGGGCCTTGATGCGATCGTCACGCGAAACGTGAAGGATTTTGCGAACTCGCCGCTCCCGGTCTATTCTCCGGCAGAGTTCGTCAAGCTAATTCAAACCGAACACGCGAGTGAGGAACCGGATTAGCGGCTCGTGCATATCAGCCATCGTCTGAAGGGTATTCAAGCAGTCTGGTTTCAAAAGAGATCCTCACGGGATCGATTCGAATACAGAGTATTAGCTTGTTCCATAGCTCCGCCGCGATTGGGAAGTTAGAGCATGAGAAATCTGATAGTTTGGACTGCTTCGTTATTCGTTCTGGCGTCGATAGTGGCCGGACAGACGCCCGTCCTTGTGGATGAGTTCGATAAACCACACTGTGATGAATTCTTGGCCAGAGTCGATAATTTCTTCCTTCAGCTAAACGCTGAGCCGACAGCTACTGGTTACTTTATCCTCTCTGGACCCGAGAATAAGCGTCTCGAGATGCTGGAAATGGATATGCTGTTTGACGGGGCAATAGCTCAACGGGCCTATGAGGCGGCTCTGGTAAAGAAAGCGATCGCTTGGAATTTGAATTCAAACGAGATCCATCTGCAATTCTGGCTCGTGCCGTCGGGTTCGGCACCGCCTGAGATCGAGAAAGTGCGTAGAATTGAATGGCACTATAACCTTACTCCCGGGATGAAGCCGTTCATTCTGCATACAGATAACGAACACATTTGCTCGACTCCGACCTTTCCTAAGGTCTATCAGGCGATCCTCTTGGCGAATCCGAAGGCGCATGGCAACGTCGTTATCTACGGGAACTCAAGAAAAGCTCAAAGAGAAGGGTTAAAAGAAGCAAAAGAGACACTTAAGGCGATTCCGAAAGCCCGCATTCGCTATTTTTTTGTTAGGTCTGCGGACGAGTATCCTTGGGCAGATTATTGGATCGTCCCTCCAAAGGTAAAACGCCCAAAACGTTGACACCGAAGTCGTTTCGTCGCACAATCACGTTATGACTGCGACCGTTGAATTAAACTTACCCGAGAGCGTCAGGCTCAGTGGCGACGAACTGAAGCTGATCCTTGCTGCAAAGCTGTTTGATCTCGGCGAGTTGTCATCCGGACAGGCTGCAAAAATGGCAGGGATCACGCGGCGTGAGTTCTTGGAATCCGTCGGCAAATACGGTGTTTCAATATTTCAATATGATGCCGAGGAATTCAAAGAAGATCTGGAACGTCTCAGAAAATGAAGGTCGTTATTGCCGACGCCAGTTGCCTTATTTCCCTTGCAAACATAAACGAAACGGAGCTACTTCGAAAGCTGTATCCACAAGTTTTTGTTACACCTGAGGTTGCGCTTGAGGTCGGCGACTCCCTGCCGAAATGGGTAAACCAACGTGTCAGCTCCAACCATTCTCTAATCGACCAGCTCACTGAAACGCTCGAAATCGGCGAGGCCACATCGATAGCTCTAGCTCTCGAACTAGACGACTGCCTTCTCATAATTGATGAAAAGAAAGGCAGACGAACGGCAAAACAGCTGGGCATCGAGATCACAGGTACTTTTGGGATTGTTATGCAGGGCATTGATAACGATCTGCTGAGTGACCCCAGCAACGTTGTCGCACGACTCGAACGAGCCGGCTTTCGAATATCAGATATGTTAAAGGCTCAAATTCAGTCGAAGATTCACTAGTGCTCTATCCGCAGTATGTCATTGACGATCTGAAGGTGCGTGCCGACCTGGTGCGGATAATACAGCCGTACGCCCAGGACCTGAAGAAAAAAGGTGCAAATTGGATGGCGTGCTGCCCTTTTCATCAGGAAAAGACGCCGTCTTTTTCAGTTAACCCGTCGAAGGGATTCTACAAGTGTTTCGGTTGCGGAAAAGGCGGGACAGCGTTCAATTTCCTGATGGAGATGGAGGGCTTGAACTTCCCGGAGGCTGTAAAGCGCGTTGCGGAAATGTCCGGCTATATGCTGCCTGAGCTCGAAGATGATGAGAGCTTCGCACGCTCGAAAAAAGCTCGCGAGGAAAAGAAGCAGCTCGCTGATCAGATAGTCGAACTCAATCAAGTTGCCCTCGATCTCTGGCAAAAAGAACTCGCCGGGAAGTCGAAGGACGCGAAGACGGCACGGAAATACCTTGCCGAACGCGGGCTTTCGGACGAGACGGTCGAGAAATTTCGGCTTGGCTTCTCGCCCGATAAATGGGATTCGGTGCTGGGACTGCTGCGTGATTTCGGTGCGGATGAGAAGCTTATCGCCCAGTCAGGCCTTGTCAGCGTAAATGAAGAGAAAGACAGGGCTTACGACCGTTTTCGAGGCCGCGTGATGTTCCCTGTTCTCGATGTTTCAGGCAAGCCTGTCGCGTTCGGCGCCCGCGCGATAAAGCCGGACGACAACCCGAAATATCTCAACTCGCCAGAGACAGCAGGCTACACGAAGGGCGACAACCTTTACGGACTTTTTCAGGCAAAGGACGCCATCCGCCGCAAAGGCTTCGCTATCCTCGTCGAAGGCTATCTAGACCTAATCGCCCTTGTCGAGAACGGCATCGAAAACGTTGTCGCGAGTCTCGGAACGGCATTTACGGACGCACAGGCAGAACTCCTTTCGCGGTTTACAAAACGGATCGTCGTCAACTACGACGGTGATTCGGCGGGCACGAAGGCCGCACGGCGTGCGATCGAGCTGCTCCTTCCACATGATTTCGACATCAAGGTACTCGTCCTTCCCGAAGGCAAAGATCCGGACGATTTTGTTCGCCAGAATGGCGAGGCGGAATACAACGCTCTGCGTGGGCGAGCTACGCCGTTTTTGCAGTTCGCACTCTCGGCCGCCGCTGAAGGCCGCAAACTCTCGAACGCAAAGCAAAAAGCCGAAGCGGTCGAAGAGTTTCTGCCCGTGATCACCGCCATCCGCAATCACGTCCAACAGCGTGAGAGCTTCGATCAGGCCATGGATTTCTTCGGTATCGACGATGCGGCGCTGAGGCGTGAACTTTGGCAAAGTTCGACAGGAAAGGCGGCCCAGCATCTGCAGCGAGCCGCCCCCACGCGAGCCATCTCTCGCGCCGCCCGTGCGAAAGTAACGGTAGCGGAGAAAAATCTGCTGAGGATCCTCGTTCACGACCGCGAACTTGCGGCCTTGATCCTTCCACGGCTCGAACGTACGGACTACGAGAATCTCGCCACGGCAGAGCTTTACGAGGCCTTTATAGCGATCTCGGGAAAAGGCGACGAGGTTTCCGCTGAATCGATCGTCGAGCACCTTGACGGCGACGAGACGACTCTCGATCTTGCCCGCGAACTCCTCGTTTCACCGCGGTTTCGCGAAAATGATGAAGCAATGGACGACGCCATGGCAGAAGCAGAAAACTGTGTTTTTGCCCTTCGGAATATGGCCATTCGCAACCGGATCGAGGAAATAAGCCGTGAAGCGGCCATTGCCGAACAGGAGAACGACCGTGCGACCCTCACACGCCTGCTCGAAGAACAGCTCGAACTCGAGAAAATTAGGCGTAATTTGGAGGAGCGTTACGCATAAGAATTATGTTATACTTTCCAATTTGCTTGGCGGCGGGATCGGCAATGAAACTTTAGCAGTTTGACGAGCGTTAATAAGTATTTTTAGAACAACGATTCGGCCCTTAACACAATCGAACACTTTTATCACAGAATATGGCAGTTGATTACGACGAAAAAGAAGACTTGATGGATCGCCTGCTTGCCCTCGGCAAGCGAAAGAAGTTCCTCAGTCTTGACGAACTTCACCGCGAGATTCCACAAAATATGATGTCCGAGGACGAACTCGAGGACGTTCTCGAGCGCCTTGAGGGTGCAAACATCTCTGTCGCAGAATCGGACGCAAAGCTCCTCGAGCGTGCCGGCGACCTTGCCTTGGACGATGCTGATGAGGACGACGAAGATGATGACTCGGACCTCGACCTTTCGGCCGGCGTCCTAGATAAATCGAACGACCCTGTCCGCCTCTATCTTCGCGAAATGGGCGTTGTTCCGCTCTTGAATCGTGAAGGCGAGGTTTCGATCGCTCAGCGTATCGAACGCGGCCAGATCAAGACGCACAAAGCGATCGCCCGCTCGCCCATCGCGATCGAGAGGCTTTTGCAGATCTCGGACGAACTTATGACGGGAAAAGCGAGTATCCGCGAAACCGTCGTTTTCTCCGAACAGGCCGAGATCTCAGTCGAAGAAGATAAGGCTGAGGAATACATGCGCTGGACGCTCGAAGGCCTGGAAAACATCCGCGAGCATTTCAAGACAGCCTTAAAAACGTGGATCTCGCTTATCAAAGAACAGGAAAAGCTTGCCGGCAAAAAGGGCGGCAAGCGCCTTTTGACCTTGAAACGCAAGACCGCTCGTCAGCGTCTTGAGATCGCAACCGAGATCAAGAACCTTAATCTCACAGAGCGTGCTCTGCAAAAACTGATCGGCTCGATAAGGCACGTCGTAGACGATATCCGCTCGGCTGAACGCATCATCAAGCGTTGCGAAGAGAAGATCGCCCGCAAGCCGGTTCCGAAGACCAAAAAGGAATTGAAGGCTCAGATCGAGGCCGCAAGGTCGGTGCTAGCGGCGATCGAAGACAAATATCATTTGCCGATCGTCGAGATCAAACGCTCTTATCACACGATCAGCGTCGGCGAATTTGAGACAAACAAGGCAAAGCGCGAACTTGTTGAGGCGAACCTTCGTCTCGTGGTCTCGATCGCCAAGAAATACACAAACCGCGGCCTGCAGTTCCTCGACCTCATTCAGGAAGGCAACATCGGCCTGATGAAGGCGGTCGATAAGTTCGAGTACCGCCGCGGCTACAAGTTCTCGACCTACGCCACGTGGTGGATCCGCCAGGCGATCACGCGCTCGATCGCCGACCAGGCGCGCACCATCCGCATCCCGGTGCACATGATCGAGACGATCAATAAGCTTATTCGCACCTCGCGTCTGCTCGTGCAGGAACTTGGCCGCGAACCGACCAGCGAAGAGATCGGAAAGCGGATGGACATACCCGTCTCGAAGGTCCGGAAGGTCTTGAAGATCGCACAGGAACCGATCTCGCTCGAAACACCGATAGGCGAAGAGGAAGATTCACACCTCGGCGACTTCATCGAAGACCGCTCGATCTTGAATCCTGCGGAGTCGGTCACGTTCTCGAACCTTCGTGAGATCACGGACGAGGTTCTCGCGACCTTGACACCGCGCGAAGAGAAGGTCATCAAGATGCGTTTTGGGCTTGGAAATACAGGCTCTGAGCACACACTTGAGGAAGTCGGGCAGCATTTCGCCGTCACGCGCGAACGCATCCGACAGATCGAAGCAAAGGCTTTGCGAAAGCTTCGTCATCCGTCGCGGTCGCGCAGACTGAAGGCCTTCCTTGAGGGCAAGCAGACGTAACGACTTGTAAGTCTGAGTCTTAATAGGTAAAGGGCCGCGAACGCACGAATAGGATACTTCTTCAATTCGTGTATTCGTGGCCTTAATTCGTGAATTCGCGGCTACTCTTTGACTTCCAGATTTGGCTGGCAGAAACTAGCTTCGGGATCAAAGCCTTGGCCGCATCGATCGCCCCTTTGATATGGCGTTGGTTGGTGAAATGGCCGGCGACATAGATGCCTGCGACATTCGTCTCGAACGTTTCTTCCGAGTAGATGGGAACCTCGCCGTATTTCCCTTTCTCGGTACGCACGCCGAGGCCTTTTAGGATCGAAAGATCAGCGTCCGAGCCGATAAGCACGAATACGACATCGTTCTCGATCGTAACCCGTTCACCGGTCTCTGATTCTAGAACGACGCTGTCGTTGCCTATCTCGATAACTTTGCCAAGAAAGAAAAGCCTTAGGCAGTGTTGATTTAGCTCTTCTTCGAGAGGTTCTTTGACCCAATACTTTATACAGCCTTGTTTGGGGTCGTTATTTTCCCAATCTGCACGAAAGATCGCGAGTGTCGTTTCTGCGCCTTCTTGAGCGAGAAAGAGTGCCGCCTCGCCGGCAGAATTCCCGCCGCCGACGATCAATGCACGCTTGCGCACCCACGGATATGTCTCACGAAAATGATCGCTCACCTTCGGCAGATCTTCGCCGGGGACGTTGAGCTTTCGGGGATGATCCATTGCACCCATCGCAAAAAGCACGTTCTTTGCTTCGTATTCGCCCTTGTCGGTCTGAACCGAAAAGGTATGCGGCTCAAGCTCTTTGATCGAAATAACTGTTTCTTCCGTATGGATATTCAGGTCGTTATTCAACGCGAACCGAACGTAATACGAAAGCAGTTCTTCACGCGTCGGCTTTTCGCGTGCGGGTTTCAGATCGCCCGGGGCAAATTCAAGTTCATTGGTCGTCGAAAAGACGGTCAGCCCGACGGGATAATTGTAGATAGTATTGGCGATAAGCCCTTTCTCAACAACGAGATAAGTGAGCCCCGCTCGCTTTGCTTCGAACGCCGCCATCAACCCCGCAGGCCCGGCACCGATTATCAGAAGATCAAGCATTCTCGTGCGCCTTTAGGCGTGTGATGAGTTCGTCGATACGGACCTTCGTCTGTTCGAGTTCGCGTTTTGAGTCAAGATACGCTTCCCACTGCATCGTTCCCGCCAGCGCCTTCAACGTATCCTCATCGATCGCGTGCGCCATTACGACGAGCATGTCGCTCAGCTTCTCGTGCCCGTTGAGAAGCGATTCGATTATCGTATATGCGAGCTTGCCTTCTTCCGGAGTCAGACCATCCTCAACACTCATTCTTCACCCTCCGCCTCGGCCGCTTCGGCACGCCTTTCGGGACGCATATGCGGGAATAAGATGACATCACGGATCGAATGTTTATTTGTTAAAAGCATAACAAGACGGTCGATGCCGATACCGATACCCGCCGCGGGCGGCATACCGTAAGAAAGGGCTCGAACGTAATCTTCGTCAAGCACCATCGCCTCGTCATCGCCACGTTCCCTTTCCGCTGCCTGATCGACAAAGCGATCATATTGCTCACGCGGATCGTTCAGCTCACTGAATCCGTTCGCAACTTCCATCCCGTTGATGAACAGCTCAAAACGCTCAGCGATCTGCGGATTCTCAGGCGATGCCTTCGAGAGCGGCGAGATCGATTTGGGGTAGTCGATGATGAAGGTCGGCTGAATAAGATTTGGTTCACCTACTTGGTCGAACAACGCAGTAAGGAGCATAGCGGACTGCGAATCCTGTTTTTCACTACGAGACACTGCTTCATCCTTCGCGGACCTCCACAGACGATCAAGTAGATCGTTACCCAAAAATCGATTCCTCTGAAAAACTTCTCGACCGGGAGCATATGTTTCGTCGAATATAGTACTTGAATTGCTTCTCGATTCTCTTACATGAACATCGAATTGATAGTCCGTCTGAGTTTCGACATTGGTATAGAAAGAGAAAACAGCCCGAATGTTTATCGGATCGCCCAAAAATGTCTCGTCAATGCCTCTGCTCTTGCAATAAAAAGGCAAGTTGTCGGCAATCGCCTTCGCCATGGATATCCGTTCAAACTTCGAAAAATCTATCTCATTTCCCTCATAGTTGACCGTCAGACTTCCGGTCGCGTTTCGCACGCTCTCTTGGATCAGCCGCTCGCAGAAGTCCATCATTCCGTTGACGTCCATATAGGCGCAATAGAATTCGAGCATTGTGAATTCTGGATTGTGTTTGTGTGAGATGCCTTCATTGCGAAAGTTGCGGTTGAGCTCGTACACCTTTTCGAAGCCGCCTACAAGCAGACGCTTTAGGTAAAGTTCCGGTGCGATACGTGCGTAGAGATCGATGTCGAGCGCGTTGTGATGCGTCTTAAACGGCTTTGCGGCGGCTCCGGTGGCCTTTGGCGTGAGCATCGGCGTCTCGACCTCGATGTAGTCGTCATCCTCGAGGAAACGGCGAAGCGAGGAGATCGTCTTTGCTCGTGTTTCGAAAACTTCGCGGGTGGTGAGTTCCTGACCGCCCGCTGACGCAGCCGGTTCCGACGTATGCGGACGAGGGCGTCCGCGTTCCGACACAGGCGGTTCTGACTCTTGCTTCTGGCTTCTGGCTTCTTGCTTCTGCAACAGGCTCGATGCGATGAGGTCGAGATAACGCTGACGCTGCTTGATCTCGGCGTCCTCGATGCCGTGCATCTTGTCGGGCATCGGCGAGAGCGCCTTCGAAAGGAAAAAGAGACGCTCGACGTGTACGCTGACCTCGCCCGTGTTGGTTACGAACAGATATCCCTCGACGCCGATGAGGTCGCCGTGATCGAGTATCTGCCACGCTTCCCAAGCTTGGTCCCCTTCGCGATCGGCTTGGCCGTCGTTGCGGGCAAGCGTAAATTGCCCTTTCTTCGCATAAATTTGCAGCTTTTCACGGCCGTCCGTTAGATGCACGAAGTTTCCGCGGATTGGCGTTGCGATGCGGCCGGCAACACGTACCACGCCAAGGGCCTTGAGAACCTCGTTGAGCTTATCTTTTATCTCGGCAGGCGGCCGCGTTCCCGGTTCAAGGTCCGCACGAACTGCCTCCATCTCGGCAGCAGCTCCTTCGACCGGTGCATACGACTTTAGGCGGCTGATCGTGTCTTCTCTTCCGGATAACGACGAGCGCACGAACTTGCTCGGATATGCGTTCACGACCAGCTCAGCAAGTCTCGCAAGATGTTCTTGCCGAGCCTCTATCTGGTCATTCGGAACAACGATTTCATCAAAAGAAGGTAAACTCATTTGCAAAATTTCAATTAAATCAAAGTTTGGAGGGTTTTGAAACTTCTCTTGACGCATTGTATCCGAGCAAACTAATAGACCGGGCCAGGCAACGTATCATTGGTTACATATGAACTTATTCGCTCTACAAACTGAAACTGCCCTTTCGCAGGATGTTGCCAGCCTGGCGTATTATCCGATCTTTACCTTAGGCGGTACAACGATCACGCCATTGATGGTGATCTTGCTGACCTTTTTGAGTGTTTTGCTTATCTGGCTTTCAGGCCGGGCCAAACGCCTCTTGGTCCATCGAGTGCTCGCGAAAACAAGAATGGACATAGGCGCTCGCCAAGCGATCGGCACGATCTCGCGTTATGTGCTGCTTTTTCTCGGATTCCTGATCATTCTTCAGGCTGTTGGTATCAACCTGACCGCGTTAACCGTGCTCGCCGGTGCGGTCGGTGTTGGAATCGGTTTCGGTATGCAGAATATCGCGAATAACTTTATCAGCGGATTGATCATCCTGTTCGAGCGGCCCATCAAGGTTGGCGACCGGGTCGAAGTTGACGATGTGAACGGCGATGTGAAAAAGATCGGTGCCCGCAGCACCGTGATCGTAACGAACGACAATGTTTCGATCATCGTCCCGAACAGCAAGTTCATCTCCGAGACGGTCGTCAACTGGAGCCTCGCAAATAACGTGGTGCGCTTTAAGATACCGGTTACCGTAGGAAGTGACTGCGACATCGATTTTGTCGTGAACAGCCTTCTTGAGATCGCGAAAGAGAATGAAGCGGTGCTCGATGATCCCGCACCTTCCGTGCGGCTTACCGAACTTGCGAGCGACGGGCTCACGTTCGAGTTGCGAGCTTGGAGCAGCATCTCTCTTCATCGTCCGCAGTTGCTGAAGAGCGATGTAAACCTTGAGATCGTAAAAAAGTTCCGCAAGGGCAACGTCGAGCTGCCGTATCCTCAGCGTGACCTGCATATCAAGGATGCGGGCAAGATCGCAGAAATTCTAAGACCCTCGGAGAATAGAATTGCCACTCGAACCGCTCCTTAGCTTTTTGGTCGTTGTCGCTCGTGGTAAAATCGATGTAAATAAGCCCGCACGATACCATCAGAACGGTATTGTTGCGGATATCTGTGTCTCCACTTTTATGACGACGGCTCTGGAAACTGCGATCGACTGCGTTCGGAACGGCTCACGCTCGCTTTCCGTGAGCGGGCTGACCTCTTTATCCGCACGGGCGTATTTCGTCGCGCGAGTCTTTGCGGAAACCGGACGACGAGTTGCATTGATCACTTCCTCGAACACAGAGGCCGAAGAATTTACCGACGAGATACGTTCGTTTTCCAAGCTGAACGGCCAACCGGCGTCGGTCGGAACGCTACCGGCGTTCGAGAGCGATCCGTACTCAGGTACGTCACCGCACGCCGGAACGAAAGAGACGCGTGCGCTCACACTTTTCGGCCTGGCAAATCGCGCGATCGACATCGCCGTTTTGCCGATCCGCTCGCTTATGTTCCGAACTCCGACGCGCTCGGAGATCCTTGACCTGAGCATCTACCTGAAGGCAGGCGATTGGTTCGAAACGAGTGATGTTCGACAAAACTTGATCGCGGGCGGTTATCTTTTGGAAGATCCGGTCATAGGGCAAGGTCAATATTCCTTCCGTGGAGGTATTGTTGATATTTGGCCCGCCGGCTCAGAATATCCGATTCGCGTAGAGTTTTTCGGCGATGAGATCGAGTCGATGCGAACCTTTGATCCCGAGACGCAGCGTTCGATCGAACCGATCGCCGAGATACTCGTCCCGCCGATGCGCGACCTATCTGTATCATCGGATACTTTGCGGGAATGGGCAGCGGCCGCGAAAACTCGCTGGCGCGATGCAAAGTATCAAAGAAACCTTTCTGACCGTACGGCCTTCGCAAAAGAAGGTGAGGAGTTTTCCGGCTGGGAATACCAAATTCCGCTCGTCCAACCGCTTACCGCGTCGGCCTTTGACCATCTCGACGACTTCATCTTTGTCTTTGACGAACCGTCTACGATCGAAAGGACCGCACGGCTCCTGATAGAACATCTTGAGGCGAGATTCGAGTCAGTTGATTCGGACGGCGACGTAGCACTTGAGCCGAACGATCTGTTCTTAGACGTCGGCGAATTGAGAGAGAAGATCGCGAACGTATCGCGTGTTGAGCTGCGCTCTCTCGGCCGGACAGATACTGCTGCTGATACTGAATTTGATATAGATGGAGCGATCGGAAGCGATTCGCAGCCCGCTTTTCTCTTCGTCGGTGACGAAAAACCGACGGAGATCGAGATCCGTTCGCGAGTCGCCCGGAAATATCTTGGAGATATCTCTTCCCTCGCGTCCGATCTTAGGAAGGCACCGACATCAGCCCGATTCATTCTCGAAACGACAGGAATGGCCGAACGCCTCGGAGAGATCTTTGCCGAGTACGGCGTAAATGTGCAGGGTAGTGACATCTGTGTCGGTCGAATCGCCGGCGGGTTTTCGATACCCGAAGAAGACATTTCATTCCTTTCCGAGACAGACATCTTCGGTGAGACCGCAGCCGCGGAGCCTGTTGAAACTCGCCGGCGAAAGAGCCGTCTCGGTGCGTTCATTTCAGATTTTCGCGACCTCAAGCCGGGTGATTTCGTCGTGCATGTGGATCACGGGATCGGCCGTTTCGCCGGGCTCGAGACGATTACCTCGCAGGGCAGCGAGCGCGAGTTCATGCTGCTGGTCTATGCAGACGAAGCAAAACTCTTCGTTCCTGTCGAGCGTGCGGATCTCATCTCACGATATTCCTCAGGCGAAGCGGCCGCTCCGTCGCTCGATCGGCTTGGCGGCATCGGCTGGCAAAAGACAAAGGCAAAAGCGAAACGCGCGATGCGTGACATGGCGGACGAGCTTCTAAAGCTCTACGCCGAACGCAAGCTGGTTACCGGACACGCGTTCCCGCCCGATATGCCTTGGCAGGTCGAGTTCGAGGACGCATTCCCTTACGATCTGACGGCCGATCAAGCCGGTGCTATCGACGATGTAAAGGGCGATATGGAAACGGCATCGCCGATGGATCGCCTTATCATCGGAGACGTCGGCTACGGGAAGACCGAGGTCGCTATGCGCGCGGTTTTCAAAGCGGTGATGGACGGAAAGCAGACGGCCGTCTTAACGCCGACCACGGTGCTTGCGTACCAACACTTCGAAACCTTTAAGAAGAGATTTGCCGCTTTTCCCGTCAAGATCGAGCTGCTGTCGCGGTTTCGCACGGCGAAAGAACAGAATGCAGTGGTCGAGCTCGCATCAAAGGGCGAAGTCGATGTGCTTATCGGCACGCACAGAATACTTTCCACGGACGTCAAACTCCCGAAGCTTGGACTTGTCGTCATAGATGAAGAACAGCGCTTCGGTGTCGGCCATAAAGAAAAACTAAAACAGCTCAAGAAGAAGGTCGATGTACTCACGCTCTCAGCAACGCCGATCCCTCGAACATTGAATATGTCGTTGCTCGGGATGCGCGATATGTCCGTGATCGAAACGCCTCCTCGAGACCGCCTCGCGATCAACACGCAGGTCGTTCAGTTTTCGGAGAGTGTTATTCGGTCAGCAATCGAGCTTGAACTCGCAAGGAACGGCCAGGTCTTCTTCATCCACAACAGGGTCGAGTCGATCGAATCCGTCGCTGCCTTGATCGGCAAGATAGTCCCCGAAGCCCGTATCGCGATCGGCCACGGCCAGATGAACGAATCCGATATGGAGAACGTGATGCTTGACTTCATCGACTACAAATATGACGTGCTCGTTGCGACGACCATCATAGAAAACGGCATCGATATTCCTCGGGCGAACACGATCATCATCAATCGTGCCGATAATTACGGCCTCTCGCAGTTGTATCAACTTCGCGGGCGTGTCGGCCGTTCAAACCGCCGTGCCTATGCGTACCTCTTGATCCCGAGCGAACTCGAACTTACGCCGATCGCCCGCCGAAGGCTTTCCGCGATCCGTGAATTCTCCGACCTTGGTGCGGGCTTCCGTCTCGCCGCACTTGACCTTGAACTCCGCGGAGCCGGAAACATCCTCGGCGGTCAGCAATCCGGACATCTTGATGCACTCGGGTTTGATCTTTACACCAAAATGCTGGAACGCACGATCGCCGAATTAAAGGGCGAGGAGGTCGCAGATGAGGTCGGAGTTTCCATCAATCTTGGTGTAGATGTCTCGATACCGAAGGCGTACATTCAAGAGGCATCGCAGCGTTTACGTACCTACAAGCGCATCGCCTCAGCAGATTCTCCTGAGGCTCTTGATGCCATCCGCGGCGAGATAGAAGACCGGTACGGCCGTTTGCCGCATGAGGTCGAAAACCTTCTCGACTATGGGCGGCTGCGTCAACTTGCAGAAGGGCTTCGAGTCGTTTCGATCGAGAAGGCGGGCGGTGCAATCGCGATCAAGTTTGGTGAATCCAGCCGAATAGCTCCCGACAAGCTGCTTCGGATCTTGGACGAAGTTGAGGGAACGAGCTTTTCGCCGAACGGTATTTTTCGGACACGGTCAAGGGCGGACGAATCTGCGATACTGACGGCGATAAATACGCTAACCGACCTTGCTGCTTAAGTTACATTGTGTGAAGCGCGTCTTCAAAATTTCTCCGTATTCGGATAAAACCAACCGGCTTGCCGCGGCATCAAATAGTCCGGTTTGCAAATCCGGCCACGTAAGGCTATAAACTTTCTTTTGCGCAAAAAGGTTTTGGCCTAAGATTATCAAAATGAAGTATTTAAGAAGCATTCTGCTCACCGGCCTCACGATCACTGCTCTTGGAACCGTTGCCCTCGCTCAAGAGACGGCAACTCGAGTCGTGGACGAGGTCGTAGCGGTCGTTAACGACAGCGTGATCACGCTCTCTCGCATCCGGCACGTCAAGAAGGATATGGTCGATTCGTATGTAAAGGACGGAAAGACGGCCGAAGAGGCCAAACGCCTGGTTGACGAGAAGGAAGGCGAGTTGATCGCAAATCTCATCAATGAGGAGCTTCTGATCCAGAAGGCGAAGGAGGTCGGGCTCGATTCGCAGATCGATGCGGACATCAATGCCCGTTTTGTCCAGATCATGAAGGACAATAACTTGAAGACCATCGATGCTCTTTATCAGATGATGCGTTCGCAGGGCTACGAACCAGACGATATCAAAGAGAATTGGCGAAGCCAGGCGACCCGCGACAAGGTCATTCAGGAACTCGTCCAAAAGAAGGTCTTCTGGGAAGCGACGCCCGACGACCTGAAGAAATACTTCGAAGCTCACAAGGCCAAGTTCATAAAGCCCGAGACCGTATCCTATAGCGAGATCTACCTTGGCTTTGCAGGCCGCGACGAGGCCGCTGTCCGTGCAAAGGCGAAGGAGATCTACGATGAGCTGAAAAAGGGCGCGAATTTCGATGAACTCGTAAAGGCAAACTCTGATGCCGGCATCGTTACTGAGGGTGCGGGTAAGGCCGAAAAGGTAGATGTCAACACTCTGACCGATATCATAAAGAAACCGATCGAAGGCGTAAAAGCAGGTGACTACACATTACCATTCGAGGTTCAGAAGTTGGGCATCGTAATTCTTCGTATCGATGGCCGCGAAGCCGCCGGTTCTGAATCAACGTTCGATGAAAATGCCGTCCGGCTCGCTATCCTGCAAGAGAAAGGCCCGGCCGCTCAGAAGAAATTCATGACCGACCTTCGGACAGATGCATACATCAAGATCAACGAGACTTACCGCCCGATCGTTTCGCCGCTCCTCTACGCCGACGAGCGAAAAGAGACCAAAGGTTCGAATTAGCAGCCGGTAAACCGAAGCGAGAAATAATCCGCGGATTGACGAATTTATTCGTGAATTCGCGGTTTCTTTTTCGAGCTCGCTCACTTTCCGCCAAGAATGTCCTTTAACGCATCACGATAAAGCTCAGCTTTTTTACGGGCACGAATTACCTGAGGATGATCAGGCTTGTATGACCGTAGCAGACGGTTCAACTCAGTCTCGATCTCTGCACGGCGAACGATCAGTTTGCCGAGTGCAAGGGTAAGTTTTGCAACGTCGTCAGGGCGGACGGCAAAGAGCCTGTCGATATCCTTTGAGAGCGTCGCAAGTTCGAATCGCGCGTCGATCACCTTTGGATTTTGATCTGTGTAATCCTCAGAAAACGAGAGCAGATCGGACTCAAGTTCGGTCTTGCGGAGCAGAGTTTCCGCGTATGCCGGAGACGATCTGATCGGTCCGGGCTCGCTCGATGGCGAAGGTGTACCAGTCGGTTTCGGCTGTGACACCTGCGCCGATGCCGATGACGCTAGGCCGGCAATGCCGATAAATATCGCAAAGACGGCTGCCATCAATGATGTCGATCTCATCGATCTAAAGTCCATAAAAGGCACCTGCTGAGCAAGATTCGATCTGCGGTGGTTCATCCTTTTCGACGCGGCCGTCACCGAACATTTCGCCGCGACGCAATGTCTCGAAATACGTCGTTATGTTGACGAGGATCTCGTCCGCCGAGTGCGAGTGATACAGCGTTTGGCGGAACTGAGCTCCTCCCGGCAAGCCTTTTGTAAATTGCCCGGCGAGCTGTTTCATCTTGCCGAGAGCGACGATCTCCGGCATCTCCTCGCGGCACATGCCGAAGAATTCGAGCAGGACCGACTTCTTCTCTTCGACGCCGGGTTGATAAGGTTCGCGGCCTTCGATAGCGTCGTTAAACTGCCGGAATATCCAAGGATTCTGCATTGCGCCTCGGCCGATCAAGATGCCGTCCACGCCTGTTTCACGCCAACGCTGCATACCGTATTCGATCGAGGTCACATCGCCGTTGCCCGACACAGGGATCGAGACGGCTTCTTTCACCTGTCGGATCCTGTCCCAATTCGCAAGTCCTTTGTAGCCCTGTTCGCGGGTTCGCCCGTGGACTTGAATGTGCTCCACGCCGCATTGCTCCGCCATTTTCGCTATATCGACAACATTGATCGTCGATTCGCTGTAGCCGGTTCGCACCTTTAGCGTGAGCGGGATCGAGATCGAGCGTTTGATCTCGCGCAAGATGAGTTCGAGCTGTTTGGGTTCACGGAGCAATCCCGAACCGCCGCCGTTTCGGACGACCTTCGGTGCGGGACAGCCGCAGTTAACGTCGAGGATGTCCGCACCGACTTCTTCGGCCATCTCGGCGCCCATCGCCATTCTCTCGGGCCTTCCGCCGAATATCTGGACTGCGAAAGGCCGTTCTTCCTCGTCGAAATGCATCTGGCGTTTCGATTTTGGATTACCGCGGGTCAAACCCTCGACAGAGATGAATTCCGAGACAACAAGCCCCACGCCGCCGCGACGCTTTATCAAACGCCGGAAGGTATAGTCCGTCACGCCCGCCATCGGCGAAAGTATCAACGGCGGATCGATCTCGATGTCTCTGATCTTAAACGGTTTCATTCTTCGGTCAACTATCCATTCTATAACAGCTTACTCAGGTTTTTCAGTCCATTTTAGAGTCTCAGTGTTCCGGAGTGCCCCAAAACGGTTCGGAGAACAGGTCACCTTACAGGCCCGAAACCTGGCACGCCCTCGTCCGCAGTCAGAACCGCCAGCTCCCCTCCTGCCCGAGGAGGGGTGGCCGAAGGCCGGGGTGGAGGAAGCAGCGGGCGGTCAGCGTTGCAGAAGCCCGCACGTTAGTAAGGGCGTAACATTCAACGCAAATTCCGGCTGAATTGCCACGGCATCTATGCCGTGGAACCGTGCCCCAAAACCAATCTCGGAGGCGGCTCGGCCGCCGACATGGCCGTCTTTTGTCCCAGCCGAGACCCTCGTAGGACAGCTCTGGGACAAATAAGTCGCGTGGTATCAATAGCTTACGCGATCTGTCCCAGAATTTCGCAAAAAAATATATCAAACCGCCTTTTCCATTCTCAATTCTCCGTTTTCAGTTCTCTTTGGAGGCGGCTTGTCGCCGACAAAAATCCTGTCGCGTGCTCCGCACGCTCCGAGATTGTTTTGCCCACGGTAACCCAGGGTGGCGGCCGAGACGGCCTTACCCTGGGCTATATTCTTACGTCCCCTACGGGGACTAAAGCATTGCCGCCGACAAGACTGAGAACATTTTCGGGGCTTTGCCCTTTGGCAGTGCGGTCGGGCTGTGCCCGACCGTGGAGCGTACCCGGCTTTTCTGGAGGCGGCTTGTCGCCGACAAGACTGAGAAGATCTTCTGGGCTATGCCCAAAGACCGATGACCGATGAGCAAAGGCCAAAGACCAATGACCAATGACCAATGACCAATGAACAATGAACAATGAACAATGAACAATGAACAACGAACAACTTTGTCAAAGACCAACGGCCGTTTGGACCGTGTTGTCATCATAGCGAAACGACGCGCCCGTTTGAAGCACAAACCGCACAGAATGTATCAAACCGCACAAAACGTATCAAAGTGCACGAAATGCAGGCTTTTGGCGTTGCCGAGACCAGTCACGCAGGACTGACCATGGCCACTAATGCACGAATGAAGGCAGAACCGTGTGCGTCAGCGATCTGATCTCGGCAACGGAGACCGGTCTTATGCCCAGTAATTGCGGTCGAGGGAGCGGTAGTTTATGGCTTCGGAAAGATGTGCGGCGGCAATATCCTGCTTTCCTTCGAGATCGGCGATGGTGCGTGCGACCTTTAGTATGCGGTCGTGTGCACGTGCGGAAAGGCCTTGCCGCTGCATCGCCTTTTCGAGGAGAGATTCGCCTTCGGAGTCGATCGCGCAAAATTCGCGAATTTGACGCGGTGCCATCGCGGAGTTCGAGAAGGTCTTGCCGGAAAAGCGTTTTAGCTGGATCCCGCGGGCGGCTATCACGCGTTCGCGAACCTCGGCGGACGATTCACTCGCTTCGGTCGTCTTGCCGCGGAGCTCTTCGAATTTCACGCTTGGAACGTCGATGTGAATGTCGATGCGGTCCATTAGCGGGCCGCTGACACGCCCGACGTATCGCTGTATTTGGAGAGGCGAGCATTTACATTCACGCGAGGAACCAAAGTAGCCGCAAGGGCAAGGGTTCATCGACGCGACCAGCGTGAAATTCGCCGGAAAAGTGAGCGAAGATGCCGCACGAGAGATCGTCACGCTCTTGTCCTCCATCGGTTGACGCAGAACCTCGAGCGCGCTTCGGTCGAATTCAGGAAGTTCGTCAAGGAAAAGGACACCAAGATGTGCAAGGCTAACCTCGCCGGGTTTCGGCACGGAACCGCCGCCTACAAGGCCGGCCTGGCTTACTGTATGGTGCGGCGACTTGAAGGGACGCTCGGTAACGAGACCTGTTCGGCCGGTCAACCCTGCGACCGAATGGATCTTCGTTATCTCGAGAGCTTCTTCGAACTCGAGCGGCGGCAGGATCGTCGGCAAACGCCTCGCGAGCATCGTCTTTCCCGATCCCGGCGGCCCGATGAAGAGAATGTTGTGGCCGCCCGCACTTGCGATCTCAAGCGCGCGCTTTGCAGTCTTTTGCCCTCGAACCTCCGAGAAATCAACACTATAGCCGGACGCAGCGGTACTTAGGGCGTTTGGATCAAGCTCGAGCGGAGCGACGCGTTTTGCGGCACCGAATTCGAGTTCGCGGCAAACTTCGACCGCCGTCCGAAGGTCGGCAACAGGATAGACCGCAACGCCTTTGACGACCGCCGCTTCAAAGCCGTTCTCCTCGGGCACGATTAGATGTTTTATTTTATTTTCACGAGCCGCAAGAGCGATCGAAAGGGCTCCACGCACGGGACGCACGCGGCCATCAAGCGACAATTCGCCGATCGCCATCACGCCATCCATCTCGGCGCCGTTGGTCATATCGCCGTTCGCACCGAGAATGCCGAGTGCGGTCGGCAGGTCGAAACTCGCACCTTCCTTCCGGAGGTCCGCGGGAGCAAGATTGACGGTAACTTTGCTGACAGGAAAAAAGAATCCGGAGTTTTGTATCGCAGCACGAATGCGCTCGCGGGATTCGCGAACCGCGGTGTCGGGGAGTCCGACGATGATTATGTTCGGAGAAATGTCGTTTTCGGCTGCGGGACGGATATTGACTTCAATATCGACCAGCAAAGCGTCGATGCCGTACACCGCCGCTGACTGAGTGCGAAACACCATAGGAGATCAGTTCGTCTTGCTGTTTTTCTTGGTCTTTTTGCCCGGCGTAACATTTGCGCCGACAAGCTGCTTCAACTCCGTCAAGAATTCGGAAACGTCCGCAAACTCGAGATAAACGGACGCGAACCGCACGTACGCGACCTTGTCGAGCGTCTTGAGACGCCGCATTATCAGCTTGCCGATGTCGGTCGTCGAAAATTCCCTATCGGGCGCATCCTGAACGAATTTTTCGACCTCGTCGGCGATCGCTTCGAGCTGCGTTGTCGAGATCGGACGCTTCTCGGCCGCTTTTAGAAGCCCTGCGATCAGCTTGTCGCGATAGAAATGTTCGCGTTTGCCGTCCTTCTTGACGACCATATACGGTATTTCGTCAATGCGTTCGTAAGACGTGAAACGGCGAGCGCATTGCAGGCATTCGCGGCGGCGGCGGATCGAATCACCGTCCTTTGATTCGCGCGAATCAACGACCTTGTCTTCAAGATGTGCACAAAATGGACAGCGCATTATTTTTACGGTTGCGGTTCGAAGTCCGGCGAATCAGATTCGATCTCGCGTTCGGCATTTTCGCTCGAAAGCAGACGCCGAAAGCCTGCGACGCTGATATCACCGTGGACGAGATAATATAAACCGAAAATGACCGCCGGAGCAAAGTAAACAAGGTGCATTAGGATCGAAACCGCCGCCGCATCTTCGTGTCCGATGCCGAGCAGGATCAGGCTGCCGGCGGTCGCCGCGTGAAAAGCTCCGGCCGCGCCGCCCGGTGTCGGAACGAGCGAACCCATCGACGCGACGCCCATTACGAAGATCGAATCGACGAAGGTCAGCGGCAGTCCGAACGCCATAAGAACGAGCCAGGTCGGTATCGAGATCGCCAGCCAGAGGGCGATCGTCCAGAGCGTGACCCAAAAGATCTCGCGTGCATTCGTCATCACTTTCAACGACGTTGCAAGCTGCTGCATCAGTCCCAGGCCGAGTGAGCGGACGCGTTTTGGAATGAATTTGCGGTCGGTGAACGCGGCGAACCAGTTGATGAGCGGTTCGCTGCGCCACGAGTAGATCAGCAGAAAAACGATGAATGACACGGCGCCGAGCGCCATCAGATTGCCGACGAGGCGAATATACGCGTATTCGGCTTCGTGGCCCGCACGGGTTTGAAACCAGATGAGGCTCACGCTGAAGAAACAGATCAGGGATGCGAGATCGAAGACGCGTTCGACGCCGATCGTGATCAACGCATAGCTCGGGCGGATACGCTTATCGAGCATCGGCAGCCACATCGGCCTTAAGATCTCACCGGCTCTGCCTACGACGAATATCGCCGTAAACCCGACCGTCGTTGTCGCAAAAAGGTCGCTCACGTTCGACGGCGTCAGCGGCTTAAGCAGCACTTGCCAGCGTACCGAACGCAGAAAATAGCCAAAACAGATGATCGCGGCCGCGGCGCCCAAATACCAGATGTTCGCCTTCCGCACATTCTGCGTGACCTCTGCCCAATCGAGGTTGCGGGCAAAATACCAGACGAATCCGGCCGTTAAGAGGATGACGAATAGATATTTTAGGGCTTTTCGCAATTGTGTATCTTTCGAGCCCGCTCCAAGAGGGCAAAATCAAAAGATACAGTATAAAAACCTGATTTTCTAAAGCGGATGCGAATATTCTTTGCCGACACGCGAATGATGGCTCTCAACCTGGAAAATAAGCTGATTTTCGAGGAACTTTTAAGCACCGCAGGTCGTAACTCTTGATTGACGGGGCATGTGTTCCAAGGCCTTGTTGCTGATATAGTTATTGGCTAGAGGCTTATTGACTCGGGAGAGGAAATTTGGAAGCGGCAAAATCTGCAGCTGAGATCAACGGAGCGGAACTCGTCAGAAGGGCGCGTCTAGGTGACGGCTCGGCGTGGGAGGACGTAGTTACGACGTTTTCGCGTCGTATATTCAACCTCGCATATCGCTTCACCTCAAGCGTCGAGGCGGCCGAAGATCTTACGCAGGAAGTTTTTATCCGCGTCTATCGCTCGCTCGACCAATACGACGCCAAACAAGGCGATCTTGCAAATTGGCTTATGCGGCTCGCCCGAAATTTGATAATCGATGATTACCGGCATCGGCAGCGTAATCCGCAAAATTCGATGGCAGATGCCGTCGATGATCATCACTACCATTTGCGGGCGGTCGGCAATTCGGCACACCGCGAGATGGAGCGAAAGGAACTCGCCGCTCAGGTGCAGGAAGGAATTGACAAGCTGCCGGAAGATCTCCGAACCTGCGTCATTCTTCGCGACATCGAAGAGTTGACGTATCAAGAGATCGTCGATGTGCTGAAGATCCCGGAAGGAACGGTGAAATCGCGGATAAACCGCGGAAGGATCGAGTTGGCAAAGATCTTGAGGCGTATGCGGGTCGTAACTATTTAAGCAAGGCTGGGACTTTTGTAATGGAGAACAGAGAGAAGCACATCTTAAACTGCACGGCTTTTGAGGAAGCTTTGTCGGATTATATCGATAGGTCGCTCGATCCGGCGACAAACTCTGCGATGGCCGAACACGCACTCTCGTGCCCGCTGTGCCATTCGCTCCTGAATGATGTAAAAGAATCTCTCGGCGTCTGCCAAACGCTTCACACACCCAAGATGCCGATGGCGCGTCTCGAAGCTCGCGTGCTCGCCGCGACCACACCTGATACAGGCCTTTCGTGCGATGAGTTCGAAGGCTATTTAACGGATTATTTGGACGGTTTCCTGCCGGCAAAGGCTTTCCATCGCTGGGAACGCCACGCCGTCTGCTGCGATAAATGTGAAGACCTGCCGGGAATGGTAGTCCGCTCAATCGCCGCCTTGTACACTTATAAGCTCGATGAGCTTGCGGTTCCGGACGGACTCGTTGCGTCGATCCTCGCTCAGACGAGCGAAAGACGCGGCGTCATCATCGGAAAGCCCGGTATCGCCGAATCCATCCGAGGTTGGGTGGCAGGAATTCGCCTCCCGATGCCGCTTGGGCAACTTGCGCCGGTCGCAATGCTGCTGATCTTTGCGTTCTTGATCTTCGGCCAGACCGTGTCGGCCGACGGGACAGCGACAAATGTTTATAAGAAAGGCTTTGAGCTCGCTGAGGCGACATACCAGCAAAGTGCAGGGGCGTGGAACGGTACGCCTACGATTCAGCCTGAAGCAAAATGAATTGTGCTTTTCACTTACATAATGCGGCGGTCACCAGCTGTAACGGCTGCGGACGTGCCCTTTGCCCGGCCTGCGATCATCGCATAAAGGGCTTTCCGTATTGCCAGGAATGTATCGTCCAGGGCGTGGAACTGCTGCGCAGTCAGTCGCATCCGAATTATGCGCCCTACGTAAAGAGAAAGACCTCGCCCGTGCTCGCAGTTATCTTCTCGGCGATCTGCCCGGGTCTCGGTGCCGCCTACAACGGGCAGGCGACAAAGGCGATCGTGCACTTCGCGGTATTTGTCGGACTGTTCCAAATGGCAGTGCTGACGAGCGGAATTCCGCTTTTCGTTTTTGGCTTCATCGGGATGTGGCTCTTTGCGGCACTTGACTCTTGGCGAACGGCTCAGATGATACGCTCAGGCGTCACGGCCGACACCGCAGAAGACATTCTCGTCAGCCGTTTCTCAGGAAACCCGAAGCTTTGGGGTGTCGTGCTAGCCGTCCTCGGTGCCGCGTTCCTATTCCAAAGGTTTTTTGATGTCGGCGGAATGATGCGATACTTGCTGCCGGTCGTGCTGATCGGGCTCGGCATCTATATTTTGCGTGGCGTGATATTCAAGGCAAGGGCAAGCAAAGGCTCCTCATCAGGTGTCGATCAAACGAGTTTCGCTCTCTCCGAACCACTTTCGGGACGCGATGCGGACTTTACGACGCGTTCTAGATTCGGTTCATGGCGAGATCACAATTAGGCAGTAAGAGGTAAAGAAAATGGGACTTTGGTTAGGCATATTTGGACGTATCGGCGGCATATTGGCCCTAGTTGCGTTGATCGCATTGCTCGTTGAAAAGCTCATCGTGTTGGTCGGATTTGTCGCGTTCGCAATAAAGGCAATTATCGTCCTTGCGTTCGTCCTCGTCTTCTGTGTCGTAGGATATCTCGCACTCAAGACCCTGCGTGAATCGCGGAAAAGGTCAGATCATTAACATTCTGCCTTATCATTCACATTAGGATTAATAATTTCTTTGAAGGCCCTTCGCTTGCGCTTGGGGCCTTCAATATGTTCTCATTTAACTTCGAAAGGCTTGCTTCGGGCCTTTTGGACGTAATACAAGTGGGTATCCCCAACGATATCGATCCTTCCACAAGATCGAATAAAGGATCTATATCATCGGTTTCGCGTTAGTCGCTCGCGGCTGTTCTTGCGTGATTCCACGTTTCTCGACCTTGCGTCGTTAAACGAGATCATTTTAAGGAGCTTTACAGCATAATGCAGAAAAACGATAAGTATTATACTTTTCTATTAAAGCATTCATCTAGAAACAGAATATATATCAAGCGGGTCGAGATTCCTCGAAAGAGCGTAACTTTGACATCGATCTCAGTCGTATTTTTAGCAGGCGTTTCGCTTTTCGCATTTGGCATCTACGGCATCTTTTCAAGGGTTTCCGCTAATATTGACGGGTCGCAGGTTGCGGCATCAATTAAGACGGCACCAGCAGAGACCGAACACTTCGACTATTCACGCCCCGGCGATTCAAAGGACTTTCTGAGGAATGCCGGCGGACCCGAACTCGGTGACGAGAATGATTCCGAGACCTCGGAGATCGACGCTCAGCTGAAAACCGCTGCACTCGCCATTCCCTCAGACCTTCGACCGAGCATCTGGCCGCACGAAGGCAAGATCAACAACGAATTCGGTTTCCGACGTAATCCGTTCGGCGGGCGTGCGTATGAATTCCACGGCGGAATGGACATTGATGGCGAACGCGGCGAACAGGTCTTTGCACCTGCAGGCGGCACCGTCATCAAGGCGGGCTGGTCGGGCGGTTATGGCAACATGATCGAGATCGATCATGGAAACGGACTTACGACACGCTACGGCCACCTCTCGAAGATCGAGATCGAGGTCGGCGATACGATCACACGAGGCCAGGAGATCGGCCAGATCGGTTCGACCGGACGCTCAACGGGACCGCACCTTCATTACGAAATGCGGCTCAACGATCGCCCAGTCAACCCACGGCATTTCCTGCCGCAGGAATCACCAACACTCGTAAAATAGCTCTCGATCGATCAATAAGAAAAAGCGAGTCGAACTTTCGGCTCGCTTTTTTCTCGTTTACGGTAGGACCCGCATTCGTCCAACTTCTAACTTCCTTGCCCGATCGAAGCCGTCCTATCGAAAATAGAGCTGGTTCCGGGACGCTCTCCTTGTCGAATGTTGCGCTCTTTTCGGCTATAATGCGGTTACAAATTAGCAAATCACCTCTATAAAAAGGTTTAACTATGAATTCAATTAAAACTCGTATCCTGTCGGTGCTGTTCATTTTGTCGATGCTTGCGACAACGGCGCCATTCGCGCTCGCGTTCGACGAAGGGATGTTTATGCCCGACCAGATCGCGAAGCTTCCCCTGAAGAAGCTCGGTTTTAAGATCACAGCTAGTGATATTTACAACCCGAACGGTGTCGGGCTTTCCGACGCGATCGTTCGCCTGAGCATCGGCTGCTCGGCGGAATTCGTCTCGCCAGAAGGCCTGATCCTGACGAATCATCACTGCGGCTTTTCGGCACTCGTTACGGCTTCGACGCCTGAGAAGGACCTTGTTGAGACAGGTTTCGATTCGAAAGGTCGCTCAGGCGAGATCCGAGCGATGGACGGTAAAGAGCCTTACACCGTGCAGATGACAGAGCGCAGTGACGACGTCACCGCCCGAGTTCTTGCCGGTACCGAGAATCTTGCGGCGGAGGCTCGTGATGCCGCGATCGAAAAGAACATCGAAGAGATCACGAAGACCGAACAGGCGAAGGCTCCCAAGGGAGCGTCGATCCGCATCGTGCCGCTTAACAACGGATATTTTTACTATCTTATCCAAACATCCGAGATCAAGGACGTTCGCGTTGTTTACGCACCGCCGAGAAACATCGGCGTCTTTGGCGGCGACCCGGACAACTTCGAATGGACCCGCCACACGGGCGATTTCACTTTCCTGCGGGCATATGTCGCTCCTGATGGTTCGCCGGCCGATTACTCTGCGAACAACGTGCCTTACAAGCCAAAGAAATTTCTCACAATGAGCATCGCCGGCCTGAAGGAGAACGATCCCGTCTTCGTGATGGGCTTCCCCGGCGGGACGACGCGTTATCGCGAAAGCCAGTCGATAAGCTACGCCCGCGACGCGAACTTCCCTTTCCTCGAAAAATGGCTCAACGCAATGAGCGACAGCCTCAAGAAGATCGGCGCGACCGACGAGGAGAAGCGGATCAAGTTCCAGGACCGCATCGCCAACTATGACAACTCGCGCAAGGTCTATGGCGGCGGTTGGCTGCGGCTCAAGCATGCTGATGTCGTTGAGAAACGCCGTGCGGAGGAAGCCAAACTTCGCGACTGGATCAAGGCGGACCCGGCACGCGTGAAGAAATACGGCGGCCTGCTCGACGAGATCGCCTCTGCTTCAACCACATCGAATGCGTACCAGGAACGCGACGTTATGGTCCGGCGCTTCCCGAATGGCCTCTCGATGCCGGTGCTTACCGAGATCGCAAAGGCGATGATGACCGTTCGCGGCGGACGCACACTGACAGCGGAGCAAAAGGCCGGTGTCGAGGCCGGCATCAAGGCGGCTCTTGCTGATCGCGAACCGGAATTTGAGACGGACCTGATCAAATTCTTCTTAAAATCTTTCGATTCGCTTCCGAAGAATGAGCGTTTTGAGGCTGCGGACAAATTCTTTGCCGCTCCGACGGAAAAGGAACGACGTGCAAAGGAAGCCGCTTGGGCAGATTCGATGGCGACCGGCAAATACACGAATGCGGACGCGATCGCCGGACTTTATTCGAAAACCTACGCGGAGCTCGAAGCCGAATTCCCGTTCCTTGCGGGTGTGGTCGCAGAACAAAGAGCGGCAGGTGCCCGTGCACAGGAATTTGCCAAGCACGCAAACCATTTCCGCCCGCTTTATATGGAAGCGTTGACCGAAATGGAAGGCGGCACGGTCTATCCTGATGCGAATTTCACGCAGAGATTCTCTTACGGCACGATCAAGGGATATGTCCCGCGTGAGGCCGAATATCGCTCGCCTTTTACGACCATCAAGGGTATGGAAGAGAAGGACACCGGAACCTTCCCGTTCGATATGCCGAATAAGCTGAAGGAGCTGCAGGCCGCCCACGATTTTGGCCCGTATGGACAAGGCGACAGCGTCGTTGTGAACTTCCTTTCGACCACGGACATCATCGGCGGCAACAGCGGCTCGCCGATAATGAACAAATACGGCGAACAGGTCGGCATCTGTTTCGATGGCAACTTCGAAGGCCTCGGGAACGATTTCTATTACGACCCGAATGTGAACCGAACGATCTCGGTCGATATTCGTTTCGTGCTTTTCGTCGTGGACAAGTTCGCCGGCGCGACCTACATAACGAAAGAGATGAAGATCAGCGACGGCAAGAAGTCGTAAGGCAGAGGTTATCTTGTCGCCGACGGCGACCGATATTAAAGCCTGGGGTGCAATGAGCGAAGCGAATGGAACCCTAGGAACGCGACGGCATTCAGGATGTTGGTCACTGAAAGTGACCAACAAAAATATCTGTTGCTCTCTTTCAGGGAGCGAATGGATCTGTCGCTGTAACCTGGGGTTTCGCCGAAACGGCTTCACCCCAGGCTTTAATATTTGTCGCCTTCAGCGACTAGGAGTTAACCAAATCAAAGCTCTAACTTGGGCTATTATTGATGCGGCTAAGATATCGCAAGCAAGTCGCCGACTCTTGGGGCTTTCTGAGTAACAAAAGATGAGGCTAGTCATTTTTCCCGCACTTCTTTTTCTGATCGGGATCTCGGCCGCCGTTTCTTCTGCCCAACAGCCGACGGCCTGCGAGCAGACCATCGCCCGTGCGTTCGGCGATGCGGGAGCTTACTTCTCGGACCCTCACGATGGCGATCCGATCGACCTGACCGTCGGCCTCAGCGCATTGGGAAATGCCGATCCGAACGACCTCACGCTCGGCGACGCACACCTTTACGCGAGCATCAGCGACCCAAACGCTCGCTCATCCATCTACGTCCCGCCGGGCGGGAAACTGATCGAGATAAAGACTCACCTCAAAGAAGATCCGAAATACGTCGGGCGGTTCGGGAACGGCGATTCATATTCGATCATCCAATTCCCGGCGCTCAAACTGACGCTTTTCGTTCATCATATGATCAACGTCGCTCCGCAGAAGAAACTTCCCGACGGCCGCACCAAATTCAGTGAAATGGGCGAGGGCGGCGGCGGCGAATGGTCTTATCGCACCGTCGATAAGACGAAAAAACCACCGACCGTCTGGCACCCAAGCTTTCATTATCACTTCGAGCTTTTCGCCGGGCTCGCATCTTCCCTCGATGACGCGAAGGATCGTGTCCCCTTGCAGGCACTATGCACAGACCTCGCAAAAAAGGGGTTTTAGACGCCTCGTTACCGATGGACATTATCTGAGAAGAATTAATTCATCTGAAACCTCAATATCGCGATCACCTTATCGTAATATTGCAATATTACGTGTACAGTTGAAGGACGCGACGCTACTAGATCAGAAGCGGAGGGCGGCCAAGTTGCAGGCGTTCTTTGGTCGCTTTGATATCTTCTCAACTTAAATCTTGCCTTTTACTCTTAGTTCAGTTATTCTTAATTTGTTGCATAGATGCAACATTCTACGACTTTTCGCACACGCCTTGTATGAGTTATTTGAGCCTCGTAAAACCGCTTTCATACCTACGCGAGGAGCAGGAACATCCGGATGAGGTCGTCGTTGAGTCGGTCGGGATCTCGTTCCAACGCGGCGCGGTCTCGGAGCTTTTCGGTGAGACGAGTACGGGAAGAACGGGATTGACGCTTGCTTTGTTCGCACAATTGACGGCCGCGGGCGAGATATGTGCCGTTGTCGATGGAGCGGGCGGTTTTGATCCTTCAACGGCGGCACGAGCCGGCGTCGAACTCGCGAATCTGCTTTGGGTACGCTGCGGAGGCGATGTCGAGAACGCGTTCCTCTCCGCCGATCTTCTGGTCCAGGCAAAAGGTTTCGGTGCGGTCTGGCTGAATTTGAGCGGCCTTCCGACCAAGAAGCTTCGACTCGTGCCAAGGACATATTGGTACCGCTACCGCACGCGGATAAAAGAGACGCCGATCATTCTTCTCGTCACCTCCGGCGAGCCATTGGCAGGTTCCGCAGCGAACAGATCGTTCGAAATGTCCCGCGAAAAGGCCGCATGGTCCGGAGCGGGCAGCTTCAAACTGTTACGCGATCTTCATCTGAAGATCGCCTCGCGAAAGCATTATTACGAACCGCCGATCCGCGCAAAGGCCGAGTTCGATCACACGGAAAATTAGATCTCCTGCGATGCCGAAACTTTTTGTATGCATAACTGTCGATGACGTGTCCGCCGCACGTCGCTCTCTGCTTGCCGTCGCACGCGAATTCTCGTTCGCGATCGAGATGATCGATGACGGCATTGTCTTTGACGCAAGCGGCCTCGAACGCCTTGTGGGCGGTCCCGAACGCGTTGCACGGCGTGTACGAGATTCGCTTGATGCGTTGGGCGTTACGGGCAGCGTCGCTCTTGCGGACACGACCGATGCGGCAATGCTTCTCGCACGCGGCCGACAGACTACAACGGTGAACTCGCCCGAGAAGTTCGCTTCCCTTTCGCTCGAAGGCCTATATATCGAACGCGATACGCTGAATGTCCTCGGCGATCTCGGCGTGCAGAATATCGGCGAACTGCTCGCGATCCCTCGCGACGAACTTTCACGGCGTTACGGACGTGAATTCGACCGTGTGATAAAACGCATCGAGCAGCGTGGCGAGCGGCTTTTGACGCCGAATATCCGTGAGAGCCGCGTCTCCTGGAGCTTCGATCTTGATCAGTCGGTCGAGGATTTCGAGCAGCTTATTTTCGTGCTCAATAACGGGCTCGAACGTCTTTTCGCACGCGTCGCACATTACGGAAAGAGCAGCGAACACATCGACATTTCCTTGCGGCTTGAGAATCGCAAATGGCATCGATACGAGATAAAGGCATCGTTCCCGACGCTCGACCGCAGCTTTTGGCTGAAGCTCATCAACCTTCGCGTCTCGCTCGAACCGCCCGCGGCCGCGATCTCTGCGGTCGAGGTAACAACGCATTTTACAAAACCGCGTCCCGATCAACGCGGGCTTTACGCCGTCTCGCGTCCTGAACCTGAAAGCTTGCTGCTTACCGCCGGCAAGTTAAAAAAGCTCGTCGGCTCGCACGATGTCGGTGTTCCCGTACTTCTTAACGAACGGCTTGCCCGGCCCTTTCGTCTTGACGCTGATGCTTTGCCTGTCGGAAAAGAAAAAAGAGAGCAGTGTTCGCCGCGGCCTGTGATCGCTTTTCAATATTTTCAGCCGCCGCGTCGTGCAGAGGTCGAGGTTCGCGGACGCAAACTCGTTCATGTCCGCACACGGGAATTTGCAGGTGCGGTCGTCGAGTGCGGCGGTGTGTGGCGTGGTGCATCGAAATGGTGGGAAGCAAGCGGTTGGCGGACACAGGAATGGGATGTCGAGGTCGAGAACGCGGGCATTTATCGGCTTGCTCTGGCGAACGGAGAGTGGTTCGTTGTCGGTGAATACGACTAGGTTTTTATGGGTTTCTGCGAATTACATACGCGTTCTGCGTTCAGCTTTTTATCTTCCGGGAGCGAGCCGCAAAGGCTTGCCGCCCGAGCTGCGGAATTGGGCATAAGAAGCGTCGCACTGCTCGATAAGGACACGTTCGCCGGCGCCGTGCGTTTTCATTTCGAGGCTAAAGAACAAGGCATCCGCCCGATCATCGGTGCCGAGATATCGCTCGATGACGGCTCGCTCCTGCCGCTCGTCGCGCTCGATCTCAAAGGCTATCAGAACCTGAGTCGGCTGATCACGACCTCGAAACTTCGCAGCAAAAAGGGCGAGCATTTCGCGACGCGGCGTGATGTCGAATATCACTCCGCCGGGCTGATGTGCTTTACGGGCGGGCCGGATGGTTTTATTCACAACAGCATAAAACGCGGCGACGGACAGCTCGATCTTGCGTGGCTCAAATACGTTTTCGAGGATCGGCTTTATGTCGAATTGCAGCGGCATCATCTGCGGCACGAAGAGGCGTTGAATCAGACGCTCCTCGGGCTCGCACACAAACTGCGCATAGATTATTTCGCGAGCAACGGCGTCTATTATGCGGACGAGCGGGATCGCGAGATCTTCGATGTTTTTACCTGCATCAAAAATCACACGACCATTTACGAGGCGGGCAAACTTCTCTCGGAGAACAGCGAGCGTTACATCAAGAACGAAAAGCAGATGCTGCGGCTTTTTGCCGATCTTCCCGAGGCCGTCGAGATCACGGAAGAGATCGCCGCACGGGTCCGATTCTCGATGGAAGAGCTTGCATACACCTTTCCGGATTATCCCGTACCGGCCGGCGAGACGATGAATTCCGTATTGAGGCAAAAGGCGATCGAGCGTTCGCACGAGCGTTATCGCGACAAGGCGTGGCCGATCCGCTCGCAAGTTTTGCCGCGGCTCGAAAAAGAATTTCGCATCATCGAGATGAAGCGTCTTGCGGGCTATTTTCTTGTCGTCAACGACATCTCGGATTTTTGCAAAGCGAACAGGATACTCTCGCAGGGACGCGGTTCGGCGGCGAACTCCGTCGTCTGCTACACGCTTGGGATAACGGCGGTCGATCCGATCGAACACAACCTTCTTTTCGAGCGTTTCCTCTCGGAAAAATACGAGCAGTATCCCGACATCGACATCGACCTGCCGTCGGGTGAAGATCGCGAGAGCGTCATTCAACACGTTTACGCGAAATACGGCCGCCGCAGTTCCGGGATGACGGCGAATGTCATTTGCTATCGCGGAAAGTCTGCGATACGCGAGGCCGGAAAGACGTTCGGGTTCGGCACGGAAGTTCTCGACCGTCTGTCGCGTCTGAATTCGCATTACGAACAGTTCAAGGGCGACGAACTTTACAGACGCTTGAAGGAAGAAGGCTTCGATGCGGCCGAGACCTTTCGCTTGCAGAAATTCTCGGACATCTATCACCGCATTCTCGATTTCCCGCGGCATCTCGGGCAGCATTCCGGCGGAATGGTCGTCTCTCTTGACCGGCTCGACGGCATCGTGCCGCTCGAACCCGCGTCGATGGAAGGCCGCACGATCATCCAATGGGACAAGGATGATTGCGAAGCGTTGAAGGTCGTAAAGATCGATCTTTTGGGCCTCGGAATGATGGCGGTGCTGCGCGATTCGATCACGCTGATCAAGGAGCATCACGACGTCGAACTCGATCTTTACCGCATCCCGAACAACGACAAAAAGGTTTACGACGCGCTTCAAAAAGGCGACACGGTCGGAATGTTCCAGGTCGAGAGCCGAGCGCAGATCGCCTTTTTGCCGAAGGCGAAACCGCGATGTTTTTACGACATCGTCGTGCAGGTCGCGATCATTCGCCCCGGCCCGATCGTCGGGAACATGCTGCACGATTATCTAAAACGAAGGCAGGGTTTTGAGGAAGTGACGTATCCGCACGAATCGCTCGAGCCGATCTTGAAACGCACGCTCGGCGTGCCGCTCTTTCAGGAACAGCTTCTAAAGATGGCGATGGACATCGCGGGATTTTCGGGCGGCGAGGCGGACGAACTGCGTCGTGCGATGGGCTTCAAACGACCTGACCGCAAGATGGAGCGGATCACGCAGAACCTTCGCAACGGAATGACGAAGAACAACATTCCCGAGGACGTGCAGGACAAGATCGTCGATTACACGAAGGCGTTCGCGAACTACGGTTTTCCCGAATCGCACGCATACAGCTTCGCACTGCTTGCGTATGCTTCGGCGTATTACATCATCCATTTTCGAGCGTGTTTTATGACCGCGATGTTCAATAATTATCCGCTCGGGTTTTACTCTGCGGCGACGCTCGTAAAAGACGCGCAGCGGCACGGGCTGCACTTTCGACATCTGGATGTGAACCTTTCCGACTATGATTTCACGGTCGAGGAAGTGGGAGGCGAAAAGCAGGTTCGCGTCGGCTTGCGTTTCGTACGCGGGCTTCGTGAAACGACCGGCCGTGCCATTGAGAACGAGAGAAAGACGAACGGTGAGTTTGCGGATCTCGCCGACCTCTTGCGGCGTGTGCCCGAGCTGAATAAACGCGAGGTCCGTGCGTTGAGTTTTGCCGGTGCGTTGAATTTTGACAATTCAGTTCATCGCCGCGAAGCTCTATGGAGGTCGGAACTCGAACTGCGTCCGAAGGGCACGCTTTTCGAGCAGACGACGAAAGCTGAAGAGACGGGTTCGCATTTCCTCTCACGGCTTGAAGGCGTCGATCTCGTCGCCGCCGATCTCAAAAAGACAGGCATCTCGATCGGCCGTCATCCGATGTCGTTCGTACGCGAAAGGCTGAACACTCGCGGCATTCTCACCGCTGAACAAACTCGAAATCTATGTCGAGGCGATGTCGTTTCGGTCGCAGGTGCGGTCATCATTCGGCAGCGGCCGATGACGGCGAAGAACGTCGTTTTCGTAACGCTTGAGGATGAGACGGGATTCTCGAATTTCGTCGTGATGCCCGACGTGTTCGAGTCTTACAGGGCGGTGATCAACCGCAGTGATTTTCTGATAATACGCGGTATTTTCGAGGAACGTGGAATGCTGAAGGCCCTTTATTTCACGCCGCTTAGCGGCATCTCGACCGAGGTCGTCTCACATGATTTCAGATAAAGGGCAGCGTCGAAACGGTACATTCCGTCCCGCCCGCAAAAAGCTTTGTGCCGGGAGCGAGAAAGTCGTATCGAACGAAACCGAGAGCAATATGCGTACCCAACTTTGGCGAAAAAGTAACCGATGTTATCTGTCCGGCGTTCTTGTCTTCGGCTGTCTTAAGTTCGCTGCCCGCTTCAAGTTTTCCGGAGAGCGTGAGCCCCGAAAGACGTTTTGCGATATGGCCGCGAAAATGAATTCTCGCGATGATCTCTTGGCCGATGTAGCAGCCTTTTTTGTACGAGATCATCTCGTCGATACCGAGCTCAGGAACGACGGTCGTCTCGTCCATATCTTTTTCGTAAAGCGGAATGCCGCACTCGATCCTGAGCGTCTCGAACGTCTCATCGTCGATCTCGACAGCGTCATTCAATGCGTTCGCAAATTCAGAAGCAGTGTCGTTCGGGATGAAGAAGCCCGTGCCGTAAGGCCGCTCGAAAATGAATGCATCGCTGCCGGCGATCGCTCTAAGATCTTCCGCCTCGCCGAATATTTCAAAATTCGTATGGGCATCGCTAAGATCTTCGAGAACAAAATCGCCGGCGAACGTGAATCGAAAAAGATTCTGATACAGCTTTTCGCGCGTCGCGGCCTCGGTCTCGATGATGAAGCGTTCGCCGCGTTTCGCAAAAGAGACTGCGGCGAGCAGACGACCTTGCGCGTTCGGAAACGCCGCGAGCATCGACGCTCCGTCTTCGAGCGTCTTCACGTCATTCGTGATCAGGCCGTCGAGGAACCTCAATGCTTCGCTGCCCGACACCGCGAACAGGCCGCGAGGTTCGCGTCGATAGCCAACAGAACCGTTTCGGATCTTGTCGTAAATCTCGCTCATAGTATTTCGATATTAACAGTTCTCTATCGCCTGCTTAAGCGTCTGAAAATGCGCGAGCTGGATCTCAAGCCCTCTTTGCGAAGCGATCACCAAAGGGCTCGGGTGATAGAGCGGGACGAGCACGCGGCCGTTCCAATGCTGGATCGTTCCGGCGTGCGTTTTGAGCGTGAAGGAATGCGGTTCGATAAGCTTCAGCGAATCGAGCCCCACGGCGCCGAGCGTTGCGACGAGCGGCGGATCGATCAGCTCAAGAAGCCGCCGCAGATAGCTCGAACAATTGCGAATTTCGGCTCGCGTAGGCTTTCGGTTCGCGTCCGTCGCGGAACGCGGACTGCACATAACCGCACTCGTCAGAAAAACGTCGTCACGGCTCAACCCGATCGAATCGAAGAGAATCTGGAGATTTTCGCCGGATTTATCGCCGGTGAAAGGCCGCCGCGTGCGGTCGGCACCCGCACGTCCCGGAGCTTCGCCGACAAAGAATACCTTTGGAGCAAGCGAACCGTTCAATTCGCTCAAAACCGCGGTTCTATCAGCAAGATCAGGGCAGATCCTGCAGGCCTGGGCCTCCGCGAAAAGGGCTTTGAAGGCATTGAATTTCGAAGGTGCTGACACGTGGGATACTCCGTGACCTTTTGCTACAATAGATTTTACTCTAGTTGGGAGTAAATAGGAGAGCGTAAGCCGACCTCTAAGGTCCTTTTTCTATGACAAAGCGAAGCAAGCTGCTAGCTCGACTAAAGAACAGCCCAACAGATGCAAGCTTTGCTGAGATCGAAAAACTGCTTTTGGATGACGGGTTTGTTCTCGATCGAGTTACCGGCAGTCATCACATTTTTCGTCGCGATGGCATAACATTTGTTATTCCGGTGCACAAACGGAAGGTAAAAGCCATATACGTGAGACGCGTACTAGAGATACTCGAGGGAAATAGACCATGAAAGACCAAAGATATCCCTTTGTCATTTACCCGGCTGCTGAAGGCGGCTATGTCGCTGAAGTTCCTGCATTGCAGGGCTGTCTGGCCCAAGGTGAGGATCTTGAGGAGACCTTGGAGGAACTTGCTCGCGTCTCCGAACTTTGGATCGAGACGGCAAGAAAGCACGGTGAATCTTTGCCAAATCCGGAAGCCGAAGTTGCAAAGGTAAAGGAAAGACTTGCCGCCTAAGCAGGTCACTTCACAAAATATTATGAGCCAAGTAACAGAAGAAATCGTCCTGGACTCCCTCCGGAAGATCATCGACCCCGATCTCCGAAAGGACATTGTAAAACTGGGGTTCGTGCAAGACCTCGTCATCGACGGCGGCAAGGTGTCGTTCAGGATCGTTCTGACGACGCCCGCTTGTCCCGTGAAGGAAGAGATGGAATCGCAGGCACAGACGCTGGTCTCGGCGATCGAAGGCGTGACGGAGGTCAACGTAACGATGGATGCCGAAGTGCCGAAAGGCCGCGGCGTAAAAGATAACGTTGCCGTGCCGGGCGTGAAGAATATCATCGCGGTCTCGAGCGGCAAGGGCGGCGTCGGCAAATCAACGGTCGCGGTCAATCTCGCAGTTTCGCTTGCGCAGAACGGTGCGAAGGTCGGCCTGATGGACGCTGACGTTTACGGGCCGAACGTCCCGCTGATGCTCGGCACCGGTTTTGAGCAGCCGCCGGTCTTCAACGGCCAGCTAATCCCGCTCGAAGCACACGGCGTGAAGATGATCTCGATGGCGCTGCTCGTTCCTCAAGACAAACCGATGATCCTTCGCGGGCCGATGCTGCACGGCATCGTGCGTCAATTTTTGACAGACGTGAACTGGGGCGAACTCGATTATCTTATCGTCGATATGCCGCCGGGAACGGGCGATGTTCAGCTCTCTCTGGCGCAGCTCGTACCTGTGCAGGGTGCGGTCGTTGTCACGACGCCGCAGGAAGTTTCGCTCGCCGATGTCCGACGCGCGGTCAAGATGTTCGAACAGGTGAATGTGCAGGTCTTGGGCGTGATCGAGAATATGTCCTATTTCATCGCACCCGACACGGGCGCGCGTTATAACATCTTCGGCGAAGGCGGCGGCAAGAAACTCTCGGACGAATACGGACTTAAGTTCCTCGGCGAAGTGCCGATGGGCATCGAGGTTCGCGAAGGCGGCGACAAGGGTATTCCCGTCGTCATTTCGGCTCCTGCCTCACCTCAGGCAGAAGCTTTTCAGAAGGTCGCCGAAGAGGTCGCACGCCAGATCTCCATCGAAGCGATGAAACCTGAGCTCACGATCCTGAGCAAGGCCGGTTAGCAGATGTTTGACCGCTACAAGGACGATGCCGGTCGTGGCCTTTCGGAGTTTACCGACGAAAACCAATCGCACCGCTCCTATTTATGGGCGATCGGTATCGGTCTATTTATCAATTCACTTTCTTGGGCCGTCGTGTTCTTCACTCCCGCGGCAGTCGCTGAGTGGGTTGGGCTGGTGACGGACATTTCGACGAATGCAAAGGCTTTCCTTTTTGCTTTCCCGTTTATGTCCACGTTTGTTGCGGTGTACGCGCTAACCCGCCTCCCTCGTTACAAGAACCCAACTGCGGCAATTGGTGACTCAGATGTCTTTGCAAACTACAGAGATACTGAACGCTCAAGTTATATCTACAAACGCGTGCTTTTTTCCTTTGCGGTTGCGGGCGTGAACACAATTCTGCTTTTGGTCATGACCGACTTCGGTAAATAGGATTTCTGCGAACGGTCATTCAAATGCAAGTTCGTAGATCGCGATGCGGCCGCCGCGGTCAGAGGTGAAAATGAGCTTTCTGCCGTCAAAAGAAAATCTCGGAAAGCGATCGTCGGCGGGATTTCTTGTCAGACGCAGCTGTGAAGTTCCGTCTGCATTTGCGAGGTAGATCTCGGCATTGCCGTCGCTTCTTGCGACGAACGTGATGCTTGAACCGTCACTAGAAAAGGTCGGGTGAGTGTCGTGTTTCGGTCGAGATATCACGAGCCGCTCAGTGCCGGTCTTAATATCGGCCGCGTAAATATCGAATAGCAGCTGCGGATCGGCGTTCCGGTCGGCGGCGTACAATATCTCGTCGCCTTCTAGCGAAACGCTCGGCCAGCCTAGTTTTCCTTTTTGGATCGGCAGCGGCGTTTGCCCGGTTCCGTCCGCGTTCATCTTAAAAAGTTCAGCGTTCTCGGTATCACCATTCCGATTCGAGCGAAAGTAGATCGTCGCCGAGTCTGCGGACCACACAGGGACGCTGTCGCTCGAAGGATCGTTGGTTAGATTCGTAAGATCTGATCCATCGGGCCGAACTTTGAAAATATCCCACTTTCCGTTCACTTCCTGATGAAACGCTATCCAATTGCCATCGGGCGACCACTGCGGATAATTTTCCGGGCTTGAGGTCGTAACGATCACGGCAGCCTTGCCTGTCGCCCTATCAAATATCCGCAGTTCAGAATGATGGTCGGGATAAACCGCAGAAAAGACGATGCGCTGGCCATCCGGCGAATATGCAGGAGTTTTGAGGTCGGCATCCGGCATTGAGATCAGAATCTCCGGCCGGAAGACATCAATGTCCATCACGAAGACGTCGTCGTTGCCGTCCACATTCGAGTTGTAAGCGAATTTCGTCCCGTCTGGCGACCATCCGTTTCGCGAAAAGTCATGGCCTTTTGCGGTCGTAAGGCGAACGACGTTCGATCCATCCGTCCGCATCAAGTAGATGTCGGTCGTCTCGCTCTCAAAATTCGAATTGAACGAAATGAGTGTTCCATCGGGCGAGAATTTCGGGAAGGAGTCGTGACCGGCGTTGTTCGTAAGCCGTTTTACGTCCTTGCCGTCGGCCTTCATTGAATAGATCTCGTAATTTCCGTCACGATCGCTCGAAAAAACGATCGTACCGCCATCCGGAGACCAGCCCGCGTCACCGTCAAAGTTTTTGTTTGCGGTGATCTGTGTGACCTTTTCGTCCTTTATTTGAAAGGTAAGCACCTCCGTGCTCTCGAGCTTTTTATCACCGAAGGCATTCGCCTGAAACGCAAACTTACTGCCATCCGGCGCCCAGGACACGTTCTCGGCGGAGAAAGGCAGTTTTTTGGGATCGCTGCCATCTGCCTTTGAAAGGTAAGTTCCCGCACCTGAATCGCTGTATTTCCAAAACACGATCAACGTCCCGTCGGGTGACCAAACGGCCTGCCGTACATCGGGCAGATCGATCNNGCCTTCGGGCGAGACCTTGTAGGTTTCAGGCAGATTCGCATTGGCCCAACGCGTAAAAAGGATCTGCCCGTCATTGGTCCAGCCTGTTACGTTCTCGTTCTCAGGCGTGGCCGTCAACCGTTTTGGCCCGGCATCGGTCGCTTTTATCGGCGTTTGTGTTCGATTTCGGTATCGCGAAACCCCGACAATGGCCGCGACGACGAGAAGCAGCAAAATAAGGACAGCAAGGGCGAGCTTCCAGGTCGAGATACGTTTAGGTTCTGAGGCGATGTTTGCGGGCGTGTCCGAGGCGTCAGAATCGGCAGATACCTCGGTAACGTGAGCAAGCAGCCGGAAGCCGGCCTTCGGCACCGTTTCGATAAAGCCGCGACCGTCATCCTGCGTGCCGAGAACCTTTCTTAGTGCAGAGATCGTCTGGCTGAGGTTGTTCTCTTCGACTACGGTTTCTGGCCAAAGCTTTTGAAAAAACTCTTCTTTTGAGACGATACCGCCGTTGGCTTCGACAAGAAGGATCAGGGCGTCCAGCACGCGAGTCGAAATGCGGACGCCTTCGCCATCTCGCGTCAAAAGCCGGTCTGATGGGACAAGCTCAAAGTCACCGAAGCGAAAAGTGGGCTTTTCGGGGTCGCTTTGTGCCATATTCATAAAGAATTCAGAACTTTTCAGATTATTCTAAAGTCTTTTCAGGGTATTTTCCAGCAAAATCGAAGACATTGAACGTCTGTACTAAGCTTGGCCACCTATCCGCGGCCGAGACCCGGTCAGTATGACCGGCGAACAATAACCACAAACCATTTTTGAGAACACAATGAAGACAGCTTTTCTCCTTTCCTGTTTGGCAATTTTTACATTGATATCGGCTCAGGCCGCCCCGGCCCAGGAACAGCAGAGGCCCGCCGCTCCGCTCACGCCATTCACTTATCAGGGCAAGTTGGTGCTGCCTAACGGCCTTCCGGCGAACGGGAATTTCGACTTCATCGTTACCGTATATGATGCCGCGACCGGCGGAAACGCGACCGCACAGCAGGAGTTCGACACGGTCAGCGTGGTTGACGGAATTTTCACTCTATTGCTGCCCTTTCCTGCGAACCGGTTTATGCAGGATGAATCGTATCTTGATGTTCAGGTGCGGGCGGAGGGCGGCTCCGCGTTCAGCCAGCTTTCGCCGCGGCTAAGGATCGGTTCGGCACCATACGCAAAGATCTCCGAGACATCTGCGTCGCTCAACTGCGCAGGCTGCATTACTGACGAGCAGATCGTCTCGATCGCTGGGTCAAAGATCACGGGCAGTGTTGCGAATGCGGTCAATGCCGTAAATGCCACAAATGCAACGAACGCGGTAACAGCTCAGACGGCCCTGAATGCCGTCGATCTGACGAATGCACAAACGGTCGGCGGAAATAAGACGTTCACCGGCATCTTAAGCGGCAACGGATCGGGCCTGTTGAATGTTCCCGGCACGCTGAAATGGAACGTGAGCTCGGCAAGCAGCGTCCAACTGCAGTCGAATAACGGATACGTGCTGACGAACACTGCCGGAGCTACCGTGACGCTTCCGGCTTCGCCGAATGTAGGCGACGTCGTCCGTGTAATGGAAAAAGGAACCGGCGGCTTTACTCTCGCGATGAACTCCGGCCAATCGATCCTCGATTGGGCAACGAGCCATCTAGAGACGATCTGGACGCGTCAATACACCACGAACGCGTTTCCAGCCACTTCGGTCTATGCCGCGATTGCCTCTTCGTCTGACGGCACGAGGCTCGCAACCGTGGAATATCCAGGATATCTGATAACTTCGCAGAACGGCGGGCAAACCTGGACGATCCCGATGCCTGCCGACCAACGCAATTACACGTGCGTCGCGATGTCGAGCGACGGGTCGAAGATGATCACAGGCGTCGAGGGCGGCTACCTATACACTTCGACCGATTGGGGAGTAACGTGGACTCCGCGCTTCGCCGATGCGGGCCGAAGTTGGTACTCGGTGGCTATGTCATCTGACGGAAGTAAGCTGTACGCCGCCAACAATCAAGGCGTGTATTCATCGACGAACGGCGGCGTAACGTGGACACAGCGGAAAACAGCGAGTCACCTCGGCTATCTTGGCGTATCTGCTGACGGTACTAAGCTCGTATTTGCCGAAAACCTCGGAGATGTTTGGACCTCGACCGATTCGGGTGCGACGTGGACGGACAGGCTTACTATTTCACCATATAACCAGTGGCAGTCGGTCGCCTCGAGTGCGGACGGCTCAAAGCTAGTCGCCGTCTCGAATCCGGGGTACTTATGGCTCTCGTCCGATTCGGGTGTTACATGGACGCAAAAGCTAATTAGCCCGTCGGGGGCAAATACGGCTTGGGCATCCGTCTCGATGTCCTCGGACGGAACTCGAATAGCGGCGGCCGTATCTACCCTAGCCGGCACCTATCCAGGCAAAGTCCTCATCTCGTACGACGGCGGAAACTCCTGGACGCCGACCGGAATCGGCACAAGCTGGAGTGCGATTGTCGTTGCCGGAAATGGATCGAGGATCTCGGCTGCGATGTATGACGGCGTCCTGAATAAGCTATACTCCGGGCCGATCTCCACAACGACGATCGTCGATACGATCACCGGCATAAAGGATTCGGCGGTCGAGCTTGTTTACATCGGCAATAATCAGTTCGCGATGGTCAGTTCGAATGGAATGACGATCCCGCCGCATACGTATTAGGGAGTTTTATGAGATACATTAACGTCCTTAAGGCGGCTTTCGTTATTTCNNACGCTCGACAGCACGATCGGGATCCCGACCGCCGGTGACCAGCAATCTGTCGGGAACGAGAACGCGCACGTTGGATTTTGGTTCCATGAGGTTGCTCCCACAGCGGCAGCAGTCTCTATCAGCGGCCGCGTTGTTGATGCACTCGGGCGAGGCATTCCCGGAGCGTTTCTCGTGCTCACTGATACGGCCGGACTCAAAAAGACCGTTCTTACAGGCGCTTTCGGCTACTACCGGTTTGACGATGTCGGGTCGGGCCAAGCGTTCGTGCTTTCGATCTCGGCCAAAGGGCGAAACTTTGCCCAGCCGAGTATAATGCTCCAAACCGGCGATGAGATACGCGATCTTGATTTCATTGCCCTTCCATAGACTTTGGAAAGATTCACGACGGAGGAATCCCATGAGACTGAAACTGACATTATTGCTTATCATTTTGATCCTTACGACATCTGTATTCGCCGACTGGAAGCTCTCGCAGCGGACGAAACAGGCCGGTCAAAAGACCGGTATGATCTCGACGATCTACAGCAAGGGCGTGAGATTGCGCACCGAGATGAAGGTCGAGATGGATGCCGAGACCGAGGCCGCGATGAAGCAGATGGGCTCGATGATGGCAGGAATGATGCCCGAGATGCCGGTCACGGTTACGCAATGCGACCTCAAACAGGACCTTTTCCTGAGCGAGGTGAACAAACAGTTCTACGTCGATTATTACGACTGGTCGAGTCTGCCGCCCGAAAAGCTCGTTCGCCGCGGCAATCAGAAAATTACGATCAAGGGAACGATGACCATGGACTCGTGGTTCGTCGATTCAGGAAAGCGGCAGAAGATGTTCGGTCTCGATGCCAAATGGGGAAAGCTGACCCAGACGATAGAGACCTCGCCCGACGCCTGCCAGGTTTCGCCGCCAACCAAAATGGAGATGGAAGGCTGGTTCGTCGTTCTTTCCCTCGAGAGTCAATCCTGCCCGTCGCACCGTCCACCGCCGGCAACGGGCGGTTGTATGCCGAAGATGATCTACAAGCGGACGGCCTCTCCCGGATTTATGCTTACCGGCACGACAAAGACGTACACGAACGGCAAGCTCGTCGGAACTTCCGAGATCGAGACGCTCGATCTTTCGAAAGCAACGCTCGCCCAGTCGCTCTTTGACGTCCCGCCGGCACCGTGGATCGAGGTCGAGTCGATGGAATCTCTGATGAAGAAGCAGCGGAATATCGATACGACCGCAAAGACCGTGTTTAGGGACGGCAGCAAATCTCAAAAGACGATCGCGATCGACTATTTCTCGGGCAAGGCAAACAAGGTCGATCAGGACGCTCTTCGAAATTATGTCTCGGGCAAAGTGAGTTCGATCGGAATGAGCGGATATTTGGTCTCCTCGGCGGCCGACATCTCGGGCGGCAAGTTCGCGAATGTGATCGGCGTCGAGATCAAGAAGACAAAAGAGTCGGGTGCTGCGAAACTCGGCGGACTTTTCGGCAAGGTAACAGGCAACACGGATGGGGCGAAAGCCGGGAATTCGAGCGCTGAGATCGTCGTAACGCTCTACGCGAGCGACGGCACGACCGTGGTCGCTTCAATGCCGGCGACTGCTGAGGTGAAAGGTTCACCGGACGATGCCGTGAGAGCAGCGATCGATCAGGTGATCGGGAACCTTCTCGCAAAAGTGAAATAACGGAGGCCTGTATGAAGAACATTGCCCTATCGTTGTCCATTCTGCTCGTTCTCAGTATCGCATCATTCGGGCAGCCGCAGCGTCGAACAGGCCCGCCGATCGTTCGCGGTCCCGCTCCGGCACCGAAAGTGAAAGTCGTTCCTGTCAATGACCCGCTGAACGACTTCGCGAAGAAAGGTCTCCCGCGAGCGTATGTTTTCGGTGGCGATCCGAACGCGGCACTTGCCCGCCAAGCCGCGTCGATGATCCTTAGCGACGACGAGAATTCCCTTTCTGCATTGATCGGCGCTCTGCAGACCGCGGGCTTTCACATCATCAACGAGGATCAGAAGATCCTCTTCAAGCCTTCACAGGCGAACGGAACCGCATTCTTCGACTACGAGGTTGCGGGAATGCTCCGCTCGACCAATATGGGCTTCGTTACGAGCCTCGACAAGTTCGCGACGGTCGTAAAAGGCGATTCTGCCATCCTCAAGAACATCGATATCGCGGGCAGGATGCTGTCGGACCTCAAGGCCGCGCGTTCCGGCAAGGACGCGCAGAATAAGTTTCTCGCCGAGCTGATCTTCGCACTCGGCGGAACCTCGGGCATTGCGTCGCCGAAGTCGAACATCAATATGCTTCAGATGTCGCTCATTGAGCGGCGATACCTCGGCGATATGGCGGCCGCTTACGAGGAAATGGCGGGCGGCGTCTCGCTTTTCGACCGCAGGTTCGATCCCGACCTTGCCGGCGTCAAGTTCGTCAAAGCTAGCTTCAACGGGATGCCGTCGGTCTTCGCAACGCGAAATGCGGCCGCCGACGATTCACCTTGTCCGACGATTGATACTGCCGCAGAGGCACAGGGCTATAAGAAAAAAGGCGAGAAGATCCTGAAGATGTTCGGGTTCGAGCATCCGGGGAAAGCCGCCCTTGGCGAGTATTTCAAAGATGCGGCGAAGGGTGTCGAGCTTGCGAATACGATCACATCATACCTCAAGCTTATCGCGGCAAATCTCTTCATCGAGATCGAGGTTGATGTGCCGAATGCCCCGATCGTCCGCACCAAAAGCAACCAATACATCGACCGGGCTGAGGAACGCACGATCACGGCCACATTCAAGCGCTACTTTCCGAATTCGGCACAGATAAACTGCGTCGCAAAGGTCATTAAGATGGCGACCGGTGCGGAATTGGACGTGCCTGAAGAAGGTGTCCTGAAAGACGTTCCCGTTAAATGGGAACCGCTCGATCGGGCGGAGAATTCCCCTTTGTATATGGACGCTGTCGATCGGAAGAATCTGGATCTTTCTAAGCAATTCACCGACGAACAGGGACAGAATAAGATCAAGGCGACCGGCAAAGAGCAGAGAAAAGACCTGCGAAAGATCGCAGTAGCGCCCGTGCCGAAGAAAGACCGCTGGCGAGTCGCGGTCGCGACAGAGAAGATGGACGCGAACAAGGATATCCCAAAGATCATTTGGGGTTCGCTCGATCTTAAGAACGGCGGTATCCTCGGCTATCTGATCGGCGTCGTCCCTGATGTGCTCGCGAAGATGGCGTTGAAGACATATCGCGTCGATATTCCGGTCAAAGATTGGGAACCGTGTACCGCCGATTGGGGCGGCACGGTCCAATATACACGCAACCTCCGCAAGACCGAGAGCGTAAAGTCCAACCGAACACCCGGAATGAACTCTGCCGGCGACGGTACAAAGACCATCGATATTCACGAGGACGTCCTCGTTACGCTGAATCCGCGGACGGACGAAGAGATCGCCGCAAAGGCGGAAAGAAAGCCGGCCGACCTCGATATTTACGGCTACTACTCGACAAAATTCGAAGGCAAACGCGAGAATGACCCGTGCTGCGGCAAGACCGAGGGCAATTTCACGACCTCATTCGTCTCCGGCACGGACATCACTTTCGAGGGCAAGTCTAAATACAGCTTCGGATTGAGTTTCAGGGGTGGTGACAGCGATTATCAGCTAGGCTTCACTCTCACGACCGGGCCGCTCAAGTCAAAGGTCCACGACTACGAAAGGGTCGATGAGACAACTTGCGACCTCGAGAAGGGGCACGACGAAATGTCTGAGAGCACTGCCTGGATACAGGCGACGCTTTCGGACGGAAGGTATCCGACAATGTACGTGAGCGACGGCGTGCAGCTCGTCGGCAGCAAAACATATCAGGAAGCCGATGGTTCGACAATTTCGTGGGAATGGGAACTGAGCCGGTGCAAGCCTGCCCGTTGAGCGGTCAGACCTTGCTTTTGATGCGAGCAATCCTGTAATATTGACTTTGTCGTAAGGATTCGTCTGCGAGGCGAACCTGATTTTAGAACGGGAGAAATTACAAATAGATGTCAGCAGTTGCAGCACCTAGCATTGAGTTGAACGTTACCGCGAACGCGGCCGACGAGATCAAGAAATTCATCGCCGCGGAGGATGATCTGCCGGAGTCCGCAGGACTTCGCGTGCGTGTCGTACCGGGCGGATGCTCGGGTTTCCAGTACAGCCTTAATGTTGAGGAAGAATCGCGTCAAGGCGATTGTCTCGTGGATAGCCAGGGTATCAAGTTCTTCGTCGATATGTTCTCGGCACAGTACCTGAACGGCATTACGATCGACTATACGACGAATATGATGGGTTCCGGCTTCACTTTTGAGAATCCGAATGCCTCGGGCGGCTGCGGCTGCGGCACGTCATTCTCGGCGTAGGACGTTATCGATCAACAAAAAAATGCGCGGCTTCGAGAGATTCGAGGCCGCGCTTCTTTTTTCCGGGAAAGCGGCATCGATTGTCCGTATCTTAGTTCATCCAAGATAACTGAAGGCAAGCAAAAGCGCTCATACCGAGGTAGAGTTGGCGGCAAAGGTCCGCGCAAAAACCTGTTTTTCCCGCTTGCCAACCCCGTTTTCAATACGCCATAATACTTACTGCGGCCGACATCCGACTTCCCTGCACTATCGGATGGCCGTAAATGAAAAAAGAAGATCTTGGGAAAAGGCCCGCATTAGCGGTTTCCTTTTAATAGGCAAGTTTTTTTCTTGCCATCCTCGTTTCTCACGATCTTTCGAAAATAAGCAAAAACTGAGAGGAAAAAACCGTAGATGAATTTTAAGAAGTTATTCTTGCTTTCGGTGTGCGCGGCAGTTACCGCCGGCATTTCGACAGCACCTGCTGCAGCACAGGACCGAGCCCGCGTCGTTAGATCGACATCGAGCCAACCGACGAACCTTCCGTCCGAGCCTTCTGCTCCGCCAGTTCAAAGAACGACTTCTTCTCGTCCGACCCTCACAAGCCCGATCATTCTCGTCAAACCTCAGACAGCCGCTCCGCTTGTTAAGAAAACTGCCTCATCGCGTGCCGTAAACAATTACACGTCAGCGCTCACCGCGGGACGCACGGCGTATAGCGCAAGCGTCAGCGATATGATCTATCAGGGCATTATGGCCCGCTGGGGCATTCCGTATCGTTACGGTTCGACCGGCCCGAATACTTATGATTGCTCGGGATTCGTCTGGAGCGTATTCAACGATGCGGGCATCAATTTCACTCGCGTGAGTGCACGGTCGCTTTGGTCGGAATCAGAACCGGTATATGGCGACGATCGCTTCAAGTTCGGTACGCTTGTCTTCTTGAACGGCCTCGGCCATATGGGCATTGTCGCCGACGAAAATGGCTTTTTCCACGCATCATCAAGCAAAGGCATCACTTATTCACCGTTCAAAGGATATTGGGAAAACCGCATCGTCGGCTTCCGCCGACTCCCGGTCGAAGCGACATCTGCAGCGGATATCCACTAAGATCGAGACAAAAAAGTTCAGCAAAATGCCTGCGAGACCGATCAAGAGTTTCGCAGGCATTTTCTATTTGGCTTGATTCGCTATCCGATGAATCCCGGCCTGATCGCCGCATCTTTCACCTCGTATATCGCGGCGACCTTGTCGATCGCAACATACGCAACGCGTTCATCCTCGCCACGCAGATATACGACGCCGTCCTTTACGTCAACGATGTCGCCGCGAAAGTTCACGTTCGTCTGACACGCGACATCGACCTTCTTTCCCATCAATTGTTTCAGTAATTCTTCCATTTCAAGATCCTTGCAAAAGTCTAAATTCCCTTCACTTGTGCAGCGCGTCCCGCTGCGGCCCAACGGCTTGTCGGCAGCTCTTCAACGTTCTGTGCCGTCTCCGGCCGTCGAGTTTGAGCGTGCAGCACAGCCGCGATGATCGCGGCATCGAGCGTTTCACGATCAGGTTCCACCGCCTTTCGGCGCTCCATAAATGCGTTGATAAAACCTGTGTCGAGGTCACCGCGAATGAACACCCCGTCGTCCATAACTTCGCGAAAAAAAGGCAGCGTCGTCTTGATGCCATTCACCTCGTATTCGAGAAGTGCACGCCGCATGCGGTCGATCGCCTCCGCACGGTCGCGGCCGTAAACCGCGAATTTTGAGATCATCGGATCGTAGTAGATCGAAACCTCGGCTCCCTCGTAAATGCCGCCATCGTCGCGAACGCCAGGCCCTTGCGGCAAACGCAGGCGCGTTATCTTTCCCGGTGAAGGAAGAAAGCCCGCGTCCGCGTCTTCCGCATACACGCGGCACTCGATCGCGTGGCCGCGAAGGACCACATCTTCCTGCGAAAACGACAGCTTGCATCCCGCCGCGACAAAGATCTGCTCACGAACAAGATCGATCCCGGTCACAAGCTCCGTTACCGGATGCTCGACCTGAAGCCGCGTATTCATTTCGAGAAAATAGAACGAGCGGTCAACGTCCGAAACCAGAAATTCGACTGTGCCCGCACCCTCATAATTCACCGCCTTTGCGACCATCACCGCACATTCGCCCATTCTTTGGCGAAGCTCGGCAGAATCGATCGGTGAAGGAGCTTCTTCGATCACCTTTTGATGGCGCCGCTGGATCGAACATTCACGTTCGCCGAGGTAAACGTGATTGCCGTGAGAATCTGAAAAGACCTGTATCTCGATGTGACGCGGGCGGACGATCGCCTTCTCGATGTAAACCGCATCATCCCCAAAGCTGGCTGCCGCTTCGCTCTGTGCGGTCTCGAGGGCCGAACGCAATTCGCTCTCTTCCGACACCAACCGCATACCTTTGCCGCCGCCGCCGGCCGAGGCTTTCAGCATCACGGGATAGCCGAAAGATGCGGCGGTCTCTCGGGCCTCATCGTACGACTTTAGCGGTGCGGTCGTCCCGGGAACCACGGGCACGCCCGCCTCGATCGCGATCTTGCGTGCGGAGATCTTGCCGCCCATTCCTTCCATCGCTTCGGGAGGCGGGCCGATGAACTTTATACCTGAGGCCGTTACTTCGCGAACGAACTCTGCATTCTCAGAAAGAAAGCCGTAGCCGGGATGTATCGCATCCGCACCACTCTCTTTTGCAACATCAAGAATCTCGTCGTGACGAAGATAGCTTTCGGAAGAAGCCGACGGGCCGATGTGGAACGCCTCGTCTGCCATGCGGACGTGCAATGCCGCCTTGTCCGCATCGGAATATACCGCAACGGTCCGAATGCCGAGTTCCCTGCACGCTCGAATGACACGGCAGGCGATCTCTCCACGATTTGCGATCAGAATTTTCTTGAACATCATTCGATTATCGAGTTGACCTGATTCTTCGGATCATAACGGACCGCAACACTCGAACCCGGTGCGTAGCGAATGCTTTCTTTGAGTTGAGCGGCAGTCAAAACCTCTGCCGACTCGAACTCGACGCCGTTGAGCGTGTAATGATAGACCGCGACCACGTCTTCGTTCCCATCCCGCTTTAATTCCAGGATCACGCCGTCCGTGATGCGTCCGGAAGCAAGGAGTCGTTCGCGGCGGGAATCCGCCGTTTTTTTTGCTTTGAATAGTCTGTCAAAAATGCCCATCCCAGACCAGCCTTCAATCCATCTCAAGCGGAGGTTTTCCCCAACGTGCGCGAAGATGATTTGCCGCTGCGAGCACCTTCGGACGTTTGATGATCCTCGCCTCAAGCGGACGCTTCCCCGGCACGTCCAGCATTATCAGGCCGAGCAGGATCGTCAAAATGCCTTGGCCCGGAACACCCGGAAGCGAGAGTAATATCCCCAAGAATATCAGGAAAACGCCAAGAATATTCTTCAGTATGACGGCTCCCCAACGAACGAGCCACGGGCTGTTCGGGAGAAAATCCTGCTCGTAATGCGCGCTAAAATAATGTGCGGGGAGCTTTACGAGTACGAAAGCGATCGCACCGAGGCTGAACGCAAAAGTGACCACGAAAAGTATCACGCTTATCACGATGCTTTCCCAGGTCAGTGCGTGCCATTTATCAGCGAGCCATTGCAACATCTACGATTCCAGCCGGCGAAACTCCTTCCAGATAAAATACATTCGGTGGATCAAGGTCCAAACCGAACCGACCGCAAGTATCCAAAGCACCGGCGGCATACGATTGGCAAAGTAGCTTGTCGAGTTCCAATCCCATGTCGAGAGTGCACCGATCACGAGCAGAACGACGCGCTCAGGACGCTGCAGAAAGCCGACATTTGCTTTAACGCCTAACCCCTCACTGCGAGCCGTCGTATAGCTGACCATCACGGAAGCCATCATTCCGACGCCGGCGAGAAAGACGTTCAGCAGCGAGTGCTGAGGTGAGTTGCCCGCATAGAACATTATTATGCCCATGAAGGCGGCCATATCCGACAATCTGTCAAGTGATGAATCCAGGAATGAACCGAACTTGGTAACGCGGCCCGAATTTCGGGCGACGTTGCCGTCAAGCATATCGAAAAGATTTGCGACGATGAGTACAACGCCCGCCCAGAAGAACTGGCCAAGACCGAAGAGAACGCCGCAGCCGATGTTGATCGTAACGCCGAGCGCCGTTAGATAGTTCGGGTTGATGCCGCGGGCGGAAAGTGCGCGAACCATCGCGCCGATGATCTTTTTCGCACCGCGGCCTATGCTTGATCCCAGCATCTTAGGTTCGATCCTCGATCCGATCGGTCTTCTTATCCATCACTGTCCTATTCAGCGTCGTGGATCGTCGTAAGACGGCTGATCTCAAAATTTCGAAAGCCGTTCGGCGTCTTAACTTTGACCTCGTCACCTTCTTCGCGTCCCATCAGGGCCTGACCGATGGGNNTGTCAGGATCGCTTTCTTCGCTCGTTACGAGTTTGTAGCGGATCTTTTCTTCTTTGTCGAGGTCGAAAAGTACGACCAGCGAGCCGTAAGCTACACGATCCTGCGGTATTTTTGAGAGGTCGATGGATTCGACCTCGCTCATCCGTTGGCGAATCTGCGCGATACGCGCCTGAACGATCGATTGCCGTTCCATCGCCGCCTTGTATTCGGCATTCTCCCGAAGATCGCCGAATTCGCGGGCCTTCTGTATCTCCTTTGGGAGCTTAAAATGAAGTTCCTGTTCGAGCTCATCGAGCTCGCCCTGAAGTTTTTTCTTGATCGCTTCCATTTATTCTTAATGTGCTCCCTCGACCCGTATCATTTCGCTCAGCTCGGCCTCATGGGGTGCCGCGAAGGAAATTCCGACATCGCGAGCGGTTCGCACAAGCTGGCCGTCCGTCGGCACGGTCTTGATATTTGAGATCGCCTCTTCTAACGGAACAGTGATGATCTTGCCCGCCTGAAGCGCAACCATCTTGCCAGTCTCTCCGTTGGCAAGAGCTCGTGCGGCACAGGCTCCGAAATTCGTGCCCAACATCCGGTCGAAGGCATTCGGGCTGCCGCCACGCTGCAGGTGGCCGAGGACGACGCATCGCGATTCTTTGCCCATCATCTCCTCGACGCGTCGTCGGACGATATCGCCAATTCCGCCAAGCCTTAGCTCGGAACGGTCGGAGTATGTTTCGCTCGTTCCGACCTCGAGGGCACCTTCAGCAACGATGATGTTCGTAAAGCGCGATCCGGCTGCCTCGCGTTCAAGCACCTTTCGACGGATCGCCTCGAACGAGAATGGAATCTCCGGTATCAGGATGATATCGGCGCTTCCGGCAAGACCGGCGTGGAGAGCGATCCAGCCGGTGTTGCGTCCCATGACCTCGAGTATCATCACTCGGTCATGAGAAGCGGCCGTCGTGTGAAGCCGGTCGAGTGCCTCGGTCGCGATATCGATCGCGGTCATAAAACCGAACGTGAATTCGGTTGCCGCAAGGTCGTTGTCGATCGTCTTCGGAACGCCGATAACGGGAAATCCGCGTTTATGGAACTGCGCCGCGATCGCGAGCGTTCCTTCGCCGCCGATCGCGACCAACGCCTCGATGCCAAGGATATCGAGGTTCGCAAGCGCCTCGCAGACCGGAAGCTCCGTAAAAACCGGCTTGCCGTCGACCATTTTGACAAAGCTGCCGCGATTTCTAGTGCCCAACACCGTGCCGCCCTGCGGCAGCAGTCCGCTCACATTCTTTGGCGAGAGCTTTACAGTATGCGTTTCACCCAAAATGCCTTCAAAACTATCTTCAATTCCAATACACTGCATCCCGAACTTGCCTGTGGCCGTGCGTACGACCGCGCGTATCGCCGCGTTCAGGCCGGGTGCGTCACCGCCGCCCGTTAGGATGCCAATTTGCTTATACATAAAAAATCAAGAGCCCGTGGAGTAAACCTTTATTTTACTCCACGAACCCGTCAGTTAAAAGCTGTCCCTATCTTTGGCCAAAAAGTCCGGCCGAAGCAACGAGCTTACTGGCTTCGGGCATTGATTCAATGGCCTTTGCGACCTGCGGATCATTCTCCATAAGGACCTGAAAGCCTGCCTCGGAGGAATAATTCGCGGTTGCAAGTTCCTCGCGTATCCTCGAACGCGCATAAGCCGCGATCTCATCGACCGATGCTTCGTTTAGCTGGCTCTCTTTATCTGCGAGAGCGAATTTGATGAACGCATCGAACAGTTTGTCCGAAACAGCAAAATCGCCGGGCCGCACGACGTTCACAAAACTCTGCTTGTCGTTCTTGAAGGTCTCAAAACCCGGTATCTTGCCCGCAACGAGCTGTCGCACAAAGAAGAAGGCCTCCTCGTTGACCCTTGCCTTTTTCTGCGGGTCCTTTATCGCATCAACCTTGACATCAGGCTCGATGCCGCGGCCTCCATAGAGCACGCGCCCGTTAGCGGTCTTGACGGGAACGCCTTCGGGTTTCGGTATCGCATTGCCGTTGTTGTCTTCGGCGTCCTCCATATGCGTGTAATAGTCGTAGATGGAGCCGCTTGAATAATCACGCTGGAGCGAGCGTCCGAAAGGCGTGTAATAACGCGCGGTCGTGAGCGTCAGGCCCGTGCCGTACGGGAGACGGAATATTCGCTGTACAAGCCCCTTGCCAAAACTGTCGCTGCCGACCAGCACGCCGCGGTCGTAGTCCTGTATCGCACCGGCGACGATCTCCGAAGCCGACGCCGAACCGCCGTTGATCATCACGACGAGCGGCATGGTCTCGACCTCGCCGCCGATCGCGGGAAGATCACGATTCTGCCCGAACCGACCCGTTTTTACGGAGACGACCGTCTGCCCGCTTGGAATGAACTTGCTTACGACATCGACCGCTTGCTCAAGAAGCCCGCCGGGATTATTTCGCAGGTCGAGAATCAGGCTCTTCATTCCCTGCTTTTTCAGTTCGTTGATCGCCTCGGTCAATTCGTCAGACGTTGTCTGCTGAAATCCGCCCGTGAGGGCAACATAACCCGTCCCGTTCGGGAGCATAAAATAGTTGCGGATCGACGGCAAAGGAACACCGCCGCGGACGATCTCGAATGGAACCGGATCTTTTACGCCGGCACGCGCAACAGTGAGTTTTACAGGCTTGCCGCGTTCGCCGCGGACATTTTTTGAGACCTCGGACGCGCTCCATTCGGTCGCATCTTTGCCCTCGACGGTCATGAACTTGTCGCCATAACGCAAGCCCGCTTTCTCGGCCGGAGTGCCGGGCACGACAGACTGCACATAGACGCCATCACGATGCTGAAAGATGGAGACGCCAATGCCGTAGAACTGAGAAGACTGTTCTTCATCCAGTTTTTTCAGTTCGCGGCGATTAAAGAACGACGAATGCGGGTCGAGCGTCCATAGCATTCCCTGGATCGAGCCTTCGGTCAGGTCTTCGAGAGCAGGCTGGCCGGCGTAGTTGTCCATTACGACCTTGTCGGCCTCACGAAGCTGCTTTACGATCATCTCGTTGGTAACACCGCCTTCTTCGGCAGCAGCGTCCGAGCGATGCCCGAAAACACCGCCAACGACGGCTCCAACTACGATCACTGCTATTGCTATTATCGGAAAATTCTTAAGCATCAAAGGTTCCCGCGGGCTCGAAAAATAACACTAAATTATACCATACGAAACGAACGCAGACTTCGTTGCGGCAAACCGCGATTTACTTGTCGCGGCGAAACGCGTAACATTACTTTTTCTCCGATGTCGAAAGAGCTTTCCATTGTTGTTCCTGCATTTAACGAATCCGCTCGGATTGTGCCAAGTCTTGAGAAAATACTCACGTACATTCGCGAGAACGGCCTTGATGCGGAACTGATCGTGGTGGATGACGGATCGAGCGACGATACGGCGGAAATTGCCGGTAAAGTTGCGGAAAGATATGACGATGTCAGAACGAATGTGATCCGGCACGAGAAGAACCTCGGAAAGGGCAATGCGGTCAAGACCGGGCTTTTGGCGGCTGAGGCTGACATTGCGTTGTTCAGCGACGCTGACCTTTCGACGCCGATCGAAGAAGCCGGGAAACTGATCGATCCGATAGCGAGCGACGAGATGGACGTGACCTTCGGTTCGCGTGCCCTCGACCGAAGCCTTATCGGCACGCATCAGCCATGGAGGCGGGAACAAGGCGGCAAGGTGATGAATTTCGTCATTCGAAAGATGTCAGGCCTCGGCTTCGCGGATACTCAATGCGGCTTTAAGGCCTTTAATATGAAGAAGTTCCGGCCGCTGCTCGACGTAATGACGGTCGATCGATTCGGCTTCGACGTCGAGTTCCTTTTTGTTGCCAAATATCACGGATTGCGGCTCGCAGAGATCCCCGTACGATGGAACGATGTCGAGGGTTCGAAAGTGAGCGTCGTACGCGACACGCGTCGAATGTTCTCCGAACTTGCACTCATTCGCCGAAACGCAAAGAATGGTGTTTACGACCTAAAATGACCGCTCGCCTAAACGTAAATATCGACCACGTCGCCACCGTCCGCGAAGCCCGCAGGACCATCGAGCCGAGCGTTGCGGCCGCCGCAGTGCTCTGTGAAAAAGCCGGTACCGACGGTATTACGGTACATCTTCGCAGCGACCGGCGGCATATCCAAGATGCCGATCTTGACGTACTGCGCCGTGTCGTTACGACGTATTTGAACGTAGAAATGGCAGCGACCGATGAAATGGCGGCGATCGCAAAGCGTACGCGTCCGGACGCCGTCTCGCTGGTTCCGGAAAGCCCGACGGAGATCACGACAGAAGGCGGCCTGGACGTTATCGGCAACTTTGAAGCCGTCGCAAAAGCCGCGAAAGAGATCTCGGCCGCGGGTATTTTTGTAAGTATCTTTATCGACCCGATCGAGGAGCAAATAACGGCCGCAAAAGACGCCGGAGCCGGCCAGATCGAGCTTTGCACAGCAGAATATGCCGAACTCACGCTCGGCGCTCGTGCGGCGCATTCCGAAGGACGTAAAAAGGCAGCGGCCGAAATCGAAAGACTGCACAATGCGGCCATTCATGCTCAAAATAGAGGCCTTATCGTCGCTGCGGGCCACGGACTCACGACTCGAAACATCGGGCCGCTCGCCGCGATGCCTGAGATCGCGGAATTCAACATCGGCCACAACATCATCTCACGAGCTGTCTTTTGCGGGCTCGAAGAAGCGGTTCGCGAAATGCTGGCCGCCATCGGCAGGTAGTTTTATGGCCGATCTCTCACCCGACAACTCTGCACGGGCATTCGCGGCGATCTTTGCCGTCCTTGAGAAGATGGAAAAGCGACTAGAAAAACTTGAAGGCACACCGGTGAAACAGCTTCCTGTCCTTCGCGATGCACCGCATTCGAGTTTGGACAAATTCTCGGTCGCTGAAGCGATCGCGGACAGCGTCTTTGCGTCGATGAAAGAAAAGGCCTGCCAGTTCGAACCTGACAAGCCCTGTGATCACTGCTCGATGTGCAATTCGAGAGGTTTTTGACGTCTATTGTGCGGGCTGCGGCGCTCGACGCATCGAGTTAGCATCACCGACGCTCGGCGCCGTGTGAGCACTGTCATCGGCCTTGAAGAAAGGCTCTTCCTTAAAGCCCAACAATCCGGCCGTCAGGACCGCAGGAAATGAATTACGTGTCGTATTGTAATCCGTCACGGCTTTGTTGTAATCCTGTCGAGTTGTTGCAATTCGGTTCTCTGTACCTGCAAGCTCATCCTGGACCTTCATAAATGCGTCGCTCGATCTAAGCTGCGGATATTGCTCAGACAGGCTCAGAAGGCGTCCTATGGTGCCGCCAAAACTATTCGCGGCATCAATGACAGCCTGTTTCTGCTCGGGCGTCGAATCACCACCTGCGGGAGCCGCACTTGTTGCGTTCAACAGCCGCGACCGTGCATCCGCGATCTGGCCGAAAACTTCCTGTTCATTGACGCCGACCATCTTCGCGGTATCGATCATATTGGGGATAAGATCGGCACGCCGCTGAAGGGCGGCTTCGATATCGGCCCATTTTCCTCGGACGCCCTGCTGTTTGGCGGTCAACTCGTTATAGCTGCAGCCGGAGAGCAAAAAGCCCGACACCAGAATCACGATCAATAATGCTACTCGTTTCATAATCTCTCTTCTCCCTAAAAAGCTAATCCTTCTTCGATCTATCGACCGCATCAATTACCTTCTCGATCTCGATCAGGTATTCCCCAAAAAGGCCGTTAGCCGACCCTTCATCCAATTCGTACGCAAGGTTATCTTTGCGAATATTCAATATCTTTTCAAACGGCGTGCCGTCGATCCCTATGGTCTGAGCCGTCATTGCAACGACCTCACGCTTTGTGACAGGCGGTTCGATGCCGTAAACCCTGAGAACTGCGCGAAAAAGTGCCGCAAAGCTCGACAGGCTGTCCGCCATCAATGCGGTCAGTTTCTCGACCGACGACGAGGCCGGAATATACTGCCGGCGAAGCTGCAAAAGCTTGCTCCGCAGTTCGTATTCCGCCTGCAGCCGCAAGAATTTCTCCGATATTTCGATCTCGCCCAAAAGGTCCGGCCCAAAAAGCACACGTCGAGCCTGCCGCATCTGATCATATTCGATCGGAAAGACATCGGCTCCGTTCTTGAGTTCTGAGACCGTGAAATACACCGGGATCGGATTGCCGAGCTTCGCCCATTCGCGCACACAGGCGTGGGCCTTTCGCAGGTCATCGGGGCCGATGCTGTTTAGGGCGACAAGGATGTTGTAATCCGATCTTCTCGGAACGAAGTCGCCTGCCGCGGCCGATCCGTAAAGTATCACGGACACGAGATTGCTGCCGTGGCTCGACCTCAGATCGTCAACGAATGCGTCAAAATGATGCTTCATAACCTTTACCAGTCGCCGCCGGCGCCGCCTCCTCCAAAATCTCCGCCACCGCCGAAGCCGCCCCAGCCGCCGTCAGAACCGCTGCTTCCGCCCCAATCACTGCCGCCAGAAGAACCGCCGCTTCCGCCCCAATCACTGCCGCCGGAAGAACTTGAGTTCAAAGCGGCGTTGATTATTCCACCGACGACCCACGGAAGAGCGCTGTCAGCCACACCGCTTCCTCCGCCGCCTCCGCCGCGTCCAGAATTTCGTGCAAAATAAAGACCAATTAAGATGAACCCGATTATCACGATGCCGACACAGCAAAGCGCTTGATACCCTTCGGCGGGCATCGAATCATCTCGCGCACCCGATCCGGGTGTAGCGTTCGGAACGCCCGCAACATTCCCTTTGTCGCGGATCCTCGCGATGTAGGCGTCGATCGTGTCGCTAATGCCTTTCGAATAATTGCCTTTCTTGAATTCCGGGACGAGATATTGCCGCTGAAGGCTGCCGACGAGGCCATCGGGCAGTTCATCCTCAAGATCCCGGCTGATCTGCGTGAAATACTTTCGGTCGTCGATCGCAACGAAAAGTAAGGCACTCGGATTGTCGTCGGCCTTCGAGCCGATCTTCCATGCACGCGCGAGATCTCTCGAGAAATCGAAGATATCGCGGCCGCCGGTCGTCCTTACGACCGCGACGGCGATCTCGACCTGCGGATTCGTTGAACTCTTAAGATCGGACAGTTTCCTTTCGAGTGCGGCCTTCGCCGCCGGATCGAACACGCCCGCGTAATCGTTGACAAATCCCGTCGGCTGCAGCGTCGCAGGGTCCGACGGGTCTGACGCCGACTGCATGAAGACGTTCGTTGAAAATGCCGCAACCGCGGCCAGGACGGCAAGCGCCGTGAGCGTGGCCGCAAGATAGCGAGATTTCGTTACCTGTCGCATTCCGAACATCGTCTCATAATACGAAAGCGCGTGGCTAGCTGTTCCGCTGATCTTCGTGTTTACGGACCTCGACGATCTCTGCCCCGCGGAATATCTGTTTGGCGAGCCGAACGCTCGGCAGAGCATTCGCGTAAGCCATCAACTCTTCTTTTGTTGGTGCATCGCTCAATTCAGGAAGGGGCCGGGCAGTGTCAATATCCCGATCTTTCGGGATCATATGCGAAAGATCGACCGCCGGACGGGCCGCCGTCCCGCCGCCCGCGGAATGTGCTTGCGAACGAGCAGAACGACCGCGATCCGAAAGACGCGCCGCAAGCTCGCCGCCTGACTTCAGCGGCCGCAGATCGTCGCCGGCGAACCGCAACGCAGCTTCGTAAGCGTCATCGAGCCGCGAATCCTCAAAATGCTCAAGCAGATCGGACGGGATCCGAGCCAATATGAGTTCGCCGCCGTACTGGCGAGGCTCAAAGGGCACGATAGTTTCTACGGGAGCCGGCTCAAAGATCGTATCGCTAATGCCTATATCGTCTGACGGCGGCTCAGGAAAACTCTCTTCGGGCGGAGTTTCATCGAAAGACGAAACCTCAGGCTCAGGCTCAGGCTGCCGAACCTTTGCTTCCGCGACGATCGGACGTACGTTGTCAGATTTTAGAGTTTTTTTTTCTTCGCCGGCAGCAGCGGCCGCAGCGTGTGTGCCCCCAGAACCGAGCTTTCTGAGGATGTCCTCGATCGGCGCGAGTTTCTTCATCTCGACGAGCTTTACGAGGCCGACTTCGAGCACGTACCTTGGCTGCGCGGCGTCACGCAGGCTCGATTCTGTTTCGCACAGCGAATGGAAGAAACGCAGGAGATCGCTTTCCGAAAACGGGGCTGCAAGCTGACCGAGCTTTTCCGCCGAGAATGCCGCCGAATCGACCAGCCTTTCGGTCGAATTTCCGGCAACTTTCTGCACCATCAGATCGCGGAACAGCCCGAGCAGGTCGCTCGCAAAATTTCGCAGGTCGTGACCCCGTGAAACANNTCGTGACCGCAACGATGACCTTTTCGAGAACGTCCGCACCGACAGAACCAAGAGCCTTTGCAACATCCGACGCTTCGATCCTGCCTCCTGAAAAACTGATCACTTGGTCGAAATTGCTCTGAGCGTCACGCATCGAACCCATTCCCGAGCGTGCGATCTCCCGCAAGGCTTCATCTGAGGCGTCGATCTTATCTTTCTCCGCGATCAGCTTAAGCCGATCGAAGATCTTCGAGTTCGCGATCGTGCGGAATTGAAATTCCTGACACCGCGATGTGATCGTTATCGGAACCTTATGCAGCTCGGTGGTCGCCATGATGAAGACGACGTTCGGCGGCGGCTCCTCGATGCTTTTTAGAAGCGCGTTGAATGCCTGTTTTGAGAGCTGATGAACTTCGTCGATGATGAAGACCTTGTAGCGGTCACGTGCCGGATTGATGCTCAGGCCGTCGATGATGGCGTCGCGAACGTTGTCGATACCGGTATGCGAGGCGGCATCGATCTCAAGAACGTCCAACGAACGGCTTTCGGCGATCTCAACGCACGACGGACACGCGTTCTGATCGTCAATGCGGCAAGGCGTCGTGGTCTTGCTGTCAGACTTGTGGCAGTTCAGAGCCTTTGCAAGAAGACGCGCGGTCGTCGTCTTTCCTACGCCTCTCGCTCCGGAAAATAGGTATGCGTGATGCAGGCGGTCGTGCTCTATCGCGTTGCGCAGGCTGTGCGTAACGACCTCTTGGCCCGTAACTTCATCGAAGCTCTGCGGCCGCCATTTTCGGGCGATTACCTGATACGACATCGAGAGTTAGATTGTAATTCGATTCGCTTTCGCCGCGCAATCGCGAGAGTAAAGAACGCGGAAAACAAACAGCCCGCCTCGACTCCGGTCGAAACGGGCTGTTTGGGGAATGAACAACAAAACAAAAAACTTAATGGCTCCAGACTTAACCGCAACACAAGCTGAAATCGCTACCGTTGCTCCGTTCCCGGCCTAGCGGGGTTCACAACTCAAACCTTGTGCGGAGCCTGAAGCCAAGTAAAAGGATAAAGGAAAAATTGTGAATTGTGAATTGTGAATTGTGAATTCATCGACGATTCACCATTCACCATTCACCATTCACCACTATTTCGTGGCGGAAAGGGTGGGATTCGAACCCACGGTACCCTTTTGAGGTACACAGCATTTCCAGTGCTGCCAGTTCAACCACTCCTGCACCTTTCCAAGCCTTTAAGAGATCAAGTTGTCAAACACCCGCTTTTCGTGCGGGCAGGGCGAAGGTCAGTCGCCGGTGACCGGCTCGCCGATCTCGCCAATATCGTCGCCCGTGATCGCATCGTCACCGCCGGCGTGAGCGGCCGTCTTTTCCTCCATCAACCAGTTAAAGACAAAACCGGCAAGGAGCGCACCGAGGATCGGTGCGAGCCAGAAGAACCAAAGCTGTTTCAAGGCCCACGGATCGTAATAAAGACCGACAAAAAGTGCCGGGCCGGTCGAACGTGCCGGGTTGACCGACGTGTTGGTAACGGGGATCGTGATCAAATGGATCAGCGTAAGGCAGAGCCCGATCGCTATCGGGGCAAAGCCACGCGGAGCCTTGCCGTGCGTCGAGCCAAGGATGACGAGAACAAAGAAGAACGTCATCACCACCTCTGCGACAAAGCAAGCCATCGCACTGTACTTCGCAGGCGAATGATCGCCAAAGCCGTTCGAGGCAAAGCCTCCCGCAAACCCGAAACCTGCCTTACCGTTGGCAATAATGTACAAGATCCCGGCGGCCACGATCGCCCCTAAAAGTTGAGCGACGATATACGGTATCAGATCCTTTGCCGGAAATCGTTTACCGGCCCAAAGGCCGACCGAAACAGCCGGATTAAAGTGAGCGCCCGAGACATGACCCAAAGCATAAGCTCCCGTCAGGACCGTCAAGCCGAAAGCGATGGCAACGCCCGCAAACCCGATCCCAAGGTTCGGATACGCGGCGGCGATCACCGCACTTCCACATCCGCCGAGCACAAGCCAGAGTGTGCCCAAAAATTCTGCCGCCAATTTTTTCGACAAAGGCATATCGTCTTATCCCTCCTTAAGGAATCCAAATACCGCTTCTTGGTCTTTTTTTATTTGGCCGAGCTAAAAAGAAAAATGGCGGAGAGGGTGGGATTCGAACCCACGGTACCCGTTAAGGCACAACAATTTTCGAGACTGCCCGATTCAACCACTCTCGCACCTCTCCAGCGCGAACCATTTATGATAATGGTCAGAGCGGAAAATAATCAAGTTGAGACACCATTCTCTGTCTTTATGCGGCGAGAACGAAAGAAATCCTGCATCAATTTACGGCATTCTTCCTCTAAAACGCCCGTGACGATCTCGATCCGATGATTGAGAATTCCGCTGTCGCAGATCTCGAATTTGCTTCGCACGGCACCAAATCTCTCGTCCGGTGCTCCATACACGAGCCTTGCAACACGGGCGTTCACAAGAGCGCCGGCGCACATCGCACACGGCTCGATCGTCGAATAGACGGTCGAGCCCGTGAGGCGATAATTCCCTATCTTTTGCCCTGCGGCCCGAATTGCGAGGATCTCGGCGTGAGCGGTCGGATCATGCCGCTCGATCGTTTCGTTCGAAGCTTCACTTACGATCTCTCCGGCAGCAGAAACGATGACAGCACCGATCGGCACTTCGCCTCGACATTCCGCTTCGCGAGCCAGATCGATCGCCCGCTGCAAAAAAAGCTCGTCCATCTCGTCCATTCTTTACGGCTGCCGTAGATTATCGCACAGAATCCCAATGGGACGCGGTTCATTCTACATCCGGCTTTTTGACGTGCTAATATTGTAAACTCCAAACCAAAAACCAATGCCAAGATCCCTAAAATGTCCAACTTGCAACGCGCCTTTGGAGATAACGGACGCAGAACAGCAGATCGATGTCTGCGAATTTTGCGGCAACAGAATTCTCCTTTCACCTGACGATCATCGCGATGAGCCGGACGGCCTGATCGAGCAGGCCAGGAATTTGCAGAAGATCAAGCAAATGGCACAGAGCGGGAATATGATCGAAGCGATCAAACTTTTCCGCTCGACCTTCGGCGTTGGTTTGAAGGAGGCAAAGGAGGCGGTCGAAGGGCTCGCTTCGCGCAGGCCGGTGGTCTTCACCCAAGTTTCAACTCAAAGCTATGTACAGCCTGTACAGCCTGCATACGGAATGTATGCGGCTCCGCCGAGCGTAAGGCGACGCTCAACATTTAGCCCGATGATCGCGATCGTAACCGTTCTCGCAGTCGTGATCGGGATCGGAATATTTGGGGTCTCGACGTTCGTCTCGGTCATTAGCCGAACCGTCAAAAATACGGCAAATGTCGCCAACCGCGGAACCGGTTCGAATGGCGGCAGCAACGAACCGAACGGACTTGCGACCGAGATCTTTCGCTTTGGCGGTGAAGGCATCGGCGCAGGTAAATTCAAGGACAACCGCACCGTCGCGATCGACGGCGAGGGCAATGTTTATTCTGCTGATTACACGGGCAAAGCGATCCAAAAATTTGACGGCAACGGCAAGTTCCTTACCCAATGGGAACTCAGCGATGATATGCCCATCCTAAAGATCGCCGCCGATCGGAAAGGCCATGTGTATCTGCTTCGTTCCAACTCTCTTACGATCTTCGACAGTGCGACCGGTAAGGTCGTTCGCACGATCCCGGGAACCGATTATCGTCACCTTGCCACAAGCACGAACGGTTCGTTATACGCCCTCTCCGATTCGAACTCAGTATTGAAGCTCGACGCGAACGGGAAGGTTCTCTCAAAGACCGGCAATCTGATCAAGCAAATAAACTTTGAGGTAAATGACCTTGAAAAGATCGCAGCCGACGGCAGCGGCAACCTTTACGCTGCAGACAGTTCGGGACGCAATCTGCTGAAATTCTCGCCGGACGGAAAGTTCCTCTTCCGCTTCGACTCGGCCGCGGGACTGACCGGCTCTGCGGGAATCCTTGGCGATCTCGCTGTCGACAACACCGGTAAGGGACGTGTGTACTCCGCGAACGCATTCTTCGTGCTAGTTTACGATGTCGAAGGTTCGTTTCTCGGCTCGTTCACGGCACCACAGACCTTCGGCCTCACGGTCGATGACAAGGGTGCTCTCTGGACCGCCTCACGACCATTTATCGTCAAATACGAGATTGGAAAAATTGAGAAGTGAGAAGTGAGAAGTGAGAACTGAGAATTGTGACCTTTGAGTTTTGAGTTTTGACTTTTGAGTTTTGACTTTTTTGAATTGAAGAACGGAGAACGGAATATTTTGATTCTCCGTTCTCCCTCTCAATTCTCCGTTTCCCCTACGCCGGGGGAACCAGGAAGCCAAGGTCGGTGTTCGAGAAATTACCTATCAGCGGAAATACGCTGCTCAGGTTCCCGGCCGGCACGCCGAACCATCGTGCAAGCGTTCCCGCATACTGCTCGACCGAGGTCGTCGGTATCCAACGGCCGCGAGCATTCGAACCATTATCGGCGTCATCAGGGCCGTTCATCGTGAGCGTCGGGAACGGAGTTCCGTTGCTCGTGTTTATGCCAAAGAAGTCGGCCGATGTGATCCCTCCACCAACGACGAAATGATAGTTCGCCCATGCGTGATCGCTTCCGACGTTGCCGCCCGAGCTCGCAGGGTTGAACGTCCTCGAGAAGTCCGCCATCGTGAACTGCGTCACCTTATCCGCCACTCCTTGGGCGACCATCTCGTCATAAAATGCACGCATCGACTGGCTGACATCGCCAAGCTGTGCCGCCTGTGTCGTGATCTGGCCGTTGTGGGTGTCAAAGCCGCCGATCTGGACAAAGAAGACCTGACGATTGATCGAGAGATCGGTGCGTTTCTTGATAAGGCGCGCGACCTGCTTTAGCTGTCTTCCAAGGCTCGTGTTCGGAAATGTGACCGTAACTTCCTGAGAGGTCTGCAAGGCCGCGTTCGCCTGCATAGCCTCGTTGGTGATATCGCTTGCGGCCGCGACCACCTGCGACGAGAGGTCGATCGTCCGAAGCGAATTGAAGGCCGCCAACCTTGCCTGATTCGCCGCGCTTGAGCTGAAGCCCTGCGGATTCAGAACGTTCGCAAGACTCGTACCGGAATCCGCGATCGCAAGCGGAAGGGTCGTCTGCCCGGCCGTAAACAGCTGTGCCCCAGAGATCGAAGTGATCATCGGGATCAGGCCGCTCGGATTGTCCGGCGACGTTCGCAGGTCCGCAACGCGTCCTCCCCATCCCGTAAAACTCTCTGTATCCGAACGGCCGCCCTGATATTGCCCAACCTGGTCCGAATGCGAGTAGAGCTGATAGGGCTTACGGACCGAACCATTCTGATACTGTGCACGAGTCATCGGCGCGACGAGCGTGCCAACGTTCGTAACGGCGCACATCTTACCCTGAGCCCAAAGCTCGTGAATGCCGTTATTGATCGCACCTGCCACTCCGGGCCCGAAGCTCGGGTGCAGCCCGTAAGTCAACCCGCCCATTCGCGGAACTGTTATCGGCAGCAGCGAAGCCTGGGCAATGGCAAGCCCCTGAGCACTGCGGGCGTTTGCGTATGCAGTGTAGTTGCTGATCGTTGCGTCATTGTGGTTCGGAATTAGCGTATTGTTGCCGTCGTTGCCGCCGGCGAGAAATACGCAGACAAGGGCACGATAGTCGCTCGGCACCACGTCGGACCTCTCCGACTTCGCCTCCTGAGCCATTGCGCTCATCAGTCCAAAATGCCGCATTTGGGTCGCCAAGGCGGTCATGCCCAGGGCACAGCCCGATCTCATCAAAAATTCACGTCTGTCCTGTTTCATTTTTTCACCTCGCTACCGCTGAACTTGATATTGTGACGATGTCACCGTTAGATATACCGCTGCTTGGGCCCTCGCCTTCGCATTTGCGGGTGTCGAAGAGATCGCCGTGACCGCGGTCAATATGGTCGAGCGCATCTGCGGCGACATCGTGCCGTGCATAAAGCGGTTGTTCATTTCGTCCAGCAGCTTGTTGCCCGTCGCGTCCGCATTTGAGATCGCCTCCAGGCCTGCAAGATAAAGCTGCGTACCGTTCGGATAATCCGGCTGCGATACATTGATCCGGCTGTAAACCACCGAATTTGCGAAATTCGCACGGGCGATCGCCGTTCCGGTGTTAAAGATCGCGAACTCAGGGCCGAGAAGCGATGTACCCGGAATCACGTAGCTCGGCGGATAGAAGTTGAACACCGTAGGCGAATAGAACGGATTCTGCGACATCGCGCGCGGATAGCGGCTGATATTCGCATCACTCTGCGTCGTTCCGTCCACGCTCGTTACACCAAGCTGACGATAGAGATTCGTCGTCAACTGAACAGGCTCGCGCAGCTTTCCGTAGTTCGGGTCGGTTTTTGAATCGCCGCGTGCCTCCGGATCGAGAAGGATCGCCTTGATCACTTCCTTCATCTGCGTCGGACTCGTGCGGTTCGCATTGAACACCGCCGAGATCCGCCCAACGTACGCAGGGCTCGGATCTCCCGTAACAAGCTGCTGGATCAGGTACTTAGAGACGAAAGGTGCAACGTTCGGATGGTTGTAGATGTTGTCCAATGCCTGATTAAGCGAGGCGTATGCATACGGATAGATCGTTGCTTGCGTGTTGCATGTGGGCGGGCCGCAAGCAGCAACGTTCATCGTGGCCGACGAACCCGGATAAGTCAGCAGCGTCTTTGCCGTCAGATCGTGACTGCCCGTATTTAGGGACATATTGTCCTTGTAATCAGGGCTTCCCGGCACTGCATTGGGACAATTGGCCTGAAAATCCGAAGTTCGGCAGTCACGCCAGCCCGTAAAGACCTTTGTCAGGTTGGTAACGGTGGTCTGATCATAGGTCGGGACCGGATTTCCCTGGCCGTCGAGTTGGAGCGTTCCATCCTGGTTGAGCATGAATAGCCCGATGTTGAAGAGCTGCATTATCTCCCGCGGGTAGTTCTCGTTCGGATTCGTTCGGGTCGAACGGATCATATCGAGATAGTTGCCCATCGCGGGATTGAGCGTCACGTCATACATCATCTGACGCCAATTCCCGAAGATATTCTTATCGACCGCCTGTTGGTACGCGATCATATGGCTCGACTGCTGCGTATCGTTTCCGGAGATCACCCAGAGTTGGTTAAGCGCCCAATTCACACGAAGGCGCAGCTGTGATTCGCCGTAAAGAGCGTTCTTGAAGAACCAGATCTGAACCGGATACTGCGTGTAGCGGTCACGGCGACAGGTCAGAGGAACATCGTCAGTTCCGCCGTCGCACGTCGTCGGTGCGGTGGACGGCATTAAGGGAATGTCGGGATACGGAAAGTCCGCGTAGTTCGATTCGAACTGCTCTGCAAGCCATGTCCTAAGGCCGATACGCCTGACGCGGGCATCGAGGGTCTGAGTCGGGCCGAAAGTCGCCTGTTCGAGGAACCGCATACGGTCGCTTGACCAGCGATAGCCGACACCGCCATACGAATCTTCGTTGCCCATCTCCTTTGCTTGAGTGGCGGCAATGGCCCTTGCAGTGGCAAGCGGCGTCGGGAAGGTTCCCGGCACATCCTTGATGCCGTCCATTCCGCCAACACCAAGTTTCACGACATTGCTGGCAAGTCCGCGCCAAGCAAGATAAACATTCAGGTCGCCCGGACGCGGTGCTCCCCAGAACTTCATATCATCGGTCAAAATGACCGTGGCCCGATATACATCGGGATAACCGGCCACGCGGCCCAATCCAACTACGGGAAAGCGATAGAAATGGCCTTCGCTGTCGCTTGCATAAACACGGAAAGCGTTGGCGCCCTCGCCCGGCATTAAGGCCACGTTCGTAAAATAGAGAGCGATCTTCGAACCTGTGTCGAATGCTCTGTTATTTGCTATCCGCTCGAGCGAACCTTTTCCGCGAACCGATGAATCGGTCGCAAGAACCCGTGTCGAATCCGGCGAAGTAAGCAAGATCGGTGTGGGCGAATTTGGATCAGGATCGGTATCCGCCAAGGCCGAACCAACGAAAAATACAGCCACCATAGCTGTCAACAAAACTCGTGGGGCGGCGCCAAGTAACCTGCCAACCATAACTTTTCCTCCTAAACTGCTTTTGACGAGTACTTTAAAAGCCGGCAACCTGCGGGATCGATGCCGTTCAAGAATGTTTTACATTTTTAAATCTACACTTTTCCGTGCATTTTGCCAACCAATTTTTTTCTTTATTTGCCAAATATTTTCTACCACCAATAGACGCTGTGGAAGTGTATTTGGCCGAACAATTTTGAATAGATATTCGTCTTTTTGCCCGAGTGCTGAAATAATCATCCGATGCCGGTGAATTTCACTATCAAAACACCCGAAAACTTCTCTTTCGAACACACGTTGCTAAGCCATGGCTGGTACGACCTGGCTCCATTTGGCCGTTCGGGCAGCACAAAGCTATCCATGGTGCTGCGCCGCGGAAAGGCCGGGAAACCGATCGAAGTGAACGTTCGAGGGACCGCCAAAGCGATCAAGGTCACCATCGATGCCGATAACGTCGATCGCGAGGGCGTGGTTCGCGATATTCGTCATATTTTCCGGCTGGACGAGGAATTCGAAGGTTTTTATGAAGCGATCGAAGAGTGCAGTGCGGTCGGTTGGGCAGCCGAGGTTAAAGCAGGAAGATTGCTGCGCGGCCCAAATGTCTTCGAGGACCTGGTCAAAACGCTCTGCACGACCAATTGTTCGTGGGCGTTGACAAGGATAATGGTGAAGAATCTGGTCGATGAACTGGGCGATGCGACGGCAATCGGCAATAAAGCGTTCCCGACCGCACAAGCTATGGCATCAGCGGACGAGAGTTTTTATCGCGAAAAGATCCGCAGCGGCTATCGAGCCCCGTTCTTTGTCGAGCTGGCGGAACGAGTTTCGAGCGGAGAACTCGACCCGGAAAAATGGCTTGAAAGCGAACTCTCGACCCCTGACCTCAAAAAAGAGATCAAGAAAGTGAAAGGAATTGGCGACTATGCCGCCGACAATCTGCTGAAACTGCTTGGCAGATACGATTGTCTTGCGTTGGATTCCTGGGTTCGCGGCGGGTACTACAAAAAGCACAACAAAGGCAGAAAGTGCGCCGACAAAAAGATCGAAAAACACTATAAGAATTTCGGGGAATGGCGCGGTCTCGCGATCTGGTGCGATATGACCGAGGACTGGTTCTTTGGCGAAGGCCGCCGGAACGATAAATAGCTCTGTAGTTCGGCCAAAGGACGCTTCCGTTTCGTCTAACCTTCAGCCGCGGCAACTTGCTCGCGGACTATTTTCCTCGGAGGTTAGCACTTATGAAAGCAAAATTCTTAAAGGCAATTATCGCTCTCTCCGCCTTTGTTTTATTACTCGGCCTTGCAGATTCGGCATCTGCCCAATATCGCCGAGGTAAGCGTTACCGAACTACGACCACAAAGGCTCAGGTAGATCGGGTGATCAAGCGAGTTGAGAACCAACTCGACCGCTTTGTCGGTGAATATGACCGCTCGCTTGACCGCAGTCGCCTTGACGGCACAGGACGCGAAGACTGGCTAAACAAACGCGCCAGAGATTTGGAATCTGCGACCGATGAACTTCGGCGTGAATTCGATAGGCGTGATTCTTGGTACGAGAATCGTGATGAGGTTCGCCGCTGCTTGAACATTGCGAGCGATATCGACAAGAGCATACGAACGCTAAGGCTCGGGCCTGCGACCGAAGGCAATTGGGCCCAAGTGCGTGCCGAACTCAACGCTCTCGCAGACGTCTTCAATGAGCCGCGGATCGGCTCACGAAGGTACTGATAGCACGGGTTAGCGAACTTCTGGCTTTGATCCGGCTCTTTTTGACGACCGCCTGTCAAAAAGAGCCATTTTTGTTAAACACTTTCGGCTCGATTTCGTAGAAGCCATATAGGCGCGAAGTTCGCCGGATGTAGTATTATTTCCTCTTACGGGCGGATAAGTCTTAGATGATCGGAGCCGGAAGAGTTTTACAGCAGAGATACCGAATTGACCGTCAGATCGGCCAAGGCGGGATGGGCGCGGTCTATATTGCGACCGATGAACGCTTTGCGAGCACCGTCGCCATCAAAGAGACGCTGTACATGGACGACAACTATCGTAAGGCGATAGAACGCGAAGCTCGTCTGCTAAACAGCCTGAAACATAATGCCCTGCCGCGAGTTAGCGATCATTTTGAGGAAGATAACAGTCAGTTCCTCGTTATGGAATACGTTGCGGGCGAGGACCTTTCCACGATCCTCGATCGCGATAGGAAGCCGTTCCCGGTCGAAAAGGTGCTCGGCTGGGCAGATCAACTTCTTGACGCGCTGGATTTTCTCCACTCTCAGGTCATTCCGGTCGTTCACCGGGACATCAAACCGCAAAACCTTAAGCTCACACCCGGCGGCAAGATCGTGCTTCTCGACTTTGGCCTTGCTAAAGGAAATCCGACCGACGCCGGTCATCAAACCGCGGCAAAGAGCATATTCGGATACTCGCGGAACTACGCCTCGCTCGAGCAGATACAAGGCACGGGAACAGACCCGCGAAGCGATCTGTATTCGCTGGCGGCTACGCTCTATCACCTGATGACCGGTGTTCCGCCCGAAGACGCATTGACGCGTGCGATGGCGGTTTTGACGCGCAAGCCTGATCCCCTGAAGCCCGCAAATATTATAAGGCCCGATATACCTGCGGGAGTTGCCGGCGTTCTGCAGTCTGCACTTGCCCTTGACGCGGCGGAGCGGCCGGCGACCGCCGGCGATATGCGGCAGATGCTGCGAGATCACGAAAATTATGCTCACCTTGCAGTAGCTCCTGCGGAAGGTTTTGCACCGGCAGAAACTTCTCGTGATGTCCACTATCAGGCTACCCAGCTAATGCCGGAAACGACGAGAGCGGTTCCCCTTGCAAGTGCAGCCAGGACGGAAGTACTTGAGTCGGCAGATTCGCACGAAACAGCCGTTCGGCAGCGAGACTTCACGGAAAACACACCTCCGAGAAGCCGAAAGAAGATCGCGGCTGCTGCTGCGGCCCTTCTCCTCGGCGGCTCGGCTCTTGCTCTTGGCGGAGCATACATGGCGAACCCGTCGCTCTTTGGCAACGGTCCGCAAGAACCGGTCAACGCGGCTCCGCTTGTAACGCAGCCTTCGGCCGACAGTCTCATTCCGGCAGATAATTCGAATTCTGCGTCTAACAGCGCAGAAGCCGAAAACAAGGAAACACCGGGAATAACAGAAGACCGGGCCGGAAGCAGCGAGAAACCCAGAACGACGACCGAGCCAAAAACTCAAGACACTTTGCAGTCAACGAAGAAGTCCGGAAAGGTGACGATCAAAGGTGATGATGGTGATATCACCATGGACGATCTTGACGATCCAAGCGAGATCATCATAACCAAGCGAAACCCGGACGGCAGCACTACCACCACAAAAGTAAACCCGCCAAAGCAGCCGAATAGGAGAAAGTTCAATCCGCGCGTGCCGAATGTGCCGTACGAATTCAGCGTTCCCGAAGGACTTACACCGCAGCAGGAAAGACAGGTGCGTGAAGCTTGGAAGGAAAGGCAGCGGGAGATTCGCGAACGGAACGAACGGCAAAGATATCAAACGAATCCGCAAACGCCTCAGTGATTCCCGACCGACACTATTCGCTCCTTAAGCCGTTGTGTTTCGATCTGCGCATCGTCGGATTCGGGCAGGAACGGCTCGTGGTACACGATCTGAAGTGACCTAAAAACTCTTGGCATCGCCCGGCCCTGCGGCCAGATCCGGTTTCCGCCTACGATCGTAACGGGTAAGACAGGTGATCTGCGCGCGATCGCGATCCGCATTGCTCCTTCCTTCATCTCGAGGAGTTCGCCGGTCTCGATCTGCCTTGCGCCCTCAGGAAAGATCACAAGAGCAGCGCCGTCATCAAGGGCACGGATCGCGGTCCGGAATGCGGCGGCAAAACTCCTTGCATTCTGCGAAACCGGAAACGCGCCGAGATACCGTATCAGCCGGCCGATGAAAAACCATCCAAAAGCTCCGTCAAATGCCATGAACTGGGTCTTTTGGCTTATGGGCGAAGCGATCCATACGGGATCGATATAAGTTTGATGATTTGCCGCGACCACATAACCTGTGTGACCGGCCGGCGGGATATTCTCTAGGCCGACATATTCAATGCGCCAGAGAACTTTGCTGATCGTGCGAGCGATGCTCTTTAGCGACCTGGCAACGATCGGGGATGGATATTGGAGTTCAGCCGGCACAAAGAAAACGGATCGAACAGCTCAATGGTCTGTCCGATCCTACTAGCTTAGCCGTAAGGTTGGCAATTCTTCAAGAAACGAGGTCCATATCGTACTTCTCCTCGCCAATGGAGTTCTGCGCAAGGAACATCTTCTCGGTCGGAAAACGTTGATCGACAAATTCCAAATGAAGAGATGGTAGCTGATTCTTTCGTTCCTTCCGATTACGGACAACGGCGACCGAATAAAAGCGGAAATTTTCGCACGCGACCTTTACGCGTTCACCCACTTTGACAGGCAGCGAACAGAGCACCGAAACGCCTGCCGTGCTGATATTCTGCGTCATACAGTCTTCCTTTTGGGCGGTCCTTTCAGTCTTTCCCTTCAAGCGGGAAACGGACATTGGAATGCTGATCCAGAATCGCGAATTCCTTCGCGGCATGAACTCCGTCGCGGATTCGATTATCCGCCAAAGGCCGTTGGCATGCATCCCGATGATCCGGTAGCCCTGAGAGCGGTTCTCAATGTGGCTATCGGGCGGTGTCTTCCCGATGAAGCCGACACCGACGTGATAGACTTGCTTGCCATCGACCTCAGCCTGGTTGCAGAACTGCACAACGCCGACGACCTGATAGATCTTTTCGCCTTTGTCGTATGCGCGCAAAGAGTCATCAAGAGGCATCGTCAGCTGTATCAAGCGGCCGACAACGCACGGCTGCGTCAGCGTAAAGCCCGCTCCGTTTCGAGAGATGCTCGTTACCGGTGTGATCTCTTTCCAAGGTTCGTCATCGCCTGTAACCTGTACGATCGCTTTGAGGTCGATCTCGTGCCGGGCGGACGCCCGCATCTCGGGCTGCCCTGTTGGAGGAATATGTTCAAATTCTGTGCTCATGCGAGTGGGGGCGACGGTCATGCTTGTCAATACGTGGGAACCCGGCCAGTCGATCTATTTGTCCTTTTAGTTTTTGTAGTTCGCGTCAATCTATGCCTTCCAACGGAAAGAATCGATCAACGAATTCAAGATGCAGGCGAGGAATGCCATCCGGGCCGGTCCGCCGGCCGCGAACAACCGAAATGATCTTTATATCGTGACGCAGGCTTACAACGCGAACGAATGTACCGGCCTCAAGCTCCCATTGGGTAAAGATAGCGGCTCCGCCGAAGCTGATATTCTCCGTCACGGTGGATTCGCTCTTGATGACTTCGCCAGATTCATCAAGCAGTTCTATAACAAGTGCTTCCGGGATGTGGAAGCGGGTCTGCTTTCGCAGGTCTTTTGGCAGATCGCTGTCATCTGCGCCTAGATCCATTTCGCCTATGTGCCAAAGGCCTTCGTCCTCGCGATGAGTTATATCGTAAAGACGAGAAGGGTCAGCAAGATAATTGTCAGGAGGCGTTTTCCCGATGAAGGCAACTCCACAGGCGTATTGGGGATTCTCGGGGCTAGGGCTCGAATCGATACAACGGCGAACCAATCCCCAGATCTTGTACTGCGGCTCAGTAAAGTCATACACACGCAGCTGCCGAGGCATCGGGATGGTCAGCATTATCAGCCGGCCGCGTTTTGTCGGGCGTTTAAGCAAGAATCCTGCCCCGAAGGCAGAGACATCCTGGAGTCTTGTTATCTCATTCCACGAGACATTCCCGTCGATCTTTACTTCGACGCGGACCGGTAGGGGAAGCGCTATCCTCTGGATTCTCCGGTTTTCTTTTACGTAGGCGGTTGACATGGTTTTTTGGCTGCTGAGGATAGTGTTCTAGATTCTTTGAAAGAAGGCCTTTTCAGCCCGGATCTTGGGAACTTTGGGTGGCGTAGCCAATATTGACAGAGGACGCCGCACTTCTGGCGGCAATATCAGCCTAGTTAACTAAACGACGGTTTCTTTACGTCTTCCAGATTTCGCGATCTGTTTCTACATCGACTCACTTTTCAATTAGCATTTTCAAGGCAATGTAGCCGGTTCCGGGAAAACCGAACACCCGAGCCGTTTAGGCTGCATTTCACCTTGTATTTACTGGGCAAAAATGAACTTTCAGGATGGTCTGCCAAGTTGCGAGAGAGGCCCAGCAGCCTGTAAAATAGTATTACCTATCAGATGGAGCTTTGTAAACATTTTTTTTAGCATTACTTCTCCTTATACCGACCGTAAACTGATGCTGGCCGAAGCCCTTTGAGGGAATACTTGTACAGAAAATGGATTCATTACTCGAACGAGATCAAATAAATATCGACGATGAGATGCGTCGGTCGTACCTCGACTACGCGATGAGCGTNNCTTCGGCTCGATCGACGGCGATAATCCGGCCGCGATGCGATACACGGAAGTTCGCCTTGCAAAGATCTCGAACGAGGTCCTCGCGGACATCGAGAAAGAAACGGTCGATTTTGCACCGAACTACGACGACAGTCTCAGCGAGCCAAAGGTCTTGCCGACGCGTATCCCTAACCTGCTTGTTAACGGATCCGAGGGCATTGCCGTCGGTATGGCGACGAAAATCCCGCCGCACAATCTCACAGAGATCATCACGGCAACGATCGAACTCGTCAAAGATCCGCAAGTCTCGCTCGACACTCTGATAAAACATGTTCCCGGTCCTGACTTCCCTACCGCAGGCTTTATTTATGGCCGTGAGGGCATTGAGAGTGCATACAGGACAGGCCGCGGCGTTATCCAGATGCGTGCGAAGGCCGTTGTCGATGAGATCGGACGCGGCGACCGTGTCCGCAGCGCCGTCGTCGTCACGGAGATTCCGTATCAGGTAAACAAAGCCCGACTGATCGAAAAGATCGCGGAACTCGTGCAAGAAAAACGTCTTGACGGCATTTCCGAGATCCGCGACGAATCCAACCGCGAAGGAATGCGGATCGTCATCGAACTCAAACGCGATTCGATCCCGCAGGTCGTTCTTAATAAGCTCTACAAGCTGACGCCGATGCAGTCGTCATTCGGCATCATCAATATCGCGATCCTCGACGGCCAGCCTAAACTGCTGAATCTAAAGCAGATGCTTGAGGCTTTCGTCGATTTTCGCCGTGAGGTCGTTCGCCGACGCACCGAATTCGACCTTCGCAAAGCTCAGGCACGCGCACACATTTTGGAGGGATTGAATAAGGCGATCGATGCTCTCGATCACATCATCCCGCTAATCCGCAACGCCCGCTCGGTCGATGAAGCGAGAACTTGGCTTACCGCTAATTTCGCAACGCTCGACGAAGTAAAGAAATGGCGCGGTATTACAGGGAATAAGACCGAGGACGCGTTCCTCAAAGACCTGCGAAAGGTGATCGCGAGCCTTGAATTTACGGAAATTCAGGCTCAGGCGATCCTTGATCTGCAGCTNNATCGATGCCGGCGTCGAACTCCGTATCGAAGATCTGATCGCCGATGAAGAGGTAGCGATCACCGTTACGAACGCGGGCTACATCAAGCGCACGCCTGTCTCGACCTATTCGCGGCAGGGACGCGGAGGAAAGGGCCGTCTCGGCGCGACGGCAAAGAATGAAGATTTCGTGGAGCATCTGTTCACGGCCTCAACGCACGATGCCCTGATGATCTTTACCGACGACGGACAGGTCTTTAAGATCAAGGTCCACGAGATTCCCGAGGCTGCTGCCGCTGCCCGCGGAAAGGCCGTCGTCAATCTCGTACAGCTCTCTTCGGAGAAGAAACTCGTCGCCACGATGGCTGTACGGGATTTCAACGAGCAGATCTTTTTAACGATGGTCACAAAGAACGGCATCATCAAGAAGAGCTCTCTTTCCGACTACCAGAACATCCGTGCACAGGGCATCAATGCGATAAACATCGATCCCGGCGATGAGCTCCTTGAGGTCATTCGCACCGACGGCAACTCCCAGATCTTCGTTGCAACGCACGACGGAATGGCAGTTCGATTCAATGAATCCGATGTCCGTCCGACTGGACGTGCGACCCGCGGCGTCAAGGGCGTGAACCTCAGGAAGGATGACTATGTCGTCTCGGTCTGTGCCGTCTCGAAAGAGGGTACGGAAAAGATACTGACCATCTCTGAGAACGGCTTCGGCAAGCAGACGCAGGTGGACAGCTATCGGCTGACAAAACGCGGCGGCGTGGGCGTCATCAATATGAAAACGACCGAACGCACGGGCAAGGTCGTCGCCGCGTTCCCTGTCAGGGACGATAGCGAAATAATGATTATCACGCAGCAGGCGAAACTCATCCGGCTGGGCGTCGATCATATCCGCGAGACCGGCCGTTCGGCCCAGGGCGTGACCCTTATTAAGACGGGCGACGATGACCGTGTGACCTCGGTCTCACTCCTTGCCGCTGACGACGAGGAATAGGAACCAGTAGAGGAAGTTAAAGAGGCCGTCCGGAAAGTGGACGGCCTCTTTATTTCGCAAAAGCGAGAACCGATCTATTCAAAAAGCCCGGGCGAGGATGCGGTTGAAGCTCGAAGCCCGAAATGCTCGAATGCTCGACGTGTAGCGACGCGGCCGCGTGGTGTTCGATCAAGAAAGCCGATCTGCAGAAGATAAGGCTCTATGATCTCTTCGATCGAATCCTTCTCTTCGTGGATCGCCGCGGAGAGCGTGCTCAACCCGACCGGCCCGCCGTCGAATTTCTCGATGATCGTGCGCAGGAGTTTCGCATCCATTTCATCAAGGCCGAAGCTATCAACTTCCATCCGATTCAGCGCGTCGTTCGCAACGTGTTCGGTCACAACGCCTTCGTGTTCGACCTCCGCGAAATCGCGCACTCGACGCAGAAGCCGATTCACGATACGCGGTGTTCCGCGGCCTCGGCGTGCGATCTCGTGCGAACCCTTTTCATCGACCTCGACGCCCAATATATCGGCCGAGCGGCGAACGATCTTGTTAAGCTCTTCGACCCCGTAGAAATCAAGATTAAAAATAATGCCGAAACGCCCACGCAGCGGCGCAGTTATCATTCCTGGCCGCGTCGTCGCACCGACCAGCGTGAATTTCGGCAGATCGAGCTTTATCGAACGAGCGGCCGGCCCTTGCCCGATCATAATATCGAGGCTGTAATCTTCCATCGCCGGATATAGGATCTCTTCGATGGCAGGATTCAGCCGATGGATCTCGTCGATAAAGAGCACATCGCCTTCTTCGAGGCCGGTCAATATTGCCGCGAGGTCGCCGGCCTTCTCGATCACGGGGCCCGACGTCGCTTTGAGAGCCGCACCCATTTCGTTTGCAACGATATGTGAAAGTGTGGTTTTACCAAGTCCCGGAGGGCCGGTGAGAAGGATGTGATCGAGTGCCTCGCGTCGCCTCAGCGCCGCCTTCATAAAGACTCGAAGGTTCTCCTTCGCCTTCGGCTGCCCGATGTAATCGTTCAGCTTTGCAGGCCGAAGCGCCGCCTCGAACCTGCTCTCCTCAGCCGAGAGATCCTCATTCCTGATATCGATCGCCGCCGTGTTCGCCATTGATGTGTATTCTAGCGCACTCAAAGACCTTCATCCCGGTTCAGCCTTCCCAAACTAATTATTAATTTCAAATTATTAATTACTAATTAGGATGATCGTACCTACCTAGAGAGCAATCCGGCGTTATATAGGGCGAAGATGTCCATCGAGAAAGCGACCGAGCAATGCAGCACGAGTCCGAGCCAGATGGTGCCGTTGCGGTAAGAGATCCAGCCGAGGAAAAGGCCGGCGAAGATGGCGGCGAACGCCTCGGGCATCGGCTTTTGGAAATGGATCATCGTGTAAGGCACCGTCATCGCGAGGATCGAATACGCTCCGAGCGTCGGTTTCAAACTGTGCACGAGAAAGCCTCGGAAAAAGAATTCGAGCCCGAAGAACTGTGCAAAGTAGATGATCTCCCAGCAGAGCAGCGTCATCGAGAGATACGGCGTTCCGTCAAACACCTTTAGAAATGGATACTTAGCGGCGAATCCAGGTGTCAGCGACATCAGATACGTGACCGGAAGCATTATCGCGAGGCAAAAGGCGAGCAGTTTCAGAAAGCCGGGTTCCAGATTCAAGGCAAGCCCGATCTCGCGAAGCGGCCGCTTCTGAACGAACTTCACCCAGATCGCCGGCACGACAAAGTAAAAAAAGACGGAGACAAAGACCCACCACGCAAGATTTGCAAGGTTCGAGTGTTCCGAATGAACGGCCGACCGTCCGATCTCAGCAAGCGCCGTCCCTCGTGTAAGCCATTCAAGGATATTCGGTTCCTTTAGGAAGTTGATCGCGGTTAGGCCGGCTGCAGCGTAAATTAGAGCGAACAGCACGCGCTTATCGAGCGATGCGAGGTCACCACGAAACCTCGCGGCAATACCGCTGATCGCCGTCTCTGCCGTGTTCTCGTTGTGCTCGGGATTATTTTGCAAGCAGCTGTAAGGCTCGACGCAGGAGCTTTTGGACGGTAGGCTCGGCCACATCTGACCTTGCCGTTGAGAGAGCCTTTTCCGCGACGGCACGCTGATAGCCGAGATTGATCAGAGCCGAGAGTGCATCATCGAAATGCCCGTCGCCGATCACGATGTTTGCGGAACCTGCCTCCGAACCGCCTTTCGCCAAGGCCAGTTCGCCGACCTTGTCTCGAAGATCGATGACGAGCCTCTCGGCCGTCTTTCGGCCGATTCCCGGTATGGAGGTCAAACGGGCGAGGTCGTTGGCTTTAACGGCCCTTACAAGCTCATCAACGCCTATGCCGGAGAGGACCGTGATACCATGTTTCGGGCCGATCCCCTGGACCGAGATGACCTTTAAGTAGAGATCACGTTCTCGCGGCGAGCTAAACCCAAAAAGCTGTATGGCGTCCTCGCGAACGTGCGTATAGATCCGGAGCGCGATCTCGTCACCCTCTTCACCAAGTTCATAGAACGTCGAGAGCGGGATGTTCACCTCATAGCCGACGCCAGCGACATCGACGATGATATGCGTTGCATTCTTCTCCAAGAGTTTGCCCGAAAGATGTGCGATCATCGAGATTTACTTTAACTTGTGCCGCTAAAAAAGGCGAAACATCCCGCAGGCACCGAATCTTGCGTCTTCGGCATCAAAGGGCGTAGAATCAAACTTGACCGATAGTTCCGACCGCGAATTTTCCGCGTACGGCTTGCTCTCCAGAGGTATTGAGAAATGGACGTTATGAATTTTGTAAAGCGTTTTGTGCCGTTCGTAGCGGCGTTCGCCGTTGGTATCTTCGTTGCGAGTTTCTTTGTCGATCTTCGCGGGCCGCGTCTTTTCAGAATGGACATGAATGGCGGCCGCGGCCATTGCCGGCACAAAATGCGAGACTACGAACGCCTGCAGCGTGAGAATTACATGCTCCGCCGACAACTTGAACAGGACAGGTTCTCTATGCCTCAGCAAGGCGACCTTCCTGTTCCACCGCCTCCACGCGTAAGGGCGGAGCCGGTCGGCCCTCCGTTCGACCTTGGGCCTGACGAGTCCGTCACCATGCCCGACAATGTCACCAGACATCATCACCCTAAGAAGTAAGTTAACGAAAGTTGCCGAAGTTTCCGAGGTTGGCAAGGTTGCAGAAGGCCGCACGAAGTAAGGCCACCCACCGTCATCCACAAAGTCTCTGAAGTTTCCGAAGTTTCTGAAGTTTCAGAGTTTCTCAGATTCCACCCACCTCCGGCAATCTCCGCAACTTCTGTAACGCTGTAAGTTCCGAAATGATTATGAGTGGCCTTACTCCGTGCGGCCTTCCGCAACTTCGTAACTCTGTAACTCTGTAACTCTGCAACTCCGTAACTCTGTAACTCTGCAACTCCGTAACTCTGTAACTCTGTAACTCTGCGGCCTATTGTGCTAATCTGTGGTTTCTTCTTTCATGGACGAGACCACTGCCCGCAAACTCATTGTCGAGATCGGTAAGCTCCTTTACGACCGCAGCTACGTCGTGTCGTCGGATGGCAATGTCAGCTGCCGCTTAGACGAAAATACCGTGCTTGCGACGCCGACGATGACGTGCAAGGGCCGTATGACCGAGGATTGCCTTGCCCTTACCGACATGGACGGCAAGCCGCTCTCGGACAAGCGTGCGTCGAGCGAACTCGCGATGCACCTGCTGATCTACAAGATGCGGCCGGATATTCGAGCGGTCTGTCACGCTCACCCGCCGCACGGGACGGCGTTCGCGGTTGCGGGACTCGCGATCGACGAACCGATACTTTCTGAAGTGATCTTAACGCTTGGATGTGTCCCTTTGACCGAATACGGAACGCCTTCGACCAGCGAATTGACCGAGGCGATGAAGCCTTATGTCGTAAATCACAACGCACTGCTAATGGCGAATCACGGTGCCGTGGCGTATGGCGCTGACCTTTGGCAAGCGTTCGATCGGCTTGAAACTCTTGAACACACGGCAAAGATAGCGATCCTTGCCCGTGCTCTTGGCGGTGCAAATGATCTGCCGCCGGATGCGATCGAGAAGCTCATAAATATCCGCGAAAAGGCCGGTTATCTAAAAGAAAATGCCCGCTGCCAGGCATGCGGCTATCTGCATTCGGCAGGGATCCAATGCGATTCACCGATTGTGGTACGTACCACACATGAAACAAACGGAGCTCGGGTCTCGCTCACTCGTGAGGAACTGATCGAACTTTTGAGTCAGGCCGTAAATTTAGGGTAATATACTTTTCAGTACTAAAGCTCGACTAAAAGAGGAACAAATCGAATGCAAGAAGCATTAGGAATGGTTGAAACCAAAGGACTTGTCGCAATGATCGAGGCGGCGGACGCAATGGTAAAGGCGGCAAATGTTCAGCTCGTAAGCTACGAGAAGATCGGTGCGGGCTTCGTCACTGCGATCGTTCGCGGCGATGTTGCGGCCGTAAAAGCGGCGACCGACGCCGGAGCCGCTGCGGCACGACGCGTCGGCGAGCTCGTCAGCGTCCACGTCATCCCGCGTCCGCACTCAAGCGTCGATGAAACGCTGCCGGTAGTTAAAAAGTAGGGAGCAGTAATTAGTGATGAATTATTAGTGATGAATTATTAGTGACTCATCACTCATCACTAGTCACTAGTCACTCACCATTAACGCCCATGATCATCGCACGCATTCTCGGCACCGTAGTTTCCACCCAAAAAGATGAACGTCTCGAGGGCAAGAAACTGCTTATCGTAAAGCCGATCAACCTCGATGGCTCCGACCAGAGCGGCTATCTTGTATCGGTCGATACGGTCGGCGCCGGTTTTCATGAAAAAGTGATCGTCGTCGGCGGTTCATCCGCCCGCCTCGCCGAAGGCAACAAGGATTGCCCCGTCGATTCAGCGATCATCGGCGTGATCGACAGCTTTGACTTCGTAAAGTAATGCAGATCGCACGTGTCATCGGTACGGTCGTTTCAACGGTCAAGAATGAGGCCCTCGAGGGTCGAAAGTTGCTTATCGTCGAGACGCTCGATGCCGACTTAAAACCAAAGGGAAAGCCGACGATCGCCCTCGATGCGGTAGGCGCCGGCGTCGGCGAACTCGTCTTTTGGTGCCGCGGCAAGGAAGCGTCGTTTCCCTTTAAGCGCGACTCGACGCCGACAGACTGCACCATCATCGGCATTATCGATTCCGACAGCCACGTCTTAAATAAAGGCTGATCTTCACCACCTAATTACTAATTACTAATTGAATAATTACTAATTAGATGGCGATAAAAAAATGTTGATCGCAAGAGTCATCGGGAATGTCGTAGCAACGCAGAAGAATCAGCGATATGAGGGGACGCGCGCGATGCTCTGCCGGCAAATCACGCCCGAAGGCGAGGATATGGACTATACTTGCATCGCCCTCGATTCGGTCGATTCGGGAGTTGGCGACATCGTCGTCATTGCGCAGGAAGGATGGTCCGCGTCAACGGCGTCAACGGGAAAGCCGGGAGCGGCGATCGATTCGGCGATCGTCGGCATCGTCGATCGCATCGACCTGCTCTAAAGAACAGGTTTTAGCGCCTGCCCGGTATAGCTTTTCTTCACCCTTGCTATCTCTTCCGGACGCCCAACGGCAACGACCTTTCCGCCGCCAGAACCACCCTCAGGACCAAGATCGATCACGTAGTCCGCTGACTTTATCACATCAAGATTGTGTTCGATCACGATCACGGTGTTGCCCGTATCGACGAGTTTTTGAAGAACATCAAGGAGCTTGTGAACGTCCGCAAAATGCAGCCCCGTCGTCGGTTCATCAAGGATATAGACGGTTTTGCCCGTGGCGCGTTTTGAGAGTTCTTTTGCGAGTTTTATACGCTGTGCCTCGCCGCCGGAAAGCGTCGTCGAGGACTGTCCGATCTTGATATACCCGAGGCCGACGTCGATCAGTGTTTCGAGCTTTTGCCTTATGGCCGGGATGTTCTCAAGCAGCGGAAGAGCGTCTTCGATCGTAGTATCAAGAAGGTCAGCGATCGACAGTCCCTTGTATTTGACCATCAACGTCTCGCGGTTGTAACGCTTACCGCGGCACACGTCGCACGTCACATAGACGTCCGGAAGAAAGTTCATCTCGATGCGTTTCATCCCGTCGCCTTCGCAGGCTTCGCACCGTCCGCCTTTTACGTTGAACGAGAATCTGCCTGCCTTATAGCCGCGTGTTCGGGATTCGGGCAGCATCGCGTAAAGATCTCGTATCGGCGAGAAAAGGCCCGTATATGTCGCGGGATTCGAACGCGGGGTCCGTCCGATCGGCGATTGATCGATCTCGATGACTTTGTCGATCAGATCGAGGCCTTCGACCGAGTCGTGTTCTAGCGGTTCGATGTTCGAGTTGTAAACATGCCGGTAAAGCGCCGGGAAAAGTATCTCTTCAACGAGCGTCGATTTGCCCGAGCCGGACACACCCGTAACGACCGTCAGGAGCCCAAGCGGAAATTCGGCCTCGATGTTCTTCAGATTGAACGCACGTGCACCTTTGACCTTGATCACGCCGCCGGTCGGCAGCCGCCGAACATCGGGCACCTCGATCCTCAATTCGCCGTTCAGGTACTTCCCCGTCAGCGAATCTGCCGATCTCTCGATCTGTTTCGGTGTGCCTTCGGCAACGATCTTGCCGCCGTTGGTGCCGGCGAGCGGCCCGAGATCGACGACGTGGTCGGCGTGCATTATCGTTTCCTCATCGTGTTCGACAACGAGCACAGTGTTGCCGAGATCGCGAAGCTGTTCGAGCGTTTCAAGCAGCTTTTTGTTGTCACGCGGATGCAGCCCGATCGATGGCTCGTCCAGCACATAAAGCACGCCGCGAAGCTGTGAACCGATCTGTGTCGCAAGCCGTATCCTTTGGCCTTCACCGCCCGAAAGCGTCGCCGACGCACGCCCCAAAGTGAGATATCCGAGGCCGACAGCATTCAGGAAACTCAGGCGGTCGCGAATCTCTTTTAAGATGAGTCCCGCGATTTTCTCGTCGCGTGGCGAGAGCTTGATCGCATCGAACTTAACCAGCGAATCTGCGATCGGAAGATCCGTGTAGTCGGCGATCCCTAACCCATTTACGCGAACGGCCAAACTCGCCGGCAAGAGCCGGGCACCCTTGCATTGCGGGCAAACAAGCGGGGCAACAAGCTCTTCGAGAGCTGTCTTCACCTTCTCTGATGGCGGTTCGTCTATCCTTTCGCGGACGATGCGGATCGCACCGCGCCATTCGCGTTCGAACTTGTGGTCGCCGTATCTGAACGTGAGACGCCTCCGCGTGCCGTTCATAAAAGCGTCGCGGATCTCGGCAGGCAGATCGTTATAATTCAGCTTCGAGAGATCGCCATTCGCGGCCTTCTTTGAAGATCTCTTTTTCGCGGCCGGTGCGACGGGATCACCCGTAGTAAATTTCTCGATGACGGCGAGCAACGCCGCACGCAGGAAGTTTGCACCGGCCTTGTCAACGCCCCCTAGAAAGTCGATCTTTGCCGCTGGAAGTTCGCCATCGGGAATGATCTTTGACGCATCGACCTCCATCACCGTTCCGATACCCTGGCACCGTTTGCAGGCGCCGTAAGCGGAATTGAAGGAGAATGAGCGAGGCTCAAGCTGCGCGATCGAGATGCCGCAATTCACGCACGCCATCCGCTCGCTGTAGAGGCTCTCTTCGCCGTCGATGATCGCAACGAGTACCGCACCGTCGGTGAGTTTGAGCGCGGTCTTGACCGATTCGGTAAGCCGTTCGCGGATACCTTCCTTCATCAGCAGGCGGTCAACGACGACCTCGATCGTGTGATTTTTCCGCTTGTCGAGCTTGATGTCCTCATCGAGCTGCCGCATCTCGCCGTCGATACGTGCACGCAAAAAGCCGTCGCGATGCAGCTTGTCCAGCTCCTTCTTGAACTCGCCTTTCCGGCCGCGAACGATCGGCGCAAGGATCATCACGCGTTCGCCCTCAGGAAGGTCGAGTATGCCCGCGATGATCTGATCGACGGACTGACGCGTTATCGGAGCTCCGCACTCAGAACAGTGCGGTTGGCCGATCGACGAAAAAAGCAGACGCAGAAAATCGTAAATTTCCGTTACCGTGCCGACCGTCGAACGCGGTGAACGTGAAACGGTCTTTTGTTCGATCGAGATCGCCGGGCTTAAACCTTCGACCGAATCGACATCCGGCTTTTCAAGCTGATCGAGGAATTGGCGAGCGTATGCAGAGAGGGATTCGACGTAGCGACGCTGGCCTTCGGCGTAGATCGTGTCGAAGGCGAGCGATGATTTGCCGGAGCCGGAAAGGCCCGTTATCACCACGAACTTATCGCGCGGAATATCGACGTCGATATTCTTTAGATTGTGCTGGCGTGCCCCGCGAACGCTGATCTGCTTAATACTCATCTCTGTAAGGGCGGCAATTCTGCCCAAAGCCGAAACGAGTATTATAGCAGGTGCTGTCAAAGAAGGCTCATTACGGACCAAAGCCCGGCGATCGAGATGGCGATCCAAAGAATGACGCCCTGCAGAAGCGGCCTAATGCCGACGGCCTTGAGCGTCTTTCGGGACAGGCTGGCACCGATAAGGAATAACGTTAGCGTCATTCCTGCCTTAGCAAGATTTACCAACGCATCGAAAATGCTCGGCTCGATCGTCGAGGGAGCGTATGTGCGGATGACAGTCGCAAGCAAAAAGAGAAAGATGAACCACGGAATGGTGAGTTTCATCTTCGCGTCGCTCGATTTGTCGCGATACAGGTAAGCGAAAAGAAGTGCGATAGGCGCGATCCAGAGTGCCCGTGCGAGTTTGACGGTCGTTGCGATGGCCAAGGCTTCGGTTCCATAAGTACCGGCGGCTCCCACGACCGAACTTGTGTCGTGGATGGCGATCGCCGACCACACGCCGAATTGCGTTTGCGAAAGACCAAGAAGATGTCCGATCACCGGAAACAAAAAGAGCGCGATCGAGTTCAGGACGAAGATCGTTGCAAGAGCAACGGACATCTGCTCAGTGTCGGCTTTGATCGACGGCCCGACGGCCGCGATCGCACTTCCGCCGCAGATCGCAGTTCCGGACGACACGAGTGCGGACGTCTTTTCGTTGATCGCAAGCAGCCGGCCGAGCAGCCAGCCAATGATGAGCGTCCCGAAGATGGTCGCGATCGTGAATAAAATGCCATCGCGTCCGGCCTTCAAGACCGCACTTAGATTCATCCCAAACCCAAGGAGCACGACCGACGCCTGAAGCAGATATTTTGTCGGCTTCCCGCTCAATTCGGGAAACGGTGTGCCGACCGATAGCGCTAGAATAATGCCCAACGCAAGAGCGATCGGCGGCGAACCCAACGGCGTCAGGCACGCGATCACCAACAAAATAAATAGGATCTTCTTCACCATTTTTCGTTCCTACCGCGGGACAGTTTCGATCTGCTCAAGCACGTGTTGCTGAAAGGATCGCTTCGGCCTGAGTGCCGTTCAGTTCTGCGGCAACCTCTGCTGCAAGCGGTTCGATTGCAACGTCTCGAAACCCGTGCTTTTCGACCAACTCCCGGTGCCGCTCATCCGTACGTCCGAAACAATGCAGCCCGTAACGGAATTTCAGCTTGCCCTTAACGCTCTTGTCCGCTTTCCACTCATCTTCGGACTTCCAAACCTCATCACCAAGTTGAATGTGCAGCACGAGTTTGCCGCCCGGCCTTACCTTTCGGCTGCAATTTTCGAGAACGTACTCGAACGTCTCGTCGGTCAGGTGCTGGATCACGGCGAAGCTATACGCAACGTCAATTCCCGCATCTGGGATCGACGACAGGCCGCTCTCGTCCGCGCGAACATAAGTGAGATTTGGTGCCGGATTGATGATCTCCGCACAGGCGAGAGCGCCTGAAGATATGTCGCACGCATAGACCTGCTTCGCGAGTTTTGCGGCATTCACTGCGAGAAAGCCCGGGCCGCAGCCATAGTCGAGAACAACGTCGCTTTCTTTGAGAACGCTGCTGAGAACAAGATCGCAGATCTTCTTGCGCGACCGAAGGCCATCGCTGTACCGAACCTCAAGATTCTCATCGAGCGTCTTTTCGCCGGGATCGTCGCCGAAGAAATAGTGCGGACTTAGAGAAAGAACACGCAGTGCCCATTTGCGGCGTCGTCCTTGCGGGAGCCGCTTCAAGACGGACGGGATCCACCATTTCCCGAGAAAATTTTGCGGGTCAGAGCCTAGGGTCAGAGCGTATTTTAGGCTCGCAAAAGAGTTGCTCATTGAGTTGATCTGCGAAGCTTCGGCCAAAAACTCCGAAGCCCAATTCATTACTTTGCCTTGCCCTGATTTGCGACGGCGTCCTGTGCGGCTTTGATGGCATCTGCGTCGCCGAGGTAGCGGCTGCTGATCGGCTTCAGATCATCGTCCAGGTCGTACACAAGCGGAATGCCGGTCGGGATGTTGAGGTTCACGATCTCATCGTCCGGAACGTTGTCGAGATATTTCACAAGTGCACGCAGACTGTTGCCGTGTGCCGCGATGATCAGCCTTTTCCCTGCGCGGATCTGCGGTGCGATCTCGCTTTCGAAGAACGGCACGACGCGGGCGACAGTGTCCTTGAGACATTCCGTCTTTGGGAATCGATCTTTGATCGCCGCGTAACGCGGATCGTTGCCGAGATAGCGCTCGTCTGACGATTCGAGTTCACCGGGCGGAACGTCGTAGCTGCGGCGCCAGACCAGCACCTGCTCGTCGCCGTACTTCGCGGCCGTCTCGGCCTTGTTCAGGCCCTGCAGGGCGCCGTAGTGGCGCTCGTTCAGGCGCCAGCTGTGCTCCACGGGCAGCCAGGTGCCGCGGACGACGAACGGGAGCGTCACGAACAGGAGCGCCATCGCGACGCCGAGCGAGGTGTTGGCGATGTCGATGCCGACCGGGCTGTCGTTCCCGTAGAGCGCCAGCAGGGTGATGCCGGCGACGATCGTCGGCAGCNNGCCTTGTTCAGGCCCTGCAGGGCACCGTAATGCCGTTCGTTCAGCAGCCAGGACTTCGTGACCGGCAGCCACATAAGATCCATTTCGTCCAGGACGATCCACAGAGTTCGGATCGCACGTTTTAAGACCGACGTATAGGCCGCATCGAACGTAAAGCCCTCTGCTTTCAGCAATTTACCGGCCGCGGCCGCTTCACCGCAGCCTTTTTCCGAGAGGTCAACGTCCTTCCATCCGGTAAAGCGGTTCTCTTTGTTCCACTCGCTTTCGCCGTGTCTAATTAGCACAATTTGAGGCATAAGGTTTGATTTTAGATAGATTCAGCTTGATTTTCCAACTTCGGCTTCAACGCACCAACCGTTTGCGGACCTCGCCGACAAGGTAAAGCGAACCCGCGACGACGATCAGCGCGTCCGGATCGGCCTCGGACGCGACATCGAGAGCAGAATAAACGTTGTCCGTCGCAAAGACTCTTTCCCGCGACGCGTCGTGCGGCATCTGCTTCAGAAACCGCTTGTAAGAGAGCGACCGCGAATTCGCTGCCTCGGTCAATACGAAAGTGCGTGCGAGCGGAAAAAGCTCGTTCATCATGGCTCGCGAGTCTTTGTCTTCCATCGCAGCGAAAATTATCGTCAGCGGTTCACCTACATTGTTTCGTAGATATTTTGCTAAGGCCTTGACGCCGCCTAGATTGTGAGCACCGTCGAGCAGGAATCTGCCGACGCGTTCAAGCCGGCCGGGATTTACGGCTTTCCTCAAGCCCGCCTCGACATCGCGCTTTACGATCTTGAAACGCTCCGACAAATGCTCTGCCAGCGCAATAGCGACCTTTGCATTCTCGATCTGATGTTCGCCCGCAAGGCCAAGCTTCTTTACGCGGTAAGCGGCCCGATCAGTAGTAAACTCGACACCGCCGTTTGCCGTACGGGCGTCGATCCCTGCCGCATCGACAAAAGGAACCCCGCGTTCCCTGCACCGAGCTTTGATCTGTCTCGATATGACCGGAGATTGCTCACCGAGCATGGCAAATTGCGTGCTGGAACGAATGATCGCGGCCTTTTCTGCTGCGATCTTTTTTAGTGTGCGGCCTAAATACCTTTCGTGATCGCGGTCGATTCTCGTGATCGCGGCGATCTCGGCATCAGCAGCAGTCGTTGCGTCAAGCCTGCCGCCGAGGCCCGTTTCAAGGATCGCGACCTCAACCTTTGCCTTTGCAAATGCGAGGAGTGCGATCGCGGTCATCTGTTCGAAATATGTCGGCACCGCTTCGAGTTCACCACGCTCGACAAGCCGTTCGCCCGCCTTTCGGACTCGCGTTGCATGACGCGCAAAATCGGTCTCCGAGATATTCTCGCCGTCGATCTTTATTCTCTCTGTCATCGAGACAAGATGCGGTGACGTGTAAAGCCCGACCTGCAATTTTGCCGAACGGAGCGTTGCGTCGAGAAACGCGCACGCCGAACCTTTGCCGTTCGTCCCGGCGACCTGAACCTTTAAGAATTTCCTTTGCGGATCACCAAGCTCAGCAAGCAGAGTCCGCATGCTTGCAAGGCCAAGCTTCATCGCAGAAACTTCGTTGCCAAGGGAAAGAAGGTAAGATTCGGCGGCAGAGAAATTCAAACCTCGCTCTCCCCGGCAAGGCGAAGAACCTCTTCTTCAACCTCTTTTGATAAACGGAAGTTTGTCTTTCGAATAGCTTGAATCAGCGGATCGACGGCAGAGATACAGCCATCGCGCTTTCCTTTCAAAATAACGCCAAGTGTACCTGTCACCTCGATGCCGAGGGACCTTGCCTCTTTCCTCGCACGCAGGTCATCAAGAATTAGCGTCGAATCATCTGTTTCGAGAGCTAGAACCATCGCACTCGCTTCGCCCCGATCAACTACCATCCTCAAGCGTTCTTCAAGGTCCGTATTGGCCGGCTTACGCACTACAACCCAATCAGGCATTTCGAATCTCACCTCGCTCATGACCGTTGGAGTGGTAACGACACTGCCGTAAATTTTCCTAAGTAGATCGAGTTGGTCGATCTTTTTGAGCAGGATAAAACAACTAGCGTCTGAAATGACGGCCTTAGGCATGTTCCAGATCTTCGGCGAGTTCGCTGGCCGGATAGTTTATTACGGACACGCCGTAATCGGGAAGTATCTCGGCAAATGCCCACTTGGACATATCCGCGACTTCGGCGGCGCGACCGAGAGACAGCACGCCGCGTTCGTACAATCGCGCAGCGATCATCCGAAGCAGGTCCGACCGCTCCATATCGACCGAATCAGGAAGTTGAATCGTCAATGTACTCATCCCAATCGAGTATTATAGCGCAGAACGCCATACGGAATTCAGAAAGGCCGCCTAAGCAGCCAGGGAGACGGTGCGCCGATGATAGTTGATCTGTCCGAGGTGATAGCTGAGGTGTCCGACAAGATGGATAAGAAAATATTCGGTCGTCATCGTGTAGCCGAGAACTTCGAGAGGATACGTTTTTGCGAAGTCATCGGCAGTGAGTTTTAAGAGCGTTGCAGAAACGACTTCGCGAGTTTCGTCGATGGCAGTGAGTATCTCATCGCGTGGAACATCGCGCATTGCGAATTCCGCATCACGATCTCTTACATAGTCCGAATTGCCCAACACCGCACCGAGAAAATGCCGCAGATTGCCGCAAAGGTGCAACGCAAGATTGCCGCCCGAGTTCGGAAGTTCACCGTATCGCGACCAAAGGCTTGCTTCGTCCTTATAAGCTTCGATCTCCTCACGCAGTTTCGCAAGGTCGCGGTCGTACAGCTTTATCAACGTTTCGTTCAGGCTCATATTCTAAGCGGCCTTCCTTACCGGCATCATAAAATCAAGCGAACGAATGATCGTATCGCGCATTTCGCGGCGGTCGACTACGATGTCGAGCATTCCGTGTTCGAGCAGAAATTCGCTTCGCTGAAATCCTTTTGGGAGTTTCTGGCGGATCGTCTGTTCGATGACTCGAGGGCCGGCAAAGCCGATCAGAGCCTTTGGTTCGGCGATATTCAGGTCGCCAAGCATCGCAAAACTCGCCGTAACGCCGCCGGTCGTCGGATCCGTGAGCACAGAGATGAACGGCAGTCCCGCTTCGTGCAGCATCGCGAGTGCGGCAGAGATCTTGCCCATTTGCATCAAGCTCAGCGTGCCTTCCTGCATACGCGCTCCTCCCGAAGCCGAGAAGATAATGACGCCCGCCTTGTCCCGAAGCGCGTATTCGATCGCGCGCGTGAGTTTTTCGCCTACCGCTGAACCCATCGAACCGCCGATGAACGACATATCCATCGCAGCGGCATAAACGTTGTGTCCGCCGATCTTGCCCTTTGCGGAGACGACCGCTTCGTTCAATCCCGAGGCTTTTTTTGCCTGCTTGATGCGGTCTGGATACGGTTTCGAATCAAAGAATCCGAGCGGATCGCCCGACGTGATGTTCTCGTCCAGCGTCTCAAATTCTTCATCATCGAAAACGAGCGCGAGCCGCTCCATCGCAGAATATCGAAAATGATATCCGCAATGCGTGCAGACCTCGTGAGACTCGGTCAATTCCCGCTTGTAGAGTGCGTTGTCGCACTCAGGGCATTTCACGAAAATGCCTTCGGTATTGACGGTGCGTTCTTCTTCGGGTTCTCCGTCAGCGATCTTCGGTTTTTCCCTGCGAAACCATGCCATAAAGAAAAAATCAGCCTATCACAAAAGACGGCTTATTTGAGAATGTCGATCATTTGGTCGTGGATAAGGCCGTTGCTTGCCGCAAGCGGCGGACGATATATGTCGAGGGGCGACCCGTCAAAGTACGAGATCTGGCCGCCCGCTTCTTTTACGAGCAGCGTTCCCGCCGCGATATCCCACGGGTTCAAGCCCTCTTCCCAAAATCCTTCGAACNNCAATTTGTCGATCGCAGAGACGCGTATCGGTTTGCCGTTCAGCGTCGCCCCACCGCCGGCCTCTGCCGCAAAAAGTTCGTCGCGCGTCGGGTCGTACGTAACGCCGACGACGATCTCGCCGTTGTGTTCGAGGGCCATCGTGACGCAAAAGCACGGATAGTTGTGCGCGTAATTCGTCGTACCGTCGAGCGGGTCGATTATCCATTTCCACGACGGATCGCCGCCTTTTACAACGGCCTCACCGCTCTCTTCGGCGAGGATCGAGTGCTTCGGAAAGTGTGAACGTATCCGTTCGAGGATCAAGGCCTCGCTCGCAAGGTCGGCCTCGGTCACGAGGTCGATATCCCACTTCTTTGAGATCTTGATCTTCCGCCCGAACTTCTCAAGCAGTATTCCGCCGGCGTCACGGGCCGTTTCGATCGCAAAATTCAGCATTTATCTATTTCTTTTGAGCGGCAAGATGCCGTTCTGAAACGGCGAGGAATTCCCTGACCTGATCGTCCCAGAAACCCCATTCGTGGCCGCCGGGATGTTCACGATATTCGTGCGGAACTTTTTGTTTGATCAGGAGAGCGTCCAGCGAGCGATTGCTGTCAAAGAGAAAATCTTCCGTGCCGATCGAGAGATAGACGAACGGCAGAGCCTTCACATCCTTGACCGCACCGAGCAGCAGATAGACATCGTTCGCCCGACGAGTTTCGCTGCCAACGGGGCCGTAAACGGAATCGACCTTTTTGCCGATCTCGCCCGCGGTCTTTTCGGTAAATTCGGACGTTCCGAACGCACCGCTGAACGAACCGACGAGCGTGAACATCTCCGGATACTTCAGCCCGAATTTCAACGCTCCGTAACCGCCCATCGAGAGGCCCGCGATCACTCGATGCTCCGGGTCGGCCTTTGTCCGAAACTTCGCATCGATCTCCGGGATCAGCTCTTTAACGATGTAGCTCTCGTAGTTCTCGTGCGAAGCCAGCGGACTATCGACATACCAGCCGTCGGCTCCTTCGGGCGTTACGATGATGAAGCGGTATTCGGCCGCATACTCAGCGATCTTTGTCTTATCCGTCCAATTCGTGTAATGCCCATAAAGCCCGTGCAGCAGATAGATCACGGGATACCGGTCGGACTTTGCCGCCTCGTAGCCCTTCGGCAGCAGAACGCGATACGGCATCTCGCGAGCCATCAGCTTGCTCGCAAGTTTTTGCTCCTGCACTCGCAGAGCCGTCGCATTTGCTGCCTGCGCGTAAGAAGTCGCCGCGAGAGCAAGTACAACGGCCAGAATGCAAATAGAGCGGCAGAGTTTCATCGCTTGTTATTTGAAGAGATTCCCGAACCAGCCGGAACCTTCTTCCTTCAACGCGACCTGCACAAATTCGTGGGCGTCGAACCAGACTCCCGAACATTTATCGCAGACATCGATCACGATATGCTCAAAATCCTTCTCGTGAAGCGTGCCGTCGCATTTCGGACATTTCAATGCAGCGGCCGCGGCCGTCTCTGCGGCACCTTCTGCTTCGAGCTTTGCCTTCATTTTCGCAAGAAGTTCAGCTTCCTGCTTTCTGAAGTACTCATTCTCAAGCGCATCGCCGCGATCTTTAAGGTCAATTGCCATATTCGGTAATTCAAACTCCTTCGTTCTAGTTGTAACTTGCCTCAATTATCGCATCAGGCGCTAATTGTTACAAAAACGCAGCCTTCCATAATCGCCCGTGTTGAAGTTTGCATATCGGACACATAAGATGTATGCAACGGCAAAGGAGCGAGTTTTAACGCGATGAACCTTCCAAACTGGCTTACGATCGCACGAATTCTGATCGTACCGCTGATCGTGGCGGCTCTTCTTACGCCGCTCGCCGAGAGCGTCTTCGGCATCAGCGGATATGCGTTCGCGATCGTGCTCTTTATCGCGGCGTCGCTCACCGATATCGTTGACGGCCAGCTCGCACGCCGCCGAAATCAGGTCTCCGACCTCGGCAAGTTCCTCGACCCGATCGCCGATAAACTTCTCGTCTCCGCCGCTCTCATCGTCCTTGTCGAAAAACATCTCGCACCGTCCTGGGCGGTCGTCGTCATCATCGGACGCGAGTTCATCATAACGGGATTGCGTTCGATCGCCGTTACCGAAGGCATCGTGATCCAGGCGCAGATGCTCGGCAAGATAAAGATGTGGGCACAATGCGTCGCCATCGTCGCACTGCTCGTTGCGGCGGCCAACGGCACCATTCCCGTCTCGAACTTCGGACTCGATTATCCCGCGGCATTTTGGGAGGTCACCGAGGTCCGCACCGCATTCAGCGATCTTCTAACGCTCTCGCTCACCTCGAACGATTGGAAGGTCTTCGGCTACCTCGTCGGCCGTCTCGGAATCTGGGTCTCCGTCATCCTCTCCGTCTGGTCAATGATCGACTACTTCCGCTACTTCCTCCGCGTCCGCTCGACTGAACGCTAACGCCTCGTCCGCATCTTGTCAGAACCGGGAGCGATANNGGTAAGGCCGAAGGCCGCCACCCTGGGAACGACGCACCACCATCTTCCGACCCTGAAGGGGTCGAATAAACGAACGCCGAGGCGAGGAACCCAGTCGCTATCGCTCCCGGTTCTGACAACGTCCCGAGTTCCGTTCTTTGTCCCCGTAGGGGACGTATGAATGTAGCCCAGGGTAAGGCCGAAGGCCGCCACCCTGGGAACGACGCCACAATACGGTTGACCACCTGCCATATCTCTTTGAATGCGGACGGAAAAAAGCTGTCCGGGATTCGCTCATTCCCGGACAGCGTCAAGTTGGCGGTAATGCGACCTACCGCACAAAGGCGTTGGGGATCGGTTGGTCCCCGTTTCCTCCGAACTGATGAATGGCAACGCCTGCCGTCGAACGGTTCAGATACCAAGTACCGGTCGACGGCCTGAATAGGGCGGCGTCGGACTTGCCGTCTCCATCGTAGTCGCCCGGAGCAGGCAGATCACCATTCGAGCCGAACCCGAACGCGTAGAACGTTGCGTTCTCGCTTCGCAGAATGAACCATTCCCCGGTCGATGGACGCCACACGGCGGCATCAGCTTTGCCGTCACCGGTGTAGTCTGCGGGAACGATGCGGTCCGTCGAACTTCCGAATTGATATGCGGTCAGTCCGGCGCTGCTTCGCTGTATCCACCATTGCCCCACGCTTGGGCGGTATATAGCGATATCCGAGCGGCCGTCACCATCGTAGTCCGCGGCAACAGGCACATCGCCGGCCGCACCGAACTGCTGGATCGTCGTCCCTCCGGCCGAGTTAATGACATACCAAGTGCTGTTCGACGGCCGAAAGATCGCGATATCGGCCTTAGCGTCCGCGTCAAAACGACCCGGGACAGGAACGTCGCCCGCTATTCCGAAGGGAGCAGCGTAATAGGTGAAATCTTCGCTTCGAAGCACGAACCATTCACCTGTCGATGGCCGGAACAAGGCGTGGTCAGTTTTGCCGTCGCCTGTGAAGTCGGCCGGAGCGATAATGTCGGTTGATTGCCCGAACGTCGCCGCCATTGTTATGCCCGTGCCGCTCTGGGTCCACCACCATTGGCCGTTCGAAGGGCGGAAGATCGAGAGATCGGTCTTGCCGTCGCCGTCAAAGTCNNGGCAGTCTGCGGGCGATACCAATCGGAAACGGCATCGTCGGCCGAGTTGAACGTAATGCGGGTTTCCGCAGTTCCGTCAGCGTTCGCGACATGGATCTCTCTCGTATCACCGAAGCTGATCCACGAGTAAGCAAGCTTTGTACCGTCCGGCGACCATATCGGGCTTCCGACATTGTTGTTCTGCGGAAGCTGCACGATGCCTGATCCATCAAAGTTCATTATCGTGATGCGATTCGTACTCGGGTCGGTTCCCTTTATGCAGACGATCTTCGTCCCGTCAGGTGAGATATCGAGACTGAAGTGCTGGATCGGCCCGGGCGCATTGGTGATCTGCACGCGATTCGTACCATCGGCATTGGCCGTACACAACTGCAAGTTGTTCGTTCCAACGGCACAAATAAAAGCGATCTTTGTTCCGTCAGGAGTATAGCGTGGGTCATCTTCGGCATTCGAGGTGTTCGCCGCTGTGAGAGGCTCTACGCCGGTTCCGTCGGGATTCATCGTATAGAGGTCGCAGCTCTGCGACCCGCATCGAGAGAATATTATCTTCTGCCCATCGGGCCGCCATGAAGGCAATCTATCCATCGCTGAGGTATTCGTAAGCTGAACCGGGTTACTGCCATCCGCGTTAGATATCCAAATGGACAACGGCACGCTCAGGTTTGCGCGGCCATGATAGACGATCTTTTGCCCGTCCGGCGAAAATCGCCCGTTCGCCGCAATTGCGTTACCGCTCGTGAGACGCTTCTGCGATGTGCCGTCCGCATTCATTCGGAAATTATTGGGATATCCATTACGATTGGAACTCGTCAAGAGCGGCATCGGCCCGGATACACTCTCCGGCACGCGATCAATTCCCGCGACCTGATCGTCTGTCATCGGCGCGTCATAGAAACGAAGCCGTGCGATCGATCCGCCGGAAGCCTGGATCGGATTGTTCACATAGTCCTGGAAGAACCTAAGGCCATTGGCGAGCGGCGAACCATCGTCCGGCTGGGTTACTCGTAGAGTGCCGTCGCGATAGGCTTTTATCGTTCCGCCGCCGCGGATCATAATGATCTGGACATACGTCGAGGTCGTGATCGGAATTGTAGACGGATTCTCGCCTTCGATGCGGCCATCGAGCAGGAAGCCGCCCTGATCAGCCTGCGTACCTCCGGACGAATCAAACAGACGACGTCGTCCGGTGATAATGTTCATCTTGAAGAGTATGACCGCCGTAAACGAAGTGTCAGTAACAACCCCCGACAAACTGTTCAACGCAACACCGTTGTTCCCAGGGAAGTTGAGCACCTGTCGCGGAAAGCCATCGACCATGTCCATTCCGTAAGAATTCTGCCCATTCCCCGCACCGACCAAATTGGTCAAAGCCGGTGCGGTACCGACCGAGCTGTTCAAATTTCCCTGAAACTGATAATCCGCTTTCAACGTTTGGGCGGCGGATGCCCCTGCCAAGACGAAACAAGCCGCTGTGAGGAGCGCACTGCCAACGAACCAACGTAGAGTTGTGTATTTCATATATTGTTGAGATCTCCTAAAAATTGAACAGGATTGAGAACTAATGAGGCCAACGTACGCCACAACAAACACGAAAGTAATTAAAAACCGGCTAAATCTTGGCTAAATTTGAGAATTAGGTATAGAATCATCAAAAAAATGACAATAGAGATTGGTACTCCCTACCAGAAAGAGTTGGACTTTTATCGATGCTGTTTTATAGATTTGGGAAGTACGAACTTGATCTGACGGACGAAAGCCTTCGGCAAGACGGGGTGAAGCTCCCGATCAATCGCCGGATGTTTCAGGTTCTACGTCTTTTGATCGAACGTCGGGGCGAATTGGTCAGCAAAGAGGAGTTCTTTGAGACGGTCTGGGAAGGCGGCTTTGTCGAAGACAACAACCTCACCGTGACTGTGAGGTCTCTCCGAAAGGTTCTGGGCGACGACGCCAGAGATGCCCGCTTTATCGAGAATATTCCCCGGAAAGGCTATCGCTTCGTTGCCGATGCGACCGCTCATCCCCGTCCTGCTGCGGCTGATTCCACAGCAAGGTCGGTCGCTCCGGCCGCGATTCCACTTCGGCCGGTAAAGGGTCCTGCTGCTCCGAGAGTGATAGCGATCGGAACGACCATCGCCCTAATCGTGATCTTGGCGATCGCAAGTTCCGGTGGAAAAGGACTACTGCCCGCTGCCGGTTCACCCGCAAGGGCAATCGATTCGATCGCGGTCCTGCCATTTGAAGACCCCTCGGCCGAGAGTGCGTATATCGCTAATGGCCTGACCGACAGCATTATTGACGACCTATCGAAACTCACACGCCTACGCGTAATAGACCGCAATTCAACGTTCAATTACCGGAGCGGATCTTCCGACCCCGAGAAGGCAGGTCGTGAACTGAGTGTCCGAGCCGTGGTCACCGGACACATAGAACGACAAGACAACCTTGTGCTTGTCGATGTGGTGATGGTCGATTCTGAGGGCGGTTCTCAGATATGGCAGCAGCAATTCAAACGCAGTGCGAACGAAATCTTCACCCTCCAACAGGAGATCGCGGAGGCGATCGCTAAGAATGTGCAAGGCGCCGATGAATTTGTCAGGCGGCCGCTAAAGCGCCCTACCAATGACGTCGAAGCGTACGACCTTTATCTCAAGGGACGTTTTTATTGGAATAAGAGAAATAACCCGGATATCTCGAAGGCGATCGAAATGTTCCGGGCAGCGATCGAGCGCGACCCGACCTTTGCGAAAGCGTACATTGGCCTTGCCGATGCATACACGCTGGGAGGTCTTCCGGGTGTCAGCAACGATGAAAAGATCGCCTTGTCACGAGGCTCGGTGCAGAGAGCCCTCGAGATCGACGACTCGCTTGGCGAAGCATACGCCTCGATGGCGATCAATAAGTGCTATTACGATTGGAATTTTGCCGGAGCCGAGAGTGACTACATTAAGGCGATCAAACTTAGCCCTAATAATGCGACCGCCCATCATTGGTACGCTGAATTACTTTCGATGCAAGGCCGCTTTGACGAGAGCTATGCGGAATATGAAAAAGCCCTTGCCCTTGATCCTCTGTCGATGCCGATCAGGACGGATATGGCACTTAGCCGCTATTATGCTCGCGACTACGATAAGGCGATCGACCTTCTCATTCGAGCAAAGAACATTGAACCGAACTATCGGCGCACATATAGCTTTCTAATGCTTACGTACCGCGAAAAAGGTATGTATCTCGATGCAACGGACGCAGTAGAGGAAGATATGAATAGGGTGTTTGGCGCGAATGAACGAGCCGGAGCCGAATACAAGAATATTTCAAGCCATATCGCCGCGATCAAAAAACAAGGCTCCGATCTCAATGCGGAAAGATATTGGAGAACAGAACTCGAATTCGAGAGTGACCCCGCCCCCATACTAAAGGCCGTTGCATACGCAAAGCTAGGTGATGCGGACAAAGCGTTCGAGTATTTAGAGCGAGCTTTTAACGCTCGGTTTTCCGGAATGGTCTGGCTCAAGGTATCGCCCGAATTTGATGGGATACGATCTGACCCGCGTTTCGCGGACCTTATGAAACGCGTCGGCTTTGACCCTGCCTGACCCGCCTGGTGGCTATCGTGCCCACCTTTGCAAATATAGAAAGCGGACCCGAGATTTCGGATCCGCTCGCATAGTTGCCTTGCAAGTTGTTCGCTTATTGGATCTCGACCCAGTCGCCTGTGTGGATCTCCTGCGTGTTCTGCGTGATGACGACCGTGGCCGAACGCTCTTTCACGTTCAGGACGATGGCCTCGCCGACGACCTTTCGGATCGCGGGACGATTGCGCTTTGCGTCGTAGGTCGTGACCATTCTGCCGTCAGCCTGTTCGCCGCTCTTTCGCGAGGCCTGATTCGAGAATTTGCCGCCGCGATAAGTATCGCTGTGAAACCCTTCGTCGCGAGCACTGACCTGCTCCTTTTCGGGTGTCTTCATCAGATTGCCCTTACCGAGCGGACGATAAACCGTGAGCCTGTCGCCGACCCTTACGCTCTCTTCGCTGCCGAGATCGACATACGCGATGCTGTTCTGCGAGAGGGTCTCGCTGTTGTCGCGGGCCATCAGAATGCGGCCGTTGGCCTTGCCCGAAGGATCCGACCATTGATCGAATTTCGCACTCGCATCGACAAGTGGAGCGGAGCGGTTCTCACGCGGCTGCACGAGATCGCCGAGCAAAAAGCTCGAGCACGAGAACTTGACCTTAGCGACCGAGTAATCACTCTTGACCGAGACAACCTCAAGGGCACCGACTTCCTGGACGTAGAAGCCTACATCCTTGTTCGTCCAACGGCTCTCGACCTGCCCTTTCGGACGGACAACGCTGAACAAGTTGCCGACGTTCACGCCATTGCTCGCACCCATATTGATGTAAACAAAGTTGTTTTCGGTGAAATTATATCGGTCCGCCTCTTCGCTGCCGCCAATGATGCGGTTCGAGGTCGAGATCGGCGAAGTTTGAATATATCCGCCGCAATACATACCGTTGGGACCAACGACCGGCATCGCGGACTTCTTCTGTACGATGATGCCCGAGTCTTGAGCAAGGATCGAAACGCTGAAAACACCGACGACGGCGCACAAAATTACGAAGCCGCGAGCAAATGAATTTACTGATCTCACACTTTTTCTCCTCGAAGTTAGGAAAGTTCTTGATTCTGTCTAGATCGTCGGCCGGAATGTGCACGAAGCCATATTTGGAAAGCTCGGCCGGATCAATATCGGGAAGGGCCGGCAAATGCGGCCAAATTCATTCTATATGTTTTGAAAAGGATTGGTCAACATATTTTTACAATGTTCAACATTCTAGATGGGCGGGCGAATCTGGACGATCTCAGCCCGTACGGGCCGTCGCCGGGAGGCGAATTCCAAAGTCTCGGCACCAGAGATCAGCTATTTTTAGTTTCGTTTTTGAACCAATGCCAGGCAATTTGCTATCATCACCGTTTGCGGCAGCCGACCAATCTAGCCGCACAATTGTGCGTCGTCGCTCGTTGCTTACAGCAAAATTGGAGTTGACTCTCCACATTGAAACTTCTTAGGGTTTCGTATAGAGGCCTTTGGCCTCGACACAGCCCAAAAGGCACCGCGAAGAGCGGCCTTCGTTTTGAAAGAACGCGTCATATCCGCCCCAAACCCAAGGGCGAATTCACGCACCAAACCACCTTAGCCGGTGTAGCTCAGTTGGTAGAGCAGTTGATTTGTAATCATCAGGTCGGGGGTTCAAGTCCCTTCACCGGCTCCAGCATAACTTCAATAGATACAGATAGTTACAGGCCGCAACAAAACGTGTAATCCGATCGTGCACACCTGTTGGACTAAATGTTGGACTTTCGTGAACAATCGCTAGTGCATCTTGATTGGCGGTGTTTCAAGCGAGTTGAGATCCGCAAGGAATTCTGAAGGCACATCGCCGCTTGTAACGAGTAGGTGGTCTCGGGCACGAGTGCAGGCGACGTAGAGGAGGTGGCGTTCGGTGTTGTAAACCTCTTCCAGGTCAGACTCTTCGGCAACCGTTTCGATCCGGGCCTGCAATGGGACGATCTCGTCATCGCAGGCCACGACAGCGACGGCCCGGAATTCGAGACCCTTGGCCAAGTGCATGGTGCCGATCGATACAGAGCCGTCTGCAGGCTCGATCGACGAGTCCAGAATCGTATGCTGTAAGCCCGATCCTGCTACCGCTGATGCAGCTCTTTCCAGTTCATCTTCGGAGCGGACGAAAACCGCTATCTCGGTCGGAAGAACACCCTCATTGGTCAGCCTGCTGATCCATTCGCCAACACCCGCGATCTCGCCCTCAACCGAGTTAAAAGTCTTGATCTCTGGATCTGCGCTGTTGAAGATCGAGATGGTTCCGCGGCGGTCTTCGACGATTCCGTCCACGTCTGCGACCTCGGGGCCGAGCAAACGGTCAGCGTGCGATCTGATCTGGTGAGACGTGCGGTAGTTGATCTTTAGGCTCCGTGACCGGCCGCGGATATCAACACCCAGCGACAGCCATGAGAACGCCTGTTGGAAGATTCGCTGGCCGAGGTCTCCCGCGAAGAAAAGGCCGTTGGCGCGAGTTCGAGCGAGTGCAGACAGGAATCGCAATTGAGTCGGCGTGAGATCCTGAGCCTCGTCCACAACGACAAAGTCATATGGAGCGGGTGCTCCGCCTTCGAGGTCAGCGGTCAGTCGGTCAAAGATCATCGCATGGGTGACAAGACCTTCCTCAGAAAGACGAGCTTTGAGACACTCGAAGATCTTCCATGCCGACTCTCGCTGCTTCTCGGGTAGCCTAGTCTTGCGGCCTAGCCTAACCACATCGCGGTAGCCTTCCCAATCCTTGATCTGCCACGCATCCACGATCTGGTCCCATTCTGCCCGTAAAAAAGACTGGCTAAACTTGTGCCCGTCAACCGCCTCTGAGGCTACCTTGATTAACGCCCCAAGCTCAGTCTCCGACACGATCTTCGGCTTGCCGAACTTAAGCTCATACAGCCTTCGAGCGATCGAATGGATAGCGTGAACGTCGATCCGTTCGGCCAACCTCGGCTCCGCACTGATCAGCACACGCAGTTTGTTCCTCAAGTTGTCCGCAAGTGTTGGTGAGAAAGTAGTCAGAAGTATTCGGCTGTCAGGATTCTGTCGGGCAAGATTTACCGCACGATGCAGTGCAACGATGGTCTTGCCCGTTCCGGCAGAACCCGATACACGGGCCGGGCCGCTGTAATTTTTCTCAACGATCTCGCGCTGGGCGGGATGCAGATAGATCGCCCACTTCTCCCACGGGAACTCAAGAGCGGCCTTCAGCTCATCAACATCCTTCATCACACGGAAGCGGCGAAGTGCATCGGGATGATCGAATGGAGTCTTTTCTTCAGCGATCGATACTTCTGGAACGCCACCGTCAAAAATTATCAGCAGAGCGTTGGCTGCCTCGTCCGGCAGGTGATCCACCAGCTCCAAGAGCTGATCTTCGGACGTTACCGAAAGAACATCGTCGATCCACTCTTCGGGAACGCCGAACTGCAATAATCGGTCACGATCCCAATTCTCAAAGATCGGCCGCTTCGGCATCTCGGCCTCGACATATTTGGGAATTACGATCTCCTTGACCGTCTCGCGGATCTCGACGATCTGCGCGGCACCGGTCGCCGGGTGCACTTCAAGTTTGCGATTCTCCGCCCATTTGTATGCTTTATCGTGATGATCGACGTAGCAGACAAGAAAGCTCGAGTCCAAACGATGTACGATGACGCGAATATCCTGGTTTGAGCGGACCGACCAGAAGTTAGGGTCCTTCGGTTTGTCGAGTCGATGAAACTGCAGTCCAGGATTCGCCGGGTTGGCCTGCAGGTCGTACACGGTCGATTTCGCCGCCGTCTGCTCGGTGTTCGTGAGCTTCTGAAGGCTGTCCTGAAATGAAGATGCGATGCGAAATTCCATCAGCGTTTTAGGGTTCTTTTGCCTTTTGGCAGTGTATGAACAAACTCAATATGATCAACTTCCCACGGTTTGATAGCATCGTTCACCGACTTTCGAAAAATAGTGAAAGAATTACCATCCTGATGTCCAAGCGAGTTCCAGAACTTTCCCCAAGGAGGGGACGTACCCGGCTCCACAAAAACCACTAATCGTCGGCCTTTTCGACCTGCAAAATAGAGAGCCTTCATCGAGCTTGCGATGTTGGGTCCTGCTATAGAAGTCCATGACGCATTCAGAAATCCGATCAGCCGATTTGCCGAATCAGCATCCATCTTCGGTTTAGGGTCCGAGGTATGACCATATGGCGGATAGGAATTTTTGAACCAAGTCTCCTCGCTGCCATAGGTCCATTCATTCTCCCCAAGTCCATTCAAATACGAGAGGGCTTCCTCGATCACTCCAACTGACTCGGCCCATTCAAGCTGCATTCCAAGTCGATGGAGTTTCGTCGCGTCAGATTCACCACTTGCAGCGAGGATCAGCGGAACAGGAGGCTTGGTTCCCGCATGATCTGCTAAGCCCAACAGGTACTTATAGAAGTCGTGCCACGAGTGCGGACACGACCTTCTGTCGTTCTCCAATGTGGACAGGAACTCGGTGATTCTTCCGTCACTCATCGCTACACCCTAAACACCTTCATCACCTCATCGCCTAAATGGTTAATCACTTTCACTGCGATGCGGCCGCTCGTCGGGCGTTTGAAAGGACGGGATGTGTCGCTGTTCAGCGTACTCCAAGCTTCTTCGTTTATCTCGGCTTTCAAACTCGTTTTCAGCGATTTGTACGGATCGTTCTGGCCTAGGAAATACGCGTGGCGGACGAAAAAGCTCTCTTCGTTGTAGTCCGTATCGATAAACCAGCAGGCGATGCCGTCGGCTCCGTCGCTGCGGACGTCGCCTGATTTAGGATCAAAGACATCAACTCCGCGTACTTTTACCTGCACTTTGTCATCTTCGAGATATATCACCTCTATATCAGGTTCGCCGAAGATGACGAACAGGTTGCCCTTGCCGGTATTCTTCAGGTCATCGGCCATGTGGAGGTCGGCGTTCATACGCGCCTTTAGGACGGGAACGCGGCCTAGCTTGTCGAACTCGGAAGAGTGAGCGTCATAGTTGAATGCACAGGCGATGACGACGTCGAAACCGGCGTCACCGGCTTCGCGAGCGGCGGCTACCAGGTCGGAACGCGAGACCGTACCGAACTCGGGGCCGATAAAGATGCCGGCTTTGTAGTGGTTAGTGGTTTGTGACTGGTGGTCAGTGTCTTTGTCACGAGCCACTAATCTCTTTTCACTAGTCACTTCCGCAGTCGCGCAAATATAATGCCCGGGCCAGCCGGACGGACCGTTTGTGAATGTGATCTTATCCTCCTTGTGAGCCTGTTGGACGCCCGCGGTTTTCAGGTTTTCGAGGATCATCGACGCGAAATCCTGCCCCTCAAAGCTCCCCTCCTTACGAAGGAGGGGTGCCGACGCTTCGTCGGCGGGGTGGTTCTCTCGCCGAGGACGCATTGGATCGATCAGCTCGTCGTTCTCGTCCATCCCCAAAGTCCTGTGCGGCGACAGGCTTTCGACGGTGAACGGGCCGGCGACGCGGACTTTCTTTTTGTCGTCGTAAGGCTTGTCGTAGAGGTATTCGAACTCCGCCTTCGCGGCTATTGATGCGTCGATCTCTTTCTGGCGGGCGATGCGGGCCTCCCACCAAGATTTTAGCCACAGAGAACACTGAGACCTCAGAGAATCATTTCTTTCTGCCTCTGTGCCCTCTGTGTGCTCTGTGGCTAATTCTCTTGGGACTTCCCATTCCTGCCAGTTTTTGCCGAGAGCCTTGTTTATCTCTTCGCGGAGCGGTTCGAGGGTTTCCTGCCATTTGTCGTAGATCACATCGATCTCGGTGTTGTTGGCGATGGATTTGAGGGTGATGTGCGGGACGCGTTCGTAGACGAATCCGTGGCGGATGTTGTTGTATGTAGGCTGAAACCCGACCTGTAGGGAGGGTGTTTCTTCGCCCCCGTTTACACCCTCACTACCGTTCGGGTTTCCGCCTGTGGTGCCGCGAAGCTCCCATTCTTTTCTCTTCCCTTGTTCTGAATCGGCGAGCAGGTAATAAGGATAACGGGCGCCCATGATGCGGGCGCGGGCCAGCGCCAGCGCCACGCGCGAGGTGTCGATGGTGATCCAGCGGCGGCCCCACTGCTCGGCGACGTAGGCCGTCGTGCCGGAACCGCACGTCGGATCCAGAACAAGATCGCCGGGGTCGGTGGTCATGAGAATACAGCGTTCAACAACTTTTGTGTAAGTCTGAACCACGTAAATCTTGTTTGTGGCGAACGTGCTTTCCTTTGTATCTCCCCACCAAGATGTCATCGCAACTGCGGGAAAATCCTTGGCAAACCGCTTGTAGTTCAGCGTCTGCTTAACGGGTACCAACCGATTCGCCTTAGTTAACCGCGACATTCCAAGCTCATTGGTTTTCCAAAATGAATTCGCAGATGGCAGATATTTAGAGCCCCGGCAAGCGACCGGAAAACTTGTCTTTTCTCCGCCACTTTGGGAAATTAGCGCACTTGTTGCGAATCTGTCTCCGTCCAAAGTCTCGTCCTCTTTTTCATCTGCGCTGAGACGACGCTCTGTCAGGTTGCTTTCGATCCAGCCATAACCGCTATCCAAGGACTTTTTGGACCGCTCGATGTAAGGCTGACGGTATTTAAGCTTCTCTTTGTCTCGCGCATACCAAAGCAAATAGTCGTGGATTGTGTCTAGGTAGGCTTCGCCTTTGCTACTTGTCTTGATAAATGGAATTTGGCTGATTGCGTTTTCATCACCAAAAACCTCATCCATCAACGCCCGCACGCGGTGTACGTTCTCGTCGCCGATCTGCACGAAGATCGAGCCGGATTCGGTGAGCAGATCGCGGGCGACGGTGAGCCGGTCGCGCAGGTACGTGAGGTAGGAATGGATGCCGTCGCGCCAGGTGTCGCGAAAGGCCTTCACTTGCTCAGGCTCGCGGGTGATGTGCTCGGCGTTGCCGTCCTTCACGTCCCGGCTGGTGGTGGACCATTGGAAGTTGGAGTTGAACTTGATGCCGTAGGGCGGGTCGAAGTAGATGCACTGCACCTTGCCGCGCAGGCCTTCGCGTTCGGCGAAGCTCGCCATCACCTGCAGGCTGTCGCCCAGTATCATGCGGTTCGACCAGTTCTGATCGTGCTGATAAAAATCGGTCTTCGCCGCTTCGTCCAGGCCGTTGAACGCCGAATACAGATCGGCAAACAGCGCGTGCTGTATCTCTTCCTTTTCCTCCGCCCTTTCCGTGCGCCGCAGCAGATCGTCGATCAGCACCTTCGGATGCACCTTTTCCTGTATATACAGCGGCGGAGCCTGCACCACCAGATCAGACCAATCCTGCTCGTCCTTCCCACGCCATACAAGCTGCGGATCAAGATCGCGATTCCGCCGCTCATACGCGAGCCTCACCGGCGTCTTGTCCGCCTCGTACATTACCGATTCGTACTCCGCCGTCGGAATGTTCTTCCGCGTCGCCTCATCGTGAAGAAAGGTCTCTACCGTTTTCTTTGTATTCGCTTTTGCTTTTGCCATCGCTCACCTATCTGCCGCAGGCATTTTCCTGCATAGCCACGTCCTTTAGGGCGTGGTTTTGTCGACTAACTCTCACAAAGCCCGTTAACGGGCTTGTATCGATTCCCTCTCCGTCCCCCACGCCGTAAACGACGTGGCTACGCTAAGACTTGCCCTATAACCAATTCGCTGAGGTCAACAAATCGGTCTAAATTCGCGTGATTAGCGTATTTCGCGGTTAATTAATGCATCGAACTCAGTCGATCTACCCCTAATCGTCCAGGTCAGCCCACTCTTTTTTTACAAATTCGATTATGTCGTTCTCACGAGCCTCGATCGTGTCGAGCGTCCAGTCGTTGAGTTTTGTAACCTCGTCGATCTGGCGCAAATGATGTCGCGTGTAGAGCTGTTTCTTTTCTTCAAATGACTTTCTACTGGCTTCACTATTGAGCGGTGTTGGAAGGAGGAGTAAATTCCCGATCCTGTGAACGTGATCCTCGACCGGTTGCGAGCGCCCACCGGTCCGTTTCATCTTTCCCTTCCAAGGCCCATTTTGTTTGGGGTTCTGAGGGAAGATGTGTTCGAGTGAATCCGAAGCATTGAGTTTCCAGATCTTATACCTTTCCTGTGGGTCGATAGTCGAACCTTTACCAGCCTGGGCCGCCAAGTGCTCCTCATATCTCCAGAGAATGTATCGCGATTCCTCTGGCCAGTCGTACATCGCTACTTCAAGGAGCCCATTTTCGACTGCAGTTTCTATCGGGAAATCGCTGCCTAAATCCCTAAGTGACGCCATGATCTCTGCGTAGGTTGATCCTCCTTCCTTAGCACGCATGATCGTGTCGGAAAGCCTAACATACTGCCCAACTTTGGTTCGCGAATCCTTACCCTCTATGCCGAAGATCCGGAAAGTAACACATTCCCACTGTTTGAGAGCACGAGCCCGTTGAGCATCGTCAAGGACGGCAGATGACTGTATTGCGACCGCAAGGATTCTGGAGTGAAGAATGCGCGTAACACTATCGAGCATTACATTCTTCTCCAAGTCGACTAACTTCGACGCCACATCGAACAGGTGATTCGAGATCTCCTCGGGCTTTGTATACTCAATACACTCGTTTCGGAGTAGCTCAAGTGAGTCTTCCGCCGATTGAGGTTTGCCCTTCGACGGACCATGTCTAAGGGTCGCCGTTACTCGAAGGATCTCTTGTCCGGGAACAGACACTTCCGCCAGCTTCCGGTAAATGTTTCCCCAAATCGCATGTAGTGAACCGACAGCCGCCGAAGCCGCGTCATCGCTCTCAGCAAGTTCGTGAGCTGCGCCCATCAGAAGGCTCTTACATTTGTCGAGCCAGTCGACTGCAAGCCCCCTGCTATTCAGAATCTCAAACAGGTTGTATACGAGTTGTGCATTCTCGGTGTCGTAAGCAACGAAACCGAGACGGTTTTGCACGACGCGAACTAAATCAATCAGAGTTCGAGACCCAGCCTTCCATTTCTGTACAAACTTTTCACAATCTTTTATTGCGTTTGCAAGGTTGCGATCTGCAGCCGTAACTATGTCATCATCGCTCGGATACTTGCCAGAGCGTAGAAACTGGTTGAAAATTTGTTGGTTGGCATTATTGCTCTGAAGCAAAACAAGGTTCGAGTCTTGTTTAACGAGGACTTTGCCTAACTCTTTACGGTCTTCCTCGGTCATTGAATCGTCCAAAAAAACACATTTCAGAAGAATGATCAGGGTGGTGAGTCGTTGCTGGCCGTCAACCACGTCATATAGGCGATACTCCGCCATTCCATCCGTTGTTGTTTCCTGCGTACGATAGCAGACGACGGTCGCCATGAAGTGATGGTCATCGGCGGACCTGTCCACCAATCGCTCAATATCTTCAAAAAGGTCGTTCCGTTGCTTGGTTCTCCAGCTATAAAACCGTTGATACTCGGGAATCCGGAAGACCCGATTACTAAACAGGTCGCGCAATGTGAGATATTTGGGTTCAATCATTTCGTCGCAATCCTATTTCGAGACTCCATCGATCAGCCTATTGAACTCAGTCTCGAGCTTCGCTTCGAAGTCGGTTTCCATCTGATATACATCAGTGAACTCGGCGAAGGCCCAGCGGCCGTGCGTGCCGAGATTGTTGACGCCGGGGATCCAATATGTGTCCATCGTCGATTTCTTCATCACGGCATCCTCGCCTCGATAGCCCTTGATCTCGACGATCAGATGAAGCAGGTCATCCGGGCCGCGGCCGTCGTCGATGAGTACGATGAAGTCCGGGATGTATGTGCGAACGTCAGAGCCGAACCGGTACGGGACCTCGAGCCCGAGGTTGCGGTTCTTTACATAGGCGATCACCTTCGGGTGCTGCTCGGCGACGCGGCAGAACTCGGCTTCCCAATCGCTGTCGAATATCACCCAGTTGAGGTGACACTTCGGCGGGGGCCCGATCGTGTCCCAACGCGTGAGCTTCGAAGTTGTGAAATTCACATGCATCGTCGAGCCGGTAGGATTATACGGATCGAGCACTGCCTTTACCGGGTTGGTCCCGATGTGTGCCCGCGTGATCGCATGTGTGATCTTTTCGGACGCCATGTCCGCGAGCGTCTTGTACTTGAGCTGTGCAGGATACGTCCCGCCCTTGCAGACGAGATAATTGTTCAGCCAGTCCGATGCGATACGCTTTAACTGCCCAAACAGATGCATCTGCGGCTCGCCGTCCTCGTCTCGCCACTTATTCAGCAAAAGGTGCGAGGTAAGTTCGTAAACGATCTGTGAAGGACGGACGTCGCCCGTATGAGCAAGGTTGAGGTTCACGGGGGCTCCGATAATGCCGGCGTTCTCGGTCTCAGCGGCTCCGACGAGTTCCGGTGTAATCTCCATTCCCGATTCGGCATTGAAGTTCGCCGTAAGCCGCTCTTCCGGCAATTCGACGCGGAAGCCTTTGACCCGCGGAAAGCGGATCTCAAGATGGTCGCGTTCGGGCCTTATTGCTTTGACCTGAACCGTC